>Ga0187849_1000984_pt1 | contig 34285 bp, 24 predicted proteins | sample June2016WEW_4_10_2_FD_132412 | JGI IMG/M metagenome (GOLD analysis project Ga0187849, IMG submission 132412) | Peatland microbial communities from SPRUCE experiment site at the Marcell Experimental Forest, Minnesota, USA - June2016WEW_4_100 | ecosystem: Environmental > Terrestrial > Soil >...
CATAAGTGCTTTTCCACCCGCCGGTTTGGGGATCTTGTCAAAAATGGTCTGGGCTTCGAACATGCCGTAGAAATCGCCCACGCCGGCATGGTCGCGGCCGATGATCATGCGGGAGCACCCATAGTTCTGGCGGAAGGTGGCATGAAGAAGGGCTTCACGGGGACCGGCATAGCGCATATCCAACGGATACCCGCCCTGAAGGACCTTGTCTTCCACGAAGTAGTTCTTGACCAAAGCATCAATACATTTTACGCGGACTTCGGCGGGAATATCACCGGGTTTCAGGTTGCCGACCAGGGAGTGAATGAAAACGCCGTCGCAGACTTCGACAGCGATCTTGCACAGATATTCGTGGGAACGGTGCATGGGGTTGCGCAGCTGAAGAGCAGCTATTTCTGTCCATCCTCTTTCAGCAAAAATTTTTCTCGATTCAGCCGGTCTCATGTAAACACCGGCATATTTGCTGGGATATTCGGCCTCACTGAGCACCTTGACCGGGCCGGCCAGATTGACTGCCTTCTGCTCCATCACCATCTGAACGCCGGGATGATCATCTTTGGCGATCTTCCAAAACTCTTCAGCAGTCTTGGTGCCTTCTCCCATATAGACTTTTTCACATTCAAACTTCTTGTCGGCCTCGGTTATTTCATATTTCTCGGTGACCTTCATTGTGGCCATGAACTCGTTGCGCTCCGGATCAAAAAGAGCGATTTCTTCACCGATTGCGATTGCGGCGGCGTCTTCCTTGGATGCGGAAAGGGTTACGGGAATGGGCCAAAACGTACCGTCTGCCAGGAGATACTTTTCGCAAACACCTTTCCAGTCGGCCTTGGTCATGAAACCGGTCAGCGGGCTGAATCCGCCGATGCCCATCATGATCAGATCGCCTTTTTCACGGGGGCTGATGTCGATTTTTTTAAGACCTTGTGCTTTTTTCAGTTCCGCTGCCAGTTCCGCGCCTTCGAGCAAACAGCATGTCAAGCCTTTTCCTCCATGAGGGGGAATTAATTCTGTCGGCATTTGTTTCTTTCTCCTTATCAAAAAAGTGTTGGGTTATGTGGTTATGTCATGGGGCAACCCATGATTACGCACCTGAGTCCCTAACGTCTAATAACCGTAATAAACGAAATGTTCAACAGGCCAACCACATAAAAAAACATCGTTAAGACTTTAACAAAAAAACCTCCCGGCCCAATACCGGCGCCAGGAGGTTGTTCAAGTCAACGTATTGCCCTAAACCGGAAGATTGACAATGGGGACCTTCTTCATAGTCCACTGATTGGTTTTAGGATCATATACGGAGTTAACGAAGCACTTCCAGTTCTTCTCGTCCATGTCGGGGAAGTCGGCGCGGAAGTAATACCCCGGCCAACGGCTCTCTTCGCGGAACAGGACATGCCGCAGATGGCTTTCCGCGATCCACATCCGGTGGGTGTTTTCCCATACGCGGAGCAGTTCGTGGAGGTCGGCAGCGGCCAGCTTCTCGGAGTCTTCCTTGAGCATGACAAGCAGCTCAAGACCTCTTTCGAGCAGGGACTTGTTGGTCGTGAACTGCGCGGATACGCCCCCGCAGTACTCGTCCATGATCTTCTGGAGCCGGAACATGAACATCTTGGGCTTCATGTATGCCGGATTGATGTCCGGGTCGCTGGAGTACTTCACGTTTTGTTCGTAAAGATCCATGGGCGCCAGGATTTTCTTCTTCAACTCCTCGACTGCTCCCATGTCAACCTTGGGCATGGTGTTGTTGTCAAGGATGAATGCTATGGCGCCCTTGGCGGCAATACGGCCTTCGGCATGTGAGCCCGAGGAGAACTTATGGCTCGATGCGCCGGCGCCGTCGCCTGCTGTGAAGAGACCCTTTACTGTGGTCATGTGGTTGTACACACCGATGGGTTCCCACTGTTTTTTGTATTCGGCAGGCATGACGTCTTCCGGACCGCATACCCATGCGCCGGAAGCCCCTGAGTGCGAGCCGATGAAGTAAGGTTCGGCCGCTGCGATTTCAGAGGATTTTTCTTCAGGCTGGATGTTCATACCGGCCCAGAGCAGCGACTGGCTGATCGTCATGTCGAGGAAGTCTTCCCAGGCTTCGCTTTCGAGTTCTTTCATTTTCCTCTTGAAAGCCTTGGGGTCGTCTTTGTACTGGGCGGCGATGTTGGCGATGGCCTCTTCCGTTCTCATGTAAATCGGGCCTTTGCCCGCCATAACGTCTTCCATGCCGAGCCAGTTGCGCAGGTTCGCCGGGATGGGTTTGCCCAGACCGTACGGCGCCCACTTCGGCAGCTCACCGGCGCGGGTCACCATGTATTCCTCGCCCATTGCGTTGGTCGCCCGGGACTTGAACAGCAGAAACCATGCCCCAACCGGGCCGTAGCCGTCTTTGAACCGTACAGGAATGAAGCGTACCTCCTGGCAGGTCATCTCAGCGCCGGCCTTGATGGTGAAATATGCGGTCGACCCGGAATTCCAGGGGGGGTACCAGGCGCGTCCCAGACCCTCACCGACCGAACGGGGACGGAAAACGTGAACGGCGCCGCCCATGCATGCGATCGTCGCTTTGGCTTTGAATACGTAAAACTTGTCCTCGCGAACGCTGAAACCCACGGCGCCGGCGACGCGGTCACCGTCCATCAGAGGCTCAACTATGAAAACGCGCTCCAAAAGCTGGCCCTGATCGCCCATCGTAGCCAAGGCGTTTTTTGCCGCTTCGGCAACGATGACCTTATAGGATTCACCGTTGATCATGATCTGCCAGCGGCCCTCGTGAACGTACTTGCCATCGGCATCTTTCCATATCGGGAGACCCCACTTGTCGAAAAGATGGACCGAGGAGTCAACGTGGCGTGCGATATCGTAGACCAGGTCTTCACGGGAGACGCCCATGAGGTCCTGGCGTACGTACTTGACGTAGTCTTCCAGGGTGTTGTCGCCGGCAGCCCAGCCAATGTACTGGTTAATGGCGGAAAGACCCATTGCAACGGCGCCGGAACGATCAATGGCGGCCTTGTCTACGACCGTAACCTTCAGGCCGTTTTTCTTTGCCCAGTATACAGCTTCGAAAGCCGCGCCGCAAGCCGACATTCCTCCGCCGACTATTAGAAGATCGGTTTCGACCACTTCGGTTTGAAAATTAGGCATATCGTTATCCTCCTTCAGCGAGCGATTATCTCTTCAGGGTGGGAATAGCCGCCGCCCCTGTAGAACCTGGTTCTGTACACAGCACATTAGACTTGATGTCGTCCGATCCGGTCGAGAAGCCGGCAAGCGGGTCAGCTTTACCTTCCGGGGTGGTCCGGATGGGGAACTTGAAACGCTTTAACGTGCCGTTACGGAATTTGACCGTCCACATGATGTCTTCGGAGCCGCGTAGAGGAACAACTGAGGCCCCCATCGGGACGAAATCAGCATAGGCGCGTACATCAATCGCTTGCTGAGGGCAAATCTTTACGCAGTTGTAACATTCCCAACACATCTCCGTGGCCCGGTTGAAAGCCTTCATCGTGTCTTTGTTAAGAACCATCAGATCGTTGGGACAAATGTACATGCAAGCAGTTTTATCCTGCCCTTTGCAGCCGTCGCATTTTTCAAGGATCACAAAACTTGGCATAATTTACCTCCTAAAGGTTAGTTCAAAAACGCCATGCCAACAAACCCCAATATCGAAGCGAATTTCCCACACCTCCTTCCTCACATTGTCTGCCCGTGGGGGTATAGGCAAACAGATTTTTTCAATTTTGGCTGTTTCCGCAGACAACTAATGATCTTGCTCGAGGATTTGCATTTCTAGGTTGTCTAAATGAGGGGTATTTCCTGACCTCATGCGGCTAATGCGCAATTTTCCCCGACGATATGACCCGGCGTGAGAGTCATACCTTCCCTGTTACGCCAGGTGATGTCTGTCTTGCACCTAATGTTTTCCTCCAATTCAGATCTCGGTTTAAAGGCCTCCTGGCTGGCAGGGTTTGTGCGAAAAGTTTCGCACGCGTACATATACAAAAATGCACACCCCTGTCAAGAAAATTTTACGCGGCATTTTGCCAGCGCCAGGTTTTTAGGTATCGTTTACGCCGGAAAGGACGCTAAAGAAAGGCGTGAGGCTCAGGGCGTCATGGTTTACATTTCCTTCTCGCCAGCATTCTTCTTAGTAACATCTTTTGTTTTCATTCGCAAGTGCCCGAGAATACGTTTTTTCCATTTCACAGGGGGATGGGATTTGCAATAGTCTCTATTCTGAGAGAAAGTGCAAAAGGTATCCAGTCAAGATTGCCCTCATATTCAGTTCCGGTTCTTAATTGCTGAGGGGTGTGGTAAAACTGTCCGGCGCCCGCGTGAAGCGGAAATCAGAAATCGGAAAAAACCAGGCATGGCCGAGGTTGATCCCGCTTTTGATGGATCAGGGGGAGAGGCACCCTTTTCGGGACGGAAACTAATCTGATAATGACTGCATGCGGCCCCAGCGTTGACGCGCAAAAGGTGAAATAAACCCAGCAGCACGCTCGATTCCCGGCAAGATGTGCCATGGGTTTAAATGAGGGGATATTTTTCTTATGAGAGAATTCTGGAACTCGGCAACAGGCCGCAGGATGACCGTCCTTGTGATCCTTTCCATTCTGCTCACAGCTTTTGGCACTGCCGGATATATGCTTGTCCAAGACTACTCGTTTATCGAAGCCCTCTATATGACGATCATAACGCTTTCGACCGTGGGTTTCACCGAAGTTCACCCCCTGGACAACAGCGGCCGTATTTTCACAATGATTCTGATTCTGCTGGGCGTAAGCTTCGTTGCTTTCTCCCTGGCCTATTTCAGTCAGATTTTGCTCGATGGAAACCTTCTGGAAACATACCGGAGGCGTAGATTGAAAAAAAAGCTCGATCAACTTGAAAATCATTACATAGTTTGCGGCTACGGGGAGATGGGGGAGATAATCGTCGGGGAGCTACTTAAACACAAGATCCCTGTCGTAATCATCGAGTCCGATGAATCGGTTCTTGCCCGCTTGAGGGAAAAAAATCTGACGCACCTTTCTGGGGACTCCACAGACGAAGAAAATCTTATTTCCGCCGGGATCCGCCGTGCCAAAGGTTTGGTATCGGTAGTCCCCAAGGATTCGGAAAACGTTTTCATAGTCATCACCGCGCGCGATCTGAATAAAGACCTGCTCATATTCGCGCGCGCCAGCTCTCCAGGCACCGATAAAAGGCTTCTCAAGGCCGGGGCCAACCGGGTTGTTTCGCCATACGCCATCGGGGCCATCCGGATAGCGCACAATATACTGAGGCCCACCGTTACCGATTTCCTCGAGCTTGCCCTGTCCGGGGAGGGAATGGAACTCAGCATGGAGGAAATCCGCATTCCTGAAAATTCAAAACTGGCCGGTATGCAACTGATGGACTCCGGCGTTCGCAGCAATTATGATTTGATCGTCATGGCCATCAAGCGCGCTGATGGAGCGATGATATTCAATCCGCCTCCGCAGGAAAAATTCCAGGCCGGGGATATCCTGGTGGCAATCGGAGCAGTTGAAAACCTGTTGCGTTTCGGGCAGTCGCTGTAATATGGCTGCGGCTACCCGGCCAATCCTCCCTCTACATCTTAAGACCGCTATTTAATTTGACAAAACCGGGCTTGTTCCCATATACTGCTGAGGCGCTTGGATACCCGATAGGCGCCTCAGGAGCAAGATTTCTTACCACTCTTTTGCATGGAAAACGCGCGGCTTCACTCAATAAAGAAATAGCGACACTGTGTATAGGCGGAGGGCAGGGGAGCGTCCCTGCCGTTCAAAGACCCTGAAACGTACTCAAGCTGATGGAGGTACGCCTGTGAACTATGAGAATATTCTTTTTGAGATTCACGATGGTGTGGGGGTCATGACGTTTAACAGGCCAAAAGCCCTGAACGCTCTCAATGCATCCACGCTGGACGAGGTTGCCGATGTGATAAGGCGTGTGGCTCGGGATGACGCAATTCGCGTGCTGGTATTTACCGGGGCCGGAGACAAAGCGTTCGTGGCTGGAGCCGATATAACCGAGTTCCTCGGCTTTAACCCTTTGACTGCCCTTTTTTTTGCAGAAAAGGGCCAGCGGATTTTCTTCGAGATCGAAGAGCTTCCCAAGCCCGTTATCGCGTGTGTGAACGGTTTTGCACTTGGGGGCGGGCTCGAAATCTCAATGTCCTGCGATTTTATCTACGCTTCCGACAGGGCGAGATTCGGCCAGCCGGAAGTAAATCTTGGGCTCATTCCCGGATTTGGCGGAACGCAGAGGCTCTCGCGTCTGGTGGGCCGCGCCAAGGCAAAAGAGATGTGCATGACCGGAGAAATGATAGATGCTCAGCAGGCCAAAGACCTTGGCCTTGTGGCCAAAGTTTTTCCGGCTGACCAGCTTTTCGATGAAACCATGAAAGTCGCGCGCTTGCTTGCCTCCAAATCCATGGCGGTACTCAGGTCCATAAAGAAAGTTGTCAACTCCGGCGCTGACGTGGACCTGAGAAATGGCTGCGCCCTTGAGGCTGAAGCCTTCGGAGTCTGTTTCGGAATGGAGGATATGAAGGAAGGTGTTTCCGCTTTTCTAGAAAAACGTAAGCCCCAGTTCAAGGGAGCCCTGACAAAATAAACCTGTACCCCACGGAGGAAATCAACATGAATTTCGAGCTGACGGACGAGCAAAAGATGATTCAGGAAATGGCCCGCAAGTTTGCCGAGCGGGAAATCAAGCCTGTTGCTGCCGAATTCGACCGGACCCACGCCCATCCTGCTGAAATATGCGCAAAAATGGGGGAACTGGGCCTTATGGGCGTAACAATTCCGGAAGCATATGGCGGGGCGGGAATGGACTACGTCTCCTATGCCCTGTCGACGATCGAAATATCCAAAGCATGCGCCTCGTGCGGGGTCATCATGAGCGTTTGCAACAGTCTCTACAATTTTCCGGTATACGCTTACGGCACAGAGGAGCAGAAGCAAAAATACCTGCGTCCCGTCGCAAGCGGTCAAGCGCTTGGCTGCTACGGACTGACCGAAGCGGGCGCAGGCTCCGACCCGGCAGGAATGTTGACTACGGCGGTTCTAAAGGGCGATGAATGGGTGATAAACGGAACCAAGCGATTTATCACCAGCGGAAATGTTGCAAGATACTGCGTCCTGGCTGCGATTACCGATAAGTCCGCCGGGTACAAAGGTATAAGTTCCTTCGTTATAGATTTCGAAAATACGCCTGGCTTTCACGTGGGCAAAGTCGAGGAAAAGCTCGGAATTACCGCCTCCGGGACGTCGGAACTGGTCTTCGAGGACGCTCGCATACCGGCGGAAAACCTGCTGGGCAAACCCGGCCAGGGTTTCAGGCAAATGCTTACCACCCTTGATGGGGGGCGCATCGGAATCGCTTCCCAGGCGCTTGGAATCGGTAGGGCCGCCCTGGAAGACTCACTTGAATATAGCAAAACCCGTGAGCAGTTCAAGCAGCCCATTTCCGGTTTTCAGGCCATCCAGTTTAAGCTCGCCGATATGGCCACGCAACTGGACGCGGCTGAGCTGTTGATCCTGCGCGCGGCGTGGCTCGAGGACAATAAGAAGCCCTACGAAAAAGAATCGGCAATGGCCAAGCTCCTCGCTTCGGACACCGCAATGTGGGCCGCTGTCGAAGGGGTGCAGATTTTTGGCGGATATGGATACTCCAAAGAGTACCCGGTGGAAAGGCATATGCGAGACGCTAAAATCACGCAGATCTACGAAGGCACCAACGAAATAATGCGCCTCGTGATCGCGCGAAATATCCTCAAGGACAGGTAGAGAAGAAGTGAGAAAATCATATGATCGGGAAAACGATTGAGCAAATCAGGCTCAACGAAACCGCCGAGTTTTCAAAGACGGTTTCCGAATCTGACGTCTACCTTTACGCAGGTGTGACCGGTGATTTCAATCCCGCTCATATCAATGAAGAGTATGCGCGGGAAACTTTTTTCAAAACAAGGATCGCTCACGGCATGCTGGCGGCAGGGCTCATCTCGACTGTCCTGGGAACGCGTCTGCCGGGTCCTGGTTCCGTTTATGTCAGGCAGGAGCTTAATTTCCTCGCTCCAGTCAGAATTGGCGACACGGTGACCGCGCGCGTCGAAGTAATCGAGATCATGAGCGAGAAAAAACAACTGAGGTTAAGAACTACCTGTTCATCGCAGGACGGAACGCTGGTTTTGGACGGCGAAGCCATAATCAGTCCACCCCGCCCGAAAAAGGCCGAAACCGCGAAATGAGCAGGCGCCGGAGATCGGTTATTGCGTAATGCCAGGGAACAGGGGCGGGGTTTTTCTGCGAGCCGGGAAATCCCAGCCCCTTTTTCAACAGGGTGATGAAAAAGGATTGGAATTCCCAAATCAGGGCGAAAAACCCTATAGACGTCACCCCGGCGAAAGAGACTGTGTCGCATCCCCCCTTTCCTAAAGGGGGGCAGGGGAGATTGTGATTCTCTGATACTACATAGGCACCTAAAATCCCCCTCGATCCCCCTTTACAAAAGGGGGAAGCAAAACCTTGTTCCGTGGGATTTGCCCGGGCTTTACTGAATTACGACACAGTCTCTTCCGCCGGAATGACGAAATCATTAGCAATTTTCAGACGTTTCTCCCACCAGAGCGCCCTTTTCCATCATCCTGCTAAAGCTTTGCTACGGTGACACTATGAAGTCCAGGCGGCAACCGTCTTGCCGGCCGTCAATGCATCATCAATTCTCCTTGTCGTCACTTATCCGTTTCTTTGACGAGTTCACAATCGAATTTAGAAACTGCAAGGGAAGACAGAAATCTCCTGTAATCATCCAGCGAATCGTACGGCCCGTGGACTCCCATCATGGAGCGCCAGTTGCTGCCGGCGGCGTAGTCTATTATGTAGAGCTTTCCATCCACTCTAAAGGATGCGACCCAATGATGGGGCGGGCCCTGCCTGTTCTTGATGAACACTATTTTTGCCTGGTAAGCCGGGTTGATTCTGTTCAGAGCGTCCTTGGCGAACAGGGCGCCGTCCTGGCAGATACCCGATTTAGACTTAAAGGACTGTTCCGGGGTTTGGGGCTGCCATCCATGGACCATCTTGCTTTTGCCCATGTCGTAAGTGAATTCTTTGTGCATCCAGTCGGCTACGTCTTTATAGGAGGTCCAGCGAGCCACAGTCTGCTCGTATGTGGCAGAGTCCCCCGCGCCGGCGATCCCTGGAAACGCGATCGTCATTGTAAATGGGACCAGAAACAGAAACATTGCTGAGACCCAAGAATTTTTCTTCATTGAGATGATACTCCTGAATCAATTATGGAGGGTTTGGAGTAGAGGAGGTGGAAACCGGAATGAGTCGGTGTCAGCCTAAGAACCCCGCCACGCTGAGCGTCGAGATTGAGGCGTTCTGCGTGCATAGTGCCGCTGCAATGAGCAAGCCGCCATAATTAAAGGGCTTTGCGATGGAGATGATGGGATTCGAACCCACGACCTCAGACTTGCGAAGCCTGCGCTCTCCCAACTGAGCTACATCCCCGGTGTTCGGAACATACCCTCTTCCGCATGCGGTGTCAAGAATCACCGGCGCAAATCACCAGCGCAGAACAGTTTCCATGCAGGTCCCAAATGGCGATAACGGAAAGAGGCGGATTTGAGCTTTGGGGCTAAAAGCGCCGGCAAAACTGCGGGTGTCTCATCCGGTAATCCCGGATGGACGCCAGGCTGGTCAGAACAGCCTCTTTACCCAGACGAGGCTCAGGTTAATGCCGACGTCATATTTGCAGAAGCGCTCTATCCCGCATGGATCGGGTGAGGCGTGCTTGAGGTCAAGCAAACGGTCGAAATCCTTCTCTATGACTATGTTGCAGAAATCGACGGGAACCGAGCGAACCAGACCCAGTTCCTCTTCGTTCCAAAGGGTGCCGGCAATGTCCCCCACTCCAATCTCCAGCATATCGGTTCCACAAACCTTGAAACACGCTCCACAGGTGCAGCGGTGGATCGAGTCGAAGTCAGTCGGTATGTGATGGCCGTTATCGCAGAAAGGGCAGATTATGACGTGGATACCGCTCACCCTTCTGGCGTGGGTCTTTGCACTTATTGACTTGAAAAGCTCTTTGTTTTTAAATTTCATTGTGCGCCTGCCGCATCACGAATTGCGCTCGAGCCAGGGTGGCCTGAGTCATGAATTAACGTTTCGGCTTGAAATAAAACCGGAAATTTGACATAAAAAACTAATCTCACCAGAATCATTTGCAAGTCATCACCATTTGGAAAAGGAGTGTCTTTTTGGGCGGCATTCATACATCTTCCGACAAGGTAAAGTCAATCCTGAAAATACTCGACGAATTTTATCGCGACGCAAAATGTTCGCTCGACTTCCATGACCCGCTCCAGCTCTTGATCTCGACCATTCTCTCAGCCCAGTGCACCGATGAGCGGGTAAATAAGGTTGCACCGGCCTTGTTCGAAAAGTATCACTCTGCCAGGGCGTATGCCGAGGTCCCCATAGAGGAGCTCGAACAGGACATCAAATCCACGGGTTTCTATCATAATAAGGCGCTGGCCATCAAAGAGTCATGCAAGATTCTGGCCAACCGGTTTAACGGCCAGGTGCCTCCGGACCTCGAAAAATTGGTCGAACTGCCCGGAATAGGACGAAAAACGGCAAACGTAGTATTGGGCAATGCTTTCGGCATTCCGGGAATCGCCGTCGATACGCACGTTGCGCGGGTGTCGGCACGGCTTGGTTTGACCCGCGAAAAGGACCGGGACAAAATCGAGCAGGACCTGATGGCCCTTATTCCGAAGGAGAGATGGATCAAATTCTCTCATCAGTTGATCCAGCATGGCAGAACCATTTGCGTCGCCCGGAAGCCGAAATGTTCCATCTGCCCTTTACGTCCTCACTGCGTCTATGGGCTGGATGAATCGACGCCGAAGGCCTGAATTCAGCTTAAATCAGCATAATCCGGCCAATTTTATCACCGTCTGCCAGCCGCCAATTCACGGTGTCGCCGTTCTTTCCCAAACCCGCCTCATCTTGAGACCTTAACCTCCGCCGCCTGGGCCCTCGGGACGGAGGGAATCATGTTCTGAGGCTCTCCAAGAACGAACTCGCCTTTTTCGATCCAATTCCTGAGAATCTCGGCGATCTCTTTTGCGCGGACATAGCTGGAGAGCGGCACAGTTGGGATTTCTCTGCCCTCGACCCTGATCGTTCCGGAGCGCAGTTGGGCGTAATTGACTTCACAAATCGGGTCCTGCAGTGTGAAACTGTAGTCCTTTACCTGGGTAACGATATCTTCGTCGGAAACGCCAGTAAACTGGGCCATCTCCTCATCCAGGATGGGGATAGGAATCCCGACCCCGACCACCAGAGAGGACCCGTAGCCCAGGATACTCGCGCCCATGAGCCATCGCGGACTCATCTCCTTGAGGTCGCCGATCAGCATCAGCGTACCTGCCGGGCTGCGAGGGGTCCCATTTGGAAGCCGCGCCGTTTCGGGTCTGTGCTGAGTGCCGTGCCAGGTTATGAAGCCCTGGGCGCCTCCCAGGAAGATTCGCGTACCCAGGCCAAGGGTCTTGTAATAGGGATCGTTCAGTAAGGGGCTGAGCTGACCGGCTGAGCAATAATTGGCGTTCCCAAGGTTGGGCTTCAGTGTGCCCATGTATGTGTAAATTGTCTTCCTGGAGACGTTAACGGCGCAATTGTAGTTTTGATAGGCGTTCCGCGGATTGCACAACGTTGCGGAGGGAAGCTCCTTCAATGTAAAATTCTTTTCGAAATAACGATTGGGATAGCAGTCGGTCCCATAGGCTTCCGCGCGAAGGTGCACCGCTTTTCCGCTCACCAGGTCCTGAATGACGTGCCCGCCGCCGTATTCGAACGCGCCTGGGTGAATTTTGTTAAGAGGGTCATCGGCATCCGGTTCAGTTGCGCCGATGTAGATATCTACAGCGGCAAGGCCTGCATAGGCTGGAACATTATTGAGCCAGACCTTTGACGCCTTTATGGGCGGACTGGTATGTCCGAAATTTATGAAGGCGCCCGAGGAACACATGGGAGCAAAAGTCCCGGTGGTCACCACGTCCACCTCCTTTGCAGCCCTTGCAACTCCCTTCTTCCTCACTATTTCGACCATATCCTGCGCCGTAACCACGACAGCCAGGCCTCTGCGTATCTTTTCGTTTATCTCCCGGTAAGTTTTACTTGTTCCCATTGTCTGCGCCCAATCCTGCTGTTGGTAAAAAAAGCCATTGTAAACCAAAATGTTACTCGGAGGATGATAACCTTCAGCCGCGATGATGACAACCGATCAGAGGGGGATATCGTCACCTTCCGGCCGGGATGCAATATCGTCACCTCCGCAAATATCTGCATTATATGGATTGTACACTTCGGGGACGCGGTCCTCGAAGCAGGGGATAGTCTTTCGAAAGTCGCTCATCTCGAAAGGGTTGAGCGCCCTCACAATGGACTGCTCATCCTGTCCGGCCTGGGCAAGAACAGTTCCCAGGGGTGAAATGATTGCCGAAGCGCCGCCCCAGGTGATTTTCTCCTCGGCGCCGCATCCGTTGCAGCCGACCACGAAGAGTTGATTCTCAATCGCGCGGGCGCGCAGGAGCAACGACCAGTGTTCGATCCTCACAAGAGGCCAGAGGGCTGACACGCAGATTATTTCCGCTCCGTCGAGCGCCATTTTTCTGGCAAGCTCTGGAAAACGTAGATCGTAGCAAATCATCATACCGATCTTTCCGATGGAGGTTGAAAAGACCTGCGCAGATGTCCCGTAACCGAAATGCCTTTGCTCGTTGTAGAGCGAAAATAGATGAACTTTCCGATACTTTCCTGCAATCCTGCCAGTGCTGTCTATAAGATAACCGGTGTTGAATATCGTTTTGCCGGCTGCCTCGGGAAGGCTGCCGACAATCACAAGGCGCTTATCTAAAGCAATCTTGCACATTCTGTCCAGGATCGCAGGCGTTTTCTCAGCCATCTCCCTCAGGACCGGATATGGAAAAGAGCAGGACCACATCTCTGGCAGGACCGCCAACCGGCATTTTCCGGCGGCAAGCTCAAGGAGCATGCCCTCCGCTGTCTCGCAATTGCGTTGAACTTCGCCGGGTTTAATCGAGAACTGACAACACCCGGCGACGATATCCCGCATAATTGAGCGCTCCAGTGCATTTTGTTCTTGAACTATTTGCGATAAGCGGTTTTCATTCCCCCCGATATCGGACTTCAAAACTCTTCTACTGTTCCGCGAGCCGCTCCGATATTCGATAATCTGTTCAATTAACCGGAGAAAGCGAATATGTCCGAACAAAAGAACGATGTGTTTCAAAAACCGGCCCCCGCCGCGCCAATTCGAAATCCGTATATCATGAATTTCCTCAAAGTGCTGGTGGAAAAAAAAGGGGAGCAGCATCAGACCGAGGATCTCAAAAAACTCCTGGGCGATATGTACCGGCTCTTCGAAGCCATGCTTGGACAGAATATGGTAAATGCGCTGCCCGAGGAGGTGAGAAAACAATATCTCGCAATGGCTGAAGATCTGCCAAATCTGAACTACAAAAAAATTGGCGCCGTTTTCGATGAAAACGTCAAGCATTACGAGCGGATTATGAAGGATACGATGAAGCAGTTTGCCGAGATCTATTTTGAAAACAGGCAGTTCAGCCTGGAGCATTATCCCGTCGAACTGCAATCGGAGTAACAGAAAGCCGTGCGCTGAAGCTTGAGTGGGATATCGGAAAATAATACCGGTGGAGAATGAAATGCAGGAAGACAAGACTATCTGCCCACATTGCAATCATAAAATGCAGAGGTGGAGGACCCCGCCCGTTTCGACCTGGAGCGCGGAATATTTTTATGTCTGCTTCAATGACAAATGCCCTTATTACGTTAAGGGCTGGAAGCACATGCAGAAATCGACCGCGGTCGGCTGTTCGTACCGGCACAGGTACGATCCTGATACCGGCGCGTGCGGCCCGCTTCCTGTCTGGTCCCCGGACGCCGGTAAAGACCAGATAATTGAATAAATCCGGGTCTAAAGAAGGGTGAAGGGGTGAACATTCCGCTCTTCAGGTTCGCTCCGGGCTTCCCGCTTTATCCAATCTGCCGGCTGTCTTTGCTGCGCTCTCTCAAGGCAACCTGCGCGGCCGCCAGCCTGGCAATGGGCACGCGAAACGGCGAACAGCTAACGTAATTGAGTCCGAGATTGTGGCAGACAGCAATTGATTTTGGGTCACCTCCGTGTTCTCCGCAAATTCCCACTTCCAGGTCAGGGCGCGTTTTTCGACCCAACTCCACGGCCGTTTGCATCAGTTTCGCCAACCCTATCTCGTCAATGCTTTCAAACGGGTTTTCGGGCAAAATCCCCTGTTGTATGTAGTCGATCAGGAATCCCTTTTCGGCATCATCCCTGCTTATTCCGTAAAGCATCTGAGTAAGATCGTTGGTGCCGAAGGAGAAAAACTCTGCATGCTCGGCGATTTCGTCTGCGGTAAGCGCTGCGCGCGGGACTTCGATCATGGTGCCGAACTTGTAGTCGATCGTTGCTCCGTACTCCTCCATGACCTCTTTTGCAACCGTTTCGAGGGCATTTCTTTGCGTTATCAGTTCATTGACGTGAGCAGTGAGCGGGATCATAATCTCAGGGAGCACATCTACCCCCTGCTTCGCGCAGTGACAGGCGGCCTCGAAGATGGCCCTGACCTGCATCTTTGTCAATTCAGGCATCATTATCCCCAGGCGCACGCCGCGCAGACCAAGCATGGGATTGGCTTCCCGCAGGGTCTCCACACGCCTGAGGATGTGCTCGTCTTCTTCGATCTTGTGCAACAGTTCGTCGATTTCTTGCAAATTCCTGGCATGGAGCACGCGGATCTTGCTATCCGTAAGCTCTCTCATAAGCTGTTCGAACCCGGGCAGGAATTCATGCAGCGGAGGGTCGATCAGGCGAATTATCACCGGCAACCCATCCATGGCCTCAAAAAGACCGATGAAATCCTCTCTTTGGAATGGCAGCAGCCCATCTAAAGCCTCACGCCTTACGGTAGGCTCATTGGTCATGATCAACTTCTGTACCAGAGGAAGGCGCTCAGCCTGGAAGAACATATGCTCGGTGCGGCAAAGGCCGATGCCGCTGGCGCCATACTCGCGGGCGCGTTTGGCGTCATGAGGGTAGTCGGCGTTGGCCCAGACGCCAAGCCGCCGGAAGCCGTCAGCCCATCGGAGCAGTTTCATAAGCCATGGATCGGAGATGTCGGGCACCATCGTTTCCACTTGCCCCAGGAAAACCTCTCCTGTGGAGCCGTCGACTGAAATCCATTCCCCTTCGTGGATGAGCTGGTCGCCAACCGTCATCAGATGCCGTCCGATATCAATCTCCAGTGCAGCAACGCCGACCACGGCGGGCTTGCCGAACTGGCGCGCAACCAACGCCGCATGGCTGGTTCGGCCACCGCGGCTGGTAAGAATTCCTTCGGCTGCCAGCATCCCGTGCACGTCATCGGGCTTGGTCTCCGGCCGGACCATGATCACCTTTTTGCCTTCCTTTTTGGCCCAGCTTGCGGCCAGATCCGCATTGAAAGCGACCATACCCACCGCCGCGCCGGGAGACACATTCAAACCGCTGGCCAGCAATCTGCCCTCACCCTTTGCGGCCCTTTTGGAAGAGGTATTGAACTGTGGGTGCAGGAAAAAGTCCACCTGCTCGGGAGTGACGCGCATAACGGCTTCCTCCCGGGTTATCAACCCATCTTCGGCCATATCAGCAGCGATACGAACAGCGGCCTGAGCGGTCCGCTTGCCGCTGCGCGTCTGCAACATCCACAGGACGCCGCGCTCGACTGTGAATTCGATATCCTGCATGTCACGGTAATGTTGTTCGAGTTTGCTGGTGATCTCCACAAACTGGTTCCAGGCCAGCGGCATCGTCTGAGCCATTTGCTCAACCGGGTAGGTTACCCGGATGCCTGCAACTACGTCTTCACCCTGGGCGTTGATCAGGTAGTCGCCCTCTATCTTTTTCTCACCGGTTGTTGCGTTGCGGGTCATCGCCACGCCGGTGGCGCTGTTATCGCCCATGTTGCCAAACACAATTGTCTGGATATTCACGGCGGTGCCCAGGTCGTGAGGAATTTTCGCTGCATTTCGGTAATCGACTGCACGCTTGCCGTTCCAGGACTTGAACACGGCCTCCGTTGCCAGGCGAAGCTGCTCATAAGGATCGGCAGGAAAACAGATATGGCTGTAACGCTGGAATATATCGCTGAAGCGGTCTATAACGGCTTTCCAGTCATCAACCGTAAGTTCGGTGTCGCTCTTTGCTCCGCGCGCTTTCCGGAACTCGGCTATGACCTCCTCAAACGGTTCGGTCGGCAAGCCCACCACCACCGAACCGAACATCTGGATGAGACGGCGGTAAGAGTCATAAACGAAGCGGGGGTCCCCTGTCGCCTCGATCATACCCCTGACCGTATCGCCGTTGAGTCCGATATTGAGCACCGTGTCCATCATCCCGGGCATGGAAAACTTCGCCCCCGAGCGGCATGAGACGAGCAAAGGGTTCTTGCTGTCCCCGAATTCTTTGCCGGTCTTCTCTTCAACTTCGGCCAAAGCTGTTAACTCCTGCTCCCATATTTGCTCCGGGAATTTCATACCGGCAAGGTAGGAGTTGCAGGCCTCTGTGGTCACCGTAAAACCGGGAGGGACAGGCAATCCGAGCCGGGTCATATCGGAAAGACCGGCGCCTTTGCCACCCAGCAGTCCTCGAACATTTTCCCAGTCACCACCAATGTAAGACGTTACCTGGTCCAGTTCGTCGAATAAATAAACCCACTTTTTCGCCATGGTCGGTGCTCCTTTTTTGTGCAACTTTATCGTTGTGCGATTATGTGGATAGTTCATGCCTCTGTCAACACTCTCTTTTTCCCCTTCTCAAAAAACCCTTGATTATGAAGCTGTGATCGTCGAAAACAGTGAAGATTTCCAATTCAGCAGACAGGAGCACCAGATGATTCGCAAAAGCGACGTTCTTAAATACCACAGCGAAGATAGGGCCGGAAAAATCGAAGTCAAACCGACAAAGCCGTGTTTTACTCAAAGAGATCTTTCGATGGCGTACACGCCTGGGGTCGCCGAGCCATGCAGGGAGATCGAGGGTGATCCCGGGAAGGTATTCGACTATACCGCGAAGGGAAACCTTGTGGCGGTCATCACCAATGGCACGGCCGTACTGGGGCTGGGCGACATCGGCCCGTTGGCCGCAAAGCCCGTCATGGAAGGCAAGGCCGTTCTGTTCAAGAGATTTGCTGATATTGACGTTTTTGACATAGAGCTGAATACGAAAGACCCTGACGAGGTGATCCAGGTAGTAAGGCTGCTCGAGCCGACCTTCGGAGGTATCAACCTCGAGGACATCAAGGCCCCTGAATGTTTTTACATTGAAGAGCGTCTCAAGGAAACGATGAAAATCCCGGTTTTCCATGACGATCAACATGGCACGGCCATAATTTCGGCGGCGGCCCTTCTCAACGCTCTCGAAATACAGCGCAAAAGGATCGATGAGGTAAAGGTGGTGGTCCTGGGGGCCGGGGCGGCCGGAATTGCCTGTGCGGGCCTCTATCTGCAACTCGGGGTCAAGAAAGAGAATTTGTTCCTGGTGGACTCCAAAGGCCTTATCTATGACGGCCGAAAAGAAGGGATGAATCCTTATAAAGATCGGTTCGCAAACGGTGAAAAGCCAATGTCCCTGGCCGAGGTGATGAAGGGGGCCGACGTTTTCGCCGGCTTTTCGGTGGCTGGACTGGTTTCAAAAGTGATGGTGAAGAGCATGGCTGCAAGGCCGATCATTTTCGCTCTGGCCAATCCGGACCCGGAAATCGGCTACCATGATGCAACAAGCGTTCGCAGTGACCTGATTATGGCTACGGGGCGCTCTGATTTCCCCAATCAGGTAAATAACGTACTCGGTTTCCCTTATATCTTTCGGGGCGCGCTGGACGTGAGCGCCGTTGCCATCAACGATGAGATGAAAATTGCGGCGGTAAGGGCGCTTGCCGATCTTGCAAAGGAAGACGTCCCCGATTCCGTCCTCAAAGCCTACGGCAAGGATATGCTGGAATACGGGCCAAACTATATCATTCCCAAGCCGTTCGACCCGCGTGTGCTCATCAGGGAAGCGCTTGCAGTGGCAAAGGCGGCGGTTGAATCCGGGGTTGCCCGAAAGCCGATAATTGACTGGGATGAATACCGCGATCGGCTGGAAAGTCACCTGGGCCGCGCTCAGGAAATCATGCGGCGCATCATTCATAAGGCAAAGCGGGACCCCAAGCGGATAGTTTTCCTTGAAGGCGTGGATCCCAAAATATTGAGGGCTTGCCAGATCATTTTGGATGAGGGGATCGCAAAACCCATCCTGCTCGGCAACCGGGCGGTGATTCGAAAAAAGGCGGCCGAATTGCACCTCGATCTCAACGGAGCAACGGTGGTCGATCCGCACAAATTCGACCGGATAGAGGAATACACGTCGGATTTTGTCAAAGTGCGTTGCCGAAAAGGAATTACGCCTCAGGAGGCTAGAAAGCTGCTCAGCACCAGCAACAATTATTTCGGGGCCATGATGGTAAGGATGTGTGACGCCGACGGCCTGGTTGGCGGAGTAAACCAGTATTATCCGGATACGATCAGACCCGCGCTTCAGACGCTGCCGCTATTGAAGAGCACTTCAGTTATCGCCGGCGTGTACATGATGGTTTTTCAGAAAGATGTAATATTTTTTGCCGACACTACTGTAAATATTGACCCTACGGCTGAGCAGTTGGCTGAGATAGCTATCTGCACCGCAGACACGGTTAAACAACTCGATATTCAGCCTCGAATCGCCATGCTCTCGTTCAGCAACTTCGGGAGCACACGCCACCCGCGCGCCGAAAAGGTCGCCGAGGCGACTCAGATCGTCAAACAGCGCCGTCCCGACATCGTGATAGACGGGGAGATGCAGGCCGATACGGCTGTTGTGCCCGAGATTCTGAACGGGCTCTATGAATTTAACACGCTTAAGAGAAAGGCCAACGTGTTGATCTTTCCATCGCTTGAAGCCGGCAATATCGCCTACAAGCTGATGGCGCGGCTTGGAGGCGCAAAGGCAATCGGTCCGATCCTTATGGGAACCAGTGAAGCGATTCACGTCTTGCAGCGCAACTGTGACGTAGAGGACGTAATCAATACGACCGCCCTTGCCGTGATCGACGCTCAAGAGCACAAGAAGTGCTTCATTACCGAACAGGTCGGCAGGGCGTAATATGATGATTGCTAATCCGCATCCGGTATGATGCAGGAGTGACAGTACAGGACAATTGAATGCAGCCGGGGTGCTGTCCGACCGTAACCTCCATGCCGCGATACGCGTGCTTATGGGCAAATTACGGCTTTGTCCGCCAGAAAGAGATGGGTTTCGCTTCGCTTTACCCATCCTACGCACTGATAAATTATTGCTTGATTAACGAGAAGACGCATGTTGCCAGACCATAGCCAAATACTTTGTGGGCATAGAAATAGCGTTCTGCCCAACCGCCAAGATGTGTGTCGTAATTCCTTTTATCCAATTGGATGATAGGCAGCAGCAGATCCAGACTATAGATAAAACACCATAGGGGGCCCTTGAGCTTTCCCTGGAACGTGTATAGGGCTATCAGCCAACCAGCCGCAACAAACACACCGACCAGGGACCAAAAGGTACGGTACCCGTAGCCAAAGAAGAACCCATACACAGCCAACCCAAACCAATTCCGCCATTGTCGCCGGTCCCATGCTCGTTTTTGTTCTCGTTTTTTACTTGCGATAAGTATTTCGTTGGCGTTATCTGGGAACCCCATTTTTTTCAAAACGTCGGCAAGCTGCTCGTAAGACTGGGGAGAGTAGGTTTTTTGCTTCCCCAACCATTGTGTTAGCCAATTAAAAGGGCGGTACGCCATATTACTAGTTTCGTTTTCGCTAGTGCCAATCAAACGGTTGTACTTGAAACCATCCAACTCCAGGTTTGGCGGCCAAGAGCCCTTTAAATCCTGTAGAGCACCAACTTCAGTGTTCCGGAGAGTCAGCTTGGAGTCTCCCATCACCCATTGTGTTTCTCGCCCGTATTCGTCTCGCCCGAGCCTTAATTCTCCTCCAACATGGGTGCCTGCCAGATCAAGGGAATTAAACGCAGCTCCCGAAATGGACAAGTCCCATTCGATTCGAGATGAATTAATAGATACTCGATTGGCAAACTCCGCCCCATCATTCATGTTGAGATTGCTGCCGATTTTCATGCTGTTCATGCTCAGATTGCCGAAAAACTTGGAGTTAAACATATCCACGCCGCCCTTTATCTCAGCGTCTCGAAGCTCCACCTCGGCAAACCATGCTCCATCGCGCATGAAGAGATAGCCGCCCACTTTCATGCCGTTCATGTCCAGCTTGCCGCCAAACTTGGACTTAGACATATCCACGCCGACGTCTATCTTAGCGGAGTGAAGATCCACCTCGGCAAACTCCGCCCCACCGCGCATAAAGAGATAGCCGCCCACCTTCATGCCGTTCATGTTCAGCTCGCCGGCAAACGTAGACTCTGACATATCCACGTCGCCATCTATCTTAGCGGCTCGAAGGTCCACCTCGGCAAACTCCGCCCCGGGGCCCATAAAGAGATCGCCGCTCACCTTCATGCCGTACATGCTCAGCGTGCCTCTAAATTTAGAACCGGCCAGAGAAACAAATTGAGAGGTCTTCAACCGGGCCAGGGTAACATCTTTTAAGAAAGTACAGCCTAATAAGCACAGGCCTTGAGTAAGAGCCGCATCAGACAAATCAACAGGCTCGACGAACGATGCACCCACAATTCTCGCACCCTTATACGTCAGGGCGCTGCGGTAGGGTTCACGAAGCAAGATGGTCTTGAGGAATTCAGGTCGCAGTACATTGCTGTTCGGCCATTCCTTGAAGTCCGCATCCTCTCCAACGCAAACTCTTTCCCATACCCATTTTTCCTGAGGCGACCAGCCCTTTTGTGGCGGCACTCTGCAAACTTCACCCGGCAGAGAGGGTTGTCCTTTCGAATCTTTCTCAGCAGAGTACGAACATACAGAGCCGACTGCGGCCAGTAAAAAGAGCGCAACGGAAGAAAGGGTCATTACTAAATACAAGCTCTTACGGTGCATGGTGTCCCGTCCTTTTGCTCAGGGCTCACTTAAGGTAAGGAACTGATGGAAAGGGGATGAAAGAAGTGCCACCCTGGTGAGGGCTTAACACTGCCTCCAGCTCGTCGTCGCCGGCTTAGCGAGCCCGCAAGAATGACTGGCTTGTCCTGTGCAATCGTGTAACATCTGAAGTGCTCTTGGTGTTTTGGATGCCTTTGTCAAGGCCGTCTAAACCTCGGTCTTTCGTATCGGCGGTGACGGATCAACCCCTTAATGACCGAACCGGATCACTGGAGAACGCGCCGGCTTTCCATACCGGTGTAAGTTGAAGCTCAGGAGATAGGTGGACACGATACGCATCATGCGCCGGCGTTGTGAACAAGTGTACCAGAGAATTCAATTTAAGGGATTTTTTTAGTGAAGAGGTGCTTAAGGATCGGCAACTTGGCGCAATGGCTTGATTTTATCAGGTCTAAATACATTATAACGTTAGGATATTCTGATTCCATGCAGCCTCAACTTCCATGCCGCGTTACGCGTGTTCATGGGCAAATTACGGCCTTGTCCGCCAGAAAGCGATGGGTTTCGCTTCGCTTTACCCATCCTACGCACTACGCACTGGAAGGGGAAAGCCCACACCCAGGGCAGGGGATCGGTTTCAGTGCTAAAAATGAGCTTTTAAGGGTATAATAACCCCCGTTTTTTAGAACATTTTCTTCGGAGACAGATACCTGGCTTGGCCGACCCCATTTTTACGATAGGGGTAAATTTCCCCCGGGGTCAAACCACCCTTGCAGGTTCAGCTTGCCCTTTATGCGGCACCCAACCTGTAGACTTATGCTATATTCGGCGTGACATTTCTCCAGCCTCAGGACGAGAGCAATGCTGACACGCATTTCCAGTTCAATCTGGTGGACCTGCAGTTAGTGGCATAGCCTTTCAACTTTTTGATTACCAATGACAAGTAAATAGCAGCCCTTCAAACATGGTTCTCTCAAATCCGATTTCTTCCGCCCTGAAGGTTTCCCCCATAAAAAAAGGCATCCGGAGCCGTGAACGCGATTGGAAACGAGAACCTCAAAAAACCTCAAATTCGAGCGGCCTTGGCCTCCATATGGGCTTCTTACAGCCATACCGTGGCACCTTCCTTGTCCGTTAGGACTTTGTTGAGAATCTCTGCCGCCCTTTCATTTTGCACTTGCCAATAAGCAGGGTCCCCGCCCTCCTCGAGTCGGTAAGCTGTGCATTCATCGCACGAGAAACCTGACCATCCCTGTTTTACGGCCCTATCGAGACAGGCGCCGTAGTCTTGGCACATGACATGCCGATGGACTTTCTTGGCGGTTGTAAATTGCTTCTCGGGAGTCGGATTACATCGAAGGGAAGGATACGCGTAAAGGGTTGCCATGTCATTCTCCCGCACGCCCTGCGTTCTAATTTAGAAGAAAATAGAAAGGCACGACTCATCGCCGGTCGTGGGTACTATTTAAGTCCAGCGGATAGGGTTAATCCCCCATAGTGTAATCGGAGCAATGAGTGCTTGCCTAAAGAGATAAATGGCCGATGCCTGGCGAAGAACGTGGAATGATACTCCCAAAATTACCGCACTCTACAACACGCCTGTTCATGGGACAGCCGCGGACATCACAAAGAAGGCGCTGGGCCTGCTCCCTCAAAGATTGGCGGACACTGGAGCCAAGATCATTGGAACGGTGCATGACGAAATCATTCTCGAAGTTCCTGAAGGGGTGGCAAGGGAAGTTGCTGTGATTCTCAAGGAGACCATGATTCAGGCCGGCAAAGCCTATCTCGGTAAATTTCCGGTTGAAGTGGGGGCTACGATTGGGGAGACATGGGCGGAAAAGTAAGAGTACAGCCGATTATCGCCATTTCGCCAAATCAGGTAGGCCGTGCAGGGTGGGATTGTCAACGTGGGAGCTTGGTTTCGAGCGCCATGGCGATTTTATTCTTCAGTTCGGTCAAATCAAAGCTCTTTATAACATAGAAGTCGGCCGCAATCGATTTCATGTCTTCTTTGAAGGTATCGTATGCAGTCGAGAGTATAACGGGCAGGTCATAAAATTATAGCTGTCATTCAGTGGTATTTGTCAAGAGCTATTAAGAGCATATTGTAAACATCAGTTGCTGAAAGGCCAAGGGGTTCTTTCCATATCCGGATACAATGGCTCAATTTTGCCCATTGTATCCAGATTTATCCGTTCCGTTAAAAATCGTAATCATAGGTGTCGTCTTTAGCTGGTTTAATATCCTTCATCATAACTACTACATCCATGGGCATGTTGTCTCTGTCTTTGGCCATGTTCGGGATAACTGCAGCACGGTAGAACCCTGCTCTGGTGAAGGCGTTGATCGCCGATGTGCTGATGTCCGGGATTTCGGCGAGAAGTTTTTCGATCCCCAGTTTGTATGCCATATCGGCGAGTTCCTCGATCATCAGATGTCCAAGACCAACATTGCGGTAGTCTTTGTGGACAAAGACCCGCACGGTTCCCAGGTGCCATTTCCAGCCGGATCGGCGGCGATTGATGGTGGCATCGGCGATGATTTTGCCCTCCTTTATCGCCAGGATGGGCAGCGTCCTGTCGTAATCAAGGTTCTTCGCCCATTTTTCAATGAGGAGGGTGCTTTGGACATCATCACGCAAAAGTCGTGCATCTTCTTTTGAAACCGCTTGGAAAAACTCATACAACGCACCCTGATCTTCTGCTACCATTGGGCGCAGAAGAATCTTAGCCCCGTCTTTGAGTCGGGCCTCTTTTCGATAGGTGTTCAGGTCAATTTCCGGATAGATGGTGGTATCTAACATGGCGATTACCTCCTTTTCTCCTCTGATGGATTGTGGGGTGAGAATTGGTCGCTGCCTGCCAGACACTATTCACTGCTCTAACCTGTCCTAATCTTGCCGCTGGCGACAAATAGCATTCCGGACCATCCCGATCTTTTACCGAGAACTTAAGCCTCCGAATCAAGTCACTTACCCTGAATAATGCGTCAACTTCACTCCCAACCGGAGCCGAACCACATTTTGCGGATCGGATTCCATCCGAACAAGGTTTTGGAATGCCGAATGTCCGTAAATCATACGATATTCCAATCAAAACGCAACAGGAAATGCTGATCAGACCAATTTGGGCAATTTGAGGAGATACCACCATGCCCCAGTTGATGATCTCATTTAGAAGCCGCCTGGATGATCAGTTGCATGCGGTAAAACAGAATCTTGAAGGACTATAATTGTTAAAATGGTGACAAAAAAATGAAAAGGACTGGCCGCCAATATATTCCGGCGAGCAGTCCCGTCAGATCATCTTATTTGTCCCCAACCTAAGTTCCATGAGGTGGTTTGATCTTCGCGCCCTGTGCGTAGTTAGGCAGCCGCTTTGAATGTTGGGCCTATACTCAAGTTCCAGGTTCTTTGTGGGAACTATTGCTGGAGCGCATTCAGGATCTCCGGCGTCGTGGCATACCTGCCGCAAAGCTTCCTGAACTCCTCTCTATCAAGAATATTTTTTGCGTAAATCTTTCAGACAGGGTCGGTCGAAACCAATATGTCGATATGTGAAGATAAATGCTTAAAAATTATGCCTTTTTACGGCTTAAAAGTCCCTTTTGGGGCATTGAAATCATCGCTCTAAGAAGACTGAGGCTCCCGAGGACTGGGCTCGCCTATAGGAAGACCCTCTTTTTCCGTACCCATTCACCACAGAGGCGGGACATGGTCCGGTCAGGGCTGCAACCAAAGGGCGAAAACCACATATCACGCGGAGACGCGGAGAAAACAACCGTTTACCCTCATATGCTTGCCAAAATTTCAAGAAACTGCACCTTAATAGTACAGAGAAAAGGGAATGGGCATGCGGGAAAAGCCTGATTTTATAAGCTTATCCAACCTGCCGGATTTCAAACCTTGTTCAATTTCGCTATCTTATCTTGTCCGCCGGTGCAGTCTTGGGCTTGCTGTGTCTCTGGAGGGGAAAGCCCACCCAGGTCCGAGATCGGTTTCAGTGCCCAAAATGAGCTTTTAAAGGGATAATAACCCCCGGTTTTTAGAATATTTTCTTCGGAAAAGGATACTCGGCTTGGGCCGGCCCAATTTTTGCGGGACGCTCGTGGACATCTGAGAGCTATGGATAAATGGTCATGATGGTGTCTTACTTACAATTTGCTCCACATGATTAGGGATGCGGCATTCTGGGACGAGACCGCTAACTGATTCAAGGCCCCGCCAGGCGCATCAGGCGGCTCATCAAGGTTGGGGCCAGAGTGGTCTATCATACCTCGCGGAGCGTGGTGTACTTCCACGTTGCGTCGGCTTTTCCTCTCGCCGGTTACTCTAGCATCTCATTCGCCTGAGCCTCCTCAACACTATGTGGGGCGGGAAGCGAGCTTTTAACTGTGGGGATGGTGGTGTGTACTTAAATTGCCCAAATTGGTCTAATCGGCATTTATTCTTGCGGGTTTTGATTTGAAATCCTATGATTTACGGACATGCGGCATTCGAAAAGCTTTTTCGGATGGAATCAGAGCCGGAAATGCGGTTAGACTCCAGTTTGGGGTCAAGTTGATGCATTATTCAGGTTCCAAACTAATCTCCAAGAAATTTTGAACCCTTCGACCACCTGGCCGGCGAATGAACGAACGGGCAACACGGTCAGGCGGCAACCTTTTTTCTTGGAAAGGAACATATACATGGCAGAGGAAAAACTTATAGTTTCTGATCGTCCGGAACGTGCCGCGAATGACTTAACGGACCAAATTGAGCGCGTCCCAGTGATCGTGTACAGGCTTGTTTTGATGGTCAGCTCAACCAACACCGCCGACGACGATGGCGTGATGATGTACGACATCTTGACGGGCGAGTACTATGGACAGTTCCCAAACGGCCCGGGTGAATTCAACCCTGTCAGCTTCCAAAATCCAACGGCCCTTGCAGCCGGCTTCTATGCAGGCTTACCCGCAAGCTTCGTCGGATGTGAAGGATACACTTCGCCGTCGATTTCCGGCGTACCAAAAATCATGTATTTCAACACGAACGGCGACTACAACATCCTGACGTGGCTCTCATCTATTGTGGTTTCCAACTGCCTGTGTTACAGCGCGGGGTTTCTTTACCTGCTTACTACTGCCGGCACGGTGTTGTGCTTTAACGCGAACTCCGGAGCGCCTGCAGGTGTCAGCGGCAATCCTGGAGACGCCACTTTCATTCCGGCGAGTTCACTTCCGGCGGGCACGAGTTACGGCGGGTTGGCGTTCAGTCCGGAAGTGATCGGTGGGAATCTTTACATTTCGAGCGGCAATGAGATCCTCATTTTTTCTGCTGTTACTGGGCAGCAACTGAACACGATCCAGTATGCCGGCTTTCAACAACCCACTACCCTGGCCTTCAACAGCACGGGCATGCTCTACGTATATGATAGTGGATCTGTCTTGTTGTTTAACGGAGGCACGGGCCAGCCGGTAGGCACGTTGATTCCAGCGGGGACAGCGGGCATTCCACAAGGCCAAGGCGGCCTTTGTGTCTGTGACTGGGCGGACGGGCCTGCGGTGTATCTAGCGGTGGGCTCCACAGCCGGCAGCGTTTGGCAATTCGACGGAACAACCGGCGCGTTTGAGCAGGTCATCGTGCCGGCCGGGTCCGGCGGGCTCAACGACCCGGTAAGCATCATGGTCGGGATAGAGGTTCCCGGGCAGCCGCTTGGAGGGCTGCCAGGAATTCCCCCGCAGCGCGGCGGCCCTCCACCACGACGACGTTTTCCCTGGTTGAGAATGCCGTGGAGGCGCAAACCATTCATCCATCTGCGGACACGGTCCAGCGCTTGAATCTGCGACTTCGCCGAAAGGGCGCTCGACTCATACCAGATCCTTTCGTCAAAATGCGCGGTCGATACATCGTGCGCAGACCGGCACTGGAACGCTCGCGTTTCGAGCTGTCGCCGGTGTCTCCCCACAAAAAGGAAGAACGCCTGTAAAGCAGTTCCGGGTTTTCGGTTCTCGGATCTTAAGCTTGGCTGTCGTTATTCCTTAATGAGTAGACTACGTCTCAAACACTAAGGTTTGAGCATCTGCGGCCACGAGGCGGCCCGCCTCCTGAATTCTTAAACGGAAGTTTGGAGACGGCCTTTGCAGCAAGACAGACGTTGCGATGGTCAACGAGACGCTGTGCAAAGTGCTGTGACATAATCGCGTGTAAAACCGTTGCCGTTGCCGCGCGACACCATTTTATACCGAGAGCAACACGAAGCTCCGCATTGTATGCGCTCAAAACTGTGCTTGGGAGCCTCTCGTTGCATTTGGTGCATTATCCCGTTTAAGGGGATAACAACCCCCGTTTTGCAGAGTATTTTCTTCGGAAACATATACTTCGCTTGGCCCGACCCCATTTTTAGAAACCAGTGTTCAAGAACATTCCGGCGGAAAAATATTTTAGCGAAACCGGAATGTGACCGTAATATGATTTTAACACCAAAGTTCGCCCGCTTTGCCCGCTCCCATTGATGCGCACCAGATCGAGGAGGCACAAATGACAAGGTTCAAATTCCTGCTTTTTGTAGCCGTACTGGCCGGATTCGCCGGCCTTGCTTATGCCGGTTTCGACGAAGGTAAAGCGGCTTATGACAAAGGTGACTATGCCAAAGCCTACGAAGAGTTCAAGACTGCAGCAGAACAAGGGAATGCCGATGCGCAAAATTATCTGGGAGTGATGTACGCCACCGGCCAAGGCGCGCCGCAGAACTATGCCGAAGCGATGAAATGGTTCCGCAAGGCGTCGGACCAGGGACATGCCTGCGCGCAAGCTAATCTGGGATATATGTACTATGAGGGCCAAGGCCTGCCCAAGGACGAAGCCGAGGCCGCAAAGTGGTATCGCAAGGCGTCGGACCAGGGGCATGCCATGGCACAATACTACCTGGGAAGGATGTACTTTAACGGCCAGGGTGTGCCGCAGAGCTATGCCGATGCACTGAAGTGGACCCGAAAGGCGGCGGAGCAGGGACATGCTGAGGCGCAAGTAAATCTGGGAGCGCTGTACAATAGAGGCCTGGGCGTGCCGAAGGACTATGCTGAGGCGGTAAAGTGGTATCGTAAGGCGGCGGACCAGGGACTCGCTTCGGGGCAATATAATCTGGGAGTGATGTACGCTAACGGCAAAGGCGTGCCGCAGGACAATGCCGAGGCGGTGAAATGGTACCGCATGGCCGCAGAACAGGGGAATGCCGACGCGCAAAAAAATCTGGGAGTGATGTACGTTAGCGGCAAAGGCGTGCCGCAGAACTATGCCGATGCACTGAAGTGGACCCGCAAGGCGGCGGACCAGGGAGATCCTGAGGCACAAAATAATCTGGGGAATATGTACGCTAACGGCGCAGGCGTACCGAAGGACTATGCCGAAGCGATGAATTGGTACCGCAAGTCGGCGGACCAGGGTCTCGCTTTGGGGCAATATAACCTGGGACTGATGTACGCTAACGGCGAAGGTGTGCCACAGGACTATGCCGAAGCATTGAAATGGTATCGCAAGGCGGCGGAGCAGGGAGAGGCCAACGCGCAAAAAAATCTGGGAAAGATGTACTATAACGGCCAGGGCGTGCCGCAGAACTACGGAGAGGCGCTGAAGTGGGCCCGCAAGGCGGCGGAGCAGGGAGATGCCCAGGGGCAATATAATCTGGGAATGATGTACGCATACGGCAGAGGCGTACCGAAGGACTATGCCGAGGCGGTGAAATGGTACCGCAGGGCGGCTGAGCAGGGAGAGGCCAACGCGCAAAACGATCTGGGATATATTTACTATAGCGGCCATGGGCTGCCGAAGGACTATGCCGAGGCGGTAAAATGGTATCGCAGGGCGGCGGACCAGGGACATGCTTTGGGGCAATATAATCTGGGGGTGACGTACAATAAGGGTCAGGGTGTGCCACAGGACTATGCCGAGGCGGTGAAGTGGTACCGCAAGGCGGCCGAGCAGGGATATGCCGGTGCGCAAAACGATCTGGGATATATGTACCATGGCGGCCATGGCGTGCAGAAGGACTATGCCGAAGCACTGAAATGGTATCGCAGGGCGGCGGACCAGGGACATGCTTTGGGGCAATATAATCTTGGAATGATGTACGATAAGGGTCAGGGTGTGCCGCAGGACTCTGCTGAGGCTGTGAAGTGGTACCGCAAGGCGGCAGAGCAGGGAAATGCCCGTGCGCAAAACGATCTGGGATATATGTACTATGGCGGCCATGGTGTGCCGAAGGACTATACTGAGGCAGTGAAGTGGTATCACAGGGCGGCGGACCAGGGACATGCTTTGGGGCAATATAATCTTGGAATGATGTACGATAAGGGCCTGGGTGTGCCACAGGACTATGCCGAGGCGGTGAAGTGGTACCGCAAGGCGGCAGAGCAGGGAAATGCCGGCGCGCAAAAAAACCTGGGAGCGTTGTACTCGAGCGGTAGAGCCGTGCCAAAGGACAATGCCGAAGCGATGGAATGGGGTGTGAATGAAGATTTCCTCGAAGCGGCAAAGCGAGGCGATCTAAGTGCCGTTGACAGCTTCATTGCCAGGGGAACCGACGTCAATGCAAAAGACAAAAACGGCGCTGCCGCGTTGTTGACGGCCTCCGCGAAAGGCCACAAAGAAGTGGTTGAGTTGCTGCTTGCCAAAGGGGCGGAGGTCAATGCCAAGGACAAGACCGGCGGAACCGCGTTGATGCGCGCCGCACAAAATGGCTGCATCGAGGCCGTGGAGTTGCTGCTCGCCAGGGAGGCGCAGGTAAATACCAGGGCCTATAACGGGGCGACCGCGTTGACACTTGCCTCAATGAACGGCCGCAAAGAGGCCGTGCAGGCACTGCTAAGCAAAGGAGCCGACGTTAATGGAAACGTCAGGATGGGACAAACCGCGTTGATGTGGGCCTCCGAAAAAGGCCCCAAAGAGGTCGTGGAGTTGCTGCTTGCCAGGGGGGCGGAGGTCAATGCAGCAAACAGGTATGGCAAAACCGCGTTGATGCTTGCCTCGGAGAAAGGCCACCACGAGATCGTGCGGTTGCTGCTCGCCAACAGGGCCGACGTCAGCGCAAAAGATATTGTCGGCAATACCGCGTTGATGCTTGCTTTCAGGAAAAGCCACAAAAAGGTAAGGGAACTGCTTATCAGGGCAGGGGCAAAATAATCTAGTTTCCGTCCGGAAAGGGTCCTTTTCCGCCCTGGGGCGGTGGGACCGCCTCGCCTCGCGGAGCGTCGAGATTTCGGCGGGTGGCCGCAAAGGCTTCGGCGGGCTCGATCACCGATCTCGACAGCCGGCCCACCCACCCGCGAGGCGGTACTAATGTACGCCTCCGCGCTAAAATCCCCCCTGCCCCCCTTTAGGAAAGGGGGGAACTCGATTTCCTTGCCAGGACGAAGAATCCCTCCTTTCCGAATCGGAAACTGCTAGGTTAGGAAATCGGTTTCGGCGCCAAAAATGAGCTTTTAAGGGGATAATAACCCCGGTTTTTTAGAATATTTTCCTCGGAAACAGATACTTGGCTTGGCCCGACCCCATTCTTAATTTTCGAGCGTGATCGAACGTAGCTTAGCCCAGATATGTCTGTGGCAGTTCTATCCGCGGACGGCACTACCGGTTCGAGATAGCTTTTCGAGACCACCACAGCGTTCTGCCGAAGGCCCTGAACAAGGTGAAACCTGCTTCAATACAGGCATTACATATGCATACCGTCTCTTCATAATCGTGAGTTTCGGCGACGACATACTCAGTGATCCGGAGTGTATCGGTTGCAGCCAAAAGGGCGTGCCCACCAGATCCTTCGATATCGCATTTGATCAGATCTATCTTTTTCAACCCCAGGGGGGCTATCAGGTTGTCGACTGTGTCAAGCCTGATCGAGCGCTTGTGTGTTCCTGATGGCTTAAGGATACTGCTTGTCCCCTCCAGCGGGTCATTGATCGATATTTCCACCTGGGGCAACTGCCTGGACCCTACCCCGGAACACAGCGGCAGCCACTTTCCGGAATGCCCGCATTCCGCAAGTGCCTTCGAGGTAAAATCCAATGCTTCCTGAAGCATATCAATTCCGACCACTGTTGCAGTCTTATTGAGAGAAAACCACCAGCGCACAGTGACGCCTGTATTGATTCCAAGATCAATTATCGTTGGGCTGGAGACTTTTTCCAGATATTTCTCAACAACATCGCATCGCAGTTCCCGGAAGGTGAAATTGTCCAGGTAGTTTAATAATTCGTAGTCGTTTCGCATGATTCCCCACTGGCCCAACCTTACTGGAAAAGGGACCCTGCCAAAAAGCTCGCACAGTGCGAGGTAGACCCCCTTAACGCCGTGCTGTTTTACAGCACGCACGAGAGTTCGAGGAAACGTCAGGAATAGTTTATCGAGATAGAACTTGATTTTCATCATAGTCTTTGTCTTTGAGCATTCGGAAAGTGGAAAAGCGCCTCAGTAAACCTGAATAATGCGCTAACTTGACCCCAACTGGAGGCGAACCGCATTTTGGGGTCGTATTCCATAAGATCCGGCATTAATTCATATCAATTCTTCCTTTTAACGGGGAAACGTTGCGACACTGCAAACACTTCAAATCCTGAGGAGGACGGTATCCTGAGATTTTGAGAATGGTGATTCGATCTCATTATTTAAAGATCAATTTCTAACGAATAGGCATTTCTTTATCTCATTCCCCTTTTTCTTCTTAAAACCTTTACAAGGTGTTACCATCCTCTAGGTGGAACTGGTGGGAGTTGACTTTTTCTTCCACAAACCAGGTTGGCAGCTCTACCGATAATTGTTTCTCCGCTATAACTCTCCCATATTTTATTACCTACATTTGTACTATCTTTATCGCTAGGCCAATCCGAGTCTTGACAACTCGACATCTCTAAAACCCTCTTTTCTTGTCTATCGCAACAAATTTCATACACAGTCCCCACCTGACAAATCCCGTTCGGTTCACCGAGAAAAGTTATCAGTACGATATGAATATTTCCATTAGAGTTTACACCCCCCTGAACTAGACTGAGATACACATTCTTCCCATCCAGATTGGTCCCAAGAAATTCAAACTTACGAGGATCAGTCAATCTTTCCTGGTAACAGCCTGCAAAAGCGACCGATGCGCCCATCAAAACAAACATCATAACAAGCAGAACAGTTAAGGCTTTCATCATTTCCTCCCCTTTCTCGAAAGTAACAAGTCGGAAATACCACGAACATCATCCTTGAGCAACAAATCAACCTGAATAATGCGCCAACTTGCCGTCAACTGGAGGGGAACCGCATTTCCGGGCCAAATTCCATCCGAAAAAGCTCTTAGAATGCCGAATGTCCGTAAATCATATGATTTCCAGTCAAAACCGGCAAGAAAAAGTGCCGATCACACCAAATCAGGCAATTTGAGGACATACCACCATCCTTGCAGTCAATAGCTCGCTTCCCGCCCCTGATCGTGTTGGAGGGGCTCAGGCGAATAAGATGCTCTTCAAACGGCGTCGAGCCAAACCCAATATCTTGATATGTGAAGCCCGTAGGATGGGTGGAGCGACGCGCAACCCATCGCTCTACATGCTTTCTCAGTCTCTGGATGTGGAGGGAGAGAGCCCACCCAGGTTAGTTTCCGTCCGGAAAGGGTTCTTTTCCGCCCTGACGGTGTCAATCTTCGGGGTCTCTTGTGCGGCGTACTAATGTACGCCTCCGCGCTAAAATCCCCCCTGCCCCCCTTTAGGAAAGGGGGGAACTCGATTTCCTTGCCATGACGAAAAATCCCTCCTTTCCGAATCGGAAACTGCTAGGTTAGGAAATCGGTTTCAGTGCTAAAAATGAGCTCTTAAGGGGATAATACCCCGCGTTTTTTAAATTTTTTCTACGGAAACAGATACTTGGCTTGTCACGACCCCATTTTTCACTGGCGGAAATGGCGGGGGAGTATAGAATCTTCAAAGCGGCGGAGCTTTGGTTGCGCCATGCAGCGGCGCAACCGCAACGCGCGCAAAAGTGCGCTCGTGCCGCTTAAAGCGGCACAATTGCCATCGAGCGAAAAAGCCAGTAAAAACAGCGGGCAAAACTAGACACTTTGTTGTATTCTGTCCAGTGTTGCAAATGCAGCCCATTTTCGCGGACGTTTCTTAAAAAGAAATTAAAGGATATTTTACAACAAAGTGTTTCCATTATAGTTAAATGTATTAAGCTCTGAAAGGCTAAAAGGAATTGACGCTCTTCGAGTGTGAATCACAATATAGGGAGAAGGCCACTATTTGGAGGATTTTTTCCGATATGTTGCTCTTTGCTCCTTTGAGTAGTGGCCATGTCATGGAGTGGTTTGCTGTTAATATACCCATGGATCTTGGTACTGGCGGATCATTTGATGGCGAAATAGACATCATCGCTCGATTACGCGGTATACCTGGCAACCCGGTAGCTTTTAAAGAATACTTCTACAGAACATGGGAAGTAAAGGTAAGTCTGCTATGCAAAGACGGGAATACCAAATCTCTCAAGGTAGGAAGAGGAAAGATGAAGGGGGTTGTAAATCAGCTAAAGGCATATAGAAAATTTGGTTCTCCTGAAGTGTCATTGCTTGATGTATATCTATGTGAAGCAGTAGAATCTATGAACTACCTGTCTAACATTAACTATTCATTTTCTACTAAATTTTCTGAATTACAACATCATTCTTTCGGATATAACGTATTGCTATTTGGATACGGAAAGCAAGGAGATGATGATGTTGGACTTCATTATCTTCCTTTTAAACCTCAATTTTCATTACACCCAGACCCTTTTTGGTCAAGCCCAGTAGCTGCATTTCTGCACGCGCCTGTCACGCCTATCATACCTCATTTTTCTAATCTAGCGGAGCGCATTGATAACTTCGTAAAAGAGCAGAAACGATCTTACAAAGAGCAGAAACGATCTTACAAGGTTTTTTATCACATAGTAATGTTTTGCAGAGAATGCCGACAATTACAGCTAGGAGCTTGTCGGAATAAGGGAATCTCAGAAATAACTTGAGAAACTGAAACGCTCCTGACTCAGCCAATCATTGCTCCAATTCATTAAACTCTACGTATTTGGTAGTGATAAGAGGAGAC
>Ga0187849_1000985_pt1 | contig 34268 bp, 20 predicted proteins | sample June2016WEW_4_10_2_FD_132412 | JGI IMG/M metagenome (GOLD analysis project Ga0187849, IMG submission 132412) | Peatland microbial communities from SPRUCE experiment site at the Marcell Experimental Forest, Minnesota, USA - June2016WEW_4_100 | ecosystem: Environmental > Terrestrial > Soil >...
GACCGCGGAACAGTTCGATAAAATGAAAGAAGCCGTCGGCAATTACCGGAGACTGCGCCGCCAACTAAGAGAATTGGAAAAGCTCTCTCGACGCATCATCTTCCAGAGCACCCCGCACCCTAGTACGTCGCAAGCGCCTCTCCCAGAAAGTCTTAGGCACTAAGTAAGGGCCATTCCCCCTGACGGGGTTTTCGCTGCCCACAAGGCGTTGCCTTTCTGATCAGTAGTTCGCCACGACGGTTGCTTTGCCTTGCACGCCTTTTACAAGGACTGCTTCTTTGTTATTGTCGAAGTCCTTCCAATCCCCTCCATTGAGGGTCACGCTTTTGATCGGCAGCGCCTGGGGATGCCGGAACCGCAAGAACAGGGTCGCGGGCGGATTGCGGGAAGGGATCTCGACGGCGGCTTTGATCTTGCCGCGGTCCACGTCCGAGACGATCTCATAGGCCAGAGGTCCGAAGTAGGTCGGGGCGTTCTTGACCGCGATCCTCCGGCCCTGCTCCAGCCAGGCGCGAGGCGTGGCACGGGCCACCCACAGGGCCTGGCCCTCCTCCATCACCAACAGGTTGCGGAAGTTTTCCATGAACCATCCCGCCGTGCCGTTGCCAGGGGCGCCACAGTCGGCATACTGGCCCAAATGTCCCCATTCCCAGAATTTCCCATCGGCCCCCACCATGGCCGCGTAAGTGTTCATCCAGAACCGCAGAAAATTCGGCACATCGTCTTGAAGCAGGTAGATGTTGGCATTGTGCGAGGCCTTGGGCAGGGATGCTCCATAGCAATTCCAGAACCAGGCCTCGTCCAGTCCTCGCCCGGAGTTGACAGACGTTGCTATCTCCTCCATCACGTTCATTTTACTGCCGAAGCCGCTCAGCACATAAGCGGTGAGTTTTGGCGACGTTCCTGTCTCCTCCATCGCATTGAGGGTGCCGACCATACGGACATCGCCGGCATCCAACGCGCTGAATGGCTCGGCCAGCGGCAATGCCCCCACGATCACGTCACCCTGCGGACGCTGGAGAGCGCCCAACTCCATGCTCAGCATCACACCTCTGGTATAGCCGGCGCTGGAAATAAAGCTGCGATACACGCCGTCGCGCCCAAGCCGCACCGGCGACAAGGCCGCATCCCGTTCCACAGCCCGCCGGATGTCCCGCCGAAACGCATCCGCCTCACCGCCGTACTTCCGGCCCGCTTCCGGATCGAACTCCCTCAAGGCGTCGGCGAAACGCCGCAGTCCCTGGAGATCATAAGCATAGTCGCAATAATACCATCGCCAGTCGCAACTGGGTAAAGCGTAATCCCCCAGCATGCACGGTGGCATGAGACCGGCCGCCAGGAGATCCTGCCGGTTGGGAATGTCCTTCATATAGAGGGTCCGCTGCCGGATAATCCAGTCCGCTGCCGCCTGCATTCGGGCACGGTTTCGTTGAAACCACTCCTTGTCGCCGGCCAGGAAATAGCGGTCCGCCATGCCGAACAGGAGTCTGCCGGTCGAGGCATGCGTGCCGTCATGACTGTAGCCCATGTCGTGCCTCATGCTCGTCGCCCACTCCAGGGCCCCCTGCCCATCCGAATAATCACCGTCAGATTTCGCGCCCGGGGCCTGCAAAAAATGCTGATAGACCTTGTCGGCCTCCTCCTGCAGTCCCACGAGATCCATTTCATGGGCGACTCGGCCCACCTCGAACGCAAGTCCTCCCCACATGTGCTTGCCTCTCAACTGGAACGAGGCTGCGCGCCAAGCGTCGATCCAACGCGCGTCCGGCAGTTCCACCTGCATGGGGGGATCCTCGACTCTGGGGAATGGCGGAAGGGCCGTCCCGGCCGGGCAGGTGGACAATCTGACCTGCCGCATGACCTCCTCCCAGGAGGCGGCCTCGCGATGTTCGCGAGCCATCTGGCGGATGCCCTTGAGGTTCCTGGCCGCCAAATCAGCGGCAAACTGCCGGGCGGTCTTCGCACTGCCGGCCTTCGTCACGAAAACACCGTATTCCGGAATCAGCATCGGTCCATTCTCCAGGTCGCAAACGCGGAACGTGAAACCTGCCGTCTTGGTCCGGACAGTAACCCGGCTATCCAGGCCAGGCCGGCCATGGGGGGCATAGAGCAAGGGCACGACGATGCCTCGTCTGGAAGCGCCCACGGCGCGCGATTGCCAACCATGCGCGGCCACTGCCGTCGTTCCTTTGTCCTCCGCCAACGGCGAGACTGGACCGATGACACTCACATAGGACTCCACCCAGCCATCCGAACCAACCAAACGGGGTGGGAAACGCCCGGACCTCTACCGCTTCCGGCGAGGGAACCTCCGGAAGGCCGGCCGGCCAACAAAGTTCCACCTGGTAGTTTGCCAGCCCTCCCGTCCAGAGCAACCCCGCCAGCAGCCTGCCCTGCGGCTGCGGGGGCAACGGTTTAAGCAACTCGGGCATCTCATAATACAGGCTTTTCAAGTCCTGCCCGGACATAGTGTAGAAAGCCGTCCGATACACTTTATCCATCCGCTCGAGGCGCCGCGGGATGAAACCGGCTTCCGGTTTCTCCTGGACAGCCCGATCGGCGCGCCAGGCATAGGCCCACGGCGCAATATCCACCGGTTGGCCTTGCAGCTTGTTCAGTTGGTTCTTTTCCGTTGCCGCCGGTTGGGCGTCGGGCGGTTCCGCCGCCGGGGCCAGGCCGCCGGCTCTGATGGCCAGCATTGCTGCCAACCCCATTTGGACGATTCGTTTGTTCATTGATTTCACCTCAGGACTTTATAGGCAACCACCGCTGCGCCCGGCTTGGCCTTGATTTCCACCCGCAAACCCAGTTGCATTAGATCATTGCCGCTCATCTTTGCGGGCGTTCCCAGGTCAAATCCACTCAACCACCGGGTAATCCTTGTATTCAACTGCCACGCAATCGACCTGAAGCCCGGTCTGCGGATCGGCAAGAGTGAGTTGGTGTTGAATGAGTTGCTCAGTCGGCTTGCGGTGCTTGATCGCGCGGATCCAGCCGTTGAGCAGTTCGCTCGACGGCCTGCCTCCGAAGACAAAGGAAAACGGCAGCACCGGGCTGCCTGGGTCGAAGTGCTCGGCTGACCACCGATGGGCCTGGCGGATTTCCTCGGCCTCAGGCCCGAGAGCGAAACTCAGGTTCAGGGAGCCCACGGCCGCAAGGAACAGCGCCAGACGCCATAGCCTGAGGGCATGATCGGCGCGCGCCGGCCCGGCCCAACCCGTAAACAAGGCCAGCAGCACTGCGGGCCGGCAGAACACATTGACATTCTTCATGACGCTTCCTTTCCAGCGCAGCTTCCTTCTCGAGCCTTGCCCGGCCGAGGTTGAGTTAAGGGACGTTTCCCGTTTTGAGGTTGATGGTGGCGTCAGAGGCAAGCCAGTAACAGTCAGCGTAAGTGAGCGTGCCGGAACGAACGCCGAAACCCCCGTTCGACCAAGTGTCCGTCGCCGCGTGCCCCGCCAACGGCGCCGCCGGGAGCAGGCCGGCGAACAGGCTCAAACCGCAATTGAGGTGATTAGGTCTAATTTTCACAAGTGTGGCCAATGGTTTTAAGATAAGCGCCGACGCTTCGGTTTTTTGTGCTGTGTGCCGAGAAACCCTACAACAAGCGCCCCAAGGACAACCACCGGTATTAGAGCGAATTTCTCTGGTTTTCGGCACCAAGGAGTAATGGCACAAATGAATCCACCTCATCCAAATCGGCAGCCGGCAACTCCCGGGCCGCCACTGACCCATCTGTGAAATCTGTAGCCCAATTAATCGAGCGGAGCGTGGTCCATGCACCAATCAGTAACTCGCGGCGACTCAGGTTTCACCTTCGACCGCGCCCGCGCCCCGAAACCGTCGCCGATGCGCCCTGGCTCCCGCGCGCGTCCTCGGGGTACAGCGCCGGCCGCCGGACCGAAGGCCTGGGCTCGGGCGTTCATGGCATAGACTTTCGGGGCGACACCCATGAAAGAATGGAACACCATGTTGAAGTGGCTCAGGCTCTCGAAGCCCACGGCGAAGGCGGCCTCGGTGACGTTCGACCCGGGCTGGCCGAGAAGCGTCGCGGCCCGGTGGATGCGATAGCCCTGCAGGTACTTGACCCAGGACATCCCGAGCGTGCGGCGAAACAGCCCCTTGAGTCCCCACTCGCTCAAGCCCGCCGCCTGGGCGAGGCTGCGCGCATAGACCTGCTCGGTGTAGTGGGCCCGCAAATAGTCCAGCACCCGAACCATCGGCCGCCAGTCCACGTCCATCTCGGTGGCCGGGAGCGCCCGCCCCTGTTGCTGTTCCCGGCGCAACAACGCCACCAACAACTGCGTCAACAAGGTCCGCAACTGGATCTCACGCCCGAACTCCTGGCCGTCGAACTCCGCGACAATCTCGTCGAAAAGCGACACCAACCCCCGCCGGCTTTCCTTGGGCAGGCGCACCATCCGGTCGCTGAGGGATTGGCGGGCGGTGAACCTCCGCAAAATCCGCGGCCCGTCGCTCTCCGGCCGCAAGTCGACGAGCACGCTCGGCAGAAAATAGACGGTGACGAAAGTGTAAGGAAATCCGGTGATCGTGCCCCAGTGCGGCACCCCGGTCCCGATTAGCGTGATGTCACCCGCGCGAAAACTGGCTTCCTCGCCCTCGACGAAAAAGGAACCCTCCCCCTCGCAGGTCAGCCCGATTTCACAGTACGGATGCCTCTCGGGATGCGGAATGCAGGGGCCGGAGACGGCCGTTCCGCGGCGCACCCAAATCGGATGCAATTCCCCCACTGGATGTCGCGTCTCGCTCACCTCGGCCAGACGCGAAAGCTCCAGCGACCGAACTGCGTGAGATTTGATTGAAGCCATAGCTATTCGTCGACGCCAAATATAGTCAGCCCTTCACGCGCCCGTCAAGTCAACCGTTCGGGAACTGCGGTCGGCAAAAGCCCTCCGGTTTGGCGCCAATCCAGCCAGCGCGCGACCGGTTGATCTGCCTTGCCCGGCTGAGGCCCAACCCGGCTAAAACTCCCGAAGGTAGCCCGCCGTCCAACCGCCGTCCACCGTCAGCGTGTGGCCATTGATATAGGAGCTTTCGGGCGCAGCGACAAACAACGCCGCTTTTCGGCAGGAATCCGCCGGTTTTCGGCAGATCGTCCCCCAACCGCCGGGCCGCGCCGCGCCGCCCGGTCGGAAGGCGCCGCCCGAAAAACAGTGAATAGCCGCCGAAAAAAGCAAGCCACGCCCCGGCGTGGGCGTTAGGGTGGCTGCGTGTTATTGATTGTTTCCAAATGACCTCTCGAGAACGAGTCCTTCACGCCCTGAACCATCAAGAACCGGACCGGGTTCCTTTCTTCTTCGGCACCTCGGGCGTCACCACCATGTTGGCGCCGGCTTACGAGCGGCTCAAGGCCGCCCTGGGCATCCGGCGCAAAACGCGGTTCATCTCAAGGACCTTTCAATACGCGCTCATCGACGAGGAAGTCCTCGAGCGCTTCCCCTCCGATGGCCGGCCGCTCCTGCCCCACCCCGCCCCCTCGACGCTGCGCCGCGAGATCTCATCCCACGAGTTCATCGACGAATGGGGCATCCGGTGGCGAATGAGCCCCCCCACGCCCTATTTCGAGGCCGTCGAAGCCCCTTTGCGCGGTGCTGCCAGAGCCGACCTCGACCGGTATCCCTGGCCCGACCTGGGCCACCCGAGCCGCTTCCAAGGGCTGGCCGAGGAAGCCCGGGCCCTTCAGCGCAACGGTTACGCGGTCGTCTGCCTCAGCGGCACCGCCCTGTTCGAGCAGATCCAACTCCTGCGCGGGATGGACACTTGGCTCACCGACATGGCCGCGGATCCGGAGTTTGCCCAGGCCTTGCTGCGCAAGGTCGCCGATTTGATGAAGGCCAGCCTGGCCGCGCTCCTCGATGCGGCGGGCGATTGCATCGATCTGGTCGTGACCGGGGACGACTTGGGCACGCAGAACGCTCCGATCATCTCCCCAACCATGTACCGCCGCCTGCTCAAACCCTGCCATGCGGAATTGCTGGCCGAAATCCACTCGCGCAGCCAGGCCAAGGTCTTCTTCCATTCGGACGGCAACATCCGCTCCCTCATCCCTGACTTGCTCGAGGTCGGGGTGGACATCCTCAACCCGATCCAGGTCTCTGCCAAGGAGATGGGAGACACGGCGCGGTTAAAGCGCGAATTTGGCGACCGGCTCTCGTTCTGCGGCGGCATCGATACGCAGTGGGTCCTGCCGCGCGGCACCCCGGAGGACGTGCGCGTCGAGGTGCGGCGGCGCATCAAAGACCTCGCCCCGGGCGGCGGCTTTGTCGCCGCGGCGGTCCACTGCATCCAACCCGACGTGCCGCTGCCCAACCTGTACGCCTTGTTTGACGAAGTCGCCGCCGCTGGACGCTATCCCATTTTCCTATGAACTCACGCGAACGAGTATTGGCCGCCCTGAACTTCACCGAGGCGGACCGCATCCCCATCCACGACAATCCTTGGGCCTCCACGGTGGACCGCTGGCACGCCGAGGGCCTTCCGTCCGACGTTTCCCCGGCGGAGTTCTTCCACTACGAACTGGCGGTGTATGGCGCCGACACCTCGCCCCGCCTGCCCGTCAAGACGCTCGAAGAATCCGGCGAGTTCATCGTCGAGACCACCCCTTTTGGCGGGGTCCGCCGCAATCGCCGGGACTACTCCACCACCCCCGAAATCCTCGATTACCCGGTCAAGTCCCGCGCCGACTGGGAACGGCTCAAAGCCCGCCTGCTCCCCAGCCCGGACCGAGTGGATTGGAGCGGCACGGATCCCATTGGCATGACCGCCGCCAAGACGTTCGATATGTATCGCATCAAGCCTTGGATCGAGTGGCGGCAGGGACTGCCGGGCCACCGCCAGGCGCGGGCCGCCGGCAAGTTCATCTGCTACGCCGCCGGCGTGGGCTACGACAAACTCTACAACTATATCGCGCAAGAGGAGCTGCTCATGTTTATCGCCACCGAGCCCGAGTGGCTGCGCGACATGTATGAGACGGACACCGACCTGGTCATACGCATGTGCGAGATCATGCGCCAGGGCGGCTACGAATTCGATGGCGCGTTCCTCTATTGCGACCTGGCCTATAAGAACGGCCTGTTCTTCTCGCCGAAAACCTACGAGTCCCAGTTGCGGCCTTCCTTCCGGCGGTTGTTCGACTACTTCAACGGCCTCAACCTGCCCGTCATCCTCCACACCGATGGCCGCGTGCATCAGCTCATTCCGTATTTGGTGAAAGACGGCCTGCGTTGCCTCCAACCGCTCGAAGTCAAAGCCGGCATGGACCTGATCGCCTTGAAAGAAGCCTGGCACGGCAAGCTCGCGTTTATGGGCGGCATTGATACCCGCCTCATGTCCGACCCGGATCCCCGGCCCCTCGAGCACGAGATTCGCTCCAAGATCCCTGTCGCCAAACGCGGCGGCGGCTATATCTACCACTGCGACCACACCATCCCCAATAACGTCAGTTTCCAGCAGTACTTGCGGGTGCTGGCCCTGGTGCGGCAGCACGGACGTTTCGACGCCCCCGAGTCCCCCGCGCCCTGAACCGCGACGCCGGAACTCCGCCCCGCCTGGCCCGACGGAAACGCGGGCCGCCGAGAGCCGCCGCAAGCCAGCGTCTCCCGATTTAACCCTCTTCAACAACCGGGTTCGTCAATGCGCCGATTTTGTCAATCTCCACCGTAATCGCATCCCCGGGCTTGAGCCATACCGGGGGCCGGCGCGCAAAACCAACGCCATGCGGTGTTCCGGTGAGAATGACCGTCCCTGGCAGGAGCGTCGTGCTGCCGCTCAGGAAGGCGATAAGCGTCGGCACATCGAAGATCATATCGTCGGTGCGCCAGTCTTGCATCGTCTGTCCGTTGAGAATCGTGCGGATTTTAAGCCCGGAAGGCTCGGGGATTTCGTCTTTGAGCGCCAGGCACGGTCCCAAAGGAGCGAACGTATCGAAGGTCTTGCCTCGGCACCACTGCGTGCCGCCCCATTTCCCCTGCCAGTCCCGGGCGCTGACATCGTTGGCGCACGTATAACCCAGGACGAAGTCGAGGGCTTTCTCTTTTGGCACGTTTTTGCAGCGCTTGCCGATGACAACGGCCAGTTCACATTCATAATCCACCTCGTCACTGCGCAGGAAGCGCGGCAGCACAATCGGGTCGCCGGGGTTTTGCACCGCTGTGGTTGTCTTGAGGAACACCACCGGGAATGCCGGGATTGCGGCCTTTCCCTCCTCGGCGTGGCGCCGATAGTTCAGGCCGATGCCGATCAGATTCGGAGGCGCGACGGGGGCGAGGACCTTGGCCACCTGCGCCCGCTTGCCCTTCGCCTCAAACGCGCCGAAAATGTCGCCGAGGATTTCAACGGTTGAACCGTCGGGTTTCTGCTCGGCGTATCGAATTGCGCCGTGCTGATCTTGATAACGAATGATACGCATAAATCATGAACCGGGTTCGATAAAGCAAAGCCCTCACGCGCGCGGTTTCACCCCGTTTACGATGTTGGGCAAGGTCTCTCCACGCACGGCCATAAGCGCAATCGTCGCGGCGGTCTCACGGAGCTTTTTTACTGCCGTTGGGCTGACGGACGCAACGTGCGGGGTGAGAATCACATTCGGCATTTTCAGCACGGGATGATTTGCGGGTATGGGCTCGGGCTCGAAGACATCAAGGGCCGCGGCGCCGAGCCGGCCATTCTCCAACGCTTCGACCAGCGCCGGCGTGTCCACCAGGTCGCCGCGTCCCACGTTGATGAGAATACTTCCGGGTTTGAGCCTGGCCAACGTGTCGCGGTTGACCAGCTTTCGCGTCTGCGCCGTGGAGGGGCAATGCAACGTAATCAGGTCGGCACTCCCCAACAGCTCGTCCAGCGATGCCGGCCGCGCCCCCAACCGCTCTATCTCGGGCGGCGCCACTGCCGGGTCGGCGACAAGGAGTTTGCAGTGGAATGGCGCAAGCCTGCGCGTGACTTCGCGTCCGATGCGGCCAAAGCCGACCACCCCGATGGTCAGGTCGCGCAAGGTTTTCATCGCGGACAGAGGCACAGCCAGGCCCCAGTTGCCCGCGCGGAGGTGGTTGGTATGAGAAACCACCTGCCGAGTGGCCGCCAGGATAAACGCCAGCGTGTGGTCGGCGACCTCGTCAGTGCAGTAATCCGGGATGTTGCAGACTGGAATGCCGCGCCCCCGCGCTGCCTCCAGGTCCACATTGTCCACGCCGATTCCGTAACGGACGATGGCCCTGGCGCGGCTCATGACGCCAATCACCCGCGAGGTAATGGGGGCAAACTGCGTAATCACTGCGTCGGCGTCTTTGCAGAGCTCGGCCAACTCCGCTTCCGTCTTGCATCGGCGTCCCGAGAGTTCACAGCCGGCGTTGCTGAGGATTTGCTCTTCGGTGCTGAGATCGGGAAAGGCGAAATCAGTGACGACTACTTTTGGTTTGGAGGCATTCATGCGCAATAAATTCTTGTCGACGCCGCCTTCATCTTAGGGCAAGCTCCGCCCGCCGGCTATTCGTTTTTCGCCGCTTTTTCAACTATTTTCGAGACTGGTTGCGGGCAGCGTTGGCAAGAAAACATAAAAGGTTTAGTCGAAAAACGGGAGCGTGCCGGCGCCTGGTCTGCCACCATGAAGACGTTGTCCTGTATATGAAAGTAGATTTGGAAGGAAAAGTTGCCCTGGTGACCGGGGCGGCCCGGGGTATTGGCCAGGCGATTGCCGATACCTTGGCGGCCAATGGCGCCCGGGTCGTTTACGCGGACATCGACTTGCAGGTCGTGGAGGCTGCCGCGGCCCGTTCGCCCGGCGCGCTGGCGCGGCGGATGGACGTGACGGACGAGGCGGAGGTGGAGGCGGTCATCGGCGGGATCGTTCGCGAGTGCGGGCGGCTGGACATCCTGGTGAACAACGCCGGCGTGAACACCCTCGCGCACCGGGTCACCATCGACCAGTTCCCCACCGCCGAATGGGAGCGCATCCTGCGCGTTGATCTGACCGGGCTGTTTTTCGCCAGCCGGGCCGCAGCCAAGCCCATGCTGGCGCAGCAGTCAGGCCGCATCATCAACATTTCCTCCGTGCTCGGGTTGGTGCCCGCGCGGCTCCAGTGCCCGTTCACTGCCGCCAAGGCGGGCGTGGTGAATCTCACCAAGGCGATGGCGCTGGAACTCGGCTCCCGCGGCGTCCTGGTAAATTGCGTCGCCCCAGGCTCCATCCTGACCGAGGGCACGCGGCAACTGTTCTACGGCGGGGACGGCAAGTTCAACGACCGCGTGCAGGCGCTGCTGGCCCACATCCCGCTGGGCCGGCCGGGCGACCCCCGGGAAGTGGCCTACGCCGCGCTCTTCCTGGCCGCACCGGAGAGTTCCTACATCAACGGTGCGGTCCTGACGGTCGATGGCGGTTGGCTGGCCGGCTACATCCGGGAGTTCTGAATCGAACTTGGAAATCCCGGCTCCAGCCGCCCGCGCGTCCGCCCATCCGAGGCCATCGGTTTGATCCCCTGGCCGGCCGCTTGAAGCCGGGCTCCAAACGCTCGGCCCGCCGGGACGCGGCGAAGACACCGCGCCCAGTCCGACCCTCCTGATTGTGCCCCGGCGTCGCTGAACAATGAATTGACAGTTCCGAGGCCAAATGTGAAGTTACTAAAAAACCAAAGCAAGCATGGCCTCAGCTTCACCAGCGTTGGTCGTCCCGCAGCCGACCACGTCCTCCGGCCTGTACTGGGTGGTGGACGTGGAAGAATCGTGCGAGCCCCTGCATGAATTGCATCCGATCTGGGTGCGGCACGGAACCCATCAGTTGGGCGAGCCGCCTCCGCATCCCGAACGACACCCTTACTGCGAATTCGGAATCCTCCTGGAAGGCGCGGCCCGCATGTTTATCGAGGGGCATGAGGCCGAGCGGTTGCCGGGCGACCTCCTGCTGGCCGGACCGGGTGTGCCACACTGGGGTAAAATTACGGAATATCCCGTCCACTTTATCACCGTCTATTTCCTGCCCAGTGTGCTCGTCGAATTGGGACTGGAAAGCGACGGCCCAAAGCTCCTGCGTCGTTTCACCGCCCGTCAATCCGCGCGCGAGCATATCGTTCGCCCCGACGCGCAGTTGCGAGAACATCTCACCACCCTGTTCGAGAAATTGGCCGCCGAGTTCGAGGGCCGGCAGTTCGGGCGCGAGCTCAAGCTCCGCATCCTGCTGGTCGAGCAGTTGGTGGAATTTGTCCGTTGGGAGCAACGCAAGGGGCACAATCCCGCCGGCGCCGAATTGGCGGTTGACTGGAAGGTCGTGGGTTTGACCCTTGAATACCTCCGAAAAAATTATGCCGAACCGGTGTACGCTCAAAATCTGGCCCGGGCGATTGGAGTGAGTCAGTCACGCCTCAAAGTCTCCTTCAAGAACGCTCTCGGGCTTCCCTGGTGCAAGTACCTGCAAATGTATCGCGTCCGTCGGGCAGTAGTTCTGTTAATCGCCTCCCATTGTACTGTCAGTGAAGCGGCTTACGCTACCGGCTTCGAAAGCTTGAGCCATTTCAACGCGGTTTTTCGCGCTATCATGGGCCATCCTCCCAGTGAGTACCTCAACCATTTGCACCTTGAAAATAGCCGTCCCAGGAACCGAACTCGCGGCGCCGGCGCTCACCCCGAACCGAGGGACGTTGTACGATGACCGCCCTGACGCACACATCACCGCTCCTCATAGTTCGCTTCGCGCCGGATGCTAAAACAGCACATTATTTGCCGGAAAACGGGAGACAGGTTCGCAGGGGGTGTTACCCTTGGCTGAGTCATGCAACGATTGCCCCCAGAAATCAGTTTCTGTGCCCATGGGCCAGTGGCAAGCGCGCCGTCGCGTCGGCGGCGGTTTGGCTCGGTGATTCGCTGGCTTATGGTTTTGCTGGCCGGGTTGGCCCTGGCCGGCTGCGGCAAAAAGCCGTCGCCCTCCGATTCTGCCCCCGGAGCAGCGTCCGCTCTCGGAAAGGCGACCCCACGCCAATATGTCGTGGACGGCAAAATTGACCTCCAGGCCCTCACGGCGACCCTGCGCGAGTACGTCATGTGGAAAAAATCAATCCCGGCCGATTTGAATGACCTGGTGGAGAGCGGGTTTTTGCCGAGCTTGCCCGAACCGCCGCCGGGCCAGCGGTTCGCTGTCAAGCACGGCGCAATGAGATATGAAGTTGTTCTAGTCAATCAATAAATTGCCTGTCAAGGCCGGTCTTCGATGCCTCGTCCTGACACACCCACTTATGAAGCATTGCCATTCCTGTCCCGAGCGGCCAACGGTTAAGCCGCCCTCTGCTTTCACCCTGATCGAATTGCTGGTGGTCATCGCCATCATCGCCATTTTAGCCGCCATGCTGCTGCCCGCCCTGGCGGCCTCCAAGGAGAAGGCCCGCCGCGCGAACTGCCTCAGTAATCAACGCCAAATGGCCGTGGGCTGTTTGATTTATGCCATGGACAATCGTGACAGATTATTCAATGGAATGCGCGACGGGGGGGATTCATTTCTTCTTAGCATCTCCGACCTGATGTACGGTTATATCACCAATCTGGATGGCACGAAAGTGACCGATTGCCCCAATGTTTATCCGGTGCATTTTCCTTCAATCACCGATGACCCCAATGGGCGCTACCAGACAGGCACAGGCTACTATATCGGCTATTGCTATATGGGGGGGCGGACCATGCCCGCCGATTGCCATTGGAAGCCGCCGATCAAATCCACGGACGTCCCTGACCATAGCAACTCGAACTACGTTTACACAGCCCAGCTTGTGCTGTTTGCCGACATCAATACCTGGGCCAGTTGGTGGGTCACCGCTCCGCACGGAAAAAACGGGGTGATCTTATCACCCGTTGACCACCAGTTTTATTACGAACCCTCCAAGGGGCAAACCTCCGCGCAGATGGGGGCCATGGGCGGAAACGTATGTTATCTCGATGGCTCCGCCACTTGGAAAAAGATGAAAAACATGTATCAAGACTTCATGACCTATTCCGAGGACGGCGGCCACCGCGGCGCCTGGTGATCCGGGTCGGCGCTGCTTTTCAAACGCGATGAACGACAACAACCTCAACCACAAAAGCACATGTTCCCATATCATAAAAGACTGATAGAATTGGCCGCCGCGGTGGCGCTCGCTTTGCCGCTGACGGTGGAATGCGCAATCGTTAACCTGGACTTTACAGGCGCCAGTAATTTTCTGGGAGGGCAAGGGCAGCCGGAGCCGGTACAGCCAACCTACGTTGGACAGGGAGCGGCGGGAGGCGGCGACTACTTCAACGACCTGTTGGTGGATTCGCGGCTGCCCGGCGGCGTCGTCGGCGATTTTACTAACGGCAACTTCGAGCTCACCGTTACCATCACCAATATGCTGGATTCCTACACCAATGCGACGACGGTGGGTTTCACGGCCTCCCCAGTGGGTGGTGATAATGACGAGCCCACCACCGTGGCGACGAGCGAGGCCGCCTTGTATGGGGCTTATCTTCTCGTGGGTTACCCGCCGCAACCTTCCGATCTCACGGCTGCCTTCACTGTCAGCGGCCTCGGGGAGGCCCCGTTTGTTGACCTGTATTTTTATCTCCGCAACCCCGCTACGGTTGCGGTTAACGGGTCAGCCCTGGCTTCATTTGCCGGCAGTGGGATCTTCGCCAGCGCAAACACCGCCTATTTCCACCAGCTCCCGGTTTCCGGCGGGCAGGTGACCGGCACGTTCCTCAGTGGCGCTGTCGTGTCCGGGCTTACCGTCGTGACGCCGAAGCCAGGGCCGGTGGTCTTGTCCCTCTCGCCGACCGGCAGTGCCGTCCCCACAAACCCGGTGGTGGAAGTTCAAGTGGCGGATTATATTACCCAGGTGGCGCCGAACTCGATTGAACTCCTTTTCAACGGGCAGGCCGTTTCACCGGTCATTACCAAACCGGCGGGAACGAATGTAACCACCATCACTTATGTGCCCGGCGCCCTGTCCCCGGACTCCGCCAACACGGTTGAGCTCATCTTCAGTGACACGAGCAGCCCCCCGGTCTTCCAAACCAACGTTTTCAGCTTTGTAACGGTAAACGCCGCCGCTTCCGGGACGGTCAACATTGACTTCCAGGGATTCCGGACAGGCGAGACCGAGAACCCCGCGTTCGTCGGCCAAGGCGCCGGCGGCGGCGGCACCGTTTTCAACGGGCTGGCGGCCGACTCGGCCAACCCGAACACCGGCGCCAACGATGATGCCCTCACTGTTGGCCTCACTAATTTGGTGAACTCAGTCGGCGGGCCCACGACGGAGAGTTTTACAATCTCTCCCGTCGGCGGGGAAAACGTGGGCGCTACCACCGATCCAACGGCTATCGATTCGCTGCTCAATAATTCCGTTTTCGTGGGTTATTTCGGGGCGAGCGGGTCGGCGGACTTTTCCATCGGCGGTCTGAACGGTCCGGCTGTGGACCTGTACTTCTACCTGGGGGCCGGCTCCTACCAGGGGCCCACGGCGGCGTACCAACCCATCAGCGTTTCCGGCGGCGCACCGACGCTGTTTGCAGGCAGTGGGAATTTTACGAGCGCGAACACGGTCTTTTTTTCACATGTCCCGGTGACCGGTGGCAGTGTCAGCGGCACGCTGGGCGACAGTAATGGCGACTATATCCGTCTCAGCGGCTTGAGCATTGTGACGCCGCTGCCTGAGCCCTATGTCAGCGCAGTCTCCCCCACGGGCGGCGGTGTCCCGACGAACGCGGTGATCGCCATCACCTTGCAGGATTACGTCACGCAGGTAGTTCCCAGCTCGATCCAACTGCTCGTAAACGGAACGGCCGTTGTCCCCAACATATCGAAGCCGGCGGGCTCGAAAGTCACCACGGTCAGTTATGCTCCGAACGGTGGCTGGCAATCCGGCTCCAGCAATACTGTAGCGTTCGTCTTTAGTGACGATGCCAGTCCGCCTGATGTGGTGCGCAACGGATTCGGTTTTGGGGTGATCAAATTGCTGCCGGGCGCGCCGCTGGCTATTGGCCTTCACTTTTACTCAGGTGGGGCGGGTGGTATAACCAGTTATGGGGCGGGTAGTGCCATGCAGCCGGGTGACTCGGCGGGTATCGTCGAGACGCTCGACTGGAACCAAATCCCCGGCGCCACCGTGGCCGTCGCTGGGCTGGTTGACTCAACCGGAGAGACAACCCCAGCCGGCTTAAGCATCTCGACCACGCCGCCCAACTCCTTCGAGCTTGAAGGGCAAGTTCCTAACACTGCCCCGCCGGGGGGCGACGCGGAGATGATGAGCAGCCACATCTTCGTGGGCTCCGGCGTTACCCTCGACATCGCCATTAGCGGGCTGAGCGCGGCCTTTACGGCTCCGGGATACGACGTCTACGTTTACTGGCGGTCCACGACCGGGTCATGGCCCCAAAGTTACGCCATCCTCGATGACTCGGGGGCGACCAACCAGGGTCCAGTCGTGGTTGGGAACGTCATCGGGTTCGACGGGACTTATGTGGAGTCGGAGGGGAATGGTTCAGCGGGTTCCTACTATTGTTTCACCAATCTCAACCTGACGGACTTCACCCTGCAGGCCGTGCCGGTAACGCCTCCCACCAGCTACGCTTTCCTCCAGGGCCTGCAGATCGTGGCACGCGGGACCGGCGCGGCGTATATCTCGACCCCGCCTCAGAGCCTGACGGGGATCACCGGCCAACCCGTTACCTTTAGCGTAGTTGCCGGGGGTGTGTCACCGATCTACTACCAGTGGCTGATGAACAGCGCCCCGATTCAGGGCGCGACCAATTCATCCTACACCATCTCCAAGGTTGGCACGAATGACGCCAATGCCCAGTTCAGCGTGGTCGTGAGCAATTCCGTAGGAAGTGTGACGAGCAGCTCGGCACTGTTGACGGTGGAAGCGGCTGCGTTGTCCAGCGCCCAGACCGCCGCCCCTGGGACGATAGTGACGGTGGGTTTTGCGGCGCCGTTTTCGGCGGCCACCGCGACCAATGCGAGCAATTACACCATCAATAACGGGGTGACCGTCAGCAGCGTGGCGCAGCTCAGCCCGGATCGAGTGGAACTCGTCACCTCGCCGATCTCGGCCGGGAAAGCCTACACGCTCACCCTCAACGGCGTTACGGACAGCGCGGGCAATCCGTTCCCCGCCAATTCTCAGATCTCCATCGTCGTGTTTGGCGCGGCCATCGGCATTCACTTTGACTCAGATGGGGCGGGCGGCACCATGCTGCCGGGTGACTCGGCCGGTGTCATCGAGACGACCAACTGGAACCAAGTCGCCGGCGCCACCCTGGCCGTGACTGGCTTGGGTGACTCAACCGGAGCGGCAACGCCGGCCAACTTGAGCATCTCGACCGTCACGCAGCCCGCGGTGGCTCTCGAAGGAGGAGTGCCTAGCACTGCCCCGGGGGCGGGCGACGCGGAGATGATGAGCAGCCACATTTACGTGGGCAACAGCTCCAGCGATATCCTCGACGCCACGATTAGCGGGCTGAGCGCGGCCTATACGGGCCTGGGATACGACGTTTACGTTTACTGGCGGTCCACGAGCGGGCTATGGCCCGAAATGTTCGCCATCCTGGATGACTCGGGGGCGACGATCGCCGGTCCAGTCTCGGTTACGGACTCCATGGCCATCGGGTTCGACGGGGATTATGTGGAGTCGGCCGGGGGGGGCGCAGCGGGTTCCTACGTTGTCTTCACCGGTCTGAGCCTGGCGGACGTCACCGTGTCGACTTGGCCAGCAGTAAGCGGCAGCTATGCTATGCTCCAGGGCGTGCAGATCGTGTCACATGTGCTTGGCGCCCCGTATATCGTGGCTGCACCCCAGGGCCAGGTGGGGGTCATATCCCAACCGCTTACCCTTAGCGTCGTTGCTCAGGGTGTGTCACCGCTCCACTTCCAGTGGCTGATGAACGGCGCCCCGATTCAGGGCGCGACCAATTCATCCTACACTATCCCCAGCGTCACCACGAATGACATCAACGCCCAGTTCAGCGTGGTGGTCAGCAATTCCTTGGGAACTGTAACGAGCAGCCAGGCACTGGTGACGGGGCAGGTGAATGCGCTGTCCAGCGCTCAGACCGCCGCGCCTGGGACGATAGTGACGGTGGCTTTTGCGGCGCCGTTTTCCCCGGCGACCGCCACAAATGCGAGCGATTACGTCATCAATAATGGGGTGACCGTCAGTAGCGCGACCCTGCTCAGCCCGGATCGCGTGAAGCTTGCCACCTCGCCGCTCTCGGCCGGGACAGCCTACACGCTGACGGTCAACGGCGTTCAGGCCGCCAGCGCGGCCAATTTGTTCGTCACCAATTCTCAGATCTCCATCGGCGTGTTGGGCGCGGCCATCGGCGTTCACTTTTACTCAGATGCGGCGGGTGGCGCCATGCAGCCGGGTGACTCGGCTGGTGTCATCGAGACGGCCAACTGGAACCAAGTCCCCGGCGGCACGATGGCCGTCACTGGCTTGGGTGACTCCACTGGAGCGGCCACGCCAGCCAACTTGAGCATCACCGCGCAGCCCGGGCTCAATCTTGAAGGAGGAGTTCCTAACACTGCCCCAGCGGGGGGCGACGCGGAGATGATGAGCAGCCATATCTACGTGGGCCCTGGCGTTACCCTCGACGTCGCAATCAAAGGGCTGAGCGCGGCCTTTACGGGTCCGGGATACGACGTTTACGTTTACTGGCGGTCCACGAGCGGGGTATGGCCCCAAAGTTTCGCCATCCTGAATGACTCGGGGGCGACGAACGCAGGTCCAGCCCGGGTTACGGACGCCGCCGCGTTCGACGGGACTTATGTGGAATCGGACGGGTCTGGTTCGGCGGCTTCCTACTATTGCTTCACTAATCTCACCCTGGCGGACTTCACTCTGCAGGACGTGCCGGTAACCCCTCCCACCAGCTACGCCTTCATGCAGGGCGTGCAGGTCGTTGCCCACGCGCAGCCCTTGCGGCTCAATATCGCCAGGGCGGGCACGCAGTTGACGATAAGCTGGAGCGCGACCGCAACGCTCCAATCCGCGGCCAGTGTTACCGGGCCCTGGAAGGACCTTGCCGGGCAGACCAGTCCGTACACTGTCACTTCGGCAGGGCCGTCCATGTTTTACCGTTTGCGCCAATGACCGGGCGCACAGCGTCCCTCGTGGCGGATAGGTTATAGACCCCGGAAGCGACCGAGGACTTGTGCCTCGGTCGCTTTTCCTCAAAAAGCAAAGGCGTTGCGTATGCGGGAGCCAAAACACAAGCGGATGTTGGATAACCCAGACCATGCCGGCGCAGGTCCGCTGCCGGGCCGCGCCACGCGGAGGCTGCTGGCGATCTCGCTCGGCGGGGCCTTGTTGAGTTGCGTTGCTTCCGCAGCCTCCGGTGGCGGCGAGCCAAGCGAACAGCCGAACCGCCAGCCCGCCTCCGCCCAGGGGGCGTCGCCGATGGCGTCCGCAAGCGTGCTGTCCCTGGATGGGGAATGGCTGCTGGCAGTCGATCCGCAGAATGTTGGGCGCGAGCAAAAGTGGTGCGACGGTCCGGCAGCGCAAGCCAAACCGGCCAGGGTGCCCTGGATTATTCAGGAGGCCTTTCCCGGCTATCATGGGGTGGCGTGGTATTGGCGGGATTTTGTGGCGCCGGCCAATCCGCATGTCCAAGGGCGTTACCTGTTGCGGTTTCGGGCGGTGGATTATCTGGCGGAGGTGTGGCTTAATGGCGTTCGGGTTGGCGGGCACGAAGGGAGCGAGGGGGTCTTTGTGCTGGATGTCACCGATGCGATCAAGGCGGGGGAGAACAACCGCCTGGCAGTGCGCGTGCTCAACCCCACCAATGAACCGATCGACGATATCCGCCTGGGAACCATCCCCCGCCGATGCAAGGTCATTCCCTTTTCCGCCGGGGCGCTGTACGACGATGGCGGCATAGTGGATTCGGTGGAATTGATGATTGCCCCGGTGGTGCGCTTGGAAGACCTTTGGGTCAGGCCCAATTGGACGAACGGGGTGGTCAGTGTCCAGGCAACCGTTCGGAACGCCGGCCGGGAGAGCGCGAGGGGGCGGCTGGCATTGACTGCCGGGCCGGCCGGCAGCGGCGAAACCTTGGCGACGGCCGAGCTTGAGCGCGAGTTCAAGCCTGGCGAGACCCTCCTGGAGAGCCGCTTGGAGATAAAGCAGCCGCACCTTTGGGACCTCAACGATCCCTATCTCTACCGCGTCACAGGGAAGGTGTGGATCGACCAGTCGCCTTCCTTCGACGAACTGTCCACCCGCTGCGGCTTCAAGGACTTTCGTTTCGACCATGGGTGCTTTCGGCTGAACGGCCGGCGCATTTTCCTCAAGTGCTCCCATACGTCAACGCATTACCCCATCGGGTTGCACTGGCCCCACGACCCGGACTTGGCGCGGCGAGACTTGCTCTACGCAAAGGTGATGGGCTTCAATGCGATCCGTTTTTTCTGTTCTGTTCCGACGCGTTATCAGATCGACCTGTGTGACGAGATCGGGTTGATGATTTACGAGGAATCGTTCGCGGGCTGGTTTCTTGAAGATTCACCGAGGATGGGGGAGCGATTCGATCGGGAAATAAGCGAGATGATCCGCCGCGATCGAAACCATCCTTGCGTGGCCATGTGGGGCTTGTTGAACGAGACGGTTGATGGGCCGGTGTTCCGGCACGCCGTCGGCCTGCTCCCTTTCGTGCGGTCGCTGGACGACACTCGAATTGTGATGCTCAACAGCGGCCGTTCCGATGGCCGGCAGAGCGGGGGGGGCGGCATGGCTGGCTCGATGGCGGGCCTATCCTGGTGGCGGACTGAGGACAACCAGGACCCGAACGTGACCTTCAACGGCACGAAAAACCCGATTTCCGCGCTCGGCATCACTTGGGGGGCGGGGCGTCTGGCCTTGCATCCGGGTCCCCAGGGTGAGTATTGCGTGCTTCGCTGGACCGCCCCTTCGGGTGGAGTTTGTTCAATTTCAGCCGCTTTTGACGGTATCGCCCAGGAGGCGACGACCGATGTCCATGTCCTCCAGAATGCCAATCGCCTATACGATGGCTTTATCAATCTAAACGGGGCCGGCAACGAGGCTTCCTTTGCCAAGACGCTGTCCTTTGAGGCCGGCGACACTCTCGACGTGGCCGTGGGTTGGGGGAATGGGAGCCATGGGGGCGACTGCACCGGCGTAGCGGTTGCGATTACGAACGCCCATGGGAAGACTTACGACGCTGCACTGGACTTTGCTGCCACCCATAACCCGAATGGTCCCTGGAGTTATGGGTTTCTGAAGCCGGGCCCATCGCCGGACCGTTCGACCTTCAGAGCATATTCGCTCGGGGAGACCATCCCGAGCGGGGGTCCCAGGCGCAGCGACATCGGCAGCCTGAGCAATCCGGGTTCGGCCGTTTGGGAGGACGTCGTCAACGACCAGCATCCTTACAAACGAGTCCCGCATACAGCCGGGATTATCCGGGAACTGCGGACCGCCAGCGGCGGGCCAAATCCCGTCTTCATATCCGAATACGGCGTTGGCAGTGGAGTGGACCTGGCACAGGTGACGCGGAACTTTGAACAACTTGGCAAAGAGGGGGTGGAGGACGCGCAGTGGTATCGTGAGAGGTTGAATCGGTTTATGGTGGATTGGGAGCGCTGGCGAATGGCCGATACGTTCGCCAGCCCGGAGGATTTCTTCAGGCGGTGCCTGGCCAAGATGGGCGCGCAGCGGCTCCTTGGGCTGAATGCGATTCGCGCCAATCCGGCGGTCATTGGGCATAGCATGACCGGAACGGGCGACCAGGCCAACTGCGGCGAGGGTCTCTTTACGACCTGGCGCGTTCTCAAGCCCGGCACGGTGGATTGCGTCATCGACGGCTGGGCGCCCCTGCGGTGGTGCCTGTTTGTGGAGCCGGTGAACGTTTACCGAGGCAAACCGGTGCGCTTCGAGGCGGTGCTGGCCAACGAAGATGTCCTCAAAGCAGGAGATTACCCGGTGCGGGTGGAAATAGCCGACCCGAGCGCCAGGCCGGTGTTCCAGCGCGCCATTACGGTCAACATCCCCGAGCCTCACGGCCAGCCGGAGCCCGCGTTCGCGCTGCCCGCCTTCTCGCAAGCGGTAACCATTGATGGGCCTCCGGGCAAGTACCGATTTCTGGTGACCTTCGAGAAAGGCGCCGCCGCCGTGGGCGGTGAGGCCGAGTTCTACCTGGCCGATGCGGCCCAAATGCCGGCGGTCGCCGCCGACGTAGTCCTTTGGGGCGAGGCGCCCGATCTTGCCAAATGGCTTGAGGAACACCGCATTCGCGCGCGGCGTTTCTCCCCGGACGCGCCCACCGGACGCGAGGTCATCCTGGCGGGCAACAAAGCCCCTGCGCCAGGAGGCGCTGAGGTCTGGCAGGAACTGGCCCGCCGAATGGCGCGCGGCTCGGCGGTTGTGTTCCTCTCCGCGGACGTTTTCAAGAAGGGGGATCAGTCCGCCGGCTGGGTGCCATTGGCGAACAAGGGCGCCTTGTCCGTGCTGCCAAGCTGGATCTATCACAAAGATGAGTGGTCAAAACGCCATCCGGTCTTCGAGGGGCTGCCCTGCGGAGGTTTAATGGATTATACCTTCTTCCGGGAGATCATCTCTGACTTCGCCTGGGTTGGCCAAGACCCACCCGCCGAAGTCGTCGCCGCGGCCACCAACACCTCGCAGGACTATTCGGCCGGGCTGACCGTTGCGGTGTATCACTTCGGCGCCGGGCGCTTTATCCTGAACACGCTGCTCATCCGCGAGAATCTGTCCAGTAACCCGGTGGCGGAGCGGTTGCTGCGGAATATGCTCAATTGCGCGGCGCGCGATCAGCAGAAACCGCTTGCCGATGTCCCACTCGATTTTGATACCCAGTTGAAAACGCTGGGATACAAATGAAACCCGAACAGAAATCCGGGCCGAAACGGACCAATTCCAGTTCTGTAAATCGAGCCTGCCTGGATGACTCACGGCCAAATCCGGTGAGCTGTCTGGCTCGTGCCATCGGCCTTTTGTCGGTGTTGTGCAGTGCTCCACTGGCGCACGCTGTCTCCGTGTCACCGCAGGAAATGTCGGAGTCTCACCACTGGGTGGCTGCCGAATTCGAAACTCCTGCCGGCGGTGAAACGCCGGCGCCTCCGTTCTCGTTCATTTATGGCGGCCGTCCTTTCTTGGAATTGCTCAGAGACTGGACGTGTGAGCGAGGTGCGAAGCGCCTTGACGACCAGCGCACCGAGCGCACACTGACCTACACTGACCCGAAGACCGGTCTGGAAGTTCGCTGCGTTGCGATTGAGTACCACGATTTCCCCACGGTCGAGTGGACGTTGCACATCAAGAACACCGGTGGCGGCGAAACGCCGATTCTGGAGAACCTTCAAGCTTTGGATATGCGGCTGGTGCGGGCTGGGAAAGGGGAGTTTGTTTTGCACCACAACAGGGGCAGCCAGGTCGCGCCGAACGACTATCAGCCGCTGCAAACCGTGCTGGGCGCCAAGGGGACCAACCGGTTTGCGGGCGCAGGGGGGGTGCCGACCGCCATCGACTTGTCGTATTTCAACGTGGAATGGCCCGGTCAAGGCGTGATCGTAGTGATTGGCTGGCCCGGGCAATGGGCGGCACAGTTCACACGCGATGCGGGCAAGGGACTCGGCATTCGCGCGGGACAGGAACTGACTCATTTTAAGCTCGATGCCGGTGAGGCGGTCCGCACTCCGCTCATTGTCCTCCAGTTCTGGAAAGGCGATTGGCTTCGGGCCCAAAACGTATGGCGGCGCTGGATGCTGGCGCACAATGTGCCCCGGCCCGGCGGCAAGCTCCCCGAACCGGAATTGTTTGGCTGCAGTTCGCATTTTACCGGGGAGATGACCCAGGCAAACGAGGAGAACCAGATCCAGTGGATCAACCGTTATGTGGAGGAAGGGATCCCGATCGGCCACTGGTGGATGGATGCCGGGTGGTATTTCAACTATGGCGGTGGTTGGACGCTAACGGGCACCTGGGAAGTGGACACGAATCGTTTTCCGCATGGGCTGCGGGCCATTTCCGATTACGCGCACTCGAAAGGCATCAAGACCATCGTCTGGTTTGAACCGGAGTACGTCAGGTCGGGAACCTGGCTGGCGGAAAAGCATCCGGAGTGGATCCTGGGTGGCAAGCAGGGGGGGCTGCTCAACGAAGGCAATGCGGGGGCGCGCCAGTGGCTTACGGACCATATTGACAAGTTGATGATTGCGCAGGGCATTGACCTTTACCGCGAGGACTCAGGCGGTCCCCTCGGCTTCTGGCGCGCCAATGACGCCGAAGACCGTCAGGGCATCACAGAAATCAAACATGTCGAGGGGCATCTCGCCTATTGGGATGAATTGCGGCGACGCCATCCGGACATGTTCATCGATTCGTGCGCCGGCGGGGGCCAACGCAACGACCTTGAGACCATGCGCCGGGCCATTCCGTTGTGGCGGACAGATTGTCGATGCGAGCCGGTCGGCACCCAATGCCACACTTATGGCATCTCCTTTTGGATACCCTTGTCCGGCACCGGTGCGGCCGACGTTAATAGCTATGTTTTTCGCAGCAACATGGCCCCCTTTAGCAATTGCCTCTGGGACATGCGCGACAAGAAGCTGGACTATGGTCTGATGCGTCGTTTGACCGGCGAGTTTGCCCGGATCGCCCCTTGCTGGTTGGGGGACTATTATCCGCTTACCCCTTATTCAACCGGTCACGATGCCTGGATGGCCTGGCAATTTGACGTTCCGGAAAAAGGGGAGGGCCTGATCCAGGCCTTCCGCCGCGACGAGAGCCCCTTTTACGGTCTTCGACTCAAACTGCAGGGGCTTGATGCGGCGGCCGAATATGCGTTGACCGATCTGGATGTTCATCAGAAACCCAAGGAGCACACCGGGCGGCAGTTGATGGAGCAGGGATTGTCCGTCGATATCCCTGACCAGCCTGGCGCGGTGGTGATCACCTACAAAAAGCTAAAGTAACCATGACTGAACTGATACTGAATTTAAGGCACCGGGCGGCCAATAGAAGGCAAACACAGCGTCGAGACGCAGGGCACAAATCAATGAAATGCTTGATCCTTGCGGCCGGCGCCTGGTCGATGATTCTCGGTGTCCAAGTGGCGCCGGCGGTTACGGTGACGCCACAGGAAATGTCCGAGGCCCGCGGCTGGGTGGCTGCCCGGTTTGAACACGTTACCGAAGGCAAAGCGCCCGCGCCTCCGTTCTCCTTCATCTATGGCGGCCACCCTTCGTCCGAATTGCTGAAGGACTGGAAATGTGAGCGAGGATCGAAAACACTCGATGACCGGCGCACCGAGCACACGCTTGCCTGGACTGATCCAACTACGGGACTGAGCGTTGAGTGCCGGGCGGTCGAGTACCACGACTTCCCCACAGTCGAGTGGACGTTGCACCTCAAGAACACGGGTGGCGGCGATACGCCGATCCTGGAAAAGATTCAGGCCTTGGATACGCGTCTTGTGCGGTCAGACAAGGGGGAGTTTATCTTGCACCATAACGTGGGCAGCCCGGCCGCGCCGAACGACTATCAGCCGCTCCAAACCGTGCTGGGGCCCAAGGGAACCAGCCGGTTTGCGGGAGCAGCGGGAAAACCGACCGGCAGCGATTTATCGTATTTCAACGTGGAATGGCCCGGTCAAGGCGTGATCGTAGTGATTGGCTGGCCCGGGCAATGGGCGGCAGAGTTCACACGCGATGCGGCCAACGGACTTGACATTCGCGCGGGGCAGGAGCTTGCTCATTTTAAGCTCCATGCCGGTGAGACGGTCCGCACTCCGCTTATGGTCCTCCAGTTTTGGAGAGGCGATTGGATACGGGCCCAAAACGTATGGCGGCGCTGGATGCTGGCGCACAATGTGCCCAGGCCCGGCGGCGAACTCCCGGAGCCTGAATTGTTTGGCTGCAGCGCGCACTTTACTGCCGAGATGAGCCAGGCAAACGAGGAAAACCAGCTCGAGTGGATCAACCGTTACGTCGAGGAAGGGATCCGGATCGGCCACTGGTGGATGGATGCCGGGTGGTATCAATTCTATGGCAGCGGTTGGCCGCGGACGGGCACCTGGGAAGTGGACACGAACCGTTTTCCGCGTGGGCTGCGCGCCATTTCCGATTACGCGCACTCAAAAGGCATCAAGACCATCGTCTGGTTCGAACCGGAGCGCGTTGCCGCGGGAACCTGGCTGACCCAAAACCATCCGGATTGGATCTTGGGTGGCAAGGAGGGGGGGTTGCTGAACGAAGGCAATCCGGAGGCGCGCCAGTGGCTTACAGACCATATTGACCAGTTGATGACCGCACAGGGTATTGACCTGTACCGGGAGGACTTTAACATGTCACCGCTTGGTTCCTGGCGCGCCAACGACGCTCCAGACCGTCAGGGCATCACCGAAATCAAACATATCGAGGGCCATCTCGCCTTTTGGGATGAACTGCTGCGCCGGCATCCGGATATGTTCATCGATTCCTGCGCCAGCGGGGGCCAACGCAACGACCTGGAGACGATGCGCCGGGCCATTCCATTGTGGCGGACGGATTGTCGATGCGAGCCGGTCGGCACTGAGTGCCACACCTTTGGCCTCTCCCTTTGGCTGCCCTTGTCCGGCACCGGCGCGGCGGACGTCAACAGCTATGTTTTTCGCAGTAACATGACTCCCTTCTGCAATTGCCTTTGGGACATACGACGCGCTGACAGCAATACCTTTCGGCCGTTCACGGTCGCGAGCGCAGTCGGCGCCTCTGCGCACGAGGGATTGGAATCCTGGAATCCAGGGGGCACGGATCCCGCTGTCTGGCATAATCCCGGTAGTGTGCCGGTGAGTTGCTGCGGCGGCATTACCTGGCCGCCCAATGGCGTCCTATTCGACCCGGCCGGCGCGCCGGCTGTCGGCGCGCGCTGGACCGCGCCGAGTGCCGGAACCTACAACGTCGCGGCCACCTTTACCGACGCCCAATCGGCTTCAGAGCCGGTCTTTGTCTATCAGGGTTCCACCCTGCTTTATCGGGGCCAGACGGGAACACCGACGGGTTCGGCAGTTAGTTATAGCGGCCCGGTGACGATTGCGGCTGCGGGTGAGACGCTTGATTTTGTCTCGGCGGGCACCCCTTGCACCGCAGCCCAAATCACGATTACTAATATAAGCAACAGTCTCTTATGGGATTTGGGCGCGGATTTTTCCGTCACCAACGGCAATCCAAACAGACTGCCGGAGCCGCGCGCGGGTTCCTCCTGGTCGTACGGCCAATACAACCTCATGAGTTATCAGCAGCTTGACTACGATCTCATGCGTCGTCTGACCGGCGAGTTTGCCCGGATCGCCCCCAACTGGCTGGGCGACTATTACCCTCTGACGCCTTATTCAACTGGTCACGAGGCCTGGATGGCCTGGCAATTTGACGTTCCGGAAAAGGGGGAGGGCATGGTCCAGGCCTTCCGCCGCGACGAGAGCCCCTTTTACGGTCTTCAACTCAAACTGCAGGGGCTTGATGCGGCGGCCGAATATGCGTTGACGGACCTGGATGTTCATCACAAACCGAAGGAGTACACCGGGCGGCAGTTGATGGAGCAGGGATTGTCCGTCGATATCCCTGACCAGCCCGGCGCGGTGGTGATCACCTACAAAAGGCTGAAGTAACCATGACTGAACTGAGGCCGAATCCAAGGGACCGCGCCATACGGAGGCTGCTGGCGATCTTGGTCGGCGGGGCCTTGCCAGTGGCGTCGGCAACCGTGCTGTCCCTGGATGGGGAATGGCTGCTGGCGGTCGATCCGCAGAATGTTGGGCGCGAGCAAAAGTGGTGCGACGGTCCGGTAGCGCAAGCCAAATCGGCGAAAGTGCCGTGGATCATTCAGGAAGCCTTTCCCGGCTATCATGGGGTAGCGTGGTATTGGCGGGATTTTGTGGCGCCGGCCAAGCCGCAGGTCCAAGGGCGTTACCTGTTGCGGTTCTGGGCAGTCGACTATATGGCTGATGTCTGGCTGAATGGTGTGCCTGTCGGCGGTCATGAGGGTGGAGAGGGCGTGTTCGTCCTGGATGTGACCGATGCCCTCAGGCCGAAGGCGGAGAACAAGCTCGCAGTCCGAGTTCTCAATCCGAGCAACGAGCGCATTGACGGCATCACCCTGGCTGAAACCGCCCATTACGCGAAATCTACGCCTTTCAGCCCGGGACTCGTGTTCAACCCGGGTGGCATTGTTGACTCGGTGGAACTCCTGGTATCGCCACTCATTCGGGTCGAGGATCTGCATGTCCGACCGGAATGGAAGACGGGAAGCATCAAAATTCGGGCGAACATCCGGAATGCCGGCCAGAAGACGGCCAGGGCGAGCCTGGCTTTCACGGTCGCGCCGGCCGCGAGCGGTGAGACGTTGGCCGTCGCGAGCAGGGCGGCCGAGATCGAGCCCGGAGACACTCTCGTTGAGTCCGAGTTGGCGGTTAAGGATGCGCGGCTCTGGGATTTGAACGATCCTTGCCTCTATCGCGTAACGGCGCGAGTCCAGGACGAGGAGTCCGCCTCTTTTGACGAAGCCTCGACCCGCTGCGGCTTCAGAGATTTCAGGTTTGAGAACGGCTATTTCAGGCTCAACGGCAGGCGGATCTTCCTCAAGAGCTCGCACACGGCAACCATCTACCCGATCGGGTTGCACTGGCCGCACGATCCTGATGTGGCCCGCCGCGAGATGATACAGACGAAGACGATGGGGTTCAATGCCATTCGGTTCTTCTGCTCGGCGCCCGCGCGGTATCAGCTCGACCTGTGTGACGAGTTGGGATTCATGATCTACGAGGAGACTTTTGCGGGATGGTTCCTGGCCGACTCGCCGAGGATGGGGGAACGACTCGACCATGAGGTGAGCGACGTGATCAAGCGCGACCGGAACCACCCGTGCGTTATCATGTGGGGGCTCCTGAACGAGACTCCCGACGGTCCGGTGTTCCGGCACGCGGTTGATATGCTGCCGCTGGTCAGGTCTCTGGACGACACGCGGGTCGTGATGCTGAACAGCGGGAGAAGCGATGGCGTGACGGGCGGGGCGTCCAGTGGCGGGTTGGCGGGGATTTCCATCTGGCAGGACAAGTCCGGGGGGCTCGAGCCAAACGTGACTTACAACGACACAAAGGCCCCCGTCAACGCGCTCGGCGTTCTTTGGGAGCCGGGACGGCTCTCGCTGCATCCGGGACCCAGCGGCGAGTTCAGCGTCCTCCGCTGGACGGCGCCATCGGCGGGCGACTACAGGCTGGCGGGGAAGTTCCTCAGCATTGCGGAAAGGGCCACGACCGACGCGCATGTGCTTCACAACGGGAAGTCAATCTTCGACAGCTTCATTAATCTTGAAGGCAACGGCATGGGGGCGCCGTTTGCAGCGGACGTATCCGTAAAGGCGGGCGACACGATTGACTTCATTGTCGGCTGGGGCAACGGCGAGTTTGGGGGCGACAGCACGGGCGTCGAGGCCGCAATTAAGTCCGCAGACGGCAAGACCCATGACCCGGCCAAGGAATTCTCCGTCGAGCAGAACCCCAATGGTTTCTGGAGCTACGGCCGCCTTAAGCCGGGCGCCTCGCCGGACTCTTCCACCTTCGCCCTGTACGGCAAGGGAAGGGTCATCGGCGCTTCAGGGCCCACGGGGGCGATAGGCAGCCTCTCCAATCCGGGCTCCAGAGTGTGGGAGGATGTGGTGAGCGATCAGCACCCGTACCAAAGGGTCCCGCATACGGCTGCGATCGTCCGCACGCTGCGAACTCTCGGCGGCGGCAAGAATCCGGTGTTCATGTCCGAGTACGGCATCGGCAGCAGCCTTGATCTGGTGAAGATGACCCGCCAGTACGAGCAGTTGGGCGCGGAGCACCTCGAGGATGCGCAATGGTACCGCGCGAAACTGGCTCAATTCATGGCGGACTGGAAGCGATGGAATCTGCAGGATACGTTCGCAAGTCCGGAGGACTACTTCAACAAGTGTCTGGCTCGAATGGGTGAGCAGCGAAAGTTGGGCTTGAACTGCATCCGAGCCAATCCCAACTGCGTCGGCCATAGCATGACCGGCACGACGGACTGCGGAGACGCCGGGGAAGGCGTGGTTACCCTTTTCAGGGAGCTGAAACCGGGCACTGTGGACGGAATATTCGATGGCTGGTATCCCTTGAGATGGTGCCTGTTTGTTGAACCGGTCCAGGCCTATCGAAGGACTCCCGCCCACCTCGAGGCCGTACTGGCAAACGAGGATGCCCTCAAGCCCGGGGAGTATCCGGTGAGGGTTCAGGTGGTGGGTCCGAATGCGTTGAGCGTGTTCGACAAGACGATCTCGGTCACAATCCCCGGTCATGCCGCCGGGCCTGAGCCGTCCTTTGCGATGCCCGTTTTCTCGGAAGACGTGGTAATCGATGGGCCGTCGGGGGAATATCGGTTTCTGGTGACTTTCCAAAAGGGCGGCGCAGCCGCCGGGGGTGATGTGACCTTTTACGCAGCCGATCCGGCCGACATGCCTGCGATAAACGGGGAAGTTGTCCTCTGGGGCGAGGATGAGGGCCTCGGGAAATGGCTGGGCGACCGTGGCATCAAGGTCCGGCGGTTCTCCTCTGGCGAGCCCGCCGCTAGGGAGGTCATCCTCATCGGCAACCAGCCTGCGGATGGGGCTTCGGCCTGGCGGAACCTCGTTACCCGCATCGGACGGGGTTCGACTGCCGTATTCCTGGTCTCATCGGTGTTTGCCAAAAAGGACCAACCGTGCGGCTGGGTGCCGCTTGTCAACAAGGGAAGCGTAGCTGTGCTTCCCTCGTGGCTGTATCACAAAGACGAGTGGGTAAAGAACCATCCCATCTTCGATGGCCTTCCGGCCGGCAGGCTGATGGACTACACCTTCTACAGAGACATCATTCCCGACCACGGCTGGGTTGGGCAGGATGTTCCCACCGAGGTGGTCGCCGGGGCGATCAACACCTCCATCGATTACTCCGCGGGCCTCCTTGTGTCGGTGAACAACCTCGGGGCGGGGCGGTTCATTCTGAACACGCTCCTGATCCGTGAAAACCTGGCCCATAACCCGGTGGCGGAGCGGTTGCTGCGGAACATGCTGAATTACGCGGCGCGCGATCAGCATAAACCCCTTGCCGGCATCCCGCCTGATTTCGAAACCCAATTGAAAACGCTGGGGTACTGATAGAAGCCAATGCCCCTGCCAACCTGAAAGGAAACAATCGAATGAAACAAACTGCCCGAGTCACTCAGCGCCGGCCTGGTGTGATGTCATGCCTGAGCCCGGCAACTCTAAGCCTATCGCTGCTGTTGGCTGTCGGCGCCGCCAGGGGGGTGACCGTCACGCCGCAGGAGCTCTCGCAATGCCGTGACTGGGTGAAGGCCCAGTTTGAGGCGGCGGCGGAAGGTCGAGCGGGGACGCCTCCGTTCTCCTTCGTCTATGGCGACCACCCTTGGGCAGACTCGGTCAAAGACTGGAAATGCGACGGCGCCACGAAAAAGCTCGATGAGCAGCGCACGGAGCACAGTCTCTCGTGGACGGATCCGGCTACGGGGCTCAATGTGCGGTGTGTGGCCGTCGAGTATCACGATTTTCCAACGGTCGAGTGGACGCTGTATCTGAAGAACAATGGCACTGCCGATACACCGATTCTGAAAGACATTCAGGCGTTGGATCTGCGCCTGGTGCGGGGTGAGCCGGGCGAATGTGTCCTGCACCATGGCGTGGGCAGCCCCTGCGCGCCCAACGATTATGAGCCGCTGCAGACCATGCTGGGCCCTAAGGCCGGCAAACGCGTGGCGGCCGGCGGAGGGCGCCCCACCAACGGCGACTTGTGCTATTTCAATGTGCAATGGGCCGGCGAGGGCCTCATTGTCGGCGTCGGCTGGCCGGGCCAGTGGGCAGCCGAGTTTACGCGCGAGGAGACGAACCAACTTCACCTTGTCGCGGGCCAGGAACTGACTCACTTCACACTGCACCCGGGCGAGCAGGTCCGCACTCCGCTTATCGCCCTGCAGTTCTGGAAAGGGGATTGGATTCGGGCCCAGAACGTATGGCGACGCTGGATGCTGGCGCACAACGTGCCGAGGCCCGGCGGCAAGTTGCCCGAGCCTGAATTGTTTGGGTGCAGTTCGCATTTTTATGCCGAGATGATCCAGGCAAATGAGCAGAACCAAATTCAGTGGATCGACCGTTATGTCGAGGAACGGGTCAATATCCGCCACTGGTGGATGGACGCCGGCTGGTACGTGAACCGGACGGGTTGGCCCGACACGGGCACCTGGGAAGTGGACACCAAACGCTTTCCGCGCGGGCTGCGCGCTATCTCCGACCACGCGCACGCCAAAGGCATCAAAACGATCGTCTGGTTCGAACCGGAACGCGTGGCGGCCGGAACCTGGCTGACGGAGAACCATCCGGAATGGATACTGGGCGGCAAGAACGGAGGTCTGCTCAACCTGGGCAACCCGGAGGCGCGGCAGTGGCTGACGGATCACGTCGACAAACTGATGACCGAGCAGGGCATCGACCTGTACCGGCAGGATTTCAACATGGACCCGCTGGCCTATTGGCGCGGGAACGACGCCAAAGACCGGCAAGGGATTACCGAGATCCGCCATGTCGAGGGCCATCTGGCCTATTGGGACGACCTCTTGCGCCGGCATCCGGATATGTTCATTGATGTGTGTGCCAGCGGCGGGCGCCGCAATGACCTGGAAAGCTTGCGCCGGGCGATTCCGTTGTGGCGCACCGATTGGCGCTGTGAGCCGATCGGCACGCAATGCCACACCTACGGCATTTCCCTATGGATCCCGTTGTCCGGCACGGGCGCGGCGGACGTGAACAGCTACATTTATCGCAGCAACCTGTCCCCGTTCTGCAACTGCCTTTGGGACATCCGCGACCGAAAGCTCGACTATGACTTCATGCGCCGGTTGACCGGCGAGTTTGCCAAGATCGCCCCCTATTGGCTGGGGGATTACTATCCGCTCACTCCCTTTACGACGGACAAGGATGCCTGGATGGCCTGGCAGTTCGATGTTCCAGAGAAGGGGGAGGGCATGGTCCAGGTGTTCCGTCGCGCGGAGTGTCCCTTTTACGGACGGCAACTGAAGTTCCAGGGGCTTGATCCGGCGGCCAGGTATGCCCTGACGGACTTGGATGTTGACCCCACAGCGAAGGAGTACACTGGAAAGCAGTTGACGGAGCAGGGATTGGCGATCGATATCGCATCTCAGCCCGGCGCTCACCTTATTACCTACAAGAGGCTTGAGTGAGTTTAAGTCTTTAACGAGGTGGTCGTTTTGGGCAAAGGCAAACCCGCCAGTGAGGCAGTCCGCGCCGCCAATCGGATGGAGGTCCATCCCGCCACACCCAGCGCCGTGCTCGACTTGCTCCGCCAGCAGCGCTCGTTGGGCGCAGGCGAGTTGGCAACCGTGCTCCTGGCGCAAGCGCTCCCGGCCGACCTGGCCATCATAGATCAACGGACCCACTCATGAAATCTGCATCAAGACGCTTCCACCCACCCTCGCCGGCCCTTTGGCTGCGGCTCCTCTTGGCCGTGGGCAGCGCGATCGCCGCGGACCGGCTGATCGAAGCGGCTCCCGCCGGGGCATGGGCCGGACGTTGGGACCTCACGATCCAAGATGCGAACCGCAAACCGCTTCCGTCCTGGTTGGAGTTGAAGGTGGACCGGGGAGTTTGGAAAGCCAATTTTGTGGGCCGCTGGGGAAACGCTCGCCCGTTGCCCAAGGTCGTCGTCCAGAGAGACCAGATTCAGTTCGTTTCCCCCAAGCAGGAAGAGGACAGCCGGAATGACCTGGTGTTCGACGGGAAGCTCACGGGCGAGACCCTGGCGGGCTCGGCCCGGGGCCCCAACGGAACCCACTGGACCTGGACTGGCAGACGCGCTCCCCCGCTCAAGCCGCCAGCCAATGTCCAGTGGGCTGAGCCGATCACGCTGTTCAATGGGCGGGATTTCAGCGGGTGGACGTTCGACAATCCGGCGAAGGCGACGAGTTGGGTGGTGGAAAACGGCTGCCTGATCAACAAGTCCGCCGGCTCGAACATCGCCACGGATGGGAAATTCCAGGACTTCAAACTGCACCTCGAAGTCAATTGCCCCACCAACGCCAACAGCGGTGTCTATTTGCGCGGCCGGTATGAGGTCCAAATAGAAGATGATTCCCTCCAGGAGCCGCCCAGTCATCATATAGGTGCGGTCTATGGCTTCCTGGCGCCGGCTCCGGAGCAGCCGCGACGCCCGGGCGTCTGGCAAGTGTTCGACATCACGCTGGTCGGCCGGTTCGTCACGGTCATTCAGAACGGCCAGACCATCATCAACCATCAGGAAATCCCGGGCATCACGGGAGGAGCTTTCGACAGCCATGAGGAACTGCCAGGACCGATCTACCTGCAAGGCGACCACGGTGGCATCGCCTACCGAAACATCGTCCTTACTCCAGGAGCGCCTCACTCGCCACGCGCGCATACTCGGACCGGTATTGCTCCCGGACAGATAAACCGCGCTCAGCACGACGTCCCCGACCAAAGCGTCATCCACGGTGACCGTGACCTGGCTGCTGTTGGTGGCCCCCGGGGATAACTCGACGCCATCGCTCGTGATGCCTGGAGAATCATAGACCTGCACGAACCAGGCGACGTCGCCCACCGGGGGCAGGTTGGAGGGGAACAGAACTTAGTACTGGTAGGGTGGGGAGTTGTCAAGGGCGCGCGGCTCCCCCACAGGATCCCTCGGCAAAACTTCGAATGTTTTATCTGCGGCAAAGTTGTCGATTTCATTTCGGTCGGCGACGTCCGACAGCGGGAAGCGCGGAAACGGACCGAAGGCGATATCCCCCGGCTGCAGGTCGGGCCGCTGCGTGGCAGATGTAATGCGACCCCGGAAGGGTGTAGAGGTTGGGCGCTGGGCTCCCGAGGGTATCCTGGGCGCCCATGCTGGCGAAATCGACCACGCCGTCGGAGCCCCCGGGGATAACCGCGGGCCCTCAGCGGCCATGAAAGCCTTGCTCCGGGAGGAGACGGCGGCGGAACCGATTGGCTCGCGTGAGGCAAGCGACGCTGACCGGTCTAAACTGTGAGTGCCGTCGCCGCGTAGCGAGCGGACATTTTGAAGGTATGGCGGCGGATTAAAATCCGCCCTAACTAAAGGTAACTGTTCAGGTGTGGGGCAGACCTCTGGTCTGCCGGTCCACGGAGCCTCCGGCTCCGTGGACCTAACGGCGTCGACATCCGGGCCGGAGGCCCGGACAACAGGCAGACCAGAGGTCTGCC
>Ga0187849_1000990_pt1 | contig 34111 bp, 28 predicted proteins | sample June2016WEW_4_10_2_FD_132412 | JGI IMG/M metagenome (GOLD analysis project Ga0187849, IMG submission 132412) | Peatland microbial communities from SPRUCE experiment site at the Marcell Experimental Forest, Minnesota, USA - June2016WEW_4_100 | ecosystem: Environmental > Terrestrial > Soil >...
CAGGCTGCTGTATGGAAGATTGATGGACAAGAAGAAATTACCTCGACGTATGATGAAAAAGGTATGAAAATACCTGATGGAGGTAGAGGTATGAGATATATCCTCAACAAAAAATTAAGGGTGACAACAGGTTCGCATAAATTATTCTTGGGAGTTACAGAAGATGAATATGCACGAGAGTTTGTCATATTTGTGAAAGACGGAGTCTCAATCCTAGAATTTAACCCGCTATACAGACGGGAGCGTGGAAGGACATCCCCGAGTTTTCTTAATGGGATATATTCCTTTGAATTATTTTGTAATGGGTCTCTTATAAAATGACCTCTATCTCGATATCCGGTAAGGTTGCCTATCTTATCAGTTTTTCTCTGATAGGAATCTACAACAAGAAATATCGAAAGTCGGAAGGAGATTTTGAAAGGGCGATGGCCGCCATTTCTGGTCTTTTTTCACCATCACTAAAAGGTCTCCGTGGGGGAAAGGTCATCAACCGGAAGACGACGCGGATTCTTCGATGAGAGAAACCCAACAATTGTCTACTCACTCCAGGAGCCCGGTGTTCGCCGTCCTGATCATTTCGGCCCTCATCGGCGGCTTTTCACGCGGGAGCCTATTAAGGTGCTGATCACAGGGTGGCTGCTCGGCCTTGTCTCAAGCACATTTGGGATTGTCGCCTCGGGTAAAGGGGATTTGCCTGTAGCTCCCGTCATCGTGGTTTCACTGAGCGTAATCTTTTTCTTTGTACTATTGTTTGTTGCCTTAGGCCGGAGAACACAGTGATCAGCATGGCAAACGTGAACAGCGGTATCGAGATTCATGTGCGGGGAAATTTGGGAAAGGAAGGCTATGGCAGTTATTACCAGCCGCGACAAAAAGTGTCATATCGAAGGAACGGAGTGACTCCGAAATCCCTGCCGCAGCCTCCATACCATGGCAAAAATTTTTGGTTTCGCACAGAATGACAATAAAGGAAATGATGATACAATCCGAAGGGAAGAAGTCATCTTCCCTATTGTTTCAGCACATGGGTCATATAATCAATTATGGCCTTAGTATCTTCAGGCTTGAGATTTATGGCCGGCATCACGCCCTTACCATTCTTGATAACTTGTTCGATTTTTTGCCCATCGAGTCCCTTCCATGAATCGGGGTCGGTGAAATCCTTCGGCCTGTATTGGCGATAGTAGGCGGAGGGGTAATTATTATCACCCTTGAGATTGTGGCAGAACTGACAGTTTTTCTTAAAAAGCGTTTGCCCTGCGCTGTAATCGTCACCGCCGGCATTTCCGGCTAGAAAAACTAGCATTCCCCCTAATGCCAATGCTATAGAGCAGATGAGAATCTTTTTCATAGTATATAACCTCAGATTATTCTCGCATCACTATCCCAACTTACTTTATATTTTTAGTGTTAAATTGTAGTATGTCAAGACTTTAATAACTTACGACAGAAATAGTAACCTGCCCAATCTGATTAGCTAGCCTGATCTTGGGATTTGATTTTGCCTGTACGGAGGCGCTTAAAGATTAACCCTTTGATAAAATATCTTTTTTGCGAGTTCCGCGGACAGGATATAAAGCATCACAATGAGACCCATCATTATGAGAAACGATACAGGGAGAGGCATAAACCCGAAGACCTTTCCCACAGGTGTTGAAGGTAAGATAAGCGTGGCAAGAACAACGACAAGAGTAGCGCCAGAGAGCAGCCTCCCGGGTACGCTCTTGTAGAAAGGCCTGCGGCTGCGGATTACCAGCACAATGATGGATGCGGAAATAACAGACTCCATGAACCACCCCGTTCTAAATTGATCGGGTGTGGCATGGAGGATGAATAATAAGACCCCGAAGGTAAGATAGTCGAAGACAGAACTGACGAGGCCGAAGGTGAACATGAATTTCCGGATAAAGGCAATATTCCACCTCCTGGGTTGATCCACCATTTCCCGGTCTACATGGTCCGTGGCAATCGTCATTTCCGGGAAATCTGTCATCAGATTAGTGAGCAGGATCTGCTTGGGCAACAAGGGAAGAAACGTGAGAAACAGAGAAGCGCCGGCCATGCTGAACATGTTTCCGAAATTGGCGCTCGTGGCCATGAAGACATACTTCAAGGTGTTGGCAAAGGTTGTTCTTCCTTCACGCACGCCCTGCACAAGAACGGCCAGATTTTTTTCCATAAGGACGATATCCGCGGATTCTTTGGCTACGTCCACCGCGGTGTCCACCGAAATGCCGACGTCCGCTGCATGGAGGGCGGAAGCGTCATTGATTCCGTCTCCCATATATCCCACAACATGCCCGGCCTTCCTGAGTGCAAGGATAATCCGTTCCTTCTGGTTAGGCTCTACCTCTGCGAAAATATCCGTCTCTGCTACCTTTGATAAAAGAGCTTCATTGCTTGTTTCACGGAGCTCACTTCCTGTAACAATTCTTGCATCCGCCATTCCCACGTCCTGACTCACCTTGGCGGCGACCAGGCGATTGTCCCCAGAAATAATTTTCAGAGAAACGCCAAGTTGCCTGAGGTGGTCAATCGTTTCGGCGATCCCTGCTTTTGGCGGGTCGAAGAAGACGAGATATCCGAGGAATGTCAGATCCTTCTCACAATCCTTATCGATGCGAGGCTCTGCCCCCATATCCCGATAAGCAATCCCCAAGAGGCGAAAACCCTGATTGCTGAACGTCTCAAATTTCTGATGGATCTCCTGTTTTACCGAGGCTATATCCACCTTATCGCCCGACGGAGCCTCTGCCGTCGAACAGATGTCAATTACAATGGGAAGAGGGCCCTTGGTGACCATCAAAGAACTGCCATCCTTTACGACCAGGATACTCAAGCGCTTCCTGATGAAGTCGTAAGGCACCTCATCTGCCTTCTCGTACGTGGATACATCCGGCTGTTTGTAAGAGCGAATCGCTTCATCGATAGGATTTGAGAAGCCTTTTTCAAAGAAGGCGTTCAGATAGGCGTGAAAAAAGACCCGCTCACTGGAATTGCCTGCGATATCTAATGCCGAATGGAGATGTACTGTTCCCTCGGTTAGGGTTCCCGTCTTATCGGAGCAGAGGACATCCATGCTCCCAAAATTCTCTATGGCGGCGAGCCGCTTCACAATGACCTTTTGCTGTGCCATCTTCTTGGCGCCATGAGCCAGATTGATACTGATAATAGCGGGCAGTAGTTGAGGCGTCAGCCCCACCGCAAGAGCAAGAGAAAAAAGAAACGATTCTAGGACGGGCCGGTGGAAATAGACATTGACGGCAAAAATCACGAAAACCAGGGCCAGCGTTACTTCGAGCAACAAATACCCGAATTGCCGGACGCCATGCTCAAATTCAGTTTCCTGGGGTCTCAGTTTCAGCCTTTCCGATATTTTGCCGAACACCGCTTCCTTCCCTGTGAAAACAACAACGGCTTTGGCCGTGCCGCTGATGACGTGGGTTCCCATAAAAAGGCAGTTGGCGCGCCCGCTGAGAGGTGTTTCCGCCGGCAATTGACTGGCGTCTTTCTCGAGGGGGTACGTTTCGCCCGTCAGGGTTGCCTCATCCACAAAGAGATCTTTTGATTCCAGAATCAGGCAGTCTGCGGGGATAGCATCCCCGGCATTTAGGATAACGATGTCCCCGGGGACGACATCTTCTATGGGAATGTCATTGGGGCTGCCATCACGTAGAACGGTCGCCTTGATCGTGACGATTGCTAGGAGCTTTTCGACAGCGTCAGCGGCGCCTCGTTCCTGCCAAAATCCCAGAAGGCCGCTCACGAGGACGATAAAAAGAATAATAGTGGCATCCACGTGATCCTGGAGGAAGAAAGATAATCCGGCCGCAAAAATAAGAGTGAGGATAATGGGGCTCTTGAATTGGGAAATCAGCAGCGCGACCGCGTCGGATCGCTTTGGCGGCTTCAGGAGATTTGCTCCGTATCTGATCAGCCGCCTCCTCGCCTCGCCGCTCTCCAAGCCTTCCTGCCGGGTATCAAGCCCCTCCAGCACATCGGCCTGTGGGATGCTCCAAAAATCAGACGGCTGTTGGATCATTTAGCTTACCTGTAGCGATGACTGACCAATGGTTTGTCCACAATTATCAACTTGATCTATACTGCATGCAATATAGGGGAAGGCAGTTCCCCTGTCAAGTACAGTAAGTGTTAAGGCAGAAAATAGCTGCAAAATAGGAGTAAATAACTATGGGGGCGGCGCGGGGAGGCCCTGAAGGCAAAATTCGTAGAAGGTGCGTTACGGGGAGTTCTTTAATTCGGTAGCGAGCGCATTCCCCGCAGCTTGCTGCGGAAAGCTTCTAATACCCTTCTATCCGTTTCAGCAGCTAATAGCAGGCAGGCTTGGTTTGTTTCTGCCGCATCACCTTGAGAAAGGCCAACGCCCATCGTATCAAAACTCGGCTATTGTTCTTATCTTGCTGTCTTCCGGGTATCGTAAGAAGGTGCTGAGCAGGAATCCGGCGAAGGGAAGGATCATGATGGATTTCAGGGCGGCAGGCACACCGAAATGATCGGCAATGACTCCGAGCAGCGTCACGCAGATGCCGCCTGCTCCGATAGCAAAACCTACCATGAGGCCGGAGGCAACGCCGAGATTTTTCGGCAGTAACTGCTGTGCCATGACAACGGTAACAGAAAAGGTTGAAATCAAGGTCGTGCCGAGAAATCCAAGCACAACAAATAGCATGTAGCCATCAACGATGAATATCAGGGGCAGAATAAGGGTGCTAAGAAACATGGACAGCATCAGATAGCGTTTATGACCCCACCTGTCAGCTAAAGGCGCCCCACCCAGGGTGCCGACGACTCCACCGAGAAGAAGAACAAATACGAGTTTACCTGCATAAAGTGGATCGCCCTTGAGATGGTTTATGTAGTAAAACGGGATGTAACTCATGAGGCCCATCTGCGTCCATGACCTCATGATCACAATTGCGATCACTATTGATAGAGATATGTAAGCGCCCTTTCGCCGCCCGTGTGCAACCTCTCCGTCCGCTGCCTTATCTCGTTTGATTTCGGTAATGGATATGTCCCGCCAATAGAAGATTATAATCGCAACAAAAACCACCGATGGGACAATAATAATAGGCAGTGAAGAAAATCCCATGTACTTGATTATGTAGATGGAGATTATCGGGCCTAAGGCAAATCCCAGATTTCCGCCAACCGCAAATATGGCCATTCCGGTAACACGTTTCTCGCCCGTAAAGAAATGTGCGGTCTTGTATCCTTCGGGATGGTATGACGCAATGCCGAATCCGCTCACAATAACAAGCATGAGAATAAGTGCATAACTTGAAGGGAAGGACAATAAAGAGAAGCCAGCGCCTGCGCATAGGCATCCGAGAGGCAGAAGAAAGGCCTTTTCCTGTTTGTCCGAGAGGAAACCGAAAAGAGGCTGGATCAGAGAGGATGTGAAGTTGGCGGCCATCAGGATGACACCGGCCATGGTGTACGAGAGGGAAAGATTTTCTTTCAGAAAGGGGAGTATGGTGGGAAGCGCACTCTGGTATATATCTGTTACAAGGTGTCCTAGTGATAGGACAAGGAGGATTTTCAGATTGAATTTGCTCATTGTCAGCGCCCGGCAATAAGAAGTAGGATTCGAGGCTTATAAAAGGAATCGGCCTGCATGTCAATGGGATAAAACCGTGTGTTTTCTAATATGACCATGCAAATAAATTCTCATGCAGTCCTTGATTGTCTATTCAATCGGTCAGGCGCTTGGTTTTACCTCTGGAAATCTCAGACTGTGGGGAGAAAGGGCGAGAAGTCGTTTTACGCACTATGTGATTTGAGGTATCAATGTTTCATCAAGGCATCATTAAGCAGTACTCGGTTATTCTCTATCGGTTATCATCAGGGAGGCGCGTTTTGCAATGCCCAATAGGAACCTATTTCGCTGACAGTTTCAACAAATCTGTCATACCCTATGGGCTTTATGATGAAGCTGTTTGCTCCCAGCCTGTAGCTGTCTATTCTGTCCTGGTCACTGGTTGAAGATGAGAAAACCACTACAGGGATCATCTTTGTCGTCTCATTGGTTCTGATCATCCGCAGAAGCTCAAGCCCGTCCACCTTTGGCAAGCCCAGGTCCAGCAGGATCAGACGCGGTTGTTGAAAAGAGCAACGGTCTCTATACTCCCCGGCTGCAAAGAGATACTTCAGGGCTTCCCCGCCGTCACGAAATACTTTGACCCTATGAGCTAGGTTGTGCTTATTCAGGGCTTCGAGTATAAACTCCACGTTGTATTTATTGTCTTCTACAAGCAGGATATCAGACATATCTTCCATCAGTAATTTGCCCCTTTTCCCGGTACTGCAAAATGATAGACCCGACTCGTTTCTTCTCACACCGCCTTCGCAGCACCTCGCCCGATCTACGTCCTCAGCGTAGTATAGCTTACGCGCGAATAAATGCAATGCGTCAATGACTGATTTCAAGGCGCTATATGCCTTAATATGATACGGGTAATCGATGAGGAGTTTATAAGAATTGTTTTCCAAGACAGGTGAATTAGGTAGCGGGCGCAAACACCTTCGCTTGCTGCGGGGTAAGCAAGCGAATGACGAACAGTACTGTTCCTTAAGAACCGAAGATCCCCCGCGGTTTGCTGCGGAGAGCTTCAATACCTTGGACTGTCCGGGCTATTGCCGGTTATAAATTATTTTTCTCCCGCAAAGTAAAAACACGGCCCCTTCGCCTATTTTGCCTTCCGCTCTTAAGAAGTATTGACTCGCTTGTAAGCAACGCATAAAATAAGAACGTAAATACTTTTAGCCGGAGGCGATTGTGAAAAGAGCCCATGCACGAGTCTCAGTAATCCGCTTTGTCATTTTGATCCTTGCAGCGGTTTTGATTTCCCTGTTGCCTGCGGCCTGGGCATCGGCTGAGGAAAGAACAGGGGATGTAGATATACTAAGAGCCACTCTGGAGAATGGATTGCGAGTCGTTATTGTCCGAAACACCCAGGCCCCCGTCGTCACGACGATAGTCAATTACCTTGTTGGCTCAAACGAGGCGCCGGCAGGGTTTCCCGGCATGGCCCACGCCCAGGAGCACATGATGTTCAGGGGCAGTCCGGATCTTTCAGCGGACCAGCTTGCAGACATCATCGCCTTAATGGGCGGAGATTTCAATGCGGACACGCAACAGACGGTCACGCAATATTCCTTTACCTGTGCGGAGGAAGATCTCGACATAGCCCTGCAAATAGAATCAATCCGGATGAAGGGCGTACTCGACAGTGAGGAATCATGGCAGGAGGAAAGGGGGGCTATCGAACAGGAGGTAGCCCAGGACCTGTCCGATCCGGACTATATGTTTTATGCAAGGCTTGTTGAAATTATGTTCAAGGATACGCCGTATGCGCACACACCTCTGGGAACGGATCCTTCCTTTGAGAAGACAACAGGGGCCATGCTAAAAAAATTTCACGACGCCTGGTACGCACCCAACAATACAATTTTAGTGATTGTAGGCCATGTGGAACCCCGGAAGGCGCTGAAGGAGGTCGAGAAATATTTTGCTCCCATACCGCGCAAGAATATTCCGAAACATCCTGACGTACGGCTTGGACCCCTGGAACCGGAATCCTTCACGATGAGGACGGACCAGTCGCACGGGCTCGCGGCTATTTCTTTCCGCATGCCCGGTTACGGAAGCGGCGATTACGCGGCAAGCGAAGTGCTTGCAGACGTATTGAGCAGCCAGCGAGGAAGTCTGTTCGAATTGGTGGTTGATGGAAGAGCCATCGACGTCGACTTCAGTCTGCTCACCTTCCCTGCGGCCGGCCTGGCCTACGCAGCAGCTTCCTTCCCAAAGGGAACCGATCCGCAACCTCTGATTAAGGAGATCAGGAGGATCCTTACGGACGATGTGAAAAAAGGATTCTCCGCTGACCTTGTTGAGGCAGCCAAACGCAGCAGGCTGACGAGGGCCGAACTCCAGAAAAATTCAGTCCCGGGTCTTGCCATGGCCTGGTCTCAGGCTCTGGCAGTGGAAGGAAGGCAATCACCGGACGACACCTTAAGCGCCATCCAAAAGGTTTCTGTAGCCGATGTCAACAGGGTGGCCACGAAGTACCTGCAACTTGATCAATCTGTAGAAGCCATTCTCGTCCCGCAAGCCGCAGGTAAGCCTGTCTCTGCGAGACCGCGCGGAGTAATGGAGTCCTTCGCGCCGAAAGAGACAAAGAGCGTTGAACTTCCCGGTTGGGCGGACAAGGCGTTGAATAGGCTCTACGTGCCGGCTTCCACGGTGAATCCGGAGATCACAGTTCTTCCCAATGGACTCAAACTTATCATTCAGTATGCTTCTGTCAGCGACACGGCAAGCGTATACGGCCATGTGAAAAATAATCCTCACCTTGAGGTGCCGGAAGGAAAGGAAGGGTTGGATCGTGTGCTGGGACCGCTATTTTCTTTCGGCACTGCTTCACTGGACAGGCTGGCCTTCCAAAAAGCTCTGGACGATATAGGGACGGACATATCTGTGGACACCGATTTCTCTCTCCAGGTGCTCGCCAAACACTTTGATCGCGGCGTCGAGCTTCTTGCGGACAATCTGCTTCACCCTGCTTTGCCCGAAGAGGCCTTCAAAACGTTGCGGAAACAGGTGGCGGATGAAGTGGCTGGCGAACTTGAAAGCTCCGACTACCTGACAAAGCGAACATTGAGAACTTCCCTCTTCCCCGGGAATGATGCCGTCCTCCGTGAGGCCACGCCATCGACCCTTTCTTCTCTGACTTTGGATGATGTGAAATCATATTATCAGAAAGTCTTCCGCCCGGATCTGACGACGATCGTCTTTATCGGCAAGGTGGTGCCCGGAGAGGTCAGGAAGGTAATCGGGAAATACTTCGGATCATGGAAGGCGAAAGGACCAAAGCCCGATACATTACTGTCTTCGGTTCCGCCAAATAAGGCGTCCGCCGCCGCCGTGCCGGACCTCAGCCGGACACAGACGAAGGTGGTTCTCGCCGAGACACTCGGTTTGACCAGATCTCATCCGGATTACTATGCTTTGGAATTAGGCAACCATGTGCTCGGCGGCGCGTTCTATTCAACCTGGCTTTACCGTGATCTCAGAGAAAAGACGGGGCTTGTTTATCATGTTTCTTCATCCTTGAATGTTGGGAAAACGCGATCCCTTTATGAAGTAAGGTATTCCTGCGACCCTGACAATGTATCTAAAGCGCGAGCCATCATCGAACATGATCTGAAAAAGATGCAGGAGGAACCCGTCACACCCGAGGAACTCAGGAAAGCTCAATCTCTCACACTTCGAGAGATCCAACTTGTGGATGCCTCCGCCGACAGCATAGCGCTGGGACTTATTTACAGGGCGACTAGTGACTTGCCCCTCGACGAGCCTGCCATCGCTGCAGGAAAATACTTGAAGATAACCCCTCAAGATGTACAGGCTGCTTTTTCAAAGTGGCTTCGTGTCGGTGATATGGTTCAGGTTACTCAAGGGCCCTTTCCCAAGTAACGGCAATTTTAATATTGCCGCAAAAGGAGGGGTTTTTGAGCCGACACATTTCCCGTCTTTTTGGATTTGACTCATCTAAGACATTTTGAAACAATAAATGAATCTCTTATAGAACTATTCTGCATATTTAATCTTTATGGGTTTAATTCCCCAGATGCAGACGGCACAGAGCCGGCCAGGATTTGACGGGGAGGGGGCTGGACCGGCCCTCGCTTCTATCCATTCCAATAAGAAACAAGGTTCAAGTCCCGGAGGGGAAAGAGAGCAAGTCCCTTTCCAGTTCGGATCATCGCACTTTCTTGAAGTCGATGAATCCCGACTCCACGTCCGTATGAATAAGCTGCACACGAATTCTGTGGCCTATATCGAGGCCATGAAAACCATCCACGAGCTTTCCTTCAACAGGCGGATGGGCAAGGCGCACCCATGTGCCTTTCGGGGAGGCGCCGGTAACGATAGCATTGAACTCTTCTCCGATTCTTGACTCGAGCAGAATTGCTGCCGCCGACTTGAATACCTGTCGTTCCACCTTGTCGGCCACATGCTCTTTCTCCGTGCAGTCTATGGCCAGGCCTTGAAGTTCATCACTGCTGTATGGCACAGGCGTACCTCCCACGGCCGCCTTCAATAGACGCTGCATGACAAGGTCCACGTAGCGGCGATTGGGAGCCGTGGAATGAGTGTAGGCGGCGGCAGCGAGACCAAAGTGTCCAGGGGCATCAGTGTCTCCCGGAGTATCTGCAATATATTCACCCGGTCCTATGAGTTTAATGATGGAGAGGGAGAGATCGGGGAACCTCTGCGGATCGGTTCCTTTTTCCTTCACAAGGAACTCTTCCAGCGTTACTGGATCCGGCTTTTGCGGAAGCTCAAACCCGTGTTCCCGTGCGATCTCGACTATCCTTTCCCACCTCTTCGGAGTGCGGACCGCGCGTCGGAGAGAAGGGGATTTTTTTGACGATAGATAGCGGGCCGCGACAATATTTGCGGCTATCATAAACTCTTCAATAATAGTTCTGGCGCGGTTCTTCTTCTCGACTTCGAGGTCGCGGATCTGGTCGCCGAGAAATACGGGTCTTGCCTCGACGGTTTCGAGACTTAGCGCTCCCTGACGGCGGCGATAATTCTTCATAATTTGTGCTGTGCTGTCTTGCATGCGCAAATTCTCATCGAGTCCATTTACAGAATGGAGAGCTTCAGGCGCGTTTCCGATTCCTTCCAGCCACGCCGCCACGCTGTTATAGGCGAGCTTCGCGCGATTGCATACATGGGCCCGGTAAATATCGGAGGCCAGCAAGGACCCATCCCGGTCTATCACCACTTCGACGACAATTGCCAGCCTGTCCTCGCTAAAGCTCAATGACGTGAGATCGGTGGAAAGCTTTTCGGGAAGCATCGGGAATGTTTCGGCGGCGGTATATACGGAGGTGGTGTTGCGGCGGGCATGATCGTCGATAGCTGAACCGTTCCTGACTATAGCGTCCACATCGGCGACTGCGACAAGAATCTTTACGGCATCTCCGGGCATCGCCTGTGCGGCTGTGAGCTGATCAATGTCGAGGGTGTCATCATTGTCAATGGAAGCCCATAGAATATTTCTGAGGTCACGAACATTTTCAACATCGGTTATTGCGGGCATTTTAATGCCGGCAAGCTCGGCTATTGCTTCATGGGAAAAGTCAGGAAGCAATCCTTTGTCAATCATTGCCCGCCTTGCTATTGCCCGGAGGATGGATCGATGTCCATAATCGGTGAGACTCATATTATTTATAATTCCTTTCTCGCCTCCTACATGTATACAATAGAAATAGATTATTGGGAAGGCAAAGATCAGAGAGAGACACACATTGTCATTTGGCAGCCAAAAAAATGGGGCATAGTTTCGTAAGTGAATCTAAGCCCCATTCATTTATCGACAATCTATTTAGGTATGAACAACTCTGCGATGCGCAAGAACACGCGTTGAAGGCAGAGCAATCTTCTGACTAATGAATTTCTGTTGACACCTAACTCTTTGGAACTATCGCAGCCGCCGGCGGAAGATATGGTTTCTTCGCACCAGCTTTTTTCCTCGCATCCTTGATGGCATCTATGGTTATGCCGCTGCGGGGAATCTTCAGTTTCTGGCCGGGGTAGATCAGATTTGCTTTCTTGATCTTTCCCTTGTTAGCCTCATAAATGACTGGCCAGAGGAAGGGATCATTGTAAATTTTCTTCTTCTTAGCTATCGCCCACAGGCAGTCGCCCTTTTTGACAACGTAAGTCTCCAGTTTGCAGGCTTTTGCCTTGCCCTTCGCCTGTGCCTTACTTTCACCTGTCATGGCTCCACTCTCAGGCGCGACTTTTTGGCCCTGTGACATAGATTTCTGACCTTCGGCGCCCTGAACGCCGGCTGCTGAATCCTTCTGAGCAGATGTCTGCTGCTCGGCTCCGACGTCCTTCACAGTCGCCGACTTCGTGCATGCGCCGGTAAAAATCAGCATGAGGCCCATAATAAATACCATTAGCCCATAAAGTGCGTTTCGTTTCTTCATACGAAATACTCCTTTCTATGATTTTACTCAATAATAGCCTTTTTTAATTATTTTTTAGAAGAAAGTCAATTGTTTTTTATAAAAATAATTTGTATAGTAACGATCAGCACAGAAATTATACGCGATTTATCAGTGAGGAGTATGAACGTGCGAAAAAAGCAGAAGGCTATTTCTGACATTTTTGATAATCTGAGAAGGGTTTACCAGGTCATTAACGAGCAGTCCAAGAAGGCGAAGAAACAGACGGGCATTACGGGTCCGCAGCTCTGGGCCATCAAGATGATTGCCGAATCCTCCCCCGTTCAGGTATCTGAGCTGGCCCATAAGATGTATCTCCATCCGGCAACCGTTGTGGGCATACTGAACCGTCTGGAAGAGAAAGGTCTTGTCTCACGGGTACGGACGCGCGAAGACCGGCGGATAGTCGATGTCAATCTTACGCCGGAGGGAAAAGCGCTGGTTGCGAGGGCACCTGAGGTGGCTCAGGGTCTTCTGGCTGCCGGTCTGGAAGTGCTGCCTACTCACAGGCTCATGGATATAGCCTCCGCACTGGATGAACTTGTTCAGATCCTCGGAGCGCAGGAAGTCCCACCCCATTTGATCTTATCGCCTGAAGTAAATGTGCCGAGAAAACCCAAAGATAATTTGGAATAAAAAGAAAGAAACAGGATGCAAGTCCAAACGGCTCTCAGGCGTTAACACCGAGAAAAGCGCGCATGGCATAGCCGATCAGGAAACTGAGCGCGGCTACAACAAAACTCAGTCCCGCCATCTCGAAAAAATGCCTTTTGAAAGGTATTTCCTTCGTGACCGAAATGTAGCAGGTAAAAAGCGCTATGATCAAGACGGCTCCGACGAGTGCGCACATCAAACAGAGATAATAGTTCTCAAAGACCAGATAGGGTGTGATCAGAAGCACGATGGTGACCAAATAAGCGCCAATGGTATAGAACGATGCTCGCAACGGGTTCTTGAGGGTCTTTTCAGTCTTCGTGGCGAGGTACTCCGAGGCTCCCATAGAGAGGGCCGCTGCAGTGCCTGTGATCGAACCAGTCAGGGCTATCAGCCTCGTGTCCTGCAAGGCTAAGGTGAGACCGGCGAGCACACCCGTCATCTCCATGAGTGCATCGTTCAAACCCAACACCATGGATCCCGTATAGCGCAGCCTCTCTTCATCGAGAAGTCCTAATAGGACAGTCTCGTGCTCGCTCTCATTTTGCGCGATGGCGTCGGCTTCCGGAATTGTCTCCCGAAGATGGCCGTAATTGTCCTGCGCGCGCTTTTCGCCTTTCTCCATCAGTTTCAGGCCAAATGTGAATCCGAAGACACGGCTGATTAAATAATATTTCCAGATTTTTAATCTGTCAGGTTCCACATCATGCTGTGTATATTCCTGCCACTTTCGATAATGCCGCAGTTCGTCATCGGCTATGTTTTCCAGTATCTCCCGGTTTTCAGGTGATTTGATCTTTTCGGCGAGTTTACTATAGATATGATGCTCGGTGATTTCATTCCTCTGAAAGCCGAGCAGTTTCTTGCGCATCGCCTCGGTGATATTCATCCTTCAGCGCACCTTTTGCATTCTATCTTCGTTCGAACTGCCTCTTGGGACCAACCTTATCTGCTAACATTTCCGCCCTTCGGCAGGCTTCTTTAGCCCCCAGCTTGCAGGCGGTTACAAAATCTGCTTGGGCCAGGCGGGGTTTTTGCATTCTTAAATAAACTTCCCCTCTGATACGATACAACCTGGGACCGTTAGGTTTGATATGAATTGCTTTATTGATAAGACCCAACGCGACATCAACCTGATCTGGTCGGTCCTTTAAAATCAGCGCCTTAGTGCCGAGACTTCTCGCGGATAGAGGATCTATCTCTAATCCCATATCCACTGCCGTAAGGGCTTCCCCCGGCCTTCTTAGCATATAGAGTGCAAAGGACTTCCCCGCATCGGCATCGACAAGGTCGGCATTAAGTATAATGGCCTGATTGAATGCGTCGAGGGCATCTTCCCAGCGCTGAGTGGCGAGGGCTCCATTACCTTTCTCCACATATTCCAGCGCCGACATTCTCTTGACAATATTCTCGTGCTTTTCCTTAATCTCCGTCGTGGGAGGTTCTTTAGCCCCTGCCGCAGCTTCCTTCTGCCTTTGTGCCTTCAATTCCGAAAGCTCCTTCAGCAAAGTCGCCAACTGGCCTTGAATCTCCTTATAATTCTCCGTGTTCTCGCCTTCCTGCATCTTTGATATCTTGTCTTTGAGGTTGGAAGTGTCGATAGTTGCCCGGATCTGGATAGTGACCACCATGTTTTCTCCTGACATCTTGCAGTCTTCCTTCAGAACTTCCACGGACATGATACCGGAGGCCAGAGTATTTATCTGATCTTTGGACAACTGGAAATTTTTTACTTCAGTGGAGCTGGCGATATAAGTGCCGGCCTGCTCGAGCGCCAGTCTTTTTGCTTCTATGAGGGCAAGGGCCTTGGCGTCCTTCTTGGAGTCGAGGTCGCCCATCACATATTTGCCCTCGGAAACAACTACGGTTGGTTCCGCAAAAGCCTCTTGACCAAACCATACAAAGGCACATAATAATATGACAAGTAGCTGCATCAATCTTCTCATCTTGCTCTCCTTGAGAATTTCGCCATGTATGAATTGTTACGAAAAAATACCCTTGTCCTTGCCGAAGATCATTTTCCTTTGTGAGCGCTACTTTGAAAATGGAATATATTTATACATCAGATACCAACAAACTACAAGAGGCGTCATCGGTTCATGCCGGGAACACCATGCAGGGGAGAGCATTCCAGAATTGCCCTTCGTGCAGTAACGGTCTGATTTTCCTTCGGTGCAATGTCTAAGCCTTCCTATGGCAGAGACTATCTCCTGCACATGAAAAATGCTCAGATGCAAAAACAAGATATTAGCAGAGGAGAGGGCGCAGGCAGGAAAGACGGATCGGGGTGGACAATCTCCTTGAATGTAACTTCAACTTGAGGTACCTTCCACAGTACATTTCGTGGAACAGAAGGCCGGCAGACTGTTCAATTATCGGTTCTGTTAAGCATCAAACAACATTCATTCATGATCTACTGGGAGAATTGCCATGGCATTACGCATCATGGGTAGTATGGAAGGACGGGAGTTAAGATACAGCCTATCGATCATAGAATTCCTAATTTTTGCCCTGCCTTTCATGGTCCTTTTATTTATCATTTATCAAAGTGACATCTCGCTGAATTTTGTACACGTTATTATAATCGCCGTGATCCTCGTCGTTGTATGTGCCGGATTGATAATCCTCCGTCAGGTTTTCAACAGGTTCTTCGACGTTGCTATGTCCATGAAAAAGGCCGCGTCTGGTGATGCAGTTTCCATGGAGATAAGAAACGATGTGGCGGAATTGAGGGATATATCCGTCGCCTTCAACAGATTGATGGAGAAGTTTGAGCATACGACGGAAGAGCTCAGCCAGAAGACTTTTGAACTGGTTTCAATTAAGGAACTTACAGAAATTGCGAGCAAGATATTGGATATCGACGAGATGCTGGGCCTGCTTTTGGACAAGTCCGTGGCGTTGACGGGGGCTCAAATAGGTTCTGTTTATATAGTTGATGCGGCGTCGCAGCAGTTCCGCATTGTGGGAATGAAAGGCCTGGGTAAAGATCTCAAAAATTATCGCATTAATATAGCGGACTCCCCGGCAAAGTATGTCCTGACAGAGAAAAGGGCTCTTCTTGTGAAGGATGCCGAGAACGATCCGAGAGTGATCCGGAAAGACTATCCGGAGTACGGATCGCCGTCATTTTTGAGCATGCCGATTTTTATCAGAGATGAGGTTGCGGCTGTATTGAACCTTGCCTCCAGAGAAACTAATAAGCCTTTTGATACAAACGATGAGCAAATACTATCCATCATGATCAGAGAAATAGGCTTTGCCCTGGAAAATGCCCAGCTCCACTCGAGGATCAAGCTGCATATGGAAGATCTGAAAAAACACGCAACGACCCTGGAAAAAGAGATCATGGAACGCAAGCGGGCGGAACAGGCTCTTGGGGAGTCCGAAGAGCGCTACCGTTCATTCCTGCAGAAGTTCCGTGGCATTGCCTTTCGGCGGACGATCGATTTTGTGCCCATCTTCTTTCACGGCGCCGTTGAGGAGATAACGGGTTATACGGCGGAAGAGTTTGTTGCCGAGAATCCGGCATGGGACCAGATCATTCACCCCGAAGACTTCCTGAAGATCCACGAAAGCAAGGAGAATATCCGATCAATTCCGAGCTATTCGACAGAGAGAGAATACCGCATCGTATGCAAAGATGGTCAATCGCGCTGGGTTCACGAGCTGATCCAGAATGTTCGTGACGATGCCGGCAAGTCTATTTATATTCATGGTTCGCTGTTCGACATCAGCGATCGCAAGCACATGGAAGAAGAGATAATGGCCCTCTCCATGACGGATCAACTTACGGGATTGCACAACAGAAGGGGCTTCTTGACCCTTGCCGAACACCAGTCAAAATTATCAAACAGGACGAAAAAAGGAATGCAGCTCTTTTTTGCCGATCTGGATGGAATGAAATGGATCAATGATAAAATGGGCCATAAAGAAGGGGATAACGCACTGATTGAAGTGGCTACCGTACTCAAAGACGCCTTCAGATCGTCAGACATCATCGCGCGCATGGGAGGGGATGAATTCGCCGTACTCGCTATTGACACAAGTAAATTAAATCCTGAAATCCTTACAAACCGGTTGCACAACCAGCTTGAAGCGCTCAACAACAAGGAAAACCGGAAATTCAGGATTTCAGTCAGTGTCGGCTGCGCATACTATGATCCCGAGAAGCCCACGTCGATAGACGAGCTTATTGCGCATGCGGACAAATTGATGTACGAAGAGAAGAAAAAAAAGAAATCCTGATATGTACAAGGCAGCTAAACCGGAAATGTTGCAGCTTTTATATATCTTCTATCTTTCCGTCTGCAGTGAAAAATAGAAGCACGCACCATAGTCCACCTTGCCTTCCGCCCATACTCTGCCGCCATGCCTGTGTATGATGCGCTGGACAGTTGCCAGGCCGACGCCGGTGCCCTCGAAATCTTCGGAGCTGTGAAGACGCTGAAAAACGCCGAAGAGTTTATCGTAATAAGCCATGTCGAAGCCAACGCCATTATCTCTAACAAAGTACACGTTCTCGTCTCCGTCTGTACGACCACCGACTTCAATGTGGGCATCATCCCTGTGTTTTGTGAATTTGACGGCGTTGGAGAGAAGGTTGATACAAACCTGTTTGATGAGAGCCCTGTCCCCGTAGCCCGCGGGAGTATTCTTGACTGTAAGACGCATGCTCCTGTCCGGGTTGATGACCTGCAGTTCTTTCCATGCATCCCTGACAATGGCATTTATGTCCAGCTTGGTAATAGACATATGTTGTCTTCCCAGGCGTGAGAAGGCCAAGAGATCATCAATGAGCTGGCCCATCATCTGAGTGCTGTTTCTTATTACATTAAATTTGCTCAGCGTATCTTTGTCGAATTTATTACCCTGTTTTTTGAGGATCATACGCGCATATCCGTCGATGGCGCGGAGTGGCGCCCGCAGGTCATGTGAAACGGAATAACTGAAACTCTCCAGTTCTTTGTTTAGTTCTTCAAGCTGTGCTGTGCGTCTTTTCAGCTCCTCTTCGGCCTGCTTGCGCTCGGTGATGTCACGAATAGACTCGATAGCACCGGTGATATTTCCCTCATTATCGTGCAGAAGGCTCGCTTTCCCCCAGAGCACTCGAATTGATCCCCTTGGTTTTGCGTCAGCCTCGGCTATCAGAATGTTCTCTTTCTTTTTGACAAAATGGTATTTATTCTTGATTTCATCTTCAGAACTGAATGCGAGGTCAATTAGCATGGGTCGCCGCTCTCCATAAAGCGGCAGAGAATATTCGTAATTGCCCTTTCCCAATATATCAGAGGATTGAACCCCAGTCATCTCTTCAATAGCCCGGTTCCATGCGATGACCTCTCCTTCTTTGTTGATGGCAAATGTTGCGTCAGGCGCGAAATCAATGATTTGGGATAATCGTTGCTCTGATTCGCGAAGTGCGTCTTCCGCCCGGACGCGGAGCTGCTCATGGTCAAGGGTATCAAGGGCGTACGAAATATCGGCGCTAAGCGATTCAAGCAAGCCTACCTGCTCTGTATCGAAGACACCTGGCTCAAGGGCGTAAAGGGTGAGTGAGGCGGTGGCTCTCCCCTGGCGGCGCAAAGGGAAGGCAGCGGAGGCGCGGAACCCGTAACGACCGGCCGGTTCGCGCCAGGGCGACGCGGCAGGATTGGTCTCAAAGTCATCGTTAATCACCGCCCGGTTCTCCCGGATGCTGGTGCCCGTCGGGCCCTGGCCTAGCTCACCTTTGGTTTCCACTTTGATCTTTTTCACATAGTCGCTGGCCGGTCCATACCAGGCCATCGGAACAACCTGCTCTCTACTCACTTGCCCGATCCAGACCAGCGGGAAAGCACCCTCTTCAGACACAATCCGGCAAACCTCATGGTACAGTGACTCCACATCCCGGGCCCGGATGATTGTCTCGTTGACACGGCTGAGCGCGGCATAGAGGCGGGTCAGCTTGGCGATCCTCTCCTCTGTCCGCTTGCGCTCCGTTACATTTCTAAAATACCCGATCAGACCATTGATCTTGCCTTCAGTGTTGAATGTTGGAATATAAGACCCATCGAAAAATTGTTGCTTCCCTTCCAGGGAAATTAAGGGCATCTCCAGGCGCACAGAGCTACCAGTCTCCAACACATGCTTTTTGATTTTTGTGAGCTTGTCTGCATCATCTTTTGATAAAATATCATAGTCAGTTTTTCCGATCATATCCTGTTCCGTCAGTCCCAGTTGGGGATTTACCACTAATGAATACCGCAGTTCACGGTCTTGTACAAGAAGATGGTCAGGAGTACTCGATGTGATAACCTTGAATCTTTCCTCGCTCTCTCGCAACTTCTCGTCCACCAGCCTGCGCTCGGTAACGTCACGAATGATGGTCTGGATGGCGCGCTTTCCCTGGTAGTATACCGTACCCCCGACGGCTTCGACCGGAACTACCTGTCCATCTAGGCGCACCAATCGGGTTTCCGTGAGCGGCAGACTATGTCCATCCTGTCCCTGTTTCATGCTCATGGCGATAGCTGCACGGTCATCCGGATGAATCATGTCAAGGACGGTCTTCTTCTGGAGTTGTTCGATGGATTCCGCCCCGCATAATTTCAGCGCCGCGGGATTGACAAAGAGGAATCGTCCGTTACGTTGCACGACCACGGCGTCCGGCGAAGATTCGACGAGTTCGCGGTAGCGTTGCTCACTCTCCCGCAGGGACTCCTCCATTTTTTTCCGCTCCGCTATTTCTGCTTGCAGTTCGGCAGTCCTCTTTTCAACCTGCTTTTCCAGAGTTCGGTGGGCTTGATGGAGGTGCTCTTCCGCCTGCTTGCGCGCCTTGTGTTCTTCCGCTTCCGCGAGAGCTCTCTGAACGGCTGGCACAAGACGGTGAAGCCGGCTCTTCATGACGTAATCTTTTGCCCCATGGGTTAGGATTTCAATTGCCCGGTCTTCACCGATGGCGCCGGTCACCAAGATAAAAGGGATGTCGGGACATTTTGATTTCGCCTCGGCAAGGGCCAAGAAACCGGTATACTGAGGAAGGTCGTAATCGGAAAGGATGAGGTCGGGACAAAATTCTTTGAGTTCCCGCAGAAAAGCATCTTCCGTCATGACCCGTTTTGAGATAAAGGTGAATCCTGCCTCTTTGAGCTCAAATTCCATCAGCTCGGCGTCGCTCGGCCTGTCTTCCAAGATCAGTATGCGGAGGGGTTTGTGCATGATCTCAGTCCTTGCAGACAAAATTACTTCTTGATTTGCACACGGGATTTTTGCATAAAATGCGCTGTCGCGTCCACAAGCTGTTTATTCTCACACAAATCAATGCAGCTTCCAGACCATTGCCCCTTGGAATCCTGAAGATGCTAGCAACTTTCTCGGGGGTGATCGTCACATTATTCTCTTGCCTTATAATTTTTAAACGCGCTTTTCATACAATTTAGGATGATGAAATTATATAGGACATTCTCTTATTTTTGGCTTCAAAAAACCTTAGGCGATTTTAAGGAAATCCTTTATAAAGAAAAGATCAAGGATAATCGGAAGTTGTTAACCGCAATCCCCAAGGCTGTTGATAATGCTGTTGATAACTATGTTGACAATTCTTGCGGTTGCTTATCTGATCTGTATTCCTACCGGATTGCACAAAATATGGGCAACGATGATTATAATAACTTCAACTGGTTATAATATAATCGCTGATTCTTGTGTCTCTTAGAGGCTCCCGCACAAATTATGCCATGTACGGCCGCAAGAAGTAGAATTTTTTGACGGGACAAATGAAAAGAGAACCACCTTCTATTATACAGATCATGCTTATTTATTTCCGATGGGAGATGCTACACGGGTGTGCTGAGTAAAGAAGTCATGCCTCGAGGAAGAAGTGGATTATTTGCTTCACCGACGAAAAGTAAAGATGAAGTATTTGCGGTAGTGACGATTTCGAATTCAGGTCTACAGCAATTATCTTAATCTGCCTACTATTTGTACCAGCCAAAAGATAATGTCTCTTGCAGAATGACTGTGTCAAAAACTTTGGAAACCATTTTGGAAGTTGGTAATATGCACAAGCGCCGCCCGCTGATAATACTATCCAGACGATGAGCTTCGGGGTGTCCCATCGACACTCTTCACGTTCACCGCGAAGAGAGGAACTGAAGTCACCTTGAAGCCAGTACTTAAGACATTCAATGAAATCGTCAATATCTTCGAAGATTACTTTAAAGAGAATTGCCGCTGTGAATAAGCCAAATAAGCATCCGGGTAAATTTCCCAATCAATTCTTAGTTAGTATATAGCACAAAAAAGAAGAATCGAAAGAAGCAAATTTCAGGATGAGAAAGATCCATGCTGCGTGCTCGAGAAAACAGATTCAGGGCTTGTCCTGGGGTTCATGTCATAGATTTGCCACTTGTGTTTTTTTGAAAAACTGTCTAAAAAAGGCTATACATATGTACGATGCATCTTAAACGAAGGAGGATCACGATGAAAGTAGTAGCGTTGAACGGAAGCGCCCGCAAAGACGGCAATACGGCAATTATAATCAACTTGGTTTTCGATGAGTTGAAAAAAGAAGGGATTGAGACGGAATTGATACAGCTTGCAGGAAACCCGATTCAGGGGTGTATTGCCTGCTATAAGTGTTTCAAGAATAAGAACCGCCGGTGCTCTGTTGACAAGGATATGCTTAATGACATTATCGAGAAGATGCTGCAGGCGGACGGAATCATCCTGGGGTCGCCGACCTATTTCGCCGATGTCACGTCCGGCACGAGGGCGTTTATCGAAAGGTGCGGTTTTGTTGCACGTGCAAATGACTACATGTTCAAATATAAGGTCGGGGCCGGCGTCGTTGCCGTCCGCAGAGCAGGCGCAATCCCCGCATTTAACTCCATCATGCTGTTTTTGCATTATATGCAGATGATAATCCCGGGTTCGAGCTATTGGAATATAGCCATAGGAAGGGATCCTGGCGAAGTCTTGAAGGATGAAGAAGGTATTCAGACCATGAAGAGTCTTGGGCAGAACATGGCATGGCTACTCAAAAAAGTTCGGGCATGAAATGCCACTGAGCCATTTAGTCAACCCACTTGACGTATTCGCTTATATCCGCCCTTTTCCTTTCAAAGTTATTGAGGGGATAGTTTTCATCCGGATATCCCATGGCTACCCCCATGACGATTTTTCGATCTGCCGGAATGGATAGAATTTTGCGCAAGAGGCCCGGGTTGCGGATAGACATGGCCATGATGCAGGTTCCAATACCCTTGTCATAGGCAAGAAGGCATATGGTCTGCAGAATGAGGCCTACGTCAAGCATAGCGTATTCAACAAGGATATCTCTGGGAATACAGGCGACAATCAGGCATGGCGCACCGAATAGCAGAGTCATATCTTCATACAGCCTGTTTCGGGCATCCTTGTCATCACGTTTGACATTCATGGCTGTCAGCATTATTTTCCCAATTTCCGCATATCTTTCTTTCAGGCGCTCAGGCCAGACTTCGTGCATGGGAACATCGAGAGGGAATGTCTGACCATCGATGAATGATCGGTGATTTGCCTCTCTGAATTCGTCAAGCCTTTTTCCCGTCAGCACATAAAATTCCCACAGCTGCGTGTTGCCCCAGGACGGAGCCCAGCGTGCCGTTTCCAGTATGTCGCGGATTGTCTTCCCGGGAATCTCTTTTACTTTGAATTTTCTTATGCTCCGCCTTCCTTCTATTGCAGCTCTTAATTCCATTTCATATCCCTTCTGAGATTATTTGATTTATTACTTCCCTCGTATCTGTCATACGACGATTCTCATTTAAATTATAGCATGGGTCCCCGGGAAAGGAGGGGAAACATGGGACCCTTAACCCGATAAGGCGAAAAGGAGAGGATGACAACTCACGACTTCGGGTTTTTTCTAAGATATCCATAGACTATCTGATATACCCTCTCAGTAAATCACCCTGCTTGTAAGGCGTGGCATTCTGTCAATTTTAGTTTATCAAAACCCGCTCAGTACGGCGAGCCCCGACAATGAATATATTAATTCTTCTCATCAGATCTCTTTTCCGATTGTGAAAGCCTGTCCCAGATGTTTTCCGACGCCATAGTAGGATTGTATCTCCGGGCCAAACAGTATCGGCCTTACTTTTAGGATATCCGGCAGACCGTTTTCCCCAAGGACGGAATCTTCGGCTTTTACATCCATGATCTCGCCTATGAAATGCGTGTGGATGCCGATTTCACTGGCGTTCAACAGCTTACACTCCATGATCAAGGGAAATTCCTGTATATAAGGAGCGTCCACTTTGTCACCCTTTACGGCCGTAAGCTCTGCGGCGGCAAATTTATCCACCGTTCTCCCCGAAACCATTCCGAGATAATCGGCTATCTTGGCCTGTTCAGAAGAAGGCACGTTCACCGTGAATGCCTTGCGTTCCAAAATATTGCCATGGGTATACGTCGCTTTTCTTATTGAAACAGCGATGAATGGCGGGCTAGAACTGCAAACCCCTCCCCAGGCTATGGTCATGGCATTGGTCTTCCCTGCCTTATCGTACGTCCCTATGACCCATACAGGCGTCGGATATATTAATGTTTTTGCGCCGAATGACTTTTTCATAGATGCCCCTTTCTTCATATGATATTTATATCTCTTTTAATGGATGAGGCACAAGATACAATGGTAGTTAAAGGGTCGTAAAATAGCAGGTTGAAACTTATATTCATATTTCGGTAATTTTACTTTTTCCTTGTTTTTACGTAAGATAAAGCTATACGATGTTTCGAAAGGTTGTATGCAATTGCACAACAGGTAAGAATCCCGATGACATAAGCCGGGTTCCGACGAAATAGGGCTGCATTATACTTAACTGTAAATATAATCTTTTTCATAAGGGGGAAAAGTATGGACATTTTCACTGCCATAAAGGAAAGGCGAAGCTGCCGGGATTTCATGTCTGATCCGGTAAGTGATGACGTGCTTGAGAAGATTCTGGAGGCGGGCACGTGGGCGCCGTCCGCAGCGAATAATCAGCCATGGGAATTTATCGTTGTTACGAATGATGAGATCAAGAAGAACATATTCACTGAATCTGAAAAATGCCGAAAAATTCTGTTTGAAAAAAGCGGGTGGAAGTGGGTTGACCGCTATAAGATCGGCTTTATCGATGAGGCGCCGGTCATCATAGCCGTCATCGGGGATCCGCAGAAGACCGGGGCGGACATGTTTCTGGAAGGAGGAGGGCTTGCTTACCAGCACGGATGTGCGGCTGCAATCCAGAACATGCTTCTTGCGGCCCATGCCATGGGACTGGGGGCCCTCTGGTTTACCCTCTTTGAGAAAGCATCTATAAGGGAGATTTTGAAAATCGATCAGGCAAAGGAACCCCTTGCACTTATATGCCTCGGCAAACCTGTCAATGTTTCTTCGCCGACGCCCCGAAAGGGCGTAAAGGATAAAACGGCTTACGTACGCTGATTCCTAATCATTCGGGTAAGAAATATTATGGAAGACGAAGTTCTCTGTGGAGTCTGCGTAAAGGCAAGAGTTTTTGCACAGTGCCCGGGTTGCTCTGTATCTCTGTGTGAAAAGTGCGCCTGCTTCGAATTGATAGGTTCCGGTTGCGGATGTGTCTGGCCCGCTTATTACTGCTTTGCGTGCGCTCACGATCCTTTGATAAATCCGAATGCTGCATTTAGAGAGTCAGACAAATAAATAACTTCAGACTACCTTCTGAAATCGGAATACAAAGCAGGCGTCTCATCTTTCTAATAGGAGAGGGTATGGAATTTCTTATAAAGATATTAATTAGCGTTGTCATAATCGTTGTCTGTACACAGATCGGCAGGAGCTTTCCCTCGCTCAGCGGCCTCATCGCAACGATGCCCATTGTCAGCGTCATCATTCTGGTCTGGATCTATTCAGACAATCTGGGAAATTTCAAACTGATGGAAGATTTTACCAGGGCTGCCCTATGGGGAATAATACCGAGCATTCTATTTTTTGTAGCCGCCTATATCTCGTTTATGAAACACTATCCCATCGGTGTTGTGCTGTGCGTAAGCTTCGGTACATGGCTGGTGGGAGCACTCGTTCACCAATGGTTGCTTAGAGGTTGAGATAATGAGTCTCTCCGACAAATATAAAAGCATCGTTTTTTTTACCGGTGCGGGGATGTCCGCGGAAAGCGGTGTCCCCACTTATCGCGGCAGAGGCGGTATCTGGAGCCAGTACAACTGGGAGGAATATGCCTGCCAGGAGGCATTTGACAGGGACCCGCGGAAGGTTCTTAAGTTTCATGAATTGAGGAGACAATCCGTATTGGCGTGCCAGCCGCATTTAGGGCACTATGTTATAGCAGAGCTGGAAAAGACGTATCCCCAGGTGAGGGTCGTAACCCAAAATATCGACGGAATGCACCAGCGGGCGGGAAACCGAAACGTCACAGAGTTGCACGGCAGTCTCTGGCGCGTGCGCTGCCCCTCTCATGGAATATTCGAGGATATCGGAGAAACATTCAAGAGCTGCAAGTGTGACCAATGCAGTACTTGGCTCCGCCCCGATATTGTGTGGTTTGGCGACATGCTGAATCAGGATGTCATCAGCGAAGCCAGTTTAATGGTCAGACGATGTGACCTTTTTATCAGCGTCGGCACGTCCGGTGTGGTCTGGCCTGCAGCGGGTTTCCCAAAAATTGCGAAGGAGAGCGGGGCCTACTGCATAGAGATCAACCCTGAATCTAATGAAATGTCATTTTTGTATGACAAAACTATCCGGGAGAATGCCGGAAGAGCTTTACCGATTCTTTTTGAAAAAGATAAATAATGCCATACAAAAGCCGCTAACAGCTGTTCCCCCCACCCGGAATTCCCGGACACAACTGCCGGAGATGAGCGCCGGGATTCTCCACTCCTTTTGCACAATTCATTCAATACTGTTTAATATTTCTTTAAATAATCCTCCTGTTTCAAGCTTCTAAAGACCAGCTGTGAATTCTTCTCAAGGAGCAAGAGCATCGTATAATCAAGGTGTTATAGTTTTTTATGCAGAAACATATGAAGTTGGCACGGATATTTCATTTGTATAAGGCAAAACAAATTAGAAACAAAGGAGGAAACAGATCATGAAAAAGACAGTTAAGACATTAGGCCTAGCGGTATTTGTGGTGCTGATGACGGCAACATTCGGTTTCGCCGAGTATGCGACAGCCAGTGTGAGCGAGTTCCCGTATTTTCAGCTTGGATGTCTGATTGTTGGCGGGATGACAATCATCTCTCTGAAACAAAAGTATCAGAAGATATATACGGGCGAACTGATGGGAGTGTTCACGATGTATACCGTTCTTATCGCCCTGTTCACGGCGCCGGTTTTCAATGCCATAAAGACTTTGGTAAGCTAAGGAAATTAACGAACCCGGCGTTTAGGGCAGTATGGTTATCGATCTAGAGGGAAAGGAGGTTAAGGCCATGTTAATGACGCACAAGACACACCAAGAACGCAAGATGTACAGCGCGATTTTCATGCTGAGTTCCTGGGGGTTTGTCATCGTGATTGCCTCATTCCTCTTCCTCTATGTGGGACACAAGCTGGACGAGCTTCTAGGCACGTCTCCCAACTTCATGTTAGGCTTGTTCTTCCTGGCCATATTCGCCTGTATCGGCAGGTTATATCAGGATGCCTGGTTGAAGCGAAAGGATGTCTGAGATCATCCTCCCTATGCGGAAAACATAAAAGATCTTTTCACGATCTGTGATCCTCGCCCAAGCCCCTCTGCTACCGGATAGAGGGGCTTAATTTTTTTGTCCTGGATCAGGAACATCTCCTCTATCCCGCCTCCGCTCTCGCGTCTCCGCAAAAATTGTCTTTCATTGCCCGTACTGACTCTGGTATATTTAACTCATCAGACCTGTCTTTTTCCAGACGGTTTACTCTTTCAAGAAAATGATTGAAACAGACTAAATCCGCACCTGGGGCAATATCACATACAATCAGGGGGAATGGTTACATGGCCAAATCATATCTGGCGAGTATCAGCCGGGGACAAATGGACCAGTGTCCGGGAGCGACGAGATGACAGTATCCAATAGTTGTCCGGTCCCGACACTTGCCGCAGGAGCTCTGCTTTATGGATTCCGTGTCCTTCGCGTTCTAGAGATCCCGGAAATACGGATAACCGCGTATGAACTGGAGCATTCAATAACGGGCGCGAAAGTTCTTCACCTTCACTGCGATGACCGCGAGAATCTTTATGCCGTGGGTTTTCGCACACCGCCGGAAAATTCAACGGGCGTGCCACATATTCTTGAACACTCTGTGCTTGCCGGTTCACAGCGATATCCGCTGAGGGATGTTTTCAATGAACTCCACAGGGGAACGCTACAGACTTTCATCAATGCCTTCACATATCCGGATAAGACCATCTATCCCGTAGCGAGCCAGGTGAGGGCCGATTTCTTCAATCTTGCCCGCGTATATACGGATCTGGTGCTAAGACCCCGTCTATTGAGGGAGACATTCTGTCAGGAGGGGCACCACCTGGAATTTTACAATGCGGAAGACGCAACAAGCGAACTTGTCATCTCGGGGATAGTCTTCAATGAAATGAAGGGCGCTTATTCCTCTCCTGAGGCCCTGATGTACAAGGCTATCCAGCAGCATCTCTATCCCGATACACCTTATTCCTTCGATTCAGGAGGAGACCCCGATGAGATACCGCTTCTCACATATGAGCAATTCAAGGCATTCCATCGCGCCTACTACTCGCCGACAAATGCACGCTTCCTCCTCTATGGCGACATTTCAACGGCAGACCATCTCGCTTTTCTGGAAGAGATGCTTGCAGGCTTTGATCGTGTGGAGGTAGACTCGACCATCACGAGTCAATCAAGATGGCAAGAGCCGGCGTCCATCCACGGCTCCTATCCTATCGCTAAAGAAGACGACCCAAGAAGGAAAACGGCCGTCAACATTGCATGGATGATGGCGGAAAACATCGAGTATGAAACAGCACTTCTCCTTCAGATAATTTCGGGCATGCTGGTTGGAAGCGCTGCCGGTCCTCTGCGCAAGGCCCTCATCGATTCAGGGCTCGGTGAAGACCTGTCCCCCCTCACGGGAATAGAGCCCGATCTCAAGCAGATTGCATTTATCGTAGGGCTGCGAGGCACAGATCCGGATAAAACGCAGCGCATCGAGGCATTGATCATCGATACGCTGAAAGATATTGCCAAGTCCGGCTTTGATCGTACCCTCATCGAAGGCACTCTCCACCAGGTTGAATTCAACGGTAAGGAGATTGTGCGCAGCGCACATCCTTACGGGATCATACTCATGGGAAGGGTCTACCACACCTGGCTGTATGACGGTGATCCTCTGGCAGGATTGAATTTTCCCCGCGCCATCGAAAACATTCGCAAGAAATGGGATGCGACCCCGGAGCTTTTTCAGGAGATTATCCGCAAATGGTTTCTTGACAATCCTCACCGCTTGCTCTCCGTCATGGAACCGAGTAAGACTTACCAGGCGGAGCAGGAGGAGGCCTTCAAAAAAAAGATGGCTCTGCTTAAGGCATCACTTTCCGGCGACGAATTGGAGAATATCCGGAGGGATGCCCACGCCTTGAAAAAATTCCAGGCTGAGCCGGACTCTCCTGCGGCTGCGGAGGCGCTGCCGAGACTCAGCATCAGAGACATATCGCGTTCGATTGAAACGATTCCCACGACAAAGTCGGAAATTGAAAATGTCCCGGTCATGATGCATGACCTCTTTGCGAATGGCATCGCCTACCTCGATCTGGCTTTTGATGTGTCCGATGTACCGGAAGACCTTCAATCCTATCTTCCCCTCCTGGCAAAATTGATTGCCAATATGGGCGCAGCAGGCCTGGACTATGAAGAAATGGCAAAGCGCATTGTATTGAAGACGGGGGGAATCGGTTATCATCTGTCTGCGGGCATGACAATGGATGGTAGGAATAACTGGCAAAGGCTGATTTTTCGGGTCAAGGCCCTTCACAGAAATATCGCAGACACAGTCGGCATAATCTCCGACATACTCATAGCAGGGGATATGTCGAATGAAACCCGGATGCGTGAACTGATTGCAGAAAGGAAGAATGATCTTCATGCTTCTGTTATTCCTTCGGGCCATACTTTTGCACGGAGGTCAGCAGGCCAAGCTATATCCATAGCGGCATACAGGGACGAACAGTGGCACGGTAGAACACAGCTTAAGTTTGTCAACCTCATCGCCGATAAATTCAACGAAAGAAAAAAGGAACTTCTCGACAAGCTGACTTTTCTGCAGCATATGATTTTCAGAAAAGGAAGGCTGCACATTAATTTAACTGCAGACGCAGAAGGGCTTTCTCTTTTGAGAGAAAGTGTGGCCGATTTCGTCAGGCGTTTATCCGGAGACGGCAGTACAGGAAAACCGAGTATCCCGTGTTCCTTTATGGTTCATACGGGCATTGCCATTCTCGCTCAGGTATCGTATGTGGCAAAGGTCTTTTCGGCGCCTGCATACACCGATCCCCTTTCCGCCCCCATGTTTGTTTTGGCCCGGCAATTGTCGAGTGGGTATCTGTACAAGCATATCAGGGTTCAGGGGGGGGCCTATGGAGGCATGTCGCTATATGATCCGATGAGCGGCACCTTCGCCTTGCTCTCATACAGGGACCCCAACATAATCAATACCCTGAATGTTTACCGCAAGGCAGAGGAATTCATCTCGCAAAACAAGATTTCCAGGGAGGAGATGGAGAAGACCATTATCGGAACGATAGGTTCTCTCGACAAACCCATGGATCCTTCGAGCAAAGGATACATCGCAATGATCCGCGACTTCACGGGTCTCACAGATAGCGACCGCCTGAAATTCAGGCAAATGATACTTGACATTACACCGGAACTGCTGCTGGAAGCCGCTTCCCGTTATTTCGCGAGGGTAGCGGATACAGCGGTCATTGCCGTATATTCTTCGTTTGAAAACCTTCAAAGGGCCAATGAAATCCTGGAGCCGAAGCTGGAATTGGAGAAGTTGGTTTAATCTTCCCTGGAGTGCTATGGTGGAGACACAGATTAGGGATCATCAATGACATTAATGCCGTCGGCAAATACAGTCGAAGGCAGGATCCGCTGGAATCTTCGCGAGTATGAGCGGCAGTGCTCTCAAGCAAAGTAAAAAGCGATGAAAAGGAAACGTGACTTCCTTAGAGATCTGAGCAGTATCACTCACAGGCCATGCACATATTTTCCAGAAATCACGGCCCCTGTGGAAGAGGCCTTTTTGTGGAATGCAAATCTTTCTCCCCGGCAGACCGATGAATTTCTCGCGCGGGGCTGGCGCCATGTCTCGTCGTATTTCTATCGCAACAGCTGCAGCGATTGCCGGCGCTGTCTTCCCATCCGCGTGCCTGTGGGAATGTTCAAACCTTCAAAGAGTCAGCGTCGCCTCCTTAGAATAAACACAGATACCGAATTCAAGATGTTCGAGCCTGCGGAGTTTGCAGTTAAGTATATCAAGAAAAGCGTTTCACTCTACAACAGATTTCTGCGTATCCGCTATCATAAACCTCCCTGTGATTTGGACGGATACTTCAACGAGTTTTTTGTGTCTCCGACACGGCTTCTCGTCTCTGCATTGTTTATAGACGGCAAGCTTGCGGGGAACGGATTCCTTGATCTGGGAGAAGAATCCCTCTCAACGATCTACTTCTCTTTTGAACCACGGTTCAGTTCCTTCTCTCCCGGAACTTTTTCCATCATGAAGGAGATTGAGTGGGCCCGCGAGAGAGGTCTTAAGTATTACTACCTGGGGTATTGCATAAATGAGATCAGCGCCATGCGTTACAAGGGGTTGTTCCGGCCCGCAGAACTCCTGGATTTTGATACGGGGAAATGGAAAGAACCTGATACCGGAAAAGTTTAAGTGAGGAATAAAAGACCTAAAGTTAAAAAATGGACGGATTAAGAGATTGTCATGGATCAATTTGCATCATCTTCGGGAGCGCTGTTAGCATCTTCATGATTCAAGGGGTCAGGGATTCAAGCGAAACGCTATGAGCAGCAGAGAATTAAAGATCTGGCAAGAATCATATCGATAGCATCCATCCAGCTCATGCGTACTTTTGAGTTGATAATCTGTTGATTGAGCTTTGACTGACTTACACAAAGTGTGGGGTTGTTTTTTTCTGAGGTATTATTGATTTAAACTTGAAAGAGTGTCCATTTTTTTGGGTAAAGATCAGAATGAAATAATCTATTCCGTTCAACGTATATGATTCATTAAAAAAAGGGTGGATGGTAAAAGGAGGGAAGAAGGAACCATCCACCCGCTCGCTATATAGACTGAAAGGGATCAAGAATGCTGACCCCCCTCTCAGAATCTCTGGAAAGGGGGTCGATGGATGGCAAAGGAGGGAAGGGAAACCATCCATCGATCTCAAAAATTTACAAGCAGAGCTACGTCTCGTCCACAAAAAAATCAGGAAGAAAAAATGTTGCGCTTTGATCGCCGAACCTTAATTCGCTTTCTTTCTTCCCCTGGGGTTGTTCTCTCGCTGTCATCTTTTCTGTACCGTTGCTTTTTTCCGATATGAAAAACTCATATACGAACCCAAATTCTGACTCCATCAACTCTTCCTGATGACACTTCTCCGAGTTAGGTTCTTTACCCTCCTTTACCATTTTTTTCTTCTATAAAAGTATTATAAATACGGAGAAACCCCTGAGACTTACCTTTCATTAATCTTATAGATTACTCCTAAAGGTTTCTTCCAGTCTGCAGAGGTTTCTTCACTCTGGATTAACTGTTTTGCAAAACGAATGCCAACCTGAGGCCGACAGTCTGTAAAGGCTTTATCAGAGAATTGCAATGTATAGAATTATCTATAAGTACAATTAATTACAAATATTTTTAATGCGAATTCCATTGATTAATATTACAGCAGAATAATGAATCAGTGCCATCCGTAATTCTAAAATCGTGCGATTGTCACACGATCAAAAGTCTCAAATGTGATATGGATACACCAGAATCATAGGTTCCAGCATATGTGCATATATAGCACGCGATGTGCGCCATACGCACACATATGCACCTGTTGTATGCTGGGCGAAAATAGATGGGAACGTTCCAAACTTCGAGAAAATCAAACCATTCTATAATGGAATGAATGTTCTACTTGTCAAGAAGAATCTGATCTGTGGTTATTTCGATTTGAAAGCGAGTGTTCGTACCGCACTCCGCTGATTGTTTCTTACAAGCGAAGATGCTCATATTGGGCCATAACGCATGCTCAGCAAAAAACAAGAGTACCATCTTGTAGGGAACAGGGCTTCGCCCTGTACCCGGGAAAAGAAAATGATCAAAGAACCAAATGACCTATTTGCCAGAACGCACCGGGAGCGCCCGCATACTGCCGTAAGCATACTGGGGAGGCCAGTGCGGCTCGCCACGGACGAAATTGAAGGCGTAGGCGTTGGAGTCGCGTGTTTCTGTAGCCCAGGTCAAACAACACGTAAGATGTGTGCTGTTGATTTACAATTGGAAGATTGCACAGATGAATAAGTTTAAGAAATTAACAGTACGGTAAATTAGTTACGGAGGTTTACTGTTTCATTCACCTAAAAAGCAGTAAGGTTATGAATGAAACATCTTGAAGATTTACAAAACAAATGTTAGATTTAGACAAGTATCTAATGTTACAGAATTAAATCAATGGCAAACTCCCTTATTCTTAATAAATTTATATCCCTCGCATTCCCCTAATTCACAAGCTTTCTGATAGTCGCTGCATCCGAGACAACTATTCCCCTGCATCAAATAAGCAAACCCTCGGTTGTTGTAAACATCGGCATCATCCGGTTTCAGGCGGATGGCCTCGTTGTAGTCCTCGATGGCCCGCTGATACTGGCCGAGATTCTTATAAGCAAACCCCCGGTTGTTGTAAACATCGGCATCATCCGGTTTCAGGCGGATGGCCTCGTTGTAGTCCTCGATAGCCCGCTGATACTGGCCGAGATCGTAATAAGCAATCCCCCGGTTGTTGTAAGCAGCGGCATAATCCGGTTTCAGGCGGATGGCCTCGTTGTAGTCCTCGATGGCTCGCTGATACTGGCCGAGATTGCCGTAAGCATTCCCTCTAAAGAAATATGTAATGGCATGATCCGGTTTCAGGCGGATGGCCTCGTTGTAGTCCTCGATAGCCCGCTGATACTGGCCGAAATTCATATAAGCAAACCACCGGTTGTTATAAGCAGCGGCATAATCCGGTTTCAGGCGGATGGCCTCGTTGTAGTCCTCGATGGCCCGCTGATACTGGCCGAGATTGTCATAAGCAATCCCCCGGTTGTTGTAAGCAGCGGCATCAGCCGGTTCCAGGCGAATCGCCTCGTTCATATACTGAATAGCCTTCTTGGGATCGGTCATCTTTTTCCCATCCCATAATGCGTATGTTTTATAAAACCACTCCACTGCTGTCAGTCCTTGGGAGGCCTGCTGGAATTGTTTCTCCAATTTTTTTGTGCTTTGCTTTTCTGCTGTCAGTTTCCGGTTTTCCTCTTCGAGTTGGGCAACTCTTTGGAGCAGTTCTTTTTCTCTCTTTTGAGTATCCTTGAGTTGTGTCAGATGGGTTCTGTCTTGTAAAAGTTTCTTGACTCTCTCTTCCAGAATGGACATATCCACAACCACCTTGACAACGACTTCAATGCCAAAGGCATCTTTTGTGTGATAATTCTCCTGGGAGACAACCTCCGCCTTCAAGACACCAGCAGCCAAGGCAAGAATTTCGTCTTTATCGACTTGGCTATTTTTCACCACAGTGAGGCTCTCAATATAGGTCCCCGCCATTTCGAGAGCCTCCCGTTTCGCCTTGGCTACAGCAGCAATCCGAGCGTCATCAGGCGACTGACTGCCGCCGAATGGTTGTTTAACGGTATGGGTGATTGTCTGAATTTCCCCAATGGCTAAAACGGGAAAGAGTAACAAAACAGTCAAAAAAGTGGCGAGGATAGTTTTCACAAAAACCTCCTGCGATTTACCTGTCTCAAAAATTAAGGTAAAACTCTTTGAATGTCAACAAGATTCTGGTCACATAATAAGCATTATTGATTGTAACTTTGTGTCTTTTTCAGGGATGGCATTTTGAATGTTACAAGGAAGGCAGCCGGATTCTATACGAACAAAAAATAAGCTGTTGATATCTTGCATATTCATAAAAATACTTCAATTGAATAAACAAGAAAGATATCCTTCCAGTGACCGTAATTCCATCCCGATGTGCCGACGCAAATACAGGGAATCATTTTCTTGTTAGCAACAAATAGATTTGTCCGGTTTTGTAGCAAATGAATTGTCCGCTTTTCTGTCTTGGGAGAATTGGTGTTAGCAGAGCACGAAGCATTTCACACGAGACAGAAGACGAGCGGCGGA
>Ga0187849_1000991_pt1 | contig 34051 bp, 21 predicted proteins | sample June2016WEW_4_10_2_FD_132412 | JGI IMG/M metagenome (GOLD analysis project Ga0187849, IMG submission 132412) | Peatland microbial communities from SPRUCE experiment site at the Marcell Experimental Forest, Minnesota, USA - June2016WEW_4_100 | ecosystem: Environmental > Terrestrial > Soil >...
AAGCGTCTGAGCGCCCGGGTGGTGGAAATCAACGCCCTCGAACCGGAGATGCAGAAGCTCGCGGACGCCGAGTTTCCCTTGCGCACCGGCCAACTCAGGGAACGCCTTGCCGGCGGGGCCAAGCTCGACGAGATTCTTCCGGAAGCCTTTGCCCTTTGCCGCGAAGCGGGGCGCCGCACCATTAACATGCGGCACTTCGATGTGCAACTCATCGGCGGCATAGTGCTGCACGAGGGCAGGATCGCCGAAATGAAGACGGGCGAAGGCAAGACGCTGGTCGCCACACTGCCTTGCTACCTCAATTCCCTCGAGGGCAAGGGCGTACACCTGGTGACCGTGAATGATTACCTGGCCAAGCGCGACGCCGCTTGGATGGGACCGATCTACCGCCTGCTGGGTTTGAGCGTGGGCGTGATCGTCCACGACCTGAGCGACGATGAACGGCGCTCCGCCTACGGCTGCGACCTCACTTACGGCACCAACAACGAGTTCGGATTCGACTACCTGCGCGACAATATGAAGTTCGACCTCAAGGACTACGTCCAGCGGCCTCACCACTACGCGATTGTGGACGAGGTAGACTCCATCCTGATTGACGAGGCGCGCACCCCGCTGATCATCTCGGGCTCATCCGACGAAGCCACGGACAAGTATTTCCGCGTGGATAAGGTCATCCCGCATCTCGTTGACAAAACCGATTATGAAGTCGATGAGAAGCACCGCCAGGCGACGCCCACGGATTCCGGCATCGCCAAGGCCGAAAAGTTGTTGGGAATCGAGAACCTTTATGACCCCGCCAACATCGAGTACAACCACCACTTCCAGCAGGCTCTCAAAGCTCACACGCTCTTCAAGCTGGACCGCGATTACGTGGTGAAAGACGGCGAGGTCATCATCGTGGATGAATTCACCGGTCGCCTGATGCCCGGCCGCCGCTGGAGTGACGGCCTGCACCAAGCCGTCGAGGCGAAGGAAGGCGTTAAGATCGAAAGTGAAAACCAGACCCTGGCCACGGTCACTTTCCAGAATTATTTCCGCATGTACAAGAAACTGGCGGGCATGACCGGTACGGCAGAAACGGAAGCGGCGGAATTCGAGAAGATTTACAACCTGGAAATCGTCATCGTCCCCACCAATCAGAACCTGATCCGGCACGAATACGCCGACGTTGTTTACCGCACCGAGCGCGAGAAATTCAACGCCGTGATCGAGGAAATCAAAGAGTATCACCTGCGCGGCCAGCCGGTGTTGGTGGGCAGCATCGCCATCGAGAAATCGGAGCGGTTGAGCGGGGCGCTAAGAAAAGCCGGAGTGGTGCCCGCCCGCCTGCAAGAGCTTGCCAAGGCCGCGGGCCTGGAAGGTCCCAAGCTGAAAATGTGGCTGGAGCGCTTGGCGCAAGTCCCCAATCCGGGGCTGGAGTGGCTGATTCGCGCGGGGGTGGGAGTCTCCACGGTAAAAGAAATGCTGAGCCAGGGCCGTTACCAGACACTGGCGGCGGGCGCCAACGGCACGCGCCGGGTTTTCCTGGAGGCCGTGCTGAAGCGCGCGCCCCGGGGATACCCCTACAACGGGTTACCACCCGCGGACGAATCCATTCTCCCCGACCTTATAGCCCTTGCCAATAAGACGGATGCGAAATACCTGCCGGTCCTGGATTGTCTGATTGAGCTTCGCTGCCCGCCGGCGCGCGTGGCCGAGGTTCTGGGTATGAAAGAAGTCCGGCATAACGTGCTGAATGCCAAGCAGCACGAGCGCGAAGCGCTGATTGTGGCGCAAGCTGGACGTGTCGGCGCCGTCACCGTTTCCACCAACATGGCGGGCCGTGGCACCGACATCCTGCTGGGCGGCAATCCGGAAACCATGGCGCGCGAGGAATTCCGCAAGTCACCCGATAAGTATCGCGAACGGGGCATCAACCCCGAGCCTCCCGAGCGGCCGCCGGAAGGTTCCGGGGCGGATATCTTCGGCGCCTACGTGGAAGCCTACGCCGCCTGGAGAAAACTGTGGGCGGAATTCGTGGACCGCTTCAAAGCCGTCACGGATGTCGAGCACGGGAACGTCGTGGCACTGGCGGGGTTGCACATCCTCGGCACCGAGCGGCATGAAGCCCGGCGCATCGACAACCAGTTGCGCGGGCGCGCCGGCCGCCAGGGCGATCCCGGTTCCTCCCGCTTCTACCTTTCGCTCGAAGACGACCTGCTGCGCATTTTCGCGGGCGAGCGCATTTCCAGCATCATGCACAAGCTGGGCATGGAAGAGGGCGTGCCCATTGAATCCCGCCTGATCTCGAAACGCATTGAGGCCGCACAGAAAGCGGTAGAGGCGCAGAACTTCGAATCGCGCAAACATCTGCTTGAATACGACGACGTCATGAACAAGCAGCGCGAGACCGTTTACGGCCTGCGCCGCCAATTGCTGGAAGGGAGCGACCAGAAGGGATTTGTCCTGGACGCTGCCGACCGCGTGGTGGAGTGGCTGGTGGAGAAATTCTGCCCCAAAGACCAGCACTCCGACCAGTGGAACACGAGCGGCCTGCGCACGGAAGTCTGGGGAAGGTTCGGAATCGACCTGAAGAAGCACGACCTTCGGTTCGATCCCAAACGCCTGGACGAGCTCAGCGCCCAGCTCAAAGACCTGGTCCACGCCCACTACGATGAACGCGAGACGGTGTGGGGCGCCGAGCGCATGCGGCTGCACGAACGCATGATCATGTTGCAGGTGGTCGACGCGCAGTGGAAGGATCACCTGCTGGCGATGGATCACTTGAAGGAAGGCATCGGCCTGCGAGGTTACAGCCAGCGCGATCCCCTGGTCGAGTATAAGCGCGAATCCTTCGAGATGTTCGAAGCCATGATGGACCGCGTGGAAGATGAAACCTTGCGCTACCTCTTCCTGATGCGCACGCCCGAGGAAGAGGAGGAAATGATCCGGCAATACCAGCAGCGCAAGCGGCGCGAACAGCGGGAAATGCAAATGATCGGCGCAGGGGCCGTGGAGAAACCGCAGCAGGTCATCCGGCGAGAGAAGATTGGGCGCAATGATCCCTGTCCCTGTGGGAGCGGCAAGAAATACAAGAAGTGCCATGGGGCGGGGGGGGCGGGAACTGCGGGGCCGGCGGGCGCCGGGCCCAAGGGTTCCGGGCCGGCCAAACCTGAGGCGGGCGCCAAAGCGTAAAAGTGTTTTCGTGCCCTGTAAGGGCACAAGTTAGTAGCCGGGGGCAACGCCCCCGGAAAGCGTGACGCATGTTTCTCGACCCCGGAGGGGTAGCATGACCCCAGGCCGGGGCGCGCAACTCTGGTGTGAGACTGCGGGGATTCGACCCTTTCAGGGTCGGGCGCGGTTGGGGGTGCTCTTTCCGGGGGCGTTGCCCCCGGCTACTTAATAGATCCCCTGCGGGGATCAGGGATGGGCAGCGCCACGGGTTTTTCCGCAGCCTGTCCTGACAAGTCGGGACGGGTGCCGCCCCGCCCTTCCGCCTAGCGAGCTACTCCCGCGCGGAGTCGACGACAAAACGCTGGAGAAAAGCCAGGTAACGCTCACCGCCTACTTCCATCAGGTTGTTGTGACCTGCCCCTTCGATGGGGTAGAAGCGCTTGGGCTCAGGCGCCACGGCAAAGAGTTGCTGACCCATCGCAAACGGCACCACCTCATCGCGTGTGCCGTGGGCGACCAGAATCGGCGCGTGCACCTGGCGAATCTTCTGTTGTGAGTCGAAGCGGGATTTCGCCGCATACTCGATGAGGGGAATTAGGAACATTCGCCGCGCCATCGCCCGCGCGCTGGTGAATGAACTCTGGATGATTAGGCCTCCACACGGCCGGCGAGACGCCAGGTTCACCGCCACCGCGCCGCCCAGTGAATGTCCATAGATGATGATGTCCTCGGCGCGGAAATGCCGCTGTTTTATCAAATAGTCGTAGGCCGCGTCTGCATCCATGTAAACGCCCGCTTCATCGGGTTTGCCCTCGCTTTTCCCGTACCCCCGATAATCGACGGCAAGGATGTTGACCCCGATCTTGGCGAGCGCCCTCAGATGCTCAAGGTCGTATCCAATGTTTTCCGCATTCCCGTGAAACCAGAGGAGGACTTGTTTGGATGCGGGGTTCGAACGGTAGAAGGCGTTGATTTTGATGCCATCCGCGGTCAGCAGCCAAACGTCTTCGACTTCCCGTTCGAGTATCTGCGGTGGGGGAAAGCCGTCAGGATAGCGCGGGGGAAAGTAGATGAGTTGATTCTCAATAACCCTGAGGGTGACGACAACAAGCAGAATTCCGGCCGCGACTCCCACCAGAACCATGGTCAAGAGTTTCTTCACCTTTGGGACGATCCCCATGTCGTTGCAAGGTGCTGGGCGCTGGGGGCTAGGGGCTGGGAAAAACCAACCCCCAGACCCCTAGCCCTAGAACCCAGTTCCTAGCCCCCAGCCCCCGGGGTCATTGGCCGTCACCGCCGCTTTCGTCCGGGGAGATGACCACAAAGAAGCCATTGCCCTGACGGATGATCCGCAGCAGCGTCTGGCCTTTCGCTTGAGCGGCCAACCGGCTGAAGTCTGTAACGTTGCGCACGGGTTGGCGGTTGATGCCTTCGATCACATCGCCCTCCTGCACGGATTGAGCGGCCGGGCTGTTCGGATCAACTTGGGCAATCACCACGCCCGTCACATTCGGGGGTAGACCCAACTGATCGCGGATCGAGGGAGTGAGGTTCTGCACGGCGATGCCGCGCAGAGTCCCCTGCTGAACGCTTCCCCCACCAGCACGAGCGCTAAGGTCGGAAGGACGCTCGCCGAGCGTCACCTTGAGGGTCAGAGGTTGGCCATCACGCAGGATGTCCAACGTGGCTACGGCGCCGGGGCTCAGGTTCGTCACCAGGGCCGTGAGTTGGCCGGCATCCTCAATGACCTGGCCGTTGAGTTTGCGAATGACGTCACCGGTCTTGATCCCCGCTTTGTCGGCAGGTCCACCCGCGATCACGTCCTCGACGAGGGCACCCGCACTATCCGCCACCTTGAACTGCTTTGCCAAATCATCATTCAAGTCTCGGCGCGAAACGCCGAGGTATCCGCGGCTCACTTTTCCGATCTTGATCAAATCCTCCATCACGTGCTTCGCCATGTTCGAGGGAATCGCAAATCCGATTCCCACGAACCCACCTTCCCCGCCGGGTCCGGAATTCCCGCTCAAGATGGCGGTGTTAATGCCCACCACTTGGCCATGCACATTCACCAGAGCTCCGCCGGAGTTCCCCGGGTTGATCGCGGCATCGGTCTGGATGAAATTCTGAAACTCTTCAATCTCCCCTCCGGAACGGCCCAAGGCGCTCACGCTGCCGCGCGTCACGGTGAAGTCCTGCCCAAAAGGGTTCCCAAATGCCATGACCGTGTCTCCAACCTTGAGTTGGTCGGAATTGCCGAAGGAGGCGGTGGGCAGGCCACTCCCGTCGATCTTGACGACGGCGACATCGGTCGAGGGATCTGCTCCCACGACCTTGCCTTTAAACGTCCGTTTGTCGGAGAGCGTCACCGAGATTTCCGTCGCCTTGGCGATCACGTGATTGTTGGTCACAATGTATCCCTCGGGCGACACAATCACGCCGCTCCCCAGCGCTTTTTCGCGCTGTTCGCGGGGAACCTGTGGAAACATGTTCCCGAAGAACTGTCGGAAAAAGGGATCGCTCATAAAAGGCGATTGCGGAACTCTAGTAACATGGGTGGACTGAATCGCCACAATGGCAGGCGTAACCGCTTTGGCGATCCGTTCATACGCCTGGTTCTGCCGCTCCAAGACGTCGATATCAGGCCCCTCCAGCGCCTTTCCTTGGGCCAAAGCAAAATCCGGAAACAGGTGATGCCCCTGGTAAAGCATTAACGACAACCCCAGGGTCAAGATCCCGATCAAGGTCAGACTCAAACCTCCTAAGTTTTCCCGCAAAAATCGTTTGTCAACTCGCATGAAATCTTCCTCCTTCAGACGACCGGTTGAATTTCTTTGCCGGTTAGTCTCGCTGGGTGTCACACCGGTCGTTGCATTGGCGCGAGATAAATTCCCCTCGACGCGTCAAGAGAACCCACCACCACCGTGTCAGCTCGCCCGATGATTATTCCAGGGCATCTCAAAACAAAGCCCCTGAGTTCTTAGACGGAATTCACTTCTTTATGTCATCAAGGCAGGTGGTCGGTCAATTCCCTCACGTAATATTTCTCCCTAGCAGCTTTTCCACATCCCACCGTAGCCCTTCTATCAAGCCACTACTGTTTTTGATGCTTAAGTAGGGAATAAGGGTTTACTTGTCGTTGGGACCCGGAACCATTCTTCGCCCCCAAAAAGACGGTCACGGACTGTGCCCCCCTGCCCACCAAGCCAGGAAATATGCGGGGCATTTAAGAGGAAGCGCCTGAAGGTCGAAGCATCTCGATGAGGGTAGCGGCGACTTTCGGATCGAACCGCCCTTTTTCCATCCCTTTGCGAATCTCGCTGATCGCCACACGAGTGTCCCACGCCTCATGATACGGCCGCCACGAGGTGAGCGCACTGTAGGACTCCGCCACTGCCGTGATGCGCGCCCCCAGAGGAATAGCTTCGCCACGCAGGCCGTCTGGATACCCCGTTCCATCCCACGCTTCGTGATGATGAAGCACAATTTCCAAGAGATGGGGATCGACGTAGCCCATGCGGCGGCAGGCAGCAACACTCTCGGGCACGTATTTTTCCACCAACTTCGTCTCTTGGTCCGTCAAGCTACCCCCACGATTCAGAACGTGGTGCGGCACCGCTTCCTTCCCAAGATCCTGGAGATAGCCTGCCAACAGAATGGTCTTCTTCATCTCTTCGTTCAACTTCAGCCGATCGGCCAGGGCGTAAGAGAGAAGCGCCACAATGCGGCAATGGCCGATCGCGCCGTCCAAAGCTTCCACCGCCAATACCACTTCCTCCGGTATTTCAATGAGCGACTCCGCCTCCGCGTAAGCTGCCGCTATCGCAGGAGGTATCACGGCCGGGTCCCTCCAGCGGTCCTTGAGCCCCGTCACATCATAGACAGTGATCTTCTGCAATTTTCCTTTGAGCTGAATCTTTTCAAACTCATCGCGTCTGAAATTGGCATCCGCATAGGCCAGCTTGATCTGCGTGGATTGGGGGTCCAAAGCGAGGGCCCGCTCAAAATAGCGAATGGCCGTCGTGGCATCGTGGAGTTCAAAGTGCGCTTTGCCCAATTCATACAGAAGTTCCGCACTTTCACTTTCCCGCGAGAGTCTTTCTTCCAGGGCCGTCATGCGATCAAGCAACTCGTGGTCGGATTGCCGGCCGTACCCCAAGTTGCGGAGCTTGTTGGCGATCACGAAGGGCTCAACGGCGCGGAATGTCGGTTCGTCGATGTAAACCTTGGTCGGTTCACAAATCTCCTCGAGCCGCTTCGCCACGTTAACGCGGTCGCCCACAGCACTGTAAGCTTGCCGCCGTACACCGAGCATGCCAACCACCGTACTTCCGGTCGCGATTCCAACCCGCATTCGCCACGGCAGGTTCAGTTTCTTGACATTGTTCTGCATCCTGAGCCCGGCCAAAACGGCCAGGAGGGCATGACGCTTGTAGTCCACCGGTGCACCGAACTCCACCATGATGCCGTCACCCATGTATTTGTCAATGTGCCCGCGGAAGAGATCCACGATGGGCTCGATTTGTCCAAGAAAGCGGTTGAGTTCCTCCAGCACCACGTCCGCGCGGTTCCTGTCTGAATATGCCGTGAAGTTGGTGAGATCCGTGAACATGATGCTGATTTCGCGCTTTTCGAACCGCAGCTTTCCCTCGGTGGCCAACTTCGCGACCACCGGATCCATCGTGGCGTACAGGGCTTTCTCCACTTTCTCTTTCATCTCTTCGGTCACGCGGCTTCGTTTCAGCTCATCGTAAAGCTGCCGCGTCTCTTCGAACCCTTTGGCCAGTCTTTCTTGCAGCGATCCGACGGAAGCGCTCGCCAGAATTAGAAAGCCGCCCCAGGTTGCCAACACCAATAGGGCGTTGATCCGCGTTCCCTGTACGGCAAACTCAGCCGGCCGGTAATAAGCAAACAGCACGCCCGACAAGAAGCAAAGCACGGCGCCCATCACGGCTTTGCGTTTGCCCAGAACGTAGGCGGCCGACAAGACAGGGAGATAGAAAAAGTTGAGGAATGCAATCTTGTAAGGGAAAAGATAAAAGACAGCCCCGACGATGGCTACCACCAGCAGGATGAATAGCCCTTCCAAATGCCGGACGATGAAATTGCGAAATTGGAGCGGCCAAGCTCCTCCTAAGCCAAACGGTACGGCGATCTCATCAACCGATGGCGGTAGAAGGTCTGGGTTTGCCATGGTTTGCCTTATCCAACATTACTTGAATTTGGACACCAAACGTCTCGGCGCGTACTATAACTTTGGAATCTCGAAAGGGCAAGGTAAGTTTGTCCAAAGCCAGTACGCTATGCTTATTACTGTTAGAGTAATTGACCTTCATGGCGGCAGTTCCGCCGACCTTCGCCTGTTGCCACACCAAGTGATCTTTTAGTAGTATCCAGCTCCTTGAATGCCGGAGCGTTGTTTAAATCCTAGCAACAGGCAAGTATGCCGCCGTCCAACGACCTCGTGGCTGTTAAACTACTTGGCGGGGATCCTGCGCCTTTGCAGTTGCACTGGTAAGGACATAAAATGCGCTCTATATTGGCGCCCTGGCGTGTCGCGGGAAATTGATTTGGGGAAGGCCCTTGTCCTCCTGAGAGGGATCTTCCGCCGGATGGCCCGGCAGACCGAAAACCCATGAAGCGTTTCCTCAGGCGTCTGTCCCTATTAGTCTTTATCGTCTTGCTGCTCACCATGGTGGGCGGCGGGTTATGGCTCCGCTGGCGCACGCGTGCAAGCCTTCCCGTCCTTGATGGCGCGATTCCCGTGCCGGGGCTCTTGGTGCGGGTGGAAGTTCTGCGAGACGCGCACGGTGTTCCCCATATCCGCGCCCAATCTGTTGCGGACGCTCTTTTCGCGCAAGGTTACGTCACGGCTCAAGACCGCCTATGGCAAATGGATTTGAGCCGACGGAAGGCGGAGGGGGGGCTTTCCGAGATCTTTGGTGATCGCACTTTGCGCTTGGACATTGAAAGCCGCACGCTGGGCTTTCCACAGGTGGCGGGAAGAGCACTCGCCGACCTCTCCCCGGATGAGCGCCGTGTCCTTGATTCGTACACTCGCGGCGTCAATGCCTTCATCGAAAGCCATCGCGACCGTCTGCCTTTAGAATTCCTCGTGATGCAATACCAACCCCAACCATGGCGCGAAATCGACTCGGTGGCCGTTGCTTTGAACCTTTCGACCACGCTAAGCCAAAGCTGGGAGAGCGATTTGATGCGCGAGCATATCGCCGCCAAGTTGGGGAAAGAGCTCTTCTCCGACGCGTTCCCTGACCACTCTGCACTCGACGTACCGGTTGCGGAAGTTCCACCCTCCGCGCCCGACGCTGCCAGAACAAGGAGCGGCGATCTGCTCTTCAATGTATTCGACTCTGGCGATTGCCGATTGTCGATTGTCGATTGCCGATTGATTCAATCGAAAATCGGCAATCGACAATCGTCAATGGCTGGAGTCGGGAGCAATAACTGGGTTGTGAATGGATCACGCACGAAATCTGGCAAGCCACTCCTGGCGAACGATCCCCATCTTGCCCACAGCGTCCCCAGTGTCTGGTACATGATTCATCTCAAAGCGCCGGGACTCGATGTGGCCGGCGTCAGCCTTCCCGGGCTGCCTCTCGTCATGATTGGTCACAATGAACATATCGCTTGGGGCATGACCAACACGGGGCCCGACGTTCAAGATCTCTACATCGAGAGCTTCAATTTCCGCGATCCCAAGAAATATCTGCACAACGGCCAGTGGGTGGATGCGGACGTACGCGAGGAGAGCATCAAAGTCCGTAACCAGCGCGCTTACCATTTCACCGTCGTGGTCACTCGGCACGGACCGGTCATTTCGCACGACGGCGACCGGGACCTTGCCTTGCAATGGACCATGCTCATCCCGCACGCGATCCGTCTTCCCTTCCTGCGCATAGATCAAGCGAGCAACTGGCAGGAGTTCACCGCAGCCCTCCGCGACTTCAATGTGCCGATGCAGAATTGCGTTTATGCCGATACCGAAGGCAACATCGGTTACTACGCCGCGGGACTTGTTCCCATCCGCAAACGTGGCAATGGCGCCGTCCCCGTGCCAGGCAGCACGGACGACTACGATTGGACAAGCTTCATCCCGTTTGATGACCTTCCCCACTCTTTTAATCCCCCGAGCGGGATGATCGCAACCGCCAACGGGCGCGTTGTCCCTGACACTTATCCGTATTTCATTACCGCAAGATGGGAACCTCCGTTCCGCACCGCAAGAATATTTCAACTCCTCCGCGAGAGGGGTCCCTTCACTTCATCGGACATGCTGCGGATTCAGACCGATATCTTGAGCCTCGAAGATGCGTGGCTGGCCAAACAACTCCTCGCGGCAGCCGGGAAGCAACCGCCTTCCAGCCCCGACGCCCAGTTTGCGCTCGGTGTCTTGAAAGGCTGGGACGGCGAAGCACGTGCGGATTCCGCTGCGACGCTCGTCTTGGAGGTTACCCGCCGCGCCTTGCTTGCCCGCATCCTGAAATCGAAGCTGGGTGACGATCTTTCCGGATATCGTTGGCCGATGAGCACGATATTCCTTCAGAATGTCTTGGAGAAAAACCTCACGCGTTGGCTCCCCCCGGGCGATACGAACTTCAATATGACCCTGATGAAAAGCCTGGATGAAGGGATCCGCCAGATACCCTCCCTGGTTCACAGCCACAATCACGCGGCCTGGAGATGGGGTGATACCATTCCCCTAACCTTTCTCCATCCTTTGAGTGGCGGATTGCCGTTCTTGGGGCGATGGCTGGACGTAGGGCCTTTCCCGCAGGCGGGAACCGGCACTACGGTGAAGGCAACGACTCCTCGCGCGGGACCTTCCATGCGCATGGTGGTGGATTTCTCCGACTTAGACCAGTCCATGCAAAACATCACGTTGGGAGAATCTGGCCAGGTTTTTAGCCCCTATTACTGCGACCAGTTTTCGGCCTGGTACGACGGGAGAAGCTTCCCGATGCTGTTCAGCGATGCGGCCGTAGAAAAGGGCGCCGTTCACAAGCTCGTGTTGGAACCTGGTCGATGAAGGCGTTAGACCGGGTTTCTCACCACGGGGCTGGAAGGGCGGGGCTTTAGCCCCGCCGTCACAAGGCCTTCCTGATTAATTCCGCGTCCCCCACCCCGCGCAGCCCCGATGCATCGGGGCTGCGCGGGGTGGGGGACGAACAGAGGGTAGGAGCCGCGATTTTGGCGGGGCTGAAGCCCCGCCCTTCCAACCCGGTCGTGAGAAATACGGGTTAAACAAGCCAAAAGGATCACACTTAGATGAGATTATTGTTGCCTCACTGTGCGTCGAATGGCCGACGAGAACCTCGCTGGTCATTTGCGATGGAACATCCTTTGTGCATCCGCGGGTTCCTGTTACTCCTCTGCCTCACGCTGGGTTGCACAGGTGGGTTGCGGGCTGCTCAAAGGCTCACCCCACAGCCGCTCGAGCTTGCATACACAGTGCGAGTGGATCGTCCAACGACTCATTTGGCCGACATTGAAATCGTCGCCCACCAGGTGGAAACAGCGAATCTCAATTTCGTTATGCCGGCCTGGGCACCGGGGCGCTACGCGATTTATGATTTTGCCAAGAATGTTCAGGAGTTTTCCGCTGAGGGCGCGGGCGATCACCCCTTGCCATGGATCAAACTCGACAAGCAGACGTGGCGCGTGGATGCCCGCCAGGCCGCGGGAACCGTCCATGCCCATTATCAAGTTTTTGCGAATGATCTCACTGGGTCGTTCTCGCAGGTTGACAGCGTGCACGCCAACTTGAATGGCCCCTCTGTCTTCATGTATGTTGATGGGCATAAACCAGACCCCATCACGCTGAGAATTGACGCTCCTGCTGAATGGAAAGTCATCAGCGGGTTTTCGGCTTCCACAACGGAGCGATCGTTTCGCGCAGGCAATTACGATCTCCTGGTGGATACACCGCTTGAAATCTCCGGCGATTGCTCCCTCGACCAGTTTCAAGAACAGGGGAAGACCATCGAGGTGGCGGTGCATACTTACAACGACGATGATAACGATCGATCTCGTCTTTTCGCAGGGCTAAAGAAACTTGTGCACCTTGAAATGGCGGCGATGCCCCCGCCGGATTTTCAGGATTACCTTTTCATTTTCCATTTTGTGCCGGACATCTCCATGGGAGATGGCATGGAGCATTTCAATTCGACACAGATCATCATTCAGGGCAGTGTCCGGGAGAGCACGCAGGAAGCGCTGGAGACGGCGGCTCATGAATTCTTCCACCTCTGGAACGTGAAGCGGCTCCGCCCCGCAGCATTGGGACCATTCGATTACGCCCGCGAGAATTATTCGCGCTCTCTCTGGTTCGCCGAGGGTATCACCACTTATTACGGTTACCTCTTCCTCCTCCAATCCGGACTCTGGACGCGCGAGCAGTTCCTCAATCATCTGGCGAATGAGATTTACACGCTGGAAAGGGAACCCGGGAAAAAAGTTATGTCGGCGGAATCGTCCAGTTTCAGTGCCTGGTTTTTCGACCGTCCACCCCAGATGCAGGAAACGAATTTCGCCAACACAACAATTTCGTACTACAACAAAGGCGCACTTCTGGGAATGTTGCTGGATTTGGAAATACGCTCGCGCACACAAGGACATAAGTCTCTGCTGGACATGATGCGGTTAATGTACCAGGAGTTCTACCAGGCCCCCGGAACCAGCTACTACGGACCGGGCCGGGGGTTTGAGGAAAAGGACGTGGTGGAGGCTCTGAATTCCGTCACCGGATCAGACTTCGCGCCATTCTTCGAGCGTTACGTCAGCGGTACTGATGCCCTCCCGTATCAGGAGAGCCTGGCGATGGGGGGACTTCAACTCCGCACCCAGACGCCCCCCGACGCTGCCCCCTCCTTGGGTGTTGGGGTTCAACCCGAAAGCCGGGGGACTCGGATCGTTTCGATTATTCCCGGCGGTGCGGCCGACCGGGCCGGACTCAGCCGCGATGACCTGCTGATCGATGTCGACGATCAATCGCTGGCGACCGAGGATCTTGCGACCCGCCTCAAACCCTATCCGCTGGGCGCCAATGTCCCGATCACCGTGGAACGGCACGGGCGCCGTGAAAGAATTACGGTGACGCTTGACCCACCGATGCGCAGCCAGTATTCCATCGTCCCTTTGCCTTCGCCGACGCCTGAACAGGTGGCCATAAGGGAGGCTTGTCTTGCGGCGCACTAAAGGGGGTTCGAATTTCGTTACGATCTGATTTAAAGTACGGGGCGACAATGTCGCGTAAATTCCATGCTTCCGTTTTGGCAGCCATAATCCTATGGCCGCTACTCGCCTGGCAGGGCCTTGCCCGCGGTTCTACCCCCGACCCCCAGGGCGCGGACGTGGAAGCGCTTATCCAAGCAGGGCACTGGAAAAGAGCTCGCGCCATTCTTGAGCCTCAAGTCAAAGCCCATCCCGAGGACCCTAGGGGTTGCTACCTGCTTGCGGAAGTGAAAATGTCGTTTAAGGATCTCGATGGAGCGCTTCCGCTTGCCCAGCATGCCGTCGACCTCGACGGCCAGAACTCAGACTACCACCTGAAGTTGGGCCAGGTTTTTGGAGAAATGGCTGCTCGGGCCAGCATTTTTTCGGCAGGATCGCTGGCGGTGAAATTCCGAAAGGAAGTGGAAATCGCCATCGAGCTCGATTCCAGGAATTTGGATGCGCTGGACTCCCTGATGCAGTTTAAGTTTCAGGCGCCCGGTCTGATGGGGGGAAACAAAGACGAAGCACGCGCCTTGGCAGAAAAAATAACACTTCTCAACGCCAGTGAAGGATACCTGGCCCACGCAAAGCTCGCGGAGCTGGAAAAGAATCCGGCCCAGGTGGAAGCATACTTTTTGAAAGCGGTGCAAGCCAACCCCAAGAATTACGGTGCGCTTACGGCGCTCGCGAAGTTTTACAGTCAGCCTCCCCACGCAAAATATGATGAGGCCACGAAACACGCCCAATACGCCTTGCAGCTCGATCCCATGCAAATTGGGGCGCACTGGATCCTCGCGCGGGTTTTCGCCCTCCAGGAACGGTGGGGCGATCTTGAGCCAATCCTTGCCACCTCAGAAAAAAACGTTCCTGATGACCTGTGCCCGTTTTATGAAGCTGCCCAGGCATTATTGGAAATCGGCAAGGAGTTTCCGAGAGCTGACGGCTTCGCGAAGAAATACCTTTCGCAGGAGCCGGAGGGCGAGGAGCCGGACAACGCCGAGGCGCACCGGTTGTTGGGACTCTTGTTCGAGAGGGAAGGCCGGAACGCCGAAGCCCGCGCGGAAATTCAGACCGCCCTCCGCCTCAGGCCCAACTTCAAAGCTGCGAAGGACGATCTAAAGAGATTGGACAACTGACAGGCCGGCGCGTCTCATGACGATTTCCTTCGCCGAACCAAGTGAACCAGAAGCAGCACCACCGCGCAACCTCCAATGATTGCTAGAGCGATGCGGTCCATTCGGCTCACGAAGCTGACCAGCTTGCCCCAACTGCTCCCAAACAGAAAACCCACGTAACCGATGACGAGTGCCCAGCAAACCGCACCCGCGAAACTAAAAAACAGAAAGATCGAAAAGGGCATGCGCAAAACACCGGCCAGAATTCCTGCAAATACGCGCAAGCCCGTGATGAAACGTGCCGCAAAGACTGCCCATTGACCGTACTTGAGAAACTTCTTTTGGGCATCATCGTACCGCTTCCGAAGCCGGGGGAAACGCCTCAGAAAACGATTGACGACAGAAGTGCCGCCGTACCGGCCAAGCAAGAAGCCAAGACTGGCGCCGGTTGTGGCCCCGGCAATGGCGGTAAGAATCGTCGGCAGGATGTGGATCTTGCCATGATAGGCGAGAAAGCCGGCAAACAAAAGTACTGTCTCACCGGGAATAGGGAAGCCCAGGTTTTCCAACATCACACCGAAGAAGACTACCCAGTACCCGTAGCGGGCGAAGAAGTCAGACAATAGTTGGAAAATTGAATTGGCCACGACTTCCGCGATTATGCACGAAGTTGAGCTTTCCCCCCAGAGGATTCTGCGCCTATGGAGGGGCACATAAGATAGTGACCGTTCTCGAGTAGCGCCGGCATCCTGCCGGCACCGGAAAATGCCGCCGGGACGGCGGCGCTACAAAAAAGGGGCGGGCCAGGCCGACCGCCGAACAACGACTTCCCATTCCTCCATCCCCCCGGTAGCGCCGCCATCGCCGCCTTGCTTCCCCGCGCCTCATTCGCGAATCACTCACTCGCGGCGATGGCTGGAGAAATTAGTGGTACCCTACCATGCGGTTTCGCAAAGCCAACACGCAGAGAACGGCGGGCAGAGGTGGGCGCGAAACCGGGGAGGAATCATCATGATGGATGTACGTGAATTCGGCGACAGGGTGGCGGTGGTAACGGGCGGGAGCGAAGGCATCGGATACGATTTCTGCCGCATCCTTTGTGAGGTTGGCTGCGAGGTCTATTTCTGTTCCCGCAATGCCGAGAAGGGTCAATTGGCCGCCAAAGCTCTGGGGAGGCGCGCCCATTACTATCAGACCGACCTGACGGCACCGGACCAGATCAAGGCTTTCGCGGCCTATGTGCGCGAATTAGCAGGGCGTATCGATTACCTCGTCAATAATGCCGCGAATGATGACAGGATTAAGTTTGATGACCTTACGGTCGGGGAGTGTGACCGTATGTGGGCCTTGAACTTGCGATCCTTCTTGCTCATGTCCAGAGCTTGCCTCGAGCTCCTGAGAAACGGAGAAGGCAAGAGTATAGTCAACATCAGCACTTCCAATTACATGTTCGGCCTTGAACCCTTTACGATTTATAACGCCACCAAGAGCGGGATCCTTGGATTCACACGATCACTGGCGCGCGAACTGGGGAAGGAGGGGATCCGGGTGAACATGATCAGCCCGGGATGGATCATGACGGAAAAACAACTCCGCAAATACGTGACGGAGGAAGACAAACAAACGCTGCTTCGCGAGCAATGCGTCAAACACTTGATTGAGGCTAAGCACGTTTCCCCCGTCATGCTCTTCCTGCTGAGTTCCGCTGCGTGCGCGATGAGCGGTCAGAACCTGGTGGTCGATGGTGGAAGATACTTTCAGTAGGTCTGGGTAGTGGGTCAATTTGATGTAGAGGCGGCTTTACGCCGCCATTGGGTCCGTCAGTTGACGGATAAACTCGCCGCTACAACATCAAATTGACCCCCTACCTAGCCCTGTCGGAATTTGACAAGCCCGTAAGCATGGTTTAATCTGGTATTCGAGGACTCCACTGTCCGGGCTGAGTTGCGAGACATCCCAAACTTTGCCGAAGGCGGCGCCGCCGACCGGCGGTGGTTTCTCTTCCTAAGGGAAGAGGAGGTGGCGTACCTTCGATACTTTCAGTACGAGAGGAGGAGTTATGCCGTTCACACTACCCGCGCTGCCATACGCTCCCGATGCCCTGGAGCCTTCCATCGACAAGCTGACGATGGAAATCCACCACGGGAAACACCACAACGCCTATGTGACCAACCTGAATAAAGCCCTTGAACCCGCGCCCGAATTGGCTAACAAGAGTCTCGAGGAGTTGCTCGCCAATAACGGCGCCATTGTCCCCGAATCGATCCGCACCGCCGTCCGCAACAACGGTGGCGGACACTATAACCACTGCATCTACTGGCAAATCATGGGCCCCAACGCCGGCGGGCAACCCCACGGAGCGCTTGCCGAGGGCATCAAAAGCGCTTTCGGTGACTTCCACAACTTTAAAGAGAAACTGAGTGCAGCCGCGATGGGCCGCTTCGGCTCCGGATGGGCTTGGCTCGTCGCCTACGGCGGCAAGCTCGACATCTACTCCACCGCCAACCAGGATAGTCCGGTTTCGGAAGGCAAATTCCCCCTCCTGGCCCTCGATGTCTGGGAGCATGCTTACTACCTAAAGTATCAGAATCGGCGGGCTGAGTACGTTGGCGCTTGGTGGAATGTTGTGAACTGGGCCGAGGTCGAAAAGCGATTTCACGCTGTAAAGTAAACACGCGAATTGAATTGAACCTACCACCCTCGCCCCCTTGGGGGAGAGGGTGGACCGCAGCCGGCGCTTTCTCCAGCCGGGGCGGGCCGGGTGAGGGGGTCACCCAGGAACAAATTGAGAATTAATTTCCTGAACCCCATCATTAAGTGAACAGTATTGGGTCTGGGCGCCGAGAGTTACCAGGGCAAAACTGTGGGCGACACGGCATCCCGCCCGCGAACTGATCAAGGACAATCACATGGCGCAGAAGAAGATCATAGCTGTTGTAGGAGCGACCGGAGCGCAGGGCGGCGGTTTGGTCCGCGCCATCTTGAATGACCCGACGGGTGATTTCACCGTGCGCGCACTCACCCGTGACGCCAACTCCGATAAGGCGAAAGAGTTGGCCCGTCTGGGCGCCGAGGTGGTGCCGGCCGACGTTGACGACGTTGAGAGCGTGAAGCGCGCTTTTCAAGGGGCCTACGGGGCATATTGCGTTACCTTCTTTTGGGCCCATTTTTCGCCCGCGAAGGAATTAGCTAATGCCACCGCCATGGCCGAGGCGGCGAAGTACGTAGGTCTGCAACACGTTATTTGGTCCACCCTCGAAGACACCCGCCGCTGGGTACCGCTGAGTGACAACCGCATGCCCACCCTCATGGGCAAGTACAAGGTTCCACACTTTGACGCCAAGGGCGAAGCCGACCATATCTTCACCGGCCTCGGCGTTCCCACCACGTTCCTGCTGACTTCGTTCTTCTGGGACAACTTCATTTACTTCGGCATGGGCCCCAAGAAGGGAGCGGATGGGAAGCTGGCGATCACGTTTCCCATGGGCGACAAGAAGCTCCCGGGCATCGCCGCCGAGGACATCGGGCGCTGCGCTTACGGTGTATTCAAGAAAGGCAGTGAACTGATCGGCAAGACGGTGGGCATCGCCGGCGAGCATTTGACCGGTTCCCAAATGGCCGCGGCATTCAGCACGGCGCTGGGCAAGGAAGTGGCTTACAACGCGGTTCCCCCGGAGGTTTACCGCAGCTTGGGTTTCCCCGGCGCCGAAGACCTCGGCAACATGTTCCAGTTTAAGCGTGATTTCGAAGAGTACTTCTGTGGCGCGCGCAACCTCGCCGTCGCCCGGAGCTTGAACCCGTCGCTCCAAACCTTTGAGCAGTGGCTCGCGCAGAACAAGAGCCGTATTCCGATAGAGTAATCTGCCCTGGGAACCCGGCGGCACACCTAACCCTCGCCAAGTGGGTTCAGCGCAACTAAACGCCACCTTGCAGCCGGTGCAAGGCCCAGGCGGCTTGTTCACGCACGACAGGATCGGGATTGTCTGCTGCCGCCTCGAGCCAGGGGATGAACTGGCGATCGCCGGAATTTCCCATCACCACGCACAAATTGCGCAGCCAGCCGCGGTATTTCGCGCGTTTGATGGGCGATCTTGCAAAGACTCGCTGAAAACCTTCTTCGGTGATCGAAGCCAGCGCTTTTATGGTCGGATTGAAAAGTGAAAACTGCCCGGTGGTTGGGAGCTGGGGGACTGGTTCGTCTTTAGGGGTCCGTTCCACAAGCGGCTCGCGTGATTTGACCTCAACCTGCATGGGTTGAAATTCGGGAAGGGCCGTTGTCGCCGCATGCCTCTCGGGAGAACTCGCTCCGGAGTGCTCATCGTGTGCAGCCTCGTCAGGCAACGGACCACGGACAAGGGACCACGGACGGTCATTCCAGGGACAAACATCCTGGCAAATGTCGCAACCGAAGACATTCCTGCCGATCGCCGTCCGAAATTCCTCCGGTATGGCCCCTTTGAGTTCGATGTTGAAATAGGAAATACAACGTGACGCGTCCATCACATAAGGCTCAACCAGCGCTCCCGTCGGGCAAGCTTCCAGGCAGCGCGTGCAGGAGCCGCAGCGGTCCGGCGCGGCAAGATCCAGTTCCAATTCGAGATTGGTCAGGATTACACCCAGGAAAAACCATGACCCCTTGCCCTCGTTGATGAGGCATGTGTTCTTGCCCATCCACCCTATCCCCGAGAGTCGTGCGAAAGCGCGCTCGACGATGGGTCCCGTATCCACATGGACCCGCGTCTCCACATCCAGCGTCAGTTTTTCGACCTCCATCCGCAAATGTTCCAGCTTGCTGCGCATGACATCGTGATAGTCCTTTCCCCAGGCATAACGCGAAATCCATGCTCGCGAGCGCACATCCCCGGTCGGGGCGCCACGAGAATTTGAAACCTTTTCACCCTCGGCCGGGTCAGCAATGTCCGTGGAATAAGGGTGGGGAGTGTTGTAAATCAATCCCATGCAGATAATGGATTTTACGGAGGGCAGGACTCGCCGCGGATCTTCGCGCCGGGGATCAGCAAGGTAGCGCATCTCACCGCCGTATCCCTTCTTAACCCACCGCGGCAGAAACTCCAAATCCTTGAGGGCCGAGGGCGGCGCAATTCCCACAAGGTCGAAACCCGCCGCAAGGGCGTGACGTTTGATGGTACTCGCCGGGAGCATGGACAGTGATATTAACCCGGCGAGAGCTCCGGTCAGAAGAAGTTATTAGGCCTGCGCCGAGGGAAGCGAAAAAGCCGCGTCCGCCTTCCCTCTATTGCCACCCATCGAACTTCCCACTGCCATCGGAGCCGATTTCAAGCACCAGCACTTTTTCGGGTTTGTCGCACTTGCAATCCACTTGTCCCGCGTAGACGGGCGGCAAATTGCTACCAGCCGGCGGGTTCGTGACTTTCACCTGCCTCACGAACGGCGCCTGGGGATTGTCGGGAAATCGCAGACCCCAAAGAACAGGGGTCTGCGTCAGCCAGCCCAAGACAGCCCTGCCCTGGACGCAGAAAAATCGCTCAGCGAACAACGCGCGTACACATAGGGCCTCAGAACCGCATTGCATTTCGGGCTTCATCTCCGCTAGCAAAAGGCAAGCAATCGCTGGTATGCTATGCGCCAGTATGCTCACCCGACTCTATGCAACCAATTATCGCTGTCTCGTGAACTTCGAGTTCAAGCCAACTAACAAGCAGTTGATCATCGGCCGGAACGGCACCGGGAAGACCACGGTCTTCGATGTTCTTGCCATGCTTCGGGACCTCGCCGCGCGCGGAAAGTCTTGTGAGGAGTATCTTGGCGGTAAGACACACACCCGCTGGCAAGATCTCACTGAGCAACGATTCGAACTTGATGTTAAGGGTAATGGCGGCGAGTACCTCTACAAGCTAGTGGTTGACGAATTTGACTTTGGAGCGGAATTTCGACGTGGTGGGTTGTTCGGTCGGATTGTTTCGGGGCCTCTGCCTGGTGTCAGGCAAGAAACACTCGATTTCAACGGTAACCCCTTGTTTCGCTTCGACAATGGCGAAATCAGCCTCTTTGATGACCAGCAAAAGCCCGAGCCGAGCGTCAAATTTCCCTCCAATCAGGGCCGTTCCGGCCTTGCAGAGGCTGGCGGTAAGGATAGTACAAAGCTTGCTTGGTTTAGGCGGTGGCTCCGAGGATTCACGGAGGTGCAGATCAATCCTTGGGCAATGTCCGCTCGTTCCGAGCGTGAATCCCCCGAGCTCACCAGGGATTTGATGAACTTTGCCGACTGGTATCGGCATCTTCGGTTGGAACGTGGCGACGCGGTCTATGAGGCGATGGCGAACCTGCGGGAGGCAATACCGGGCTTGGAGGCACTCGATGCCAAAGAAGCAGGGCTCGATGTGCGGGTGCTGCAAGCCAAACTCCACAGCGGCGACGGAAATAGTGTTGAGTTGCCGTTCACCGATCTGTCCGAAGGACAGCGTTGCTTGATCGCGCTCTATGTGCTGCTTTACTGTGCGGTGGGGCAGGATCGCACGTTGCTCATCGACGAGCCGGACAACTTCATTGCACTTGCAGAAATCCAGCCGTGGTTGATGAAGCTGCTTGATCGTGTCGATGATACAGGTGGGCAGGTCATCCTCGTATCCCATCACCCGGAATTGCTCGACCAGTTGGCCGACCAAGGCGGGGTGCTGCTCGACAGGCCCGACGGGCGAGAAACTCGCGTGCGGCCTTTCGAGCCTCCCAACGATACTGGCCTCACGGCATCTGAGATTATCGCTCGCGGATGGGAGCAGGAAGATGAGGGCACGTAATGCCGTGAGGGGAGCCCCATCCAGCGAATTGGCCGACTTGGACGTGCTGGGGGGGACGGTGAGTGAGCAAATCCAAGGTGCCGAAACGCATCTCGAACAAGATTGTCCTCGTTGAAGATTTCGAACAGCAAGCGCTCGTGCGCCGGTACTTGCAGCGGTGCGGGCACGGGGATGGGTTACGGTTAGGGCGACTTCCCGCAAAGGGGCCGGGCGGTAGCGGCGAACAATACGTTCGGAACCAATATCCGATACAAGTTCAAGCCTGTCGTTCATCTCTTGGCCGACGGAAATCGGCACTCCTTATTGTCGTCGTTGACGCTGACATGCAAACAACGCAGCGCCGTTCTCAACAGCTTTCGGCTGCCCTCGAAGCTGCGAATATGGAGAGGCGCGACAACGATGAGCCCATAGTCGTGCTGATCCCCAGGCGGCATGTGGAAACGTGGATCAGGGCGTTGCTGGGAAACACTGTCGACGAACACACGGATTACAAGAACCCCCAGCCGACATCAGAGGAAATCCACCACGCCGCTGAGACTCTCTACGACTGGACGCGGCCCAATACCATCCCAGGTGCTACGTCTCCACCGTCGCTAACCGATTCACTTCCCGAGTGGAAAAAGATCCCGTCCTAAGACCCGCGCTTGAGCCGGAAAAATTACTGAGCGAACAACGCGCGTAGGCTTTCGGTGTATGGTGCGCGCGCCACGCCGCGCTCCGTGATGATGGCGGTAATGTAGCGCTGCGGGGTGACGTCGAACGCCGGATGCCGCGCTTCGACGCCGGCCGGGGCGATGGCCACGCCCGCAAGATGGGTGACTTCGGCGGAGGAGCGCTCCTCGATGGGAATCTGCTCGCCGGAAGCGAGGGTCATGTCGATAGTCGAAAGCGGCGCGGCCACGTAAAAGGGAATGCCGTTCTCGTGCGCCAGCACGGCGACAGAGTAGGTTCCAATCTTGTTCGCCGTGTCGCCGTTGGAGGCAATGCGGTCCGCCCCCACAATCACCGCGCGAATCTCGCCCTGCTTCATGAAATGGCCTGCCATACTGTCAGTAATGATGGTCACGGGAATCTGGTCCTTGGCCAGTTCCCAGGCGGTCAGGCGAGCGCCTTGCAGGAAGGGCCGCGTCTCATCGGCAAAAACCCGCAGCTTCTTCCCCGCCCCCACCGCGGCGCGAATCACGCCCAGCGCCGTGCCGTAGCCGCCCGTCGCCAGCGCCCCGGCGTTGCAGTGCGTGAGGACGGTCCCCTCATCCGGCATCAGGTCCGCCCCGTGGCGGCCCATGGCTTCGTTGATGGCGATGTCTTCCGCCAGGATGCGCTTGGCCTCTTCCTCCAGGCGCACGCGCACCATGGCGAGCACCTGGGCATCCGTGTGGTGGCAGGATAGGGAATTCTCAAAGACAGTGCGCATGCGCTTGATGGCCCAGAACAGATTGACGGCGGTGGGCCGGGTCTTGGCAAGGGTGTCGGCAATGACTTCGAAATCCGCCCGCAACTCAGAAGCGTTCTTTGCCCCCGAATTCTTGACGCCGACGGCGATGCCCATCGCTGCCGCCACGCCAATCGCCGGCGCGCCGCGAATCACCATGGAGCGAATCGCTTCCGCAACCTCGCGATAGTCCGTGTAGGTGCGGTAGATCTCCTCCCCCGGCAAGCGCGTCTGGTCGATCATGCGCACGCCTTGCTCCGTCCATTCGATGGTTTTGAACATTTCGCCTTTCGCGCTCCGTGAGATTCGGAGTGAGTGATTATAGCAGCGGTCCCATCACTGGCCGTCGATTGTCCCTCCGGCTTCGCGCCCTCCAGCGCATCGCCCCGAGGGGTGTCACTACAACAATTTGGCTGTGTGGAGAGCAATTAAAGCAGCCACGATCATGAAAAAGGAGCCGGTCAAAATCAAGATAAGAGCCTTCTTGCGGAGGTCCTTCTCGGTTATCTGCTCGGTCTTCGAGCTGATGAGCAAGGTCTTCTCATTCTCGCCCCTGGTGATGAGGTTGCGATCGCCGTCGTCTTTGGGGCTGGGATTCTCAACGCACGTCCCCAGCACAATGCAGTCACGCTCAGTGAGCAGGCATTCCTCCGTGAGGCGATACCGATGCGCGCCGAAGTCGATGCTCAATCCGCCGCCGCCGATGGAGAGTCCCACGACTTCCAGCTTATGTCCAAGGCTCATGCCCTTCGCCGCCGCGCTCCCGCCGGGCACATTCGCCGCTTCCTGTGCCGGGCGCGCGTGGGCGGACCGGTCCGTCAGATACGCGCGCAGGTCCTGGTCTGAGGGCCCCGCCACACCGAGCGACGGCTCCACAAACCGGTTGCTGCCGGACGTCGGTCCGAGCTCACTGCAGAAGGTCGGGGGCAGGTCGAATTCCGCCCTTTGCGGGTTCACCGCCACCTTGGCCATTCCATCGTCCAGATAGAAGGGTCGGTGCTCCATTTCGCTCGAGACTGTGTCCCACCCACTATGCTTGCCCCTGTGTACCCACTTTTCCACCTTTACGCTGTAGTAGAAGCACGAAGCGCCGGTCAGCGAGCTGGTCAGGCGGTCGTCACCCGTCGCCTTGCCCCGCGCGTGGGTGAGTCCCATGGCAATGCTGCGGATCGGCATGATGGGCGTGTCGGCAAGAATGCGGTACTCCCGGTATGACCGAAAGCCCTGATAGAAGAGAAAGGCACCCGCTGCGAAGCAGAGGATAATGCCGAGAGTGGGACTTCCCTCCGACCTCACGAGTACCGCCAGCATTAGCGTCATGGTTCACACTCCTCTACGGCATCCCGGAACGCCGCGTCCAGTTTAGATAGAATCCGGTTCAGCCATTCGCGGTGCTCGGGCTTCATTAAGACAGAACGCAGGCAAAGGATCGTGTCTTGATGATCCGACGAATGGGCAGCAAGCGAGGGGAAATACCTTACGGGCAAGCGGATCAGCGCGAGGTGCAGGCCGCGGTTGGCGGCCGCCGTAAAGATGCGCTGTGACCGTTCAGAAGCGAGGCGGGCGGAGGCAGCGCGCGGTGCCCACACCACGATGTCCAGCTCAGGAGGAAAGGGCACGAGCCATCGGGAATCGGTGGCGAGCCGCTCCGCGAAGCTGAGTGCGGCTTCCCGGCAGGCCTCGAGGCCCATCGCAAACTCGCCGCCGCGCGCGAGCGGCAACAACTTCTGTGTGGCCCACAGTGCCACGGCCGAAGCCCCCGGGCGCGAGCACTCCAAGCTGATTTCACCCAGATGCAATTCCGATGAGGTAAAGTAGGTGTAGGGGGAATCATGTTTATACAGCGCCCCCACACTCGGATCGCGAAACAGCACGCACCCGCACCCATAAGGTTGCAGGCCGTGCTTGTGGGGATCCACCACAATCGAGTCGGCCTGGCCGATCTGGTCGTACGCGGCGCGGGTTTCCTCCGTCAGATTTCCAGCGAGGGTGAAGTAGCCGCCATAGGCCGCATCGACGTGCAAACGGAAGCCGTGTCGGGCGCGCAGGCGAAGTATTTCCGGCAAGGGGTCAATCGAGCCCATCCCGGTGGTTCCAAGGGTTGCCACGACACAGCCGATGTCTCCTCCCGCCAGCCTTTCCGCCAAAGCCTGAGCGTCCATCCGTCCCCGAGGGTCGCAGGGCAATTCCGCGAACGGCAACCCCAGCACGCTGCTGATGCGGTGGTGCGTATAATGGGCCTGCGCGGAGGCTGCGATCTTCTTTCCCGGATGAAGTTGCCCCGCCACCCAGAGCGCCTCGAGGTTCGCCATGGTGCCGCCGCTCGCGAGATGTCCCAAGTGGGTCTGCCAGCCGAACATGGCGGCGATCTCTGCTACGGCCTCCTTCTCCATGGCCGAACTGGCGCGCCCGCCGTCCAACGCGTGGTTGTTGGGATTGATCCAAGTGGCCAAAGCATAGGCGGCGCGGGCAATCGGATGAGGTGGTTTGAGCATCTGGCCGGCATAGAAAGGATGGAAGTACGGATAATTGTCCCGCAGGCGAACGGCAACTTGCTGCATCACCTCGGACATGCGCTCCTGGCCCGGCGCCCGCGCGTCGATATCGGGAAGTGAGGCAAAGCCCTCCTCCAATGCCCGGAGCGCTGCCGGTAGAATCTCCAGTGTCCCCTTTTCCAACTGCATCGCGACCTCCCATGAGGTTCGGGATTAGGAGTTGGGGGTTAGGGGTTGGGGAAAGAGCGTCCCCGGCCATGCGTCCCAAATTCCAATTCCCGATTCCCGCCTCCATGCGCCAAGGCGCGGGCCGGATCGCCCTCACGCGCTTGGCGGGTGGTATTGTAAACGAAACTCAACATTCAATAACCCCATTTCTTTTCATCAACATCATGGAGAGCAAGGTTTAAGTCGTTTGTTTTCATGAATATCATGGAGAGGCGAAAAATGGACATTTTTTCTATATGTGTTTTCAATAACTTACAGAAGTTTAGCCTCATTATTTTACCCCCTTTTTTTCCCCATGACCCCGCCCACCGTGGATCCACTAACTATATTAATTTCAACGGTATAGGTTTTTGCAAGATTTTTGCTATTCATCGCTAAACCCTTTTGTTTCTAGTACATCATGGAGAGCCGATCCCTTTTCTTCGCCCCTGCTCTCGACATTCAAGCTAACTCTTTTAATTTTAATGAGATAAAGCGTTCAGACATGTTGACGCTAAACGCTAACCCCTTTTGTTCCTAGTACATCATGGAGAGCTGCTCCTTTTTTTTCGCTCCGGCTCCCGACATTCAAGCTAATTCTTTGTATTTCAATGAGATAAAGTGTTGAGACATCTTGACGCAAAACACTAACCCCTTTTTTTTCTAGTACATCATGGAGAGCCGCGATTTCTTCAAAAGCTTCCATCGGACGCGCATAGCGTTTAATCTTCACCAGCAGGGTGGTGAGCCGCCAAGGGGCAGGACTTTGGGCACGGGATATGGGAAACGGGACTTGGGGTTCGTGTATCGGGCCTCTGGGCGGTATTCTAGTTTTTTCCCTAGCCGTTAGGCCCTCGTACCTACTGCTTTCCCTAGTCTACCGTCTACTGTCTACCGTTTCCTTCCTACTGCTTACTGCTGCGCGATTCCACCCTGACACCGTTCTTCATTGAATAGCCTACGCACGTTGATGACCAGGGTCGGCGGGGACACCTCCGAATTCGCCCAAGATGGGAACAATATGTCGGATATTTCTTTCGGATTTCCTACGGGTAGTAATTGGTATTTCGGGATCGCCAATTTCCGAGCGCGTCGTAGGGGCGGTTCGCGAACCGCCCCTCCATCATGCCCGGCGATCATGAGGCCCGAAGGGCCGATCCACCCCAGCCCAGGCCGAAGGCCCGCCAATCTTACCTGCCGTTGCTGATAACTGGAATTCGCGATCCGTGTAGTATGGGCATTCCCGCCAGGCGTCGAGTGAGTACAGCCTTTGCTCCGTTTCGCCGATGGCGCGCAGGTCTTTCCAATGCATATCCAGACAATCGGCGCAACCGTTGATCTGCGAGGCGCGCAGTTTGATCAGGTGAAGCAGGGATTCTTCCAAACCACATTCGTGAAGATACTGCTCCCGTCCTCATCCGATCCGCGCCTTCCGCGCCCATCTGCCTGCCCTGGATCTGTTCCCCGCCACGTTATGGGCGCAGATCGCGGCTCGCCGTTGGCGACGCGCCTCTAGGAAGCTTCTGTCGTCTTGCGAACCGAGGGGATACCGTCCCCTGCGCGCCGCCGTGTCCGATTATCGTGCTCGAGGAATTGCCCATTCACCTCAATTCGAAAGGCTAATCGATCAGAAGCCTCGGAAAGGTTGCAACGCACAGTGCGAAAAGGTAGTGGATTCAGCCCTGCCCGCCCTGGCAAGCGCCTGAGCGGAGCAGGCTCAAAATAGCTTTGCAGGCCAAGCAATTCATGCTAATGTGGAGGGCGCTTTCTTGGTCTTCGGGGGGCGGACCACTATCCTAGAGGCCCGTCCGGAAACAAGGTTTTTGGCGATTTGTCGAACCATAAGCCCTTTGTTTCCGACGCACGATTTTCCAAAAAGCGCCATTCTGGACGGGCGTCTAGGGGGTCGCTTCTTTCTGTGGATTTGTCCCTCACTTGATTTGTGATGTGTGCTCGATTTCATAGGGAGGACGATACGAATCATGCCATCATCAATCCGACAGGCTTTACAGTGCCTGATCCTTCTCCTCGGTGTCGGCTGCATAGTAACCTGGGGGCAAACCTTTCAGGGCAGCTTCACAGGGACCGTAATGGATCCCACGGGGGCGGTCATCCCGGGCGCCCTGGTGACGATTACGGAAAAAGATAAAGGTTTTTCGCGCAGCGTGACCACCTCCAACGACGGTAGTTATGAAATTCCCCTCCTTCCGCCGGGGCGGTATGTTCTGGCGGCCCAGAAGGAGGGCTTCCAAAAATTCGTGCGCGGCCCCCTGACGCTCCTCGTGAATCAGCACCTGCGCGAGGACATCAAGCTGCAATTGGGTCCAATAGGAAATTACATCACGGTGGAGGCTTATCCGGCCACAGTGGAAAGCCAAACCTCTTCCGTAGGAACCACGATTGACGAGCAGAAGGTCAACGAGGTTCCCCTGAACGGACGGAATTTTTTGGAACTTGCGTTACTGGTGCCCGGCGTATCTCCCGGAACCGCGGGCAGCCTGGTCAGCACTCGGGGTGGCGGTGGCTCCATCAACGTCAACGGCATGCGCGACTCGATGAATTCCTATTGGCTGGACGGCCTGGATGACACCTCGGTGGGCGTCGCCCAATACACCGTGGCTCCTCCGCTCGACTCCGTGCAGGAGTTCCGCATGGAGACCGGAGTCTACGAGGCCAAATTCGGCGCCCACGCCGGGGCGGAAGTCAACATGGTTACCAAGTCCGGGACGAATGACGTCCACGGCAGCGTCTACGAGTATGTGCGCAACACGGCCTTCGACGCGCGCAATTTCTTTGACCCTTCCGTGGCCCCCATGCACCGCAATCAGTTCGGCGCGACGCTCGGCGGGCCGGCCGTGCTTCCGGGGATCTATGACGGGCACGACCATTCCTTCTTCTTCTTCGCCTACGAGGGCACGCGTGAGCACCGCGATTTTTACGACAATTTCCTGGTGCCTTCCGTCTCTGACCGCCAGGGCAACTTTGCCGACCTCCTGAATCCCACTTGTTCCAGCCAGACGGTGCTGCTCAACCCTCTCGCCCTGATGCAGGGGTCGGTTCACCCCTTTACCGCCATCAACCAGGTCTTGCCACAGGCGGACCCCGGAGGGCAGGGCTTGGTGAACCAGTACCCCAAGCCCAACATAGCAAGCGCTTCCTGTGGCGCCGCTAACTACACGGCGCTGGTCGATCGGCAGGTCAATACCGATACGCTGACCGGACGCGTCGACCATCAGTTTGACACCAAGAACTCGCTGTTCGTCCGCTACAGTCTCAACTTTGACCGCGAGTTCTGGCCGTCGGGCACGGTTCCGGAAAGCACCACGACGCTTCCCGGATATGGCAGGTTCTCCCACAATGCCTACCAGATGGCGGGCCTCGATTGGACCCATATTTATAGTCCCAAGCTGGTCAACGAGTTTAAGCTGGGGTACAACCGTTGGCAGCTTCGGCAGTCGAATGAAGACCTGGGCAACAACTTGGCTGCAACCCTTGGGATCATGGGTGTCAACAAAATTGGAGGGGTTTCGGCCGGTGTCCCCGACATGACCTATTCAGGTTATGCCAGCATGGGCGGAGACCCCAGCGTGCCGGAGACGGGCGCGGTGAATACTTTCCAAATCGGCGACACGATGACGCACGTGGTGGGAACCCACACGTTGAGCTATGGAGTGGACATGCGCCTGGTCCGACGCGGTAATTTCACCGTCGATAGCAACTACCGCGGATCATACGGGTTCACCGGATTTCTGACCGGCGGCTTGGGACAGTTGAGCACGCAGGAAGAGGCGGGGCTCGCCGGGCTCATGGGTCTTCCCTGTGCGACAACCGGCAAATGCCAGTTCGGGAACAGCGTTGCCGACGCTTTGCTGGGCCTTCCCCAATACTGGCTGAACGGATTCCAGGAGTACATCTCCGGGGCGTTCGGCGAATACGATTTCTTCGGCCAGGATGATTGGCGCGTGCGCCCCCATCTGACCCTGAATCTTGGTGTGCGTTACGAGTACAAGAGCCTGGTGACGGAAAAGAACAACGAGTTTTCCAACTTTGACTTCAGCAATGGGGATCTGATGGTGGCAGGGACCAGCGCCGCAACCCTGTGGAGCTTTAACCCCACTCAAAATCCCATCACCGGCCAGTTTCAGCTTAACCCTCAGCCCTGCACGGCCAAAACGTGCGCCCAACAAACCCTCAACCTGGGGAGCACGTCGCGCAACCGCGCGCTGCAATATCCCGATCGAAAGAATTTTGAGCCGCGCATCGGCGTTGCCTGGCAGCCTTTCAAGAATTCCAAAACGGTTCTGCGCGGCGGCTATGGAATCTTTTTTGACCAGACCTTTGGCGACGTCTATTTCCAGAAAGCCGCCAATCCCCCCTTCGTCCACCTCGAGGAGGGCAACTTCGCATCGGCCCTCGCGAACGGGTTACAACCAGGCAGCGGTGCGATCATTCAAGACGCCTTCACCAATACGAACGTTTTGGGTACGGCTTACCCCAGCATGAGCCCTTTCCAGCTTAACTTCCAAAACGCTTTCATTCAGGAGTGGAGCGCCGATGTGCAGCGGCAGTTGGGGAACACCTGGCTCATCGATATTGGGTACGTGGGGACCCGTGGATTGCACCTGGTGGAGGAGACAGATCCCAATCAGCCCCTGAATATGACCGACGTCAGCAAGGCGTCGGCGGCCGTCCAAGCCTCCACGCTGGCGGCGTGTCAAGCGGGCAGTTGCCTCGGGCCGATTCCCTATCTTGCCAATTTCGCCTACACGCAATCCGCGGGAAGTTCCATCTACCACGCCTTCCAGGCGAAGGTCGAGCGGCGATTCTCGAAGGGGCTCTCCATCCTGGCCTCCTACACATACTCGAAGTCGATCGATACCGCATCCGGTCCCTTGCCCGATTCGCGCAATCCCAACTTCCCACAAAACTCCTATGACGTGGCAGCAGAAAAAGCGGTGTCGGATTTCAACTATCCCCAACGGTTGTCCCTGGCTTATCTTTGGGCCATGCCCTTCGGATCGAGTGTCGCGAAGCTCCAAAACCAACGCCTCAACTACTTGATTCAGGGCTGGGAGGTGGGGAGCGTGCTCACCGTCCAGTCCGGCCCGCCTTTTACTCCGGTCATGAGCGGGAACGTCAGCGGGGCGGATGAGATCAATAACGCCACGGTGCAGGCCGATACGGATCGCCCGAACGTCGCGAGCGGTACGTTCTACCCTGGCAAACAAACCCCACAGCAGTGGGTGCTGCCCTCGGCCTTCCGCACGCCTAGCGCGTTTACCTTCGGCAATGCCGGGCGGAACATCCTGCGTGGTCCGGGATTGGGAAGCTGCGATTTTTCCGTTCTCCGCAACTTCCGCTTGGGCGAATCCGCCAAGGTCCAGTTTCGCGCGGAGATGTTCAATATCTTCAACCGCGCTAACTTCGATATTCCCCAAAACATTGTGAACGCTCCCAGCTTCGGCCAGATCTTCAACACTGTCCAGCCGGTCGCCGGCTTGGCCTCCGGCGGACCAGGCGAGCCGCGGGAACTCCAATTAGGTTTGTGGCTGATTTGGTAGACGAACGAGGGGTTAGGGATTGGGGTTTGGGGATTAGGTTGAACCCCGAATCCCTAGCCCCGAATCCCTAACCCCGAATCCCTAATCACGGCAAATCCGCGAAAGGCAGAAGGAGCGGGGGCTCGGCCAAGAAAGGCAGGCGGGCGATCTCCTTCAGGGCGCGCGTCACATGCTTTTCCTGAGTGGGCTCGAGGGTCATGACGAAGGGCAGGCGCTGCTTCTTGCATTCGGGTTCTTGCAGAACGGAGTCGATGTTGATGCGATGCCGGCCCAGGATGGTGCAGACGCGCCCCAGGATGCCAGGCCGGTCACGCACGACGAGCCGCAGATAAGTGGCGACGACGTTCTCATCGGGGCTGGCGATTCGGGAGGGATGCCAGTTTTCGTATCCGAAAGGGGTCGAGGGCGAGCCCCCCGCGGCAATCGCGCGCGCGATCTGGACGACGTCGGATAGCACCGCGACGCCCGTAGGTTCGCCCCCCGCGCCGCGGCCGGTGATGCTGGTATTGCCGCCTTTGTTGCCCACCAGCAAGACGCCGTTGGTGGCACCCTTCACCCCCGCCAAGCGCGAGGAGGTGGGGATCATCATGGGGCGGACGAAAACCTCCAGCCGATTGCGGGCGCGGCGCCGGGCCCCGGCGATCAGACGCAGAGTGTGGTTCAGCCGGTGGGCGTAAGCAAAATCCACTTGGTCGATGCACGTGATGCCTTGCACGGGGATGTCGCGAACCCGCACCGCTTGGCCAAAGCACATCATGGCCAGAATGGCGATCTTGTAGCTCGCATCGTAACCTTCGACGTCGAAGGCGGGGTTGGGTTCGGCGAATCCTTTTTCCTGCGCCTCGGCCAGGACTTCGGCGAAGGAACAACCGCGCCGCTCCATCTCGGTTAGGATGTAATTGGTGGTGCCGTTCAGGATGCCATAGACGGCGGTAAAGTTCTCGCCCGCCAGCCCTTCACGCACCGCGTGCAGCACCGGCGTTCCGCCGGCGACACAAGCCTCGATTCCCAAACCCACGTGGTGGGCGCGGCTGCATTCAACCAACTCCCCGCCGTATTCCGCCACAAGCTGCTTGTTGGCCGTGACCAGATGCTTGCCCGCCTTCAGCGCCGCAAAGGCGATAGCGCGGGCGGTCGGCAGAACCCCCACCAACTCGACGACGATGTTGACTTCCGGATCACGGATGACCTGTTTCCAGTCGGAAGTGAGCTTGACGGGCTGCCGCAACCAGGAGAGATCCCGCTTGTGCACGCTGCGGGAACAGATAACCTTGAGTTGGAGGTCGCATCCGAGCCGCCGCTGGATTTCGCGCTGGTGCTCGGCCAGAACTTTCAGTGTGCCCGTGCCCACCGTCCCCAACCCGATCACCCCCAGGCCCAGGGAACGCTCCTGGCGTCCGGAGTCGGCAAAGCGAATTCGCGGTGAAGAGTTCATCGGTGCGATCCCATCGAGAATGGGGAATCCTATTCACTTTGCAACGAAGCGGCGCAAATTGGCAAGCAAAACCACGCGGCGAAGCACGGCGATTTGCAAGACGGGCAGCGCGGAGTTATCCCGCTGCGAGCGGGATTTCTCCGCGGCTTTCTGTTCTGCGCATTAATCAGCATGTAGGCCACCCGCGCAGGTTAATAATTCAGTGTATGTTTATCATCTTAAGAACCGTATGCTGTGAAAGACCAACACTCGGCACTACCCTGCTGCTTTGGAAGTCTGCGGCCTTGCGGGTGCTCCGCGAGCAAAGTCGCAACTTGCTTTCCCGTTAGATTATTGAAGGGGTTTTAATGTTGGGGATAAAATGTCTGCTTTCGCTTTACATTCGCTTTTCTATTAACTGCCTTATTTTCAATATTTTATCAGCTTTGGTGAGGGAAAATCCCGGTTCGACATCCTTTTGTTTTCAATATGTTCTCAGCTTTCGCATTCTACTGACATCGTGTCCGCTTGCGGCCCGCCGCCAAGGCCCCCCATCCACGCCGGAAGGCCGACGGCGCCGCCTCGCCGAGCACGCTTGCCCCGCCTAGCCAACCTTCCAGTTTTAGCCTAGCATACTCGAAGGCGCTCGTCAAGCAAAAAAAGTAGCTTATACGGCAACGCGCCCGCCACCCTGGCGAGGCGGTGATCCCGCGTCCGCGGAATCCTGGAAGTCCGTTGTTTTCCCCAAAAACAGGGACGATGTAAAATCGCCGCTGTCCAAATTAGCGAACGCTTCGAATGGTCAACGCGGCTCGGCCGCCTGCTGTGCGGAAGGCCTCTGGCTTTCCGGCTAGACCCGCCCCATACTTCCTCCTCCGCGCAGGCTGGAAGGCTCAGCCTTCCAGCCTGCGCGGAGGAGGTTGGTTAGTGGACCACCGCCCCGGAAAGGCGAAGCCTTTCCGCACAGCAGGCGGCAGAGCCGCAGGTTACCGCCCGCACAGTTGAGCGTAATTTGGACAAGCCTGATGTAGAATCGCCGCTACTGCGGTTGGCACATATTTTTCAGCCTCCACCGAAAAGGAGCAACCATGCTAAAAGATTTTAGGGATTTTGCCATGCGCGGAAACGTGCTCGACATGGCAGTGGGAATTGTGTTGGGCGCGTCATTTGGAGGCATCGTGACCTCGTTGGTTAACGACGTTCTGATGCCGCCCATCGGCTTGCTGCTGGGGCGGGTAGACTTTTCAAACCTCTTCCTTAACCTCACTCGTCGGCACTTTGAGACCGTGGCCGCCGCCAAAGCGGCGGGGGCTGCGACGCTCAATTACGGCATCTTTTTGAACACCGTCATCAATTTTGTGATTGTGTCTTTTGCGATATTCCTGCTGGTGCGGCAGGTGAACAAGCTGCGAGCGCCCGCCCCGGTCCCCGCCGGCCCCGCGCTGAAGCCGTGCGCGTACTGCTGTTCGCAGATTCCCCTCGCGGCCACTCGCTGCCCCCACTGCACTTCGCAACTGAAGGCGGAGTAGCCCGCGTTTCTCACCACGGGTCTGGAAGGACGGGGCTTTAGCCCCGTCGTAGAACCCGGGTTGGTTTTAGGGGCTTTAGCCCCTGAAGCGATGCGGCTTCAGGGCCTGAAGGCCCGTTCAACCCTTTGCCTAG
>Ga0187849_1000998_pt1 | contig 33829 bp, 31 predicted proteins | sample June2016WEW_4_10_2_FD_132412 | JGI IMG/M metagenome (GOLD analysis project Ga0187849, IMG submission 132412) | Peatland microbial communities from SPRUCE experiment site at the Marcell Experimental Forest, Minnesota, USA - June2016WEW_4_100 | ecosystem: Environmental > Terrestrial > Soil >...
CCGGTCTTCCGGATATTATCCGGATCAATCTCATCATTGTTGGGGGCCTCTTGAAGCGGAGGACGGATGATATCTCGTCACTCATTCCGGCCGGTACTCGCACTCGTTCTCACGGTGGCCGTGTGGCTGGCGGCGATGTACGCGGTGAGGATCGTCCGTGTTCCGCCGGGGAGCTTTTTCCCGCCGTCGTTCGTGACGCATTCTTTGATGCTGGCTCTATCCGTCGCGGCGATGTGGGTGATCTCGAAGGGCCGGCTCGATCTCTATGGGTTTACCAGGGGAGCGTACAGGTTCAGCCCCCGCATCCTCGGGTGGGTTCTTCCGACGGCGGTGCTTTCCATCGTGTCGGAGGTTGTGTCACCGGGTCGGCAAGGCACGGGCGGACCCTTTGGATTCACGAAGCCCCAGATGCTCGTCTTCATCTGGGTCTACGCGAGCATCTGCGAGGAAACGCTGACTCGGGGCCTTCTCCAAACGCTGTTGAGTAGAGATGCCAAGGTGGGCGCTGCGGTCCCCCATAGGCTGAGCATGCCGGTTCTGGTGAGTGGGCTGTTCTTCGGTTTCATGCACATTGTGCTCATCAAGCGAATGGGGCCCGCAGCGGTCCCGGTGATTCTGCTGGCCGTGTTCCTCGGACTGGTCGCCGCGCGCTACCGCGAGAGAACGGGGAGTCTTCTTCCGGCGATCATCGTCCACGCGCTCTTCAACATCGGCGGCACGTTGCCGCTATGGGTGATTCAGTGGCTGCGCGGTTAGACCACTCGGCATCCGATGGAGCGAGGCGCCTAACCACCGGTTACAGCGACCGGTGCTGCGCGCCGCCGCTGAACCGGAGCGTTAGGACGGTGACCGGCGGCGAAAGGGGCTCTCCGTCGAGACCCGGGGGACTATGCGGACCGAGGCGTCGGCATAAAATTCCGGAGGTGGATTGGCGCACGCATGGGAAGCCGTTACACAGCAGGCGGTTGCTTTTTAGCGTCTCCGATTTCCCGAAGGGACTCTCTTCCGGCGAGGGTTTGGCGCGGGCATGTAGCGAGTCCCGCGAAGCGGGATAACGTGAGTAGCCGAAGGCCTCTTGTGGTCCGGCTCTGCGGGATGAAACCTACGGAAACGGAAGGCGACAGATATTTCCGGCCCTGGAGGGGCCGAACCCTCGTAGGTTCAATCCGTCGGCTGACGGATTGGGGAGGCGGATGGGCTTGGCTGTCCGCAGGTTAAAACCTGCGGCTACTCACGGGTGGCCCCTGCCGGGGCCTGCGCCGGTCCCATCAATCCTCCATTTCGAAACCCGTTTCTGCCGATCATGGGCAGCCGAAGGGCGGTCAATGCTCAGAGTTTGTGACTTTTTTGATTTGTAGGCCATTTTCGGGTGCTTAAGTCTTTTGTTTTCAATCCCGACTTGCGCGCGAATTTAAAAAAGTCACAAACTCTCAGGATGACAGCGCGGAAGAGTTTTTCCGCAGCCTGTGAAGCCCCGCCCTTCCAAACCCGTGGTGGGAAATTCGGGCTGGGTTGGTTCCGATTCCCCAATGAAAATCCCCTGTGCGCCGCCCTTTGCGCTTTTTCACACCATGGGGGACATGATGACTGTTATTTTACCCATTGATGGCAGGCCAAATTCGTACCCTCTTCTCCCGGCCTGGATTCTCTTCAATTCACTAAGTGATTTAATTTCAATGCATATTCAGCTTGCAGTGGTAACTTCGGCAATTGGGACTGTTTGGCACACCGGTTGCCCTAAGGACGGGTGCGAGGGACTTCGGGTCCTAGGAACCCGTCAAATGACGGGTTGGGGGTTGGGGATAACGGAAATCGGACGAACCGGGATCTCCAGCCCCCATAACAAATGCAGGCACGGTTATCAGGCAAATCCTCAGCACACAATTCAGGAAGTTTAGAGGCGAGTGATGTTGGACATCACACAGCTCAACGGTTCTCTGTCGATGCAGGCCGCCACCGGAACCCGCAAGCCCGGGCCTCAGTTGGAAGTCATTTCGCCTGCTGATTCACCTCTGCCCCTCGCCGTGACGAATCGCAAGCCCATGGTGACGTGGCGGGTGACCCGCTCCTGCAACCTGAATTGTTTGAACTGCCTCTCCGACTCGCGACCGCGCCGCTATGGGTCGGAGCTTACCACCCCCGAAGGCATGGCGTTGATCAGTGACTTGGCGGCGTTCGAAGTACCCCGGTTGCGGTTCGCGGGCGGCGAGCCGCTGATGCGGGCGGACCTGCTGGAATTGGTGGCCTACACGCATGAGCGGGGAATCCAACCATCGCTTTTTACCAGGGGCACACCCCTCACTGGGCCAACTACGTTCTCGGTAATGTGCGGGAGAAACCCTTCAGTGAAATCTGGAAAAAATCCTCGGATCCCCTTTGCGGGATCGCCTTCCTTTGTTGAAGGGACGATGCGCGAATTGTCGCTGGAAACAAGCCTGTGGGGGAAGCTTACGGGTGCGCGCGGAAGAATTTTTGGGTGACCCTGGGATGTCGGATCCCGCGTGTTACTTAACGGATAAAGAAATTAGCCAGGAAGTAACAGAGCCAGTCGAGGCAATGGAAGACGACGTGCTCTTACCGGAACAGGCTGCGTAAGACAGCCAGGTTTAGGTTCGGGGTCGTGATCTTCTGATGAAAACTGCGACACACAAACCGCGACTCATTTTTTGGGAGGTGACCAAGGGGTGTAACCTGCGTTGCATTCATTGTCGCGCCACTGCTACGGAACTCTCATCACCGAATGACCTGCCTACGACCAAAGCCCTGAACATAATAAAGCAAGTCTCTCAGTTATCCTTACCCATCATCGTTCTCAGCGGTGGCGAACCTCTTTTTCGGGACGACATTTTTGAACTGGCCAGCTACGCGCGCGATTGCGGGTTGCGCGTAGCCTTGGCGACCAATGGAACACTGGTGGACAAGGAAGTTGCCCGCAAGATCGTGGAGGCCGGCGTGCGCCGCGTCGCCATCAGTTTAGACGGAGCGGACGCCGCTACCCATGATGCCTTTCGAGGTATCCCGGGAGCATTTGATATGGCCCTGCGCGGCTTGCGGAATTTGAAAGACCTTGGCATGTCCGTGCAAGTCAACATGACCATCGCGCGCCATAACGCCCACCAACTTCCCGACGTGCTGGAATTGGCGCGCCAGCTCGGCGCCGACGCCCTCCATACCTTTCTCTTGGTTCCGGTGGGTTGCGGCGTGGATATTGCCGAAGAGCAGATGGTCCCCGCCGACGAATACGAAAAGATTTTGAATTGGTTTTACGACCGCGCGCAGGAAGGCGGCATCGAGCTGAAAGCTACTTGCGCGCCTCACTACTTCCGCGTCGTGCGCCAACGCCGCGCGGCAGAGCGCCGCGCCGCAGATGGTAGGGGCACGCCATGGCGTGCCCCTACAACCGGCCATGGGCAGGAGATCAGTCCCACGGAAATGACCATGCCCGGCTCGACGGGAATCGACCTTCACCCGCACGCCCGGCCTGCCGGTGCGGGCCACCCTGATAGCATGCAGGCAATGACCAAAGGTTGCTTGGCGGGCACGGGCGTCGCGTTCATTTCCTATCAGGGTGAAGTTTATCCCTGCGGCTACCTGCCGGTTCTGGCCGGCAATCTCCATCAGCAGAGTTGGGCGGAGATTTGGGAGAAGGCCCCGGTGTTTCTCGAGCTCCGCGACACCGGCAACTTGAAAGGCAAGTGCGGTTACTGCGAGTTCCGGAACATTTGCATGGGCTGCCGCGCCCGGGCGTTCGCCGCTACGGGAGACTTTCTGGACGAAGAGCCTTTCTGCGTTTATCAACCGCGCACCGTGGAAGCGGTTCGCAGCAAGGAGGAGGATAGCCATGCTTCCATTCACTGATCTGGTGCGCGGCGGAGAAGCGGTGCGGGACATCAAACAGAAATTTCCCGAAACCGCGCCGGTCTTTGAGCAGTTCGGGCTGCGGCCTTCCTGTGACGACTGCTCGATTGAAATGGCGGCCCGCAAAGTCGGCGCTTCCTTCGAGGACCTGCTCGTCGAAGTTAACAAAGCCATTTACAAAAGCCGGGGAGTGACAGCCCGGGCGTCTTGAGGCTCGACTCCATGGCCAGCGCCACTCCGGGTCCATCGGCTGGGGGTCAGCGAGTTGCTCTATGCCATCGTCTTCGGGATGTTTTTCATCGCCGGCTATCACCACCCGATGGGGTAGCGATATCTTTATCTATGCGCGAAAATGCCAGCGCGGACAACCCCTGTTCTCACAAGAAAGCCCCGTTGGGCGTGGGGCCGATGTTTCCCAGTTTCAGTGAGCAGGGTGTCGCCGACGATTGCTTGGGGCGCGTCATCGAGGTGGCTCGCCTGGCGCCCTCGGAATGGAACCTGCAAACCTGGCGCTGGATCGTGGTGCGCGGCGATGCCGCCAAGAAATATCTCGAGGCGGCCAGTTACATCAAGGTTCCCCTCAGTTCTGCACCCGTCATTCTGATTTGCTTGGCGGATACCCTACCCCAAGCCGGGAGTGGCGGAAAACGAACTTGGGGTCGGATTACAGCAACGCACGGGCAGGATGCCCACGCCACAGCGGGCGAGACGCCGATTCATCGGGGCAGGCTGCCCGCGCTACGTCTGAGGGATCTCGGCTTCCACTCTTATGTCGCACGCCTGAGGTTATAGGGAGAACCATAGTCCACTCGCCATTCGCGTCGCCCCCTGCGAGGCACCCCCCCTCACCCTGCGGTGTTTTTCACCATCAACGACTTCGGAGGGAACCGGTCGAGGCTAACCGCTACTGCCCCTCATGAAGCCAGCGAAGATCCTCTGCGCCAGGATGCTCGAGCAGTCGCCACAGAGCGGTGTCACCCTCACGCCGCGCTAATTGCCGGACCCGCTCAAGGGCTTGGGCGTAGGCGGCTTTCATTTCGGCTTCCGACCGCGGCTTGGAGATGGCCTCATCCAGTTCCCTCGCGGTCTTTAGTGCGGTGGCCGGCGCTTCGATTCTTTCTCCCGTCAAGTAGAGCACCCATCCTTCTTCAAACCACCTTGGTACGCCTTTCGCACGGAGCCGATGCACCACGAGATGGGTCAACTCATGCCGCAAGGTTTGGCTCAGGATTCGTTTTCGCGCCAGCAGCTCGAGCGGTTGCAGGGCAATGGACTGGCCGTCGCTCGAGGCCGCCATCCACCCGGGTTGTCCCGTAGCGCGGATGAATTCTCCCGCCGCGGCCCAAGTTTCGACGCGCACGCGCGGCGGCAGAATCTCCGCATGCGCGCCCAGTTCCTTTCGCCATTGTTCCAACGTATCGAGCGTTTGCTTCACCCAGGGTTCCTGGGAGGCCGGGTAAACGAGCTCGAAGTGTTCGCTTGACGCAATGGGGTCAGGATCATCCGAGGGTTGCAAAGCAATCTCCGTCCCCGGGAAATACGTGCTGAGAATTTGCTCGGTCGAAGATCCCATCCGCGCCATCTGCTCGGCGCCCGCCTGGCAAAGTCCCACACCATGGCCGAGGCCGTGCCCGGAGAATAACCAAGAGTCCCCTTGGCGTTGAATTGTATAAAGGTTGCTTTTGATCTGCGCCCAGCCCAGGCGGCGGTCAACGTCGTAACGGAACTGATTTGCATCAACGTTCCAGGAGTCGCCTGCGACGGCACGCAGAACGAGCGCCCGGCCCGAGGAATCGCGCTTCTCGACGGAAAGTTCGGTGAGCGGGCCAGCCATCGGCAGATGCAAGGCTTCACGCAAAACCTGCTGCACGCTTTCGGCGGTTAAGATTTTTTCCCACGAGGCGTGGCTGCTCGAGAGGCAATAAGGGTCGTGAACCGAAATCAAATACGGTTGGGCGCGGTCGGGCCAGACATTCCCCGCGGCTTCCGTCATTCCCCCGCAGCACGCCGTGAAGTAAGGGTCCGCCAGCGCCCCGTGATATTGCAGGACTTGGCCGCGTGTGGCGCGAGCGGCTTGGTCGAGGCCGTCCGCGGCATTCTCCTCCCGCCCCTGCGGAAACCGGAAAACCTGGCAGTGCGTGAGCGAGCAAAAATCGAATCCTCGCTCGCAGTGGCGCCCCTGCCATCGGAGCGCCCAGGTGCGGGCCAGAATCGCCATGGCCTGGCGCGCCGCGGGAGACTTGAGCACAGAAGCTTCCCCCCTGAGGACACCGGAGACGTACGAATCCAAATCCACTCGCGTGATCACCTGCAAACCTGCGCTGGTCAAGGTGACGCGCGCATTCCGCAGCAGAAAGGTTTGCGGCGGTTCATTCACCTTGGCGAATGTGGGGGCCATCTGAAACGGTGTGGGGGAATCAACCGTGAGTAGCGTGAAGCTCCGGTCCGTCGCCCCGAGGCGGCAGTGGACCAGGCGATCGGCGAAGCAGGAAATTTTCCTTGTGGGCGGCACCACCAAACAGCGCCCATCGGTTTTCGAGCCGCAAATGTTCACGCTTTGCTCTGTAGCTTCCAGGGTCAGAGCTTTGACGACCCGGTTGGAAAACAACCCGACCCTGAATTCCGGACTCGCCGGACGTGCCGGAAGCGCCGCCGCCATGAAAGCCAACAGGGGCAATGTCAGTTTCATCAGGCTGGTCCATGGATTACGGGGCGGAGCGGTTCTGCTAAGCCGGATTCCATTCGAGTCACTCGGGGATGGGCCCGGGTGAGTCGGCGACGGAGCGAGCCGGAGGGGTTTGGGTTCTATCCACACGCTCCGATCATACGGGAATCGCGTCCCCGAGAGGTGGGAAATCGAATCCAGGGAATCCGTAAATATGGATTTGACACCATATGGATTGCATGACATATTATCAGGGTGAAATGGGCCGTGGAGATGGCCGATGAGTTTGAACCGGAGTTCGACGCGCTGCACGAAGATGTGCAGACGGAGATTCTAGCATTGTCACTCGTTTTGGAGGAGTTTGGTCCACTGTTGGGCCGGCCTCGCGCTGATACCCTCAATAGCTCCCGTCATGCGAATATGAAAGAGTTGCGATTTAGCACGACAGAGGGTGAGTGGCGAGTCGCCTTCGCCTTTGACCCGAAGCGCAAGGCGATCTTGCTTGTGGCCGGGGACAAGTCGGGTGTCAGCGAAAAGCGTTTCTATCGTGAACTGATCCGCAAGGCCGATGCTCGTTTCGACGCCCATCTGGCGCGGCTGCAAAAGGAGAGGATGTAGCGATGTCTGTGAACATTCGTGACAAGATCGGTAAGTTGAATTCCATTCAGCGAAAGAAGGTCGAGGCGCGTGCAGCCGAGATAATTACTGAGGAAATGAGCTTGCGCGACCTCCGGGAGGCTCGCAAGCTCACGCAGGCCCGCGTCGCCAAGATTCTCGGAATCACCCAGGACAGTGTCTCGCGGCTTGAAAAACGTAGCGATCTCTTACTTTCGACGCTGCGAAAAACCGTGAAGGCGATGGGCGGCGACGTCCGTATTGTCGCTGAATTTCCCGATCGTGCGCCGGTCGTGCTCTCTCATCTACCTGAGGACAATTCGCCGCGCAAGTCGTCCAGGAGACATGCCCACGCGCATACGTAAAAATAATCCTCTCAGGGTTTCAGGGCGTGTGGGGCTTTTGTGCGAAATACTGTCTAAGGATTCGCGCCGCCAGGGGCGCGGCATCGGCGCCGCCCGTGCCGCGCTTCAAGAAAATCACCAGGGCGACTTCCGGCGCGTCCACGGGGGCGAAGCCCACGAACCACGCGTGGGTCACGCGGCTTCCGTCCAGCGCGGGAGCGGTTCCGGTTTTGCCGGCGACGGCCACCCCGGGAACGGCAGCGGCGTGGCAGGAACCCTTCTGCACGCAATCGCGCAATCCTTCCGTCAGAACCGCAAAGGTGCTCTTGCGCAGAGGAACCACGCGGTCAAGACTCGGCGCCTTACGTTGTCCCGGCATGATGAGGCGGAAAACCTTGCCTTGTGTGGCGATGGCCGAGTAGGCCAACAGCACTTGCGCCGGCGTCGCCGTCACACCCTGCTCGCCGAGCGCTGCGAGCGCTTTTTCCCGGGGTTTATCCGGGACGAGTACTTCGCCGGGCGAAGCCTCTTCTCCGGCAGCGCCGAAACCAAACACGGCATACCAGTGGGCCAGAGCGGAGGAGGAGAGCCGAGTGCTCAACTCCGAAAAGAAATAGTTACAGGAGTTGGCCAGCGCCTCGGCCAGATCGTACGGTAGGACAGCGGGCGGATGGGAGCAATGAAAGGATTCTCCCAGAAGCCGCGGGACGCGGCGGCACAGGATTTTCTCCGAAGGCGAGATGACGCCCTCCTCGAGGGCGGCGGCGCTCGCCACTAACTTCGCTGTCGACCCGGGAGTGTAAGCTTCTTGGAATGCGCTTGGTGGATTCCAAAGGGCAAGGATCCGGCCGGTTCGGGGATCGGAGACGATGACCGCTCCCGCTTTTTCCTGCATGAGATGGCTGACAAAGGTTTGCAGACTCTCCGCTGCACGCAGGTCTGCCCCGCCGGCGAGAGCGGCAAAAAGGATGGCTAGACTTCCACTGAATTTGCAGAGTTGGAATGCCACGGAAATACGCCGCATGGCCGTTCAACGTGGCATATTCAGGGGAGGAAGTCAAACGTACACACGCCACGGCCCAGATTTCCCGCGCGTGCGACCGCTTGAGAGAGGACGGTCCCGGACTTCACCCTTTCTTGCTTCCCGAAATGGACAATGACTCAGGCCGCACGAACTTGCTACGGGGTCTTCTTCCCCGCGGCTTTCTAACGCGATCCTGAATCACGACGCGCTGGCAATCGGAACAGACGAAGTGAAAGCCACTCGGCGAGGGCGCCATCCGGGACGAGTTGCAGTTAGGGCAAATCGATTGAGAAGCCATGATCGCAACAACTTTAGCACAACTTGCAAGGCGCGCCTAGTTACGAACGAGTATAATTTCATGAGTATACAATATGATTAATATCCAAGGCTTTTATGACTCCGACAGGTGATCGACGGAATAACCACCTGCGCGGGACTGTTCCCAAAGCGCAAAATCCATTGATTTGAGCGATACTGTACGTTTGCCACCCGAAGCAGCCTCCCGGCGGCCCCGGCAAAGCATCCGGGAAGCCGGAGGATGCCGGGAAGCAAGGTTTCTGAGGCACAGATCGCGAATGATAAGGGCATGACGCACCCGGAGCATCAACAGGCCGTGTATAGCCGCCGATTTGCCGGAATCGAGCAGCGCCGGGCGGAGGTGTGGCAGATCCTCGCCCGCCATTGCTTTCATCGATGGGTAAAGCCCACGGACACCGTCATGGATGTGGGCGCCGGATACTGCGAGTTCATCAACAGCATTTCCGCAGCTCACAAGTATGAGCTGGACTCAAACCCTGCCACCGCGAATAAAGCCGCCCCGGATGTTACCGTGCTTTCTCAGGAGGCCACCAAGCCGTGGTCCATGCCCTCGGAGTCCGTCAACGTGGTATTCAGCAGCAACTTCTTTGAACACCTCCCGAGCAAAGAGGATTTTGCCCACTGTCTCGCTGAGGCGTACCGGGTGCTGCGCCCCCAAGGGTTGCTGATTGCGTTGGGGCCGAACATCCGTTTTTGCTTCGATGTCTACTGGGATTTTGTGGACCACCATTTGCCACTCAGCGATCGCTCGATGGTGGAAGCGTTGGAAATCGCCGGATTTCGAAGGGAACTCGTCATACCGCGCTTCCTTCCTTTTACCATGAGCGACCGAGTGCCTCACCGGGCGTTCCTGGTTCGCCTGTACTTGCTGTTTCCCCTGGCGCAGCGTCTATGGGGAAAGCAGTTCCTGGTGATTGCTCGGAAGCCCCAACGATGCTAAAGTCTCTATACGGGATGGATATCAGTATGTCGAACATGCCTGACAAAAGTGAAATTGCCAAAGTGCTCGCCGACGCTCACCGAGAATACGAACCGAGCATCACTCGCATTATCCGAGTCATTGCCGATCAGGAGCACGCCACTGACGAGCCCGTAAAGCTTCTCGAAGTTAACCCAGACACGTCGCCCTCCGGCATCGTCCCGATCGCGTTCGGTCCTGATCCACCGCGGATACCATTTCCGTCGGTGGTGATTGAGGTGACAGAGACAGAATTCGAAAGCGTTCGCGCGGGCGGTTTGTTGCTGCCGGATGGCTGGCGTCTTGGTGATACGCTCTACCCGAGTGCGGCCCAATGACAACCTGGAGCGCGGCATTCGCAGCACAAGCGGCTTCGGACCTCAAGGCGTATGATTTGTTGGCCCGCAGCGCGCTACCGGTCAGCCACCGGTTACACTATCTTCAAATGTGGCTGGAAAAGCTGTGCAAGGCGCATGTGTACGAGAATAACATCGAGGCGTTGAAATTTAGGCACAACGTTATCGCCGCAATTCTGCCGCGTCTAATCGACGAGTACTGGCGCCGAATTCGATTTCCGCCTCCATCCAATGCGGGGCAGATTCGCACGTTGTGCCTGGAAATAGACCTCTTACACCCGCGGGTCGATCAACCTAACGTCGAGTACCCGTGGCCGGGGAGTTCTGGCGCAGTGGAAATCCCGGCTCAATGGAGGTTCCCGCTGGCTAGAAGGCTTTACTCAAACCCTGGAAGACTGCTCCTAAAAGCTGCCGTCCAGCTCACGCAAGAGCCGGCTGTGTTCATCCGACGAGGATGAGTTTCCGAATTGTGTCTCCAACAGTCCGGCGAATCGCTTGGCCTGCCTTTTTCACCCTGGTTTTTGTGTCCGCATTTTTCCTCAGTGGGTCGCGGCAACCGCCGCTGGAACTTGATCCCTCCTGGCACGCGGCGCTCGAATACGCCACCGCGCACCATTTACAATTCGGCACCCAAATTGTCTTTACGTTCGGGCCCTTGGGATTCCTGAGCACGCGGACCAGCCTGGGACATCTCCTGGGTGCACGCATCGCCTTCGCCTTCTTCTGGAGCGCGCTCGTTGCCCTTGCGGCGACGGCGCTGGCAAAACGTTTGCCGGGATGGGTCCGCTACGCGTTTCTCGCTTGGTTGGTGGTCTTCACTCTTTCCGAGGGGCTGGACCAAACCGCCTTCTTCGTGATGGCATACGGCGCATTACACCTGCTCATCGACAACCCCAAGCAGCGCTGGCAAGCGCCCCTCTTTGTTTTTGCCTTTATTGTCCTGTCCCTCATCAAAATCTCGTTCCTAACCGCGGCGCTCGCGAGCCTTGCCCTGGTTGTTGTCTGCTGGGCCCGGCAGCGAAAAATCCTGAAGGCGATCGTGCTGGCGCTGGCGGCGCCGGCCGGATTCGTCGCTTGCTGGGTGGCCTTAGGGCAGTCGCCCTCCCATCTTGCCCCCTGGTTCCGGCACGCCCTGGAGTTGGAGTCAGGCTACAGCGCAGCCATGAACCTGGTTCCCAAGACTCCAGTCCTCTGCGCGGCCCTGGCGGCGCTGGCGCTGTTCGTGGGCGCCTTCATCGCGACGATCGTGCGGGCGCAGGGCGGCGTTCTCACTTGGGGGGTCCTGATCACGCTCGCACAATATGTTTTTTTTGCGTGGAAGGAGGGATTCACGCGTCCCGGGGACTGGCACACGTTTGTATTCCTGTGGTTTCTGCCGCTGGGCTTGGCTTTCTGTTTCCTCGAAGGCCTTTCGAGCGCGCACACGGCTTCTCACCGTTGGGTGTTGGATTTCACATTCGCCACCAGCATGGCGCTGTGCCTGGTGGCGGCGCAATTTCAGATTCCGGGGTTCGCTTGGCAGCAAGTTACCGATTGGCCAGGACGCGTCACGACTAACGCGGAGACGATCTTTGCCACCTTGCGGGGACGCTCGGACGGCCTCTATGCTGACTGTCGCGATGCCAAGAATGTTCGAATGCTCCTTCTCGACCACGCCAAAGACGTGATCGGGAATCAATCCGTGGACGTGATGAACTACCTCCTGTTGGCAGCCGTGGTCAATGAGATGAATTACCAACCGCGCCCCGTCATTCAAGGGTTCGTGGCGTATACGCCGGCGCTTCAGGGCCTCAACGAGGAATACTTCCGAAGTGTCGGCCGGCCGCATTTTGTTTTGCTCTGCCAGCAAGCCACAGACGACCGATTTCCCATGCTGGAGGATTCTGCCGCGCTAAATTACGTCCTCAATAATTACGTTCCCGTGGCGCGGGACGGGCGCTTCCTGATTTTGCAGCAGCGAACTACGGAAGACCTTGCGTTGCAGCTTGTACACGAGGAAAGCCTGCGCTTTGGCGAGAAGTTGGATCTGCGCCCCTGGGCGCAAGGCCCCTTGTTCATGTCGGTTGGGATCGCTCCCAGCTTGCCGGGAAGAGCCGCTACTTTCCTGTATCAGCAGCATCCCATCTACATGCGGGTATCGACGGGTCAGGTCGAGGAACGATACCGCATTGTTCCATCCATGGCGGAGCGGCCGTTTCTGGTGAATCCCCTGCTGAATAGCAACTACGACGTTATGAATCTTTATGCTTCTCATCCCGGCAAGGAGTTTGAAAGTGTGACCTTCGAGCGCCCCCGGCAAGGGTCATTTGAATTCCGGGATCATCTCACCGTGCGGCTCTATACCGCCCCTGCTTTTCTGCGAGCAGCGAGGGAGATTTCCGTTCCCCGTATGATCGCCGATGTGCAGGGCCGCGTTTTCTGGCCGGAGCCGAAATCGGTGGAAAGCGCAGGCCCGGCGCGGGTGATGATTTTTCACGGGACGCCTGCTTTGGTGGTGCGCGCCCCCAGCACGATCGTGGTGGAAATCCCGGAGAATGCCTTGTCGTTCACGGGTTACTTTGGCATCCCCGAGGAAGCTCACACCGGCGATGGCAAGACGGAGGGTGTGGAAGTCTCGATTGCGGTCCGGGATCGGTCCGGCCAAAGCCGATTGGGGCTTGACCGCTTCCTGAAGCCTTTGTCCCGAGCTGATGACCGTGGCCGATTTGCCTTCCGCGTTCCGATTGACAGCGCTCGCGATCGCACCATCACGCTAACCGCAGAACCTGGCCCTTCCGACCGTGCCGAAGGTAGTTGGTCAGTCTGGTCGCAGTGCCGATTCCAGGAATTTAGGACGCGATGAGGAGAGCGTTGATTTGAATTTCTTGCCCTTGCCCCCTGGGGGAGTGGAAACACCTAACATGGCAAACCCGACTGACAATTGCGTTCAACGGCGGTCAGGCATATCTTATGGGTCGGCGGGAAAGCAAAAACCGAAATTCCAGTCAATTCAGTTGAAAGGAGTTCTGGCCATGGGCAGGAGGTCGATAAGCGTTCCGTTGAGGGACCGTTTGGCCGAAGTGAACAAAGAGCTGTGGCTGATCCTCTCCGTGGTGGTCATTGCAGCCATCCTAAACTTCCTTGTCGCTCCGCACCACATCCTATTGGGTTTGTATACATTGCCGACGCTGTTTTCCGCCTATTTCTACGGTCGCCGCCACGCCACTCTGACGGCAGTCGCGAGCGTGTTAGTAGTAATTTTGGCAGTCCATTCCAATTCGTCGCTGTTCGCCCAACCCAATAAAGCTCCTCTCCCGGGGGAAAAGTGGTACGACCTCACGCTTTGGGCCGGCATCTTGATCATCACTGCCTACACGATGGGTACGCTTTACAATCACAAGGAAGCCCGCTTGCGCGAGTTGCGGGAGACCTACCATGGCATCCTGCTCATCCTGCGCCAGTTCATATCCAAGGATAAGTACACTCAAAACCATTCTTATCGAGTCTCGGTATACGCGACCATAATCGCCGCCCGACTTGGGCTCGATTCCGAGCGGATCGAGGACGTGCGCGCCGCCGCGTTTCTACATGACATTGGGAAGCTCGACGTCAGCCGCCAGATTCTTTACAAGGCAGCGAGTTTGAGCGAGGAGGAATACAAAGAGATGCAACGACATGTGGAGGAAGGGGTTGAGATTCTGGGCAGCGTCGGCGGCTCACTGCGCCGGGTCATCCCCATCGTCCTTGCCCACCACGACAAATTCGACGGCTCTGGCTACCACTCGACTCGGGGTGAGAAGATTCCGTTGGAGGCACGCATCATTTCCGTGGCCGATGCGTACGACTCCCTGATCAGCGACCGCCCTTACCGGAAAGCGTTAGCGCCATTCGATGCGAGGGACATCATCCTTAAAGGTTCAGGAACGCAATTCGATCCCAAGGTGGTCGACGGATTCCTAGGGGCGTTTGCAAGCGGAGAGATGGAAGTCCCAGAGATAGTAGTCTAAACATCTGACCTAACCTACAGAGCTTCCAAGTTCTCTGCTTCATAACGGGAATCGATATTAAATTCCTGCGTCCTGCGACGACGGCGTGGGGCTTGACACTTCCCTTAAAGCAGGCCATCGTATGCGCTGCCTATTGACCTTTAAGTTTCGGGTGGTGAAACAATGGACCGGCGAACATTCTTGGTAAGGGATATACCCGCTGCGACGATAGGATTAGCGGCTGCCTGGAAATCCTCTTTCGCAGCGATTTCAAATGGAGACAAACCCATGAGCTCTTCCTACTTTGAGTTCTTCTACATTCACATGCAGAACGGCAGCCAAACGTCACGAATGTCGAAGTGGCTGGAAAATGGGCTCATGCCGATTTGTCAAAAAAACGGTTTTGGCCCTATGGGATTCTTCAACGTGGCGATAGGCCCCAACCTTCCTACGGCGTTGATCATCTTTTCTTATCCCAGCCTGACGGAAATGGAGACGCAGTGGGGAAAGCTCAACTCCGACCCCGACTACGCGGCCGTGGTGGCGGAAGTGGAGAAGGATGAACCGGCTTTTTACCGCACGGAGGCGATGTTGCTGCGCTCGACTCCCTTTTGCCCGCCGCTTACGGCGACCCCGGCCGGCGACCCGCCCCACAAGCTTTACGAATTGCGAATCTATGAATCACCTACGAATCGCCAACTCGGGTACCTGCACGACCGGTTCGGGGGAGGAGAGATCGATATTTTCCACAAGAGTGGTATTCATCCCATCCTCTACGCGGACACGATCTTTGGACCCAACCAGCCCAACATGGCTTATCTGATTCCCTTTGAAAGTGAAGCACACCGCGAGAAAGCGTGGGCGGCGTTCGGCACTAATCCTGATTGGATCAAGATTCGCGACGCATCGATCCGGCACGGCGGGGAGATCGTGCGCAACATTACTAACATGTTTCTTTCGCCGACGAACTTCTCGATGCTGCGGTGAGCGGCCGGCGGGGCGTCACGACCACTTAACCCGCGTCCAGCGCTTCGACTCGAAGTCCATAACCCCGCGCCGCTTTGCACTGTCGCTCGTCTGCGGAAACGAATAAGTCCGCCGCCCACTCTGCCGCACAGGCCACGTGCAAGGCATCAGAGGAGCGCAACGGCCAGCGCTCCAGCAACTCGACCGCACGCGCTACGACCTGGTCCGTAATGTGGATAACGACCGAGGCTTCCACATCCTGGATCAGCGCCACTTTATTTTCGGCATAATGTGGCGCTGAGAGCTTCCCTTCGCGTCGGAGCCTGCACAGCCCGGAAACAACCTCAGAAAGGCAAATTACCGAGAGGCCGAGCGACGAGGCGGCAGACAAGATCTCTCCTACCCGATCACTCCCCACTTCGTCAACGTACCGCTTGGCGAGCGCAGAGGAGTCCAAGAATACGTTCAACGGGCCGACCGCCTTTCCTCGAGCACTGCCCTACTGAGCGACGCCCCCGGTATGACCATACGCGGACCTGGGCGCTTCCAAGCAGGCTCAGGTTGGCCCCGCTTCGCCGGAATGATTTTGGCGATGGCCCTCCCGTGGCGCAGGACACAAATGCTCTCGCCTCCCTCCACGCGATCCAGGACCGCCGAGGCGTTCTTCCGAAATTCGGTGAATGAAACTGTCTTCATTTCGTGACCCCTCATCGAATCACCCCCAACTGTACAGGATTGTACAGGATTGTACAATCACCTTTGGGGGGGGACGGCGCCGTCTCGGGGGTCTTCCCGCCGGCAAGGGTTCTTACAATGCAGGATTCGGAAAGCGCGCGAGTTCTCTATGAGCAAGGGAAAGCCGCGGACCTACAGAACAGGTCCGCGCTACCCTTCCTCGCTACTTTCCCTTGCGCGCCATAATCTGGCGGATCGGTTCGTTGTCAGCATAGATTCGCCACTCGGCGACGAACGAACCGCGAGCAACTGCACGCCAGGTTGCAGGCGTCGACCACTTGTCTTCAGGCCGCAGCACGCCGTCCGTAGAATAGGTCCCTTGTGCAGTCCCCAGCATGACCACCACCGCGCCATCCACGAAGGTTTCGTCGATCACAATGGTGTAGTCAGGGACCATGCGAAAGTAACCTTCCCAGCCTGCCTTCATCCGCTGCTTGCCTTTGGTTTTCGTTCCAAGTGAATCGACGAAGACATGGTCTTCTGTCATCAGGGCAGCAATCTCTTCGGCGCTTTGGTGATTAATAGCGTTCACAAAGGCGCGAGCGACGCGCTTGACGGATTCGGAGTTGGGTGACGCCATATCGGCCAATTCTGTCGCAGCATTATGAGCCGGGAGCGCTCACAGTGCAGGATTCGGGTAGCGCGCGAGTGGCGACCCGTCGTCTTCGCGGTCCGAGCCGCGCAGGAAATCGAAATCACACCCTTCGTTGGCTTGCAGGATGTGGTCCAGAAAGAGTCTGCCGTAACCGCGCGTGTAGTGGGGGACAGGCGGTTGCCATTGCGAAAGCCGCGACTTGATTTCCCCGTCCGGCACGCGCAACTCGAGCCGCCGCGCCGGCACGTCCAGCTCAATTTCATCGCCATCCTGAACAATCGCCAAAGGTCCGCCCACCGCGGCTTCCGGCGCAACGTGGACGACGATCGTCCCAAAGCTGGTGCCGCTGATGCGCGCGTCGCTGAGGCGGACCATGTCTTTCACGCCGGCTTTGAGCAGTTTCGCCGGGATGGGCAGATGGCCCCATTCCGGCATTCCCGGAGCACCCTTGGGCCCGGCATTCTTCAGCACCATCACGGAGTTCTCATCCACGGGCAAGTTCGGGTCGTCGAGACGCGCCAGCAAATCATGGTTGTTCTGGAAAACCACGGCGCGCCCGCAGTGCTTCATCAGGTGCGGTGATACTGCGGACTGCTTGATCACCGCGCCCAGGGGGGCAAGATTCCCATTCAGGACGACGACGCCACCTTGGGGAAACAGGGGCTCGCTGAGAGGCCTGATGACCTCACGATTAAAGCACGCCGCGCGTTTCAGGTTTTCACCCAGGCTCTTGCCGCTGGCGGTCAGCGCGTCCAAATGCAGCAGCGGGCTGATTTCCTTCAGCACGGCGGGCACGCCGCCGGCGTAACTGAATTCTTCCATCAGGAATTTCCCGGAGGGCTTCACGTTGGCGATGAAGGGTGTGGTGCTGGCGATTTCATCGAACGAGGAGAGGGGTAAGTTAATCCCCAGACGCCCGGCAATGGCCACCAGGTGCACGATGGCGTTCGTCGACCCGCCCAGCGCCATGAGGAGCCGGGTGGCGTTCTCCAGCGCCGCGGCGGTCATGATGTGGGAAGGCCGCAGACCTTCCTGAACCATATCAACGATGCGTTTTCCGCTCTGTTCGGCAATCATCATGCGGCGCGAGTCGACAGCGGGGATATCCGCCGCGCCGGGAAGGGTCATGCCCAGTCCCTCGGCGAGGCTGGCCATGGTTGACGCGGTGCCCATCACCGTGCAATGGCCCGCGCTGCGCGACACGCAACTCTCAATTTCGCACCACTCCTCTTCTCCCAGGCGGCCGGCGCGCACCTCTTCCCACATTTTGCGGACGTCCGTACCGGCGGCGAGTTCGCGGTCGTGCCACATGCCGCTCAGCATGGGCCCGCCCGGCACCATGATCGCCGGCACGTCCACACTGGCGGCGCCCATCAACTGCGCGGGCGTGGTCTTGTCACACCCGCACAGCAGTACCACGCCATCCAACGGATAAGCGCGAATGCATTCCTCCACTTCCATCGCCATCAGATTGCGGTAAAGCATGGTGGTGGGCTTCATCAGCATCTCGCCCAGCGAGATGGTGTTGAATTCCAGCGGGAAACCCCCTGCTTCCCACACGCCGCGCTTCACGGCTTCCGCCACGGTGCGCAGGTGCGCGTTGCAGTTGTTGAGTTCGCTCCAGGAATTGCAGACGCCGATGACCGGCTTGCCCTCAAAAACGCGCTCGCTGAAACCCTCGGCGCGAAGCCAAGCGCGGTGCCCCAAGCCCCAGCGATCACGCTTGCCAAACCAATCGCGGCTGCGGAGCTTCTGGGATTTGTCTGCGGGTGGAGGATTCATTGTGGCCTCGTTGGCGATTTTGGATTTTAGATTTTGGATTTTGGATTAAAGTCAACGGCACTCCCAGCAGGAGAACAAGGTGTGATAGTCATAGCTTTGTAGTGCGCCCGGCGTTGTGGTCGCATAGCGCGCGTTCCGCCAGGGCGTCGAGCTTCCCACCCTTTACGTCAGCGTCAACCTCTTGGTCCCCGGCGTCAGCGTCAAACTTTGTGAACCACTCGCGAAATGCCCTCAGCTCCTCGGGAGAGAGCTCCTGGATCTGCTTTTTAAGGTCCTCGCCCTTGCTCATATAGCGCCCCTCTTTTGTGAGTATATCACCCCTCTCTCCCATCGGTGGCCAACGACTTGTCGCGGGTGAGGCGTTTGGGTGCGACGACCGCAGTCTGGCCCTTCAGCCGGAAAACGGCCTCGTCTTCCGCGACGGCTTCATCCTCAGCTTGCTGCTCGTAATGCTCCAGAACGCCGCGAACGAGATCCTCATTCCAGCCGGTGGGAAAGCGGTTACGGGCGGGACCCCGATGAATCGGGGCAGGCTGCCCGTGCCACCTCTCGCTTATCTCGGCCTCGTGTCCAACGCCTATCTCCTTTCCTTTCAATAACTCATCGTGAAAATAAGCTAACTCGTGTTTTTTCATCAACTTCTGAGGAGCACTTTTTTTGCCCCTTTATTTTCAATAAACTCTGAGGAGCAATCTTCATTTTTAACATCTCTTTAGGTCAGCGCCCCATTCCGGACTTTGACCAGTATGTTGGTGAGCCGCCACAACTGGCGCAAGCTGGAATCTTCCATTCTTTGCATCAGCAGGGCATTTTCGTCCCGAGGAGCCATCAGCGCGGCGATATTCTCGGGTGACCGGACCTTATCAAATTCCTCCGTGAGCAGTTCTTCCTTCCTGGCGTAAGGCATGATGACCTCATCCAGCGCGGCATAAAGCTTCTGGCGCGCCGCTGCCCTTTCCTGCCCCTCGACCGCCGAAGGGATCATCCCTGTATCGCCGTTTTCGTTTGCCGGCCCCGGCGCCTTCGCCGCCGCTTCCCCGTAAGACCGGAGAAGCGGGAAAAGTTTTCGGACGTCGTCCGGCGGGGTGGCTCCGAAGGCGTTCATTAAGGCCTCGATTTCCCCGGGCAAGGGGGTGGAATCCGGGCGGTTGAGCATCCTGCCGATGGCACACAGGGGCTCGTAAATATCATGAATGTGCAGCATCCTGGGGGCGGCCACCAGTTGTTCCATTTCCAACCCGCTGCGCACGCGCTTCACGGCCAAGCCGTCCTGCATGCGCGCGGCGCGCTTCATCCGCCACAGGGTGTCCCCGATGCGCTGTACCAACTCGCCCTCCAAGCCCTCGGCCAGATTATTCTCCAGCGAATTCCTCAGGCGTCGGTACTCCGCCGGGTCTTCCCCCAGAGCGATCAAGACCTCTTGCGGCGCCTCGGAATAGAATCCGTGACGCAAATTGGCCTGGGCAGCGCGAGCCTTGCCTTCCGGCGTCACCGCCCCCCGCGATTTACGGCCGTTGCGCTGACTCCGGGCCAAAGTCTTCTCCGTCGTTCTCCGTTTTGCTGTTAAGGACATAAAAACCTCCAAGGGGCAGTGGTTAGTGGTCAGCATTCAGCTATCAGCGGTCAGCTATCAGCGTTCAGCCTTCAGCCATCGCAAATCGTCCATCGCCCATCCTGACACCTGACACCTGGTACCTGACACCCGGCGCCTAGCCGCGGTGCGCGCTTTCACCCCGACCCCGCTCTCCATTCTATAGCCTAGCACGTTAGCGGCCAGGGTCGAGGGGGATACTTACGGATTTGCTGAATATACGGAAATTATGTGCGATTATTCTTTCCAAAATCCTACGGGTAGGATTTTCATAATGTGAAATTCCTGCGTTTGCCAATTCCTCTCCTGGTTCAGGAGGGGGGCAGGGGGTGGTGGAACAGGCCTGGCGCGGGGTCGAGGATTTCTCGTAGGGGCGGTTCGCGAACCGCCCGCCAGTCCGGGTAACGGACGAAAGACCGTAGCCGATGGCGTATGAGCATCGAGGGTTAGTGTCACTTAGGGAGGGTCGGAGAGGGTTGTAGCCCTCTGATTCTAAAGAACTGTATTTTTTTGGGCATCGAGGGTTAATGTCACATAGGCATTAAATTTGGGATGGCAGAGAGCGGAAAGTCAACGGAAAATCAGCAACTTAGAGCTGTGACATGAACCCTCGATGTTTTTGTGACATCAACCCTCACGTCTCACATGGCGCAAGCCGTGGGGGGAGTCGACGCCTAACCCCACACCGGCTGAGCCCCGCGAAAGAAATTGTGGCTTGGAGCTCCGGGGTCGAGGTCTGCGGCCCCTCTTGCGAGAAAACACAAATCTCAACGACGGGGTCTGTCTTCGGATTCAGAAGCGCGAGTCTAAAGAAGAACCACAGACCCCAACATCCTGAGGCCCCCCCGAACTCTTCACAGATTGTTACCCCTGCTTACCAGAAGGCCAAGGGCCGCGATGAATCTGCGGGAACGGATTCTTCTTGCGACGCTTGCGCGACAAGAGGGGATTTCTCTTGCGGGATCCGCGGGGCTCCCAATCAATCTCAAGCAACCTTACAGTCGGGATAATCTGCGAGGCCCCGGTAGTCGGAATACATGTGACCTTGACGTCCTTTTCCGCGACCGCCGCGAATTCTAAGAAGCCGACACCTAACATAATCTCCCTGCTTGCAACATAGCCGGGCAAGGTTTCTTGGATCGGGTCAGGCTTTTGAATGTGGCCCACAAGACTCTGGCCTCTATCGAGTGTTTTCCAGAGCTTCCTATTTTGTGCCGGGGCAGGTTGATTTGGGCGTGCAGGATCACGCGGCAGGACGGCTTCCCATGGCAGGTTCCACACCTTAACACCGTCGGACAATGCGGTGACCTTGTGCGAATACAGCAAACCAAAAGGTATCGGTGTGGGTCTTTCTTCCGCATCCTGTATTTTCAGGGCGAGATCAAGAAAGGTCTTTAGACAGAACTCGGCCGCTTCTTTCCGCCAGTTTCCTGGATGCCCAAACTCTTCTTGGTTCCAGCTACACTCGGGCTCACCGGCGCGGATCGTTACTCTCGGCAGGAATTGCTGGAGAGTTAGAAAGTCATTCGCATGGATCCCGAATCCCGTGAGTTTGATCGCGTCCTCGGCTCTAGGCATCCCGACTATAACGTTAAGCAGTGCGGGGTTTCCTTCGAACAGGAAGTACATGGCTTTGGCTAGCTGGACCAGCACAACCTTGTACTCCTTTTCCTCCATCGCCTGCTTCGCTGCGGCGACGCACTTCCGGACCGTGGAGTCCGTTAGGAGTTCGGATAAGTCCAAATCTCCCAAACTCACATCCAGATACTCGGAGCACCACGCTGAAACAATGCTGTACACTTTTTCCCCCACGCCGCCCCACTGTTTTGCATTTGGAAAGATCCCTGAATGTTTGATGTAAATGCGAACCTGGTTAAGCTGGCGGCAGTAGTCTTTGCCGTGGACGTCCCGTTGGGGGTGCATGGCCTCCTTGATTGGCTGAAAATAATCCATCAGATAGCACTTTTCTTTGGGAAGGGGAGCGCTCAACTGGTGGGCAACCGCAGCAAGCACAAGCTCTGCGGCATCATGCGCTGATACTATGCTTATCGCTAATCCCCGGTTGTCAGGGTCGGCTGCGGGGGCGAACCGTATCCTGTCGAGGAAGGCTTTTGCGAGCAAGACACGCTCAAGTACGTCCTTACGGATTCCCATATTCTGCTCCTCTCCTCCCGCATATCAGTCTTACGGTACAAGAGGAAGATGCAAGCGCAGAGGTTTCCGGATGGCGCATACATTGGTTCGTATGTATGCGACCCTGAGGTCGGGACATTCCCTGAAAGCGGGTAAGACTTTGGGCCGGCACCAAGGGTTCTGAACATAGGCAGCGATACTGGCGCCAGGCGCAGAATTCAGATTGGATCACGTTCGCGCCTCAGCCTCCCCCTGCAGTTTCTGAAAGTGTTTGAAGACCTTGCGAAGCTCGCTGTTGTCCATCACTGCTAGGGAGACCTTCCCGGTCAGGTCCAAAAGAGTTTGTCGATACTCTGCGTCCCGGATACCCAATTTTCTCTGTATGGCCTTTACTCCCTTAATGAATCGATTTCGCTCTTGAATCTGAGTCTCCGAATTACGGTTAGCGAACTGCTTCATTTCAAGGTATCGGCGCGCCTCTGCAAATCTGGTTTCTGGCAGCCGGTCATACGCCGATAGGTTATAATGAGCCTTGAATTCACCGAACTGACGGCTGTAGTCGCGGTCTTTGGGTTTCCTCTTTTTGCGAGCCGCATCCTCCTCCGCCATTTTTGTCATCATCAAGCGTAGCACTGCGGCGTTCTCGGGAGAGATTTCTTGCCCCGGCGCTGCGTCCCCAGCCCGAGGAATCTTCCCCCTCGCGATCTCCTTGACCAGCTTTTGCGTTTCGCTTGGGAAATACTGTTCCTTGACCTTGGGATACTTCCGCAGAAGCCGCAGAATGTCCGTCTTCCCCCAAACCTCAAGCAGAAAGGAGCAGCAAGCTTGCTGATCGATTCTCAGCCAACGGGCAAAGGAAGCGCTCGGGTTCTTCGGGAGAAGCAGTATCCACCTCTTACATACAGAACCCTTGCCCTTTGCTTTCTCAAGGTCCTCCGCTACTTTGTCCTTCCGCGGCTCACGCTCGGGAAAGTAGCACTGAAATATGGTGCAGGAATCGGAGTCATATCCATCCATCCCAAGGTCAGGCGCGGAGAATGCCTGGAAACGCTGGAACTCTTCACGGAGCAACGCCTGACACAATTCTTCGAAGCTCTTTTCATTCAACATCAAGAGGTTTGGTGTCATCGCTCTACCCTCCATTTTTTAGAAAAGGGGTTCTTGCTCGTGCTTGGTTTTTCGCTCCGCTTTGGCGAAGGTTTCGACGCAGTGGGCAGGGTATTCGAGTTTCTTTCCTGCCAGCAATTCGGCAATGGTAAGGATTTGCAGGCGGGGATAGCGGCCTGAAAAGTCTTTTGATTCGTAGAAGCCCGTGGCTGCGGCTTCCGTGAGCATGGGTTTGGGGGGTTCGCGCAGCGTGATAAGCGCCCCAATGGCTGCTTTCTCCCGGTCGAGCACGCCCTTTAGGTCGCGCACGTGGTTTACGCCGATGTAACCGCTCTTCACCTGCACGATCACCTGCTTGGCCTTGCCGCTCTTGTCGTCGAAAAAGTTGATGTAGCCGTCGATGCCGGTATCCGCGCCCTTCTTGTGGTCTTTGGCGGGACGCGCGTTCACCAAATCCACCGCCCACCACTCGAACTGATGCGGGCTAATCTGCTTCAGTGCCTCGGCACTTTGCAAATCCTTTGGAGCCCCGATGATTTCATAGGGGCTGAGATCGTTGTGGAAGGCGTCGCGCAGGCGGCGCTGCACTAGGTTGATGGCGAGATAGGTGATATCAATCCCGATCCAACGCCGCTTCAGTCGTTCGGCAACGGCGACAGCCGTGCCGCATCCGCAGAAGGGATCGAGAACAACGTCGCCTTCATTGCTGCTGGCCCTGATGATTCGTTCAAGCAATGCCTCAGGCTTTTGCGTGTCATAGCCGAGACGCTCTTTGGCTGATTGGTTTATCCGGTCGATGTCAGTCCAAACGTCTCCCACCGTAATTGTCCTAGCTTCTGGGACGAATGGCTCGGCGTCGCGCCGCCGCGGAAACCCTCTGTCACGGGGCCAATGGATCAGCCCAGCGGCCTCCCACTCGTCCATTACCGAGTGCGCGTTCGCCCAGTGGCGGCCCATCTTTGAGGGGTTAAATCCCCGCCACGGCTTGCCGCTCTCTCCATGCTTGGTTCTCCCTGGACCAGTGAGTTCGTAGGTTTGGTACTTCTTCCCGTCGGCGCCGGTGATAAGGGTGTGCGGGATCTTCGCCATGTCCCCAGGAACAAGAGTGGGGCGGAACAAAAAGCGTGGCCCCCTCGAATACAGCAGCATTATGTCGTGCACTCTCGGCCAGCGCCGATCGGTGCTTCGCGCATTGTGCCTCTTCCACGTGACTTCATTTCTGAAATGCTCAGGCCCAAAGGCTGAATCCATCAACAATTTGAGGTAGTGACTTGCCGTGGGGTCGCAATGCAGATAAATGCTCCCCGTGGGCTTGAGCACCCGGTGGAGCTCGACCAAACGAATGGCCATCATGACGAGATAAGCCATCATGTCATTGCGACCGAGGAAGGCAAGTAACGCCTGCATCAGGTCGGCGAGCTTGCGGGGGCCGCTGGTTACGATTTCCTTGTACACTGCCTCGGCCTCCACGCTCCATTGCCACGTATCCTCAAACGCCATGATCTGCGCGGCGGATTCCTCGCCGCTCTTTTCCTTGAAGAGCACGTTGTAGGTGGCGTTGGAGTTGAAGGGCGGGTCGAGGTAAATCAGGTCAACGCTGGCGTCCGCGACGTGGTCGCGAAGAATGTTCAGGTTATCGCCAAATTAGAGCTTGTTTTTGCCGTCCATTTGCGCAGAGCATACCACATCCTTCGCGCGTGACGCATCCAAAGTCGGGTACTGTCAAGGCAAAGTAGAAAGTTCCTAATCTGAGCAAAGTAGAAAGTTCCGCTTTTTGTTTTTTGGCGGCTAACCGGAGGAGCCCGTAGGGCGACGGAGGTTAGCCGCCAAAAACGTCGGCCACCTACCCCGTATTGCGCCCGGCGTCGGTCCTCTCTGGTCCCAGAATCACCCCCCAAGGAGGACTCTTGTGCAGATGGAAATCTTTCATCCAGTGGTGTGCGACCTTGGGTCGAGGCTTCGGCGCCCTTAGCGGATTCGGGGGTGGAGGTGTTTTCGGTCGAGGTTGGCACTCCGCCATACTTAAGCGGTACTGGCGAAACTTTACCGCCATGCTCCCGTCGAGTCGTTGCTCCACCCGCACCTGGCCCCCGCGCAGTCCCGGGCGGATATCGGTGCGTGCAATCTGATAGATCTTCCCTTGGTAGCGGATCGTATAGTCGGGGGTCACGAACCGTTCTTCCACGTGACTCAGGATCGCCGCCAGCTCATGCTCGGCGCGCAGCGGTCGGTGCGCATCGGGGGTGCCCGCCGGCACCACGGTGAAGTTCTGGTTCCATTGCGGCAGATACTCCTGCTCCAGGTAGCTTTGGGCCGCCTCCAGGCTGTCGGCCCCGGCTAGGCGCAGCCCTTTCACCAAGCGGTCCTGCGCCGTGCCGAAGAAGCGTTCGATGCGACCCTTGGCCTGCGGTGAGTGCGCGGCGATCCAGCCGATTCCCAGTTCCCTCAGGGCCCTCCCGATCTGCGTCCACTCCTCCTTCACCGCTTCGTCCGCGCCTTCCACGTGCGGCCGGTTCACCGTAAACAGGCTGCTCTTGTCCGTGTAAAACTCCACCGGCCGACCCCAGCGCTCCAGGTACCCCCACAGCACCCGCAGATTCTCTTCCGTACTGTCGTGCCCCACCAAACGTGCGTAGGCTCGGCTCGTGGCGTCATCGATCATGGCCACCAAGTATAGCCTCGGTCCCCGCCCTTCCAGCCCGTCGTGCTCCGAGGTGTCCCACTGCACCAACTCCCCCCAACAGCTCCGCCGCTGCCGCCACACGTGCACCGCCTCCACCTGGGGCCGCTTCCCTCGCCGCAACCCGGCGGCGATCAGCCACTGCCGCAGTGTCTCCTTGCTCACCTCTACCGCGTCGTCCTTGGCCAAGTACTCGCAGGCCAGCGTGGGACCAAAGTCGCGGTACTTCGCCTTCACCAGCTTCAGCGCCTTGGCGCGCAGACTCTCCGGCAAGCGCCGATTCGACTCCCGGCCCCGCAGCCGGTGCGCGATCCCGCCATCCCCTTCTTCCTTTACCCGTACCAACAGCTTCCTCACCCAGCGGTCCGTTACCCCCAACTGCTGCGCCGCCGCCCCTTGCGTCAGATGTCCTTGCTTCACCTCATGCAATACCTTCAATCGATCTCGTTCCTTCGTGCTCATCACCAGCATCTCCTGTTTTCTCATCCCGCCAGTTTGACGGACTTCAACAGGAACTTTCTACTTTGCTGGAATAGGAACTTCTCATATTGCTGCGACATCCAAAGTCGGGTACCGGTGTCATTTGGAGTGGGACCCCTTTTGAAACACTGGTCATTCCCGCGAAGGCGGGAATCCAGCCCGTCGTGGGCGTACTTCCAATGGCTTGCGGAGTGGATTCCCGCCTTCGCGGGAATGACTGCCCCGGGAGCGCCCGTGTCTCGCAAATGAAACAAGTACCCAAAGCCGCTAGGGTTTGACAACGCGGCGCGGAACAGGGAAGACGGCTTGTTTTCAGGGCAGATGTCATGAGCCTTCGGCTCGCCACGAAATGTGAAAAGGGTCCGGAGGTCACCCTGGAACGAATTCAGAAATAACGACCCCCATATGTGAACAGCGTCCAGCCTAACTTCGTTCTACTCACTCCCCCACAAATCGGGTAGACTTTCCCCTCGCTCCATCGCCCCTGCGCGTGGTAGAAATGCTATGACGGTTCTGTAAATTCTGCGAATGAATCAAACTGCATCAACACGTGTTTTTTACGGCTGGTGGGTTGTCCTGGCGGCATTCCTGAACCTGTTTTTCGCCGTGGGACTCGTTTTTTACGGACTGCCCGTTTTTTACACTTCTCTGGTCGATTCCCTTCATTTCACTCGCAGCCAAGTAGCGCAGGGACTGTTTCTTGGCTTCGTAATCGTTGCGCCCGCTTTCGGGTTCATGGGCGCGCTCCTCGACCGCATTGGCGCGCGGCGAGTCCTGCGCGTCGGCATTCTGCTGGTTGCTTTGTCATTAGTCCTGATGGGCGGGATGACGCGCCTGTGGGAGTAATACGTCCTGTGTATTGTGGAAGTGGTGGGTTATGTTCTGGCCGGCCCCATCTCCAACCAGGTTCTGGTTTCAAATTGGTTCCAGGCGAAACGCGGGCGCGCCATGGGCTACGCGTATCTGGGACTGGGATTGGGCGGGGTGGCCGCGCCGGTCTTGGCGGCGTACCTGATCGGATGGGTGGGGTGGCGGCGTGCCTTCGCCATCATCGGCGTCCTGATCGGAGTGGTGCTTTTTCCCATTGCTCAATGGCTGACGCGCTCTGCTCCGGAAGAAATAGGACTGGTCGCGGACGGAGTCGAACCCACGCTGGCGCCGGGGGGAGCAAGCCCGGCATCCTCACTCCCCTTAGGGGCGGCGGTCCGAACCGCCAATTTCTGGCTCATCCTCGCGGGCAGCACGCTTACCATCGGCGCCATCGGAACGGTGATTCAACAATTCGTCTTGTTCCTTCGCGACGCCGGGTACACCACGGTTCAGGCCTCGCACGTCTCCAGCGGATTGCTCTTCGCGGGATTGGCGGGACGGGTGGCGGTGGGCTATCTGGTGGACCGCTACAACAAGAAGAACGTCATGGCGTTGTTTTATCTGCTCCTCGCATTAGCGATCCCCCTACTCTTCTTGGCGCGGCAGCCTGCCGCGCTCTGGGCGTTTGCAATGATCTTCGGATTTGCCATGGGAGCGGATTACCTGCTGATTCCGTTAGTCACCGCCGAGTGCTTTGGCCTGGCGGCTCTGGGAAAGCTTCTCAGCCTCATCATCATGGCCGATTCCCTGGGGCAGTTCTTTGGACCCGTGCTGGCGGGAAAGATCTTTGAAGCGACCCACAGTTATGACCTTGCCTGGAGCATCATCACCACGGCAGGCATCCTGGGCGCCGCCGCGATCTATGCGGTGCGAACTCCGCGTCGAGCACGCGCGGCTTGAAATTGGAATCCGGAAATGGTCTAGCGTAGAACCGCGCCGGAGAGGAAGTAAGCGGGAAAGGTTTTGACGGATTCCATGAAATCAGCAGGACTTTACCCACTTCCTGCCCTTTCATACTGGATAATCCGCAAATGCCCAAGATTAACTACAAATGCTGGCATGATTGGCTTGTAAGACGTTTATTTTCATTGATATAGCCTGAAATGCCATTCTCATTTCTAGATTGTTCTGTATTGTTTTCATGCACATAGCCGGACCAATCGGCATTTTTGACAGCCTTTTGTCGGCACGCTCCCAGACGGAGCCAGAACCCGACGATTCCGTAGGTTCAAAAAGTCGAGAAAATGGGTGGGTCCGGAGAAATCCCCCCTCCGAACGATTTCACTGTGCTTGCCCGAAGCTCTCATCGCCCGGCTCAAAGTCCTGGCGAACCAGCGCGATGTTCCGTATCAATCGCTGCTCGAGGTTTTGCTGGCCGAGCGGCGGAAAGAAGAGGAAGCCACACCAGTGCGGACCCTGCGCCCCGCTCAGAGCTTGCCCCATTCGCTGCGCTCAGAGCAAGCTCTGAGCGCAGATTCCATGAGCCTTCGGCTCGCCGCGAAACATGAAAATGCTCCGGGTGATTCCCCTCCTTGATAAGGAGGGGGTCCGTCAGCGGACGGATTGACCTGCTCGATTTGTCCCGTACCCCACCACCCCCTAACCCCCTCCTCAGCCGAGGAGGGGAGCTATTTTCAGCGCACCGAATGGGGCAGGCTCTGAAGGCGGAGGGCGAGAGGTTGGTCTGGCGCACCTATCGCCAGAATCGCAAAGTGTGCACCCCCCGCCATGCAGCAAGCGGCCTGGGCCAATCGTCCTGAAATTGACGGCGGGCTTGTCCCATGCACAAAGACCCACCGTCAGGAAGGCGCTGACTGTGGCTGGTCTTCAAAAAATCTCTGCGGCTGAGGCCGGATCTTGTATCCATGAGTCCTTCTGGACTTTCGTGCAGGAAGTGAGCCTACTCCCCTGCTGCATAACGATGGTAGGCTTCGGCGACCTTGGCCTCCCTGTAATCACCATGGTGAATCAGCACGCGATAACGCAACGCCAGGGATTGGCGATCGGAGATGGCCCAACTCCCATCCTGCGTCGGGTCGCGGGTAAATTCGCGTATGCCGAAGGGGTTGGCGGCAAACAAACCGTAATGGCGGGCATGCCACCAGGTAGGGTGCCGGAAGCTTTGGGGATGATCGAAGATGGCGATTCCCACAGCCTCACCGGCCACGACGCCAAAGTAGTCCACCCAGTCGGCCCGCTTTCCCCAAATCTCCTTCTCCCCCACGCCACCCAAAGAGTTCACCATGATCCCCGGTGGCGAATTCAGCTCCTCCGCGACGCGGATGCCGAACGTTCCCTCTTTGGAATCGCCCATGATAAGGGGACCGTGGCTGGCGTGAAGCGTGAACTCGCAGTCGATGATTCGCGTCTTTTCGTCACCACGAAAGGTGAATCGCTGGGTCTCTTCCCCAAGGATCCAATCCCCCGGCCCGACCATGTTGAACTCCGCCTGGATGACGCCGGAATCCGGACCTCCGTGGGCTTCGGCAAGCCTCTGAAACACTAATTTCCCGTAAGCCTGGCGCGAAGGTCCCCCATAGAACCCTTTCTCGAACGCCTCCTCTTCCCAAAAATCGAGGCCATCGGTATTGCCGTGCGCAAAGGCCAAGGGCCGCTGGTGCGGCTCGAGGTTCGGATCGCGGGCGTGCTCCGGGGGAACGGTGTTGCCGTTCGGGAAGCCGCGGGTAACAATGGTTCCTTGTGCGCTGCGCAACGGCTGTAAGTACGGTTTCGCCACGGCCGGGTCGAAGTAGTAAGTGGCAAAAGGTTTCCCGCCAATGAGAACGTCGAGGTGATTGCCAGAACGATTCACTTCGACGGGCTGCGTCTGGCCCCTTGCCAGCGCGCTGAGAACCAACAGTGCCGACACAATACTCAAACCGATTTGTTTTCGCATGGTTTTTCGACGAGAGGGATACCTTCCAACTATCCGATCAAATAATGGCCCGTGCTGCGCTGCGGTCTCTGTGGCAGGCCGTCTCTCCTTACGGTCAAAGCTGCCGCCGCCGGTGCCGGAGCGCCGCCGGCGGCAGCTTCCTGGCCGCGACGGTCAGAACAACAGCTTCAATCCGAATTCGATTACCCTCGGCCACTGCGAGTCGGTCGTGATCTGGCCGAAGGCCCCGCTGGTGGGAGAGGCGTTCGGATTGCTGTACTGAGCGTGGTTGAACGCATTGATGAACTCGGCTTGGAACTGTAGCCGTACGCGCTCGGTGATGCTGAAGTTTTTCAACGCGGAGATGTCCCAGTTATTTAGGCCCGGACCTCGGACCTCCTCGAAGCGCGACGACAACGTAACGATGTTCGACGCCAGTTGTTGCGCCGAGGTGCGGTTAAAGGCGGATATGTTGAACCATTGGTGGATGGTGCGCTGATTGGCCGCCAACGGGATCTGCTGAATGGTCCCGGTGAGGAGGGCGTTGCCGAAGCCCAGAGCCGACCCGCTCTGGAACTGGGTGATGTGCTGCACTTGCCAGCCGCCGATGATTTTGTTCACCACCGGGTTTGCGTTGCTGGCAAACTTCCGTCCCTTGCCGAAGGGCAGCTCATACAGGCTACTGATCACCAGCCGCTGCGGGCGGTCCTGGCTGGAGATCACGCGCTCCGGAAAGGCATCCGTCTGGTTCAGGAAGGTGCTGGCCTCGATAAACTTGGACCACGTATAGGCAACATTCGTTGTTAATCCAGCCGACAGACGCTTCTCGAAGCGAACCTGCAGCGAATTGTACCAGGAGTAGCCTTCGTTGGTTTGCATCGAAACGCCCGTGAATTGCGGATACGGCAGCAGTAACTGTGAAAGGCTCACGGTGGAACCGGAAAGGCTCGTGCCGGGCAGCGAGGGATAGAAGGGGTTCGCCACTGCCGAGCCCAACAGGTTGATGGTGGTCTGATCCCGCGTGGTCAAAGTGCTCATATACGATCGTGGAATCGGATCGAACGGTCGCGAGGTGAGGAGGTTCCTGCCGTGGTTGCCGACGTAGGCCACCTCCAGGACCGAATGCCGCGCCAGCTCGCGTTGAACGCTGAACTCCCAGCGTTCGGAATAAGGCTCCGTCAGATTTGGATTGAAGGCGCTGAGGCTGTTGCCGGCATTCGTCATCAACCCAAGGCTCGCTCCATACGGCTGCAGATACCCTGAGGGGAACGGACTGGTGAGGTTCGCCGGGTACGTCTGGCCGTTATCATTGGAGGTGGTCATATTCGTATTGCGGCTGAAACCCTGCTGATTGACGTCGTTCGTCTTGAGGCCGATCTGGTCGTAGAACATGCCGAAGCCGCCGCGCACCACCGTCTTCGAATTGAGCGCATAGGCCGCGCTCACCCGCGGCATGAAATTGTGGGTATTGGTGCTCCACAAACCGCGGGGCTGGCCGTTGACGCCCGCGAACCTAATGCCCCCGAGAACCTTGAACTGGCTGACCGGAACCTGCGAGATGGGGTTCAACGCATAATTCGCCAAGGCCGCGGTCTGGAGCGGACTTGCGTCGGTGCTGTCGAAGCTCCCCGACGTACGGTTGTAACGTTCGTGGGTGGGGACCTCCACTTCGTAACGCAGGCCCAGGTTAATGATCAGTTTCGAGGTGATCTTCCAGTCGTCTTGCAGAAAAGCAGACCACAGCGAAGACTGTTCGGCATAGGAGGCGTTTACGGGGATATAGCTGCTGTTGCTGGGTAGCCCCAGCAGGAAGGCCGCCAGACCCTGGCCGATGGGCGCCGACGAAGAGGTGTTGTACGGGCCGTTGTCCCACGAGGAATCGAAGGTGAAATAGCCAGCCGTCTGGCCGACACCGAATCCGTTTGACTGGTACGCACGCATTCCCATGCCGAACCGCAACGCGTGAGGACCGGCAATCTTCGTAAAGTTGAGCCCCAGGTCGTGAACATCGATGTGATCCCCACCGTAAGTTTGCGAGGATGTCTCCACGTTGCCAACGATGTTCAAATCCGGGAATCGCAGCGCTCTCGTGCTGAGGGTTTGCACCAGGCTCTGGTAAGCCGACGAAAAACCAAGGGAGGTTAGCTGCGAGCCCAGGCTGAGCGGATCGGTCTCGTACCAATACCGTGTGTAGCCGTAGTGGGCGTTCATCAGGAAGCTGGGACTGAAGGTGTAGACGTCGTCTAGGGCAATGCCCTGGTTGTTTCGCAAGGCGTCAAGGCCGCTGGCGCCATTGAAGCGCACCTCGAATTCCTCGACCCGGTGATTCAAATCGCCGCGCACAAAGAGGTGGTTTTTCTCGCTGAAATTCTGGTCTATACGGAACAGGTGGGTGTAGTAAACATCCTTGGCATGGCCATCGAAGTAGAAATTGTTGGTGCCGTTCGCCGTACCTGCCTGGTTGGGGGGCGACAGGTAACCGAGCAGGTTCTTGGAGGTGCTATTGAGGAGGGTGCTCGGTGTGATAATGTTGCCCGCGAAGGGTGTGCGGCTGTATAGGCCGGTGCCCGTCGGAGTTGTGGTGAAGGGATTGTAAATCTGGTAGTTGGCACCAAGCGCCAGGAGGGCCGAGAAATCGCCCTGGCGCTCAGCGGCGGTAGGCATGGAATACGTGCGGGCGGTCTCGATCGCACGATCGTGGATTCCTTCGTAGGAGTAAGTCCAGAACGTGCGGTTGCGACCGTCGTACACGCGGGGCAGATACACGGGCCCGCCGACGGTTGCGCCCCAGCGATTGAAGGCGATCGGGGTCTTCGGCAAGCCATTCATATTGTTGAAGAAATCGGTCGCGTTCAGGTCGCTATTCTGCACGAACTCGTGGGCGGAGCCGTGCAATTGATTGGTGCCCGATTTCAGGCTGACGTTGATTACCGCACCTTGCGTGTACCCCAGACTGGAATCGAACGTCGCGGTTTGAATCTTGACTTCCTCCACCGCATCCGGAGGAGGGATGAAGGCCACCCCGCCGGTTTGGTCGTTGGGCACGCCGTCCATCGTATATTCGGTGGCTCCGGTCTTCGTGCCGTTCACGGCTAAGGAACTCGCGGAACCATTGTCAAACGGCCTGGACCAGCCCCCCGAGGCGAGATTAAGCGCACCAGGCGCGAGTTCCCACAGCATGATGGGATTGCCATCCTTCAGCGGCATTTCGGTAATGCGGCGCTCGTCGACCACCTGACCCATGGACGCGGTAGCCGCTTCGACCAGCGGCACCCCTTGAACGACCACTTGCTGAGTGGTCTGTCCAAGTTCCAAGGTGATATTCAGGGTCACCTTTCCGGCAACCGGAACGCTGACTCCTTCCGCCAGGTACTCCTTGAATCCGGCGACACTGACTAAGACTTTGTAAGTACCCGGGAGCAGGAACGGCAGGACGAAGTCGCCGCTATGGTTGGTCACAGCGGCCGTTTGCACATCTGTATCGATTTTGACGGCTTTGACCGGGGCGCCGGCGACCACCGCTCCAGACGGATCCATCACCCGCCCCACAATCTGACCGCGCGGGTCCTGGCCGTTCGCGACTGACATCCCCAAAGCTATCATCAGAAGAAGGCCTATAAGCTTCAGGCGAACATAACCACGCATACCTTATTCTCCTTTCTCTCTGTGCGGACTGCTTGCGAAGTGCAGCCGACCGGGGCTGCACATCTGCACGCTCGCTCCCCCTCCTATCAGAGGAACTAGGCAATGTCAAGAAATTTTTCTCGAATATCGTGATATATTTTGAAGAGCAGGTAGCGCGTCTATAACGGCATCGGCGTTGTCAAGCAAAACTTCTCCGTTGGGGTGGCGGTTGGATTTTTCTCGCGCCTTTCCCCTTGTGGGATTCGTATTGGGCTCAAACCGACCAAG
>Ga0187849_1000999_pt1 | contig 33816 bp, 17 predicted proteins | sample June2016WEW_4_10_2_FD_132412 | JGI IMG/M metagenome (GOLD analysis project Ga0187849, IMG submission 132412) | Peatland microbial communities from SPRUCE experiment site at the Marcell Experimental Forest, Minnesota, USA - June2016WEW_4_100 | ecosystem: Environmental > Terrestrial > Soil >...
ACCGGGGCGGAGCGCAGGTCGGGCCTCGATCGGCGCAACAGCGTGGACCGGCGCGTGCTGGCGGACCGGCGCGCCCCGAGTGCCCCACTCCCCTAGCGCTCTCGCCCAGGCCCTCGAACACCGCCTCGTCCCGGCCGTCCCGGTTCCGCACCGGGCCGACGGCCGCTTCGATCCGGCTGCCCAGGACGCCTACGCGGCATGGATGGCCCGCCAGGAGATCGCAGGCGTCGCCGTCTGGGTCCACACGGGGCGCGGACTCCACCTCGGCGAGGAGACGGCGGCCGCCGTGCTTTCGTCCTGGCGCCGCGCGCTCCCCGGCAAGCTCCTCATCGCCGGAGCCGGCGCGCGCCCCAGGGGCCGGCCCTCGCACCCCTTCGCGCGCCTGACGCCGCCCGCCGATCCGCAGGGCCTCACCACCTTCGTCATCGAAGCCACGGTCGAGATGGCCGTGCGGGCCCGCGACCTCGGGGCCGACGCCATCCTCGTCTATCCTCCGGTCCTGCTCGCCGACCTCACGGATCACGAGCGTCGCTTCGTCGAGGTGCATGCGGCGCTGGAGCAGCTGGGACTCCCCATCATCGCCTTCTGGCTCTACGAGGCCGCGGGCGGCTGCCGCTACAGCCATCGCGTCCTCGAACGGATCCTCGCGCTCCCGCACGTGGCCGGGATCAAGGTCGCCACCCTCGACAGCAGGGAGACCTTCCAGGACATCGCCTCGCTCATGCCGCCCGGCAAGCTCCTGATCACCGGGGAGGATCGCTTCCTCGGCTACTCCCTGCGGTTGGGCGCCCGGAGCGCGCTGATCGGCATGGGCGCCGTGGAGACGCGGCTCCAGGCGGCGCTGCTCACGGCGCACCTGCGCGGCGAGCCCGATCGCTTCCTCCGGCTGTCCGAGGCCTGCGACCGTCTCGGGGCCGTACTGTTCCGGGAGCCGGTGGACGGCTATCCCCGCCGCATGCTGCACCTCCTCGGCGCCCAGGGCGTCATCCCGCGCGACGCGACCTTCGATCCGTTCGGCCCCGACGTTCCCGCGCAGCAGCTGGATGAAGTGGAGACGGTCGCGCGCGACCTGCAGGCGCCGTGAGCGCGCCGGACGAGCGCCGAACCGGGCACGACACTTCCGATGCGCCGCCCGCAGGATCTCGCCCTGATGCGAGTGCCACCGCGCCGGACGAGCGCCGAACCGGGCACGACACTTCCGATGCGCCGCCCACAGGATCTCGCCCTGATGCGAGTGCCACCACGCATACCCACGAGCGCCCCGTCGCATACCGGCTGCCCGCGAAGCCCGACGTGCCCGCGCGGCTGCGTGCGCGTCTCGCGGCGGACTTCGAGCGCTTCAAGGCCGGCCTGCCTCCCGACGTCGCTGCGGTCGTGCGCGAGACGTATGGCGTGGACCTGTCGGGCGAGTACGCGGGCTGCAGCATCCGGGTCCCTTTCGGGAAGGCGTCGGGCCAGCTCTCGATGACGGAGGACGCCGTCGAGGCGGACGCGGAGGCGGGGCTCGGCTTCGTGGTCCTCAAGACGGTGATCGGCGAAGACGCCTCGGGGCGCCGCACGATGGAGTCGTGGGCGGTGCGGGCATCGGCGATGAAGGTGGAGCCGATCGTCTCCGCCGCCGGGCGGCAGGGTTGGACCGTCACGTGGAAAGGGCGGGGCTGGGACAAGTCGTTCGACGCGTACCTGGATCTCTACCGCGCCGCGCTCCGGATCGGCGCCGCGGCCGGCATCCCCGTCGCCGCCTCGATCAAGTGCCACCTCCCGCCGGTGGGCGAGCCCTTCGCCGAGGGCGAGTACGCCAACACGCTGGCGCGCCTGGCCGCGGTGGGCGGGAAGGAGCTGATCGTCGAGAAGGACTTCTCGCCGACGCTCGCCGGCGACGCGCGCGCCGCGAGCCTGGAGGCGATTGACCGCTGGCTCGCGGAGGTCCCGAAGCTGATCCGGGCGCAGGCGCCGCTCACCCTCGGGCTCAAGCTCATGAACGCGCTGCGGGGCGACGGACTCCAGGTCGAGATGGTGCGGGCCGCGCTCGCGGCGGGCGCGGACTTCCTCGTGCTCTTCAACCGGCTGTTCGATCCCCGGCGCGGCGTGGCGTACGGCGGCTGGGACCTCTCGGATCGCAATCTGCGCGTACTGGACGTGTGTAGGGGTTTGTCCCGACCGCCGCTCTTCTCGGCGACGGGCAACATCTGCTCGGGCCGGGTGATGGCCGAGTATGCGCTGCGCGGCGCGACGTCGGGACAGCTCCACACCTATTTTCAGCTGCCGCTGTCGGCCTATCCGGCGACGGCTGGAAGCCGTAGCGCCCGGGCCCTCCACGCCCTACTCTTTCATCCGGAAGAGGGGCTCGTCGCCTGGCTGCTCTCGCTGGGCGCGGCCGGGGTCGTGCAACCCCGGGACGGGCTGCTCCACTTTCTGGACGTCGCCCATGGTGCCGCTCGACACACCGCTTGAGATAACCGCCTGCCGGCTGTACGAGGTGGCCGTGCCGCTGATGGAGCCGTACCGGCTGAGCAGCGGCACGCTGCGAACCCGGCGCTCGCTGATCGTCGAGCTCACCGACAAGTCGGGCGCGGTGGGGTACGGCGAGAGCGCGCCGTTCGAGCGGCCGTTCTACTCCGAAGAGACGCTCTACTCGGCGAAGGCCTGCATCGTCCAGCACCTCGTCCCGCGGATGACCGGGCAGACGTTCCCGGGGCTCGAGGCGGCGGTGCATGCGCTGGAGCGCGGCGTGCGCGGGAACCGGATGGCGCGCGCCGGCGTCGAGACGGCGCTCTGGGACCTGCTGTGCGCGAAGGCCGGCGTCTCGCTGCGCTCGTTGATCGGTCTGGCGATGCAGCGGGTCGGCGTGCTCGAAGAGAACGCGACCAGCCAGCCGTTCGTGGAAGTGGGCGCGGCGCTGGGGATCCCCGAGGACGGTCAGCCCGACACCCTCGCCGACCAGGCGTGCCTCGCCATCCACCAGGGATACAAGCGGGTGAAGATCAAGGTGCTGCCCGGATGGGACGTGGCGGCGGTGCAGGCGGTGCGGCATGCCGCGCACGAGATGGGGCAGATGGTGCGCATCTGGGCGGACGCGAACGGCGCGTACTCGCGCGAGGACGACTTCGAGGCGCTGCAGGCGCTCGACCGGGAGCACCTGGTGATGCTCGAGCAGCCGCTGCCGCCCGACGACGTGCTCGGGATGATCCGGCTCGCCCACGAGCTGATGACGCCGATCTGTCTCGACGAGTCGCTCACCGACGACCGGGCGGGTCAGCTCTTCCTCGAGAGCGACGGTCCGCGGGTCTGGAACATCAAGGTCCAGCGGGTCGGCGGGCTGTGGGAGAGCGTGAAGATCTACAAGCGGGCGGTGGACGGCGACGTGCGGCTCTGGGCGGGCTCCATGCCGGAGACCGGGGTGGGGCTGCACGCGGTGCTCTGCCTCGCCGCGTTCAGGGGGTTCGTCTACCCGTCGGACGCCGAGCCGAGCGCGCGCTGGTTCACGCCGGGAACGGATCTGGTGGAATGGCGGATGGAAGACGGCCGGATCGCCGTGAGCGACGCGCCGGGGCTGGTGACGCTGGGGGTGAAGGAGAAGCTGGAGAAGATCGGGCAGCTGGTCACGTAGAGAATGGGTGTAGGGTTTGGGGTGTAGGGTGTAGACGGCGATCGGACAGGCTTCTTGTGAGCGACCCCAGCATCCGGCCCAGCTCATCGGCGATCTCAGAGAGCTCCCTCGCTTGCGCCCGAGTGACAAACCCCAATCGAGCGGCGATCAGCAGCTCCGTTTCAAGCTCCTTCAATGAGCCGTTGGCGACCGAGAGATATCGAAGGTAGTCCCCGCGATGGGAGCGCCCGTAGCCCTCTGCAACGTTTGCGGGGATGGAGACAGCTGAGCGCCGCATCTGGCTGGTCAGTCCGTACAGCTCGCACTTGGGAAACTGTCGGGTTGTGCGGTAGGTCAAGACGACCAGGCGCATCCCAGCTTGCCACACCTTGAGGTCGCGGTAGCTGCGCAGCACAGGCGGCATGGCTGGAATCTCAATGGGCCAGCGGAGCCATGAGGGTCCTTTTTCTGCAACTGGAGGCGTTTGTCTGCGGGCCAGGCAGTGGCGCGGCAGGCTCATGCGTCTCTCTACACCCTACACCCAACACCCTACACCCTGCTGCCTCTACTCGAAGATCCTCCCGATCCTCCCCAGCAGCCCGCGGCGCTCAACATCCGGCGTCGCCCCCGACGTCCGCGCCGCCCGTTTCAACGCGTTCCTGAACGTCGTCGCCGAGGCGTAGCGCCCCATCGGGTCCATCGCGGCCGCCTTCTTCAGCACGTTCTCCAGCTGGATCGGCACATCGTCGCGCACGGCCTTGAGCGCGGGGAGCTTCCCGCCCACCTGCCCGCGCAACACCGCTTCGGTGGTCCGTTCCTCCAGCGGCGGCTTGCCCAGCAGCGCGAAGTAGCCGACCAGCCCGAGCGAGAAGAGGTCGGTCCGCACGTCCACCTGTCCGCCCACCAGCTGCTCCGGCGCCGCGAACTGCGGCGTGCCGCTGCGCGACGTGGCTCCGCCGAACATGCGGCCGCGGGGAAGCGCGAGTGCCAGGCCGAAATCCGTCACGCGCACGCGCCCGTCGGGCCCCAGGAGCAGGTTCTCCGGCTTGATGTCGCGGTGGATGAGCCGCCGCTCGTGCGAGTGCTCGAGCGCGGCGAGCGTGTCGTCCAGGATCCCCACGGTGCTCTCGGGGTCCAGCGGGCCCAGCGCCTCAACGAGCTGGCCCACGTTGTCCCCCTTGATCAGCTCCATCGTGTACCAGAACAGGCCGTAGCGCTCGTCGATGTCGTAGATGCTGACGATGTTCGGGTGCTGCAGGCTCGCGGCGAGCTGCGCCTCGCGCCGGAACCGCTCGACCACCGCCGGGTCGGCGGTGAGGGCGGGGTCGAGCACCTTGAGCGCGACTTCGCGCTCCAGCCGGAGGTCCCGGACGCGGTAGACGCTGCCGAAGCTGCCGGCTCCGACCTCGCCGAGCAGCTCGTAGTCGTCGCCGAGCGCCCGCCGCAGCCGGCGCTCCCACCGCTCCGAGCCGGGCGCGATCTGCACCGGTGGCGGGCCGGACTCCGTGCGGGCGAAGTCGCTGGTGTCCGCCAGCAGATCTTCCAGCATTTCGCCGGTCGTGAGGTAGCGGTCCCCCGGCTCGCGGCCCAGCGCCCGAAGCAGGACGCGCTCCACGGCCGCGGGGCAGGTCGGGCGGATCGCGCGCGGGGCCTTGAGCGGCTCGCCGGGCGCCGTGCCGGTCACGGCGTAATAGAGAACGGCCCCGGCGGTGTAGACGTCGGCCCCCGGATCCCCGCGCTCGCCGGCACGCACCTCGGGGGCGAGGAACGGGAAGTTCGCCGGTGAATCCGGGATCGCGACGGCGGACAGCACGCTCCGCGCGTAGCGCAGGTCCGTGATGACCGCGCGGCCGGAGACGTCGAGCATCAGGGTCGAAGGAAGGATGCGGCGCACCACTTCGCCGCGTACGTGCGCGTGCTCGAGCCCGTCGAGCAGGTCGCGGGCGATCCCCATCACCGAGGGAATGGGACGTGGACCGCGCGCGCACGCCTCTTCGAGGCTCTCGCCCTCGATCCAGTTCCCCGTGCGCCACGCGAGATCGCCGAGCACGCCGGCCGCGTAGGCGTGCCGGATGGCCGGGTGATCGAGGGAGGCCACGACTTCCGCTTCCTTGAGGAACCACGCGCGGCCCGGGGCGTTGGGGTCCACGTGCACCCGCAACGCCACCCGGCGCTTCAGGACGGGGTCCCGGGCGAGGAAGAGCAGCCGCTCGTCCGACCGGCCGACCAGCCGCTCGATCTCGAAGAGCCCCTTGAACCTGGCGACGTAGGCGGCAATGTCGTCCATGCGCGGCCAAAGCTAACCGGCCGTCGAGGCACGCCGGTAGCGCGGCGGCGGATCTTGACAGAACCGTGACCACGTATCACTGTATCGGTACAGTGATACACCTAGCGCTGGAGGGCCGAGCCGCATGGAGTTGAGGGACTTCCGGTACGCGTTCCGCTCGCTGAAGAAGAGCCCCGGCTTCGTCGCCGTGGCCGTGCTCTCGCTCGGCCTCGGCCTGGGTCTGGTGACCACGATGTTCGCGCTCCTGGACGCGGTGAAGAACCCGTACGTGCCCTACCGCGATCCGGAGCGGCTCTACAACGTCTCGTGGCGCTGGCACCCCCGCCTCCGGATCGATCCCTTCGACGTGTACTCTCAGGTGCGGGACCACACGCATTCGTTCGAAGCGCTGCTGCCCGTCGCGGCGTCGTTCCGGCCATTGCTCGAGGTCGGCGGCGAGTCGCAGGAGGTCAACGCGGCGCAGGTCTCCGGCAGGTTTTTCGCGGTGCTGGGCCTCCGCCCGCGGCTCGGGCGCATGCTGACGGACGCGGACGCCGGGCACGGCGTCGCCGTAGTGAGTGACGCGCTGTGGCGCACGGCGTTCAGCGGGCGGCGCACGCTGGAGGGCGCGTCCGTCACCCTGGCGCGCCGGGACTACGCGGTCGTCGGCGTCATGCCGCGCGGCATGGACTTCCCGTACGGCGCCTCCGTCTGGACCCCGATGTCCGATGCGGCAGAGCGGACCGGGGCGGGGATCGGCAACTTCAGCGCGCTGGTCAAGCTGAAACCCGGCGTGTCGCAGGCGCAGGCGGACACGGAGCTTGCGGCGCTCGCCCGCCAGCTCACCGTGCGCTACAACGCGGCCGGCGCGCCGTTCTACATCGTGCTGCTTCCGGTCCGCGACGACCCGATGCGCCTCGGGGACATTCACTATGCGATGCTCGGGGCGTCGCTGGCGGTGCTCCTGATCGCGTGCGCGAACCTCGCGAATCTCATGCTGGCGCGCGGGGTCGCGAAACGCCGCGAGGTGGCGCTCCGCCTGGCGATCGGGGCGAGCCGCTCGGCCGTGGTCTGGCAGATGTTCGCCGAGTCCGCGATCCTCACCGCCGCCGGCGCGGCGGTCGGCGTGGCCGCCGGCCTCTGGGGGATGCGGATCCTCGCCAGCAGCATGCCGCGCGACAACTGGTGGCTCGGCCTCGTGCTGCCGCAGCTGAGCTGGCGCGTCTTCGCCCTCTCGGCGCTCGCGGCCGGCGGCGCGGCGATCGTCTTCGGCTTGATCCCCGCGGCCCGCGTTGCGAACGCCGTGAGCCTCGATGAGCCGCTGAAGGACGGCGCCGGAACTACCGCGCGGCTGCGTCACGGCACCAGTGCGCTGGCCGTCTCGGAGGTCGCGCTCGCCCTCGCCCTTCTGATGGGCGCCGGCCTGCTGCTCAAGGTCGTGCACCGCCTCTCGACGTACGACTACAACTTCCCGGCGCGCCAGTTGTTACTGGGGTGGGTCTGGTCGCCGGCCTTCGACTCTTCGACCACGCCGCAGCGCCTGCAGTTCCAGCTCTCCGTCGTGGCTGCGGCCCGGAGCGTGAGCGGCGTCGCGGATGCGGCGGCGACAAGCTATGGGCAGACGCTCGGCGGTGCCGTCACGGCGGAGCTGACCGCCGATTCGACGCGTATCCTCAGCACGAGCGCCTACAGCGTCGTGACGCCCACGTTCTTGCGCGCGATGGGGCTGCCGGTGCTGCAGGGGCGCGACTTCGAGGACGGTGATCTCGCCGGCGATGGCGCCGTCGTGCTCAACGCGGCGGCCGCGGCGTTCCTCTATCCGCGGCAGGACGCCGTGGGGCGGATGCTGAAGCTCGGCGGGCCGGGGTCGAATGCGCCCTGGGTCCGCATCGTCGGCATCTGCCGCACCGCGCTCCTGCTGACGGACCCCGGCGACCTCTCGAGCGGCCGTGGCGGCCCGGAGATCTACGTGGTCCGGGCGGCCAGCGTCGGTCGACGTACCAACCTCGTCGTCCGCGTGGCGGGCGACTCGCGGAAGGTGGCGGTCGCGATCACCCGCCGTCTCCGCGCATTCGCGCCGGGGGGGTACGCAGGAGCTTCCCCCTATCTCTACAGCTATGACGCGGTATTGAGCTCTCGCACCTTCCTGGCGGAGCTGTTCGTCACGATGGGCACCTTCGCGCTGATCCTCGCGGCCGTCGGCATCTACGGCGTCCTGGCCTACGCGGTGAATCGGCGCCTGCGAGAGTTCGCGGTGCGCGTCGCGCTCGGAGCCCAGCGCTCCGATCTGCTCAAGGCCGTCCTGCACGACGGCGTCGTGATGGCGCTCGCGGGCACGGGCCTCGGCGCGTTCATCGCCCTCTGGTCGGCGTTCCTGCTCGAGAACTTCCTCGAGGACGTCTATCCCACCGACGTGGTCACGCTGGTGCTCGCCGAGTCCGTCATCATCGCGGTCACGGTTGCCGCGTCCCTGGCGCCGGCCTTCCGCGCGATGCGCGCCGACCCGGTGGAGATTCTGCGGGCTACATGACCGGAGTCCGGGATCCGGGGTCCGGGATCCGGGTCGCGTTGCTTCCGGACCCCGGACCCCGGCTCCCGGCCCCTGATCGCTGTCCGTCTGCGGGATGTCCTGTCCCATAACCGCACACCCTAACCCCTAACCCCTAACCCCTAACCAACCTAAGTCGCCCAGTGACAAGCGGTTGCCCATTGTGAATCCCGGTCCGCCTCTTGCTCGTCTGTTAAGGTGCGATGGACATCGCCCGCAAGCCCCCCAACCGGAAGAAGAAGCGCATCATCTATGCGCTCGTCGGCCTCGGCATCATCGTTCTCGTCACGGTGGCCCTGAGTCGCCTGAGTCCGGCGGCCCCCTCGGTCGACCTGTCCACGCTGGTGATCGACTCGGTGCGGCGCGGGCCGATGCTCAGGGAAGTGCGCGGCCCCGGCAAGCTGACGCCGGAGTCGCCGCTCTACATCTCGGCCGTGACGAGTGGCCGCGTGGACCGCGTGTTGCTGCGTCCCGGCGCCATCGTGCAGAAGGGGACGCCGCTGCTGGAGATGAGCAATCCCGACGTGGAGCTGCAGCTCCTCTCGGCCGACCAGGCGGTCTCGGCGGCGCAGGGCGCGCTCGTCACGCTGCGCACGTCGCTCGAGACGCAGCGGCTCAGCCAGCAGGCGACGGTCGCGCAGGCCAACGCGGATTTCCGCGATGCGCAGCGCAACGCGGTCGCGGCCGAGAGTCTGGCGCAGCGCCACCTCATCGCCTCCTTCGACCTCACCAAGGCCCGGGACCAGGTCGAGAACCAGCGGAGCCGCCTCGACATCGAGCAGCAACGTCTGGCGGTGATGAGCAGCACGGTGGACTCCCAGATCGCGCTGCAGCGGGACCAGGTGCAGCGGCTGCAGGCGATCGCGCAGTTCCAGCGGAACCGCGTCGCCTCGATGACCGTCACCGCGGGGGCCGCGGGCACCCTCCAGGACCTGGACCTCGAGGTCGGGCAGTGGGTGCAGGCGGGCCAGCAGCTGGCGCAGATCGTCCAGCCCGGGCACCTCAAGGCGGTCCTCCAGATTCCGGAGACGCAGGCGGCGGAGGTCTCGCCCGGCCAGACGGCGAGCGTGGACACGCGCAACGGCATCGTCAACGGCCGTGTCGTGCGGATGGATCCGCAGGCGACGAACGGCACGGTGTCGGTGGACATCGCGATCGTGGATTCGCTGCCGCCGGGCGCGCGGCCGGACCTCAGCGTCGAGGGGACGATCGAGATCGAGCGACTGGCCAACGTGCTGCACGTCGGGCGGCCCGCCTACGGCCAGGCGAACAGCCCGGTCGGCCTGTTCAAGCTGGTGGAGGGCGGGCATTACGCCGTGCGCGTGACCGTGCAGCTGGGTCGCGCATCCGTCAGTGATGTGGAGGTCGTGTCGGGGCTCAAGGAAGGCGACAAGGTGATCCTCTCCGACATGTCGCGCTGGGATACCGTGGATAGGGTGAAGCTCAACTGAACCACACACCGGGATCGACGATGACCGCACCGAACGGCGAGACGATGATCAAGCTCGAGGGCCTCAAGAAGGTCTTCTACACCGACGAGGTGGAGACGCACGCGCTGGAGGACGTGCACCTCGAGATCAGGAAGGGCGAGTACCTCGCCATCGCCGGGCCGTCGGGGTGCGGCAAGACGACGCTGCTCTCGATCCTGGGGCTGCTCGATTCGCCGAGCGAGGGCAGCTATCTGCTCGGCGGCGAGCACGTCGCGGACCTCACGGCGTCGCAGCGGGCGAAGATCCGGAACAGGCAGATCGGCTTCATCTTCCAGGCGTTCAACCTGATCGGCGACCTCACGGTGGCGGAGAACGTCGAGCTGCCGCTGACCTACCGCGGGATGCCGTCCTCCGAGCGCGGCAAGCGCGTGCAGGAGGCGCTGGAGAAGGTCGGGATGAGCCACCGGATGAAGCACTACCCGTCGCAGCTCTCCGGCGGCCAGCAGCAGCGCGTCGCCGTGGCGCGTGCGGTGGTGGGCGACCCGTTGATCCTCCTGGCCGACGAGCCGACGGGGAACCTCGACTCCAAGAACGGCGAGCAGGTGATGGAGCTGCTCAGGGACCTGCACCGCGCTGGGGCGACGCTCTGCATGGTCACGCACGACCCGCGCTACGCGCGGCACGCGGACCGGTCGATCCACCTGTTCGACGGGCGCATCGTGGAAGAGAACGTCGCGGTGGTGTGAACGGCAGGGTGTAGGGTGTAGGGGGTAGGGTGTAGCAGTCGACGATCCGGTCCCGGCGCGCATCTACACCCTACACCCTAGCCCCTACACCCACTCTCCTATGGACTCGATCCTGCAGGATCTCCGGTACGCGGTGCGCGGGCTCATGCGGAGCCCGGGCTTCACGCTGGCGGTCATCGCGACCTTGGCGCTCGGCATCGGCGCCAACACGACGATGTTCGGCGTCGTGGACACGCTGCTCCTCAGGCCTCCACCCGGCGTGCGCGACGCATCGCAGGTGAGGCGCCTCTATTTCCGCTTCGGCGGCACCACGATCACGATCGGCGGAGGGGGAGGTGCCACCAGCCCGAGCACGGCCTTCCCGGCCTACGAGGCGCTCCGGTCCGTGCATGCGTTTTCCGAGGTCGCCGGGTTCACCGACGGCCAGGTCAGCGCGGGTCGCGGCGCCGACGCGCGGCCCCTGCACGTGCGGGCGGTGACGGCGTCGTACTTCCCGCTCCTCGGCACGCAGCCGGCGCTCGGGCGCTTTTTCGATTCGACCGAGGATCGGCTCGACGGGCCCCCGGTCGCGGTCGTGAGCCACAACTACTGGATGCGGCAGATGGGGGGCGCCCCGGACGTGCTGCAGCGCACGCTCGCCATCGGCCCGTTCGTCTACTCCATCGTCGGTGTGGCGCCCGACGGCTTCACCGGCTCCGAGCTGGACGAGCCCGACCTCTGGCTCCCGGTCCGGCAGGCGGCGCCGGTCCTGGGCAGTGCGGAGGCGCTCTCGAGCTGGAACTGGATCTGGATCCAGGCCATCGCGCGACTCGCCCCGGGCGCCACGCCGGCGGGGGCGACGGCGGAGGCACAGGTGGTCTACGACCGGGCGCAGGCGGAGGCGGGTGGGGGATTCTCCACGGGGCCGAGCGCCGCCCCGCCGCGGCCGCAGACCACCGTGCTGCTGGGGCCGATCCAGGCGGCGCGCGGGCCCGAGCTGTCGAGTGATGCGAAGGTGGCGCTCTGGGTGAGTCTCGTGGCGCTCGCGGTTCTGCTGGTGGCGTGCGCCAACGTGGGGAACCTGCTGCTGGCCCGCGGCCTCAGGCGGCGCACCGAGCTGGCGGTCCGCGCCGGCCTCGGCGCCGGCCGGAGCGCGCTGGTGCGGCAGCTCCTGGTCGAAAGCGTCGTGCTCGCGCTGGCCGGCGGCGTCGCGGCACTGCTGGTGGCCCTGTGGGGCGGCGCGGCCGTGCGCGCCTACCTGCTGCCGAGCCTCGGGTCGGGCGCGACCCTGCTGGAGCCGCGCGTGCTCGTCTTCACGGCGCTGATCGCGCTCGCCACCGGCGTGCTCGCCGGGATCGCGCCGGCCTGGCACGCGAGCCGGACCGACGTCGCCTCGGCGCTGCGCTCCAGCGCCCGCGACCTCGGCGCCGCCCGCGGGCGCCTCCGGTCGGTCCTGCTCGCGACCCAGGTGGCCTTGACGCTCGTGCTCCTCGTCGGCGCCGGCCTCTTTGTGCGGAGCCTCCGGCACGCGCAGACGCTCGACTACGGCTTGGACCTCGAGCACCTGCTCCTGGCCGGCGTGCAGCAGCGCGGCGCCAATATCTCCATGTCACGCCAGGGGCCCGCTCCGTCTCCCGAGGGCCCGGTAGACGCGCAGAGCGCGCAGTACCTGCGGATGCGCGAGCGCATCGCGGCCAACCCCGCGGTCGCGAGCGCGGACGCGATGGCCGGCACGCCGTACCAGTCGGCGATGATGGTGTCCATCCGCGTGTCGGGACGCGACACGCTCCCGCGCGTCGCGGGCGGCGGTCCGTTCCTGATGATCGTGACGCCGACCTACTTCTCCACGGTGGGCACGCGGATCCTCCAGGGGCGCGGCTTCGCTGGCGGCGACGTCAAGGGCGCCACTCCCGTCGCCATCGTGGGCCAGTCCTTCGCCCACTTCGCGTGGCCGGACCGCGATCCGATCGGGCAGTGCGTCTACATCGGCGTCGGCCCCAGCTCGACCTGCATCCAGGTGGTCGGCGTGGCCTCCGACGTGCGCAACCTCTCCGTGACCCGCCCGACGACGATGACGTGGTACCTCGCCTATGAACAGCATCTGATGGACATGCCGCTCGACGGCCTGGTGATCCGCTCCCGCGGGCCGGCGCACCTCGTGGAGGGCCAGGTCCAGCACGCGCTCCAGGTGTCCGAGCCCGACCTGCCGTACGTGCGCGTCCAGACGCTCACCGAGCGTATCGCGCCGCAGTGGCGCTCGTGGCGGCTCGGGGCGACGATGCTGACGGCCTTCGGCCTGCTGGCGCTGGTGATCGCCTCGCTCGGTCTCTACGGCGTGACGGCCTACGGCGTGGCGCAGCGCACCCAGGAGATCGGCGTGCGCATCGCGCTCGGCGCCAGCCGGCGCGACGTGGTGGGGCTCGCCGTCGCGCAGGCCCTGCGGGCGACGGGGATCGGGGCGCTCGTCGGGGTACTGCTCGCGCTCGCGCTGGGCCGGGCGGTCTCCTCGCTCCTCTTCGGCATCAGGCCCGCGGACCCGGCCTCCGTGCTGGGGGCCATCGTGGTGCTCCTCGCCGTCGCCGCGCTCGCGGCGTATGTCCCGGCCCGCCGCGCCGCGGCCGTGGATCCCATGGAAGCGTTGAGATATGAGTAGGGGTGTAGGGTGTAGGGTGATAGGGCGTGGGACTGCACCCGGCACGCCTGCTACCCCCTACACCCTAAACCCTACACCCGGTCTGCCATGATCTCCCTGCGCAGCCTCGAGAAGTCCTACGACACCGGCGGCACCAGGACCTACGTCCTTCGTCAGATCAACTTCGACGTCGCGACGGGCGAGTTCGTCACGATCATGGGGCCCTCCGGGGCGGGGAAGTCCACGCTCCTCGCGATCCTCGGGATGCTCGACGGCCAGTGGACCGGGGAGTACCACTTCCTCGGCCAGCCGGTGCACAAGCTCTCGGTCAAGCAGCGCAACGAGCTGCACAAGGCGAACATCGGCTTCGTCTTCCAGCAGTACCACCTGATCGACGGGCTCACGGTCGAGGAGAACCTCGACATCCCGCTCTCGTACCGGAACGTGAAGAAGTCGGAGCGGCAGGCGATCGTCGCCGATGCGCTCGATCGGTTCCGGATCGTGGCCAAGAAGCAGCTCTTCCCCAATCAGCTCTCCGGCGGGCAGCAGCAGCTCGTCGCCGTGGCGCGTGCGGTGATCGCCAGCCCCAAGCTCCTCCTGGCGGACGAGCCGACCGGCAACCTGCACTCGAGCCAGGGCAAGGAGATCATGGAGCTGTTCAAGACGCTCAATGCCCAGGGCACGACGATCATCCAGGTCACGCACTCGGAGACGAACGCGGCGTACGGGAACCGGGTGGTGAACCTGCTGGACGGGTGGATCGTCAAGTGATGGGGGACCTCCGGTGCGCGCTGCGGATGCTCCGGAAGAACCCGGCGCTCACGCTCGTCGCCGTGATCTCGCTCGCCCTCGGCATCGGCGCCAACACGGCGATCTTCTCCTGGATGGACGGCTTGGTGCTGCACCCGCTGCCGCTGGTGAAGCAGCCGGACCGATTGGTGCTCCTCAAGACGCTCGGCCCGGGCGGCGCGGAGTGGTCGGTCTCGTATCCGGACTTCCTGGATTGGCGCGCGCAAGTGCGCTCGGTCAGCGACCTGAGCGTGTTCGGGTCGGGCCAGCTCGGCCTGAGGACCAGTGCGCAGGCGGAGCGGGCCTGGGGGGTCTTCGCGTCGGCAGACTACTTCGACCTGCTGGGCGTGCGCCCACTCAAGGGGCGCCTGTTCAATCCGGACGAGGCGCGGACGCCGGGGAGCGCGCCGGTCGCCGTGATCAGCTACGCCTTCTGGCAGCGGAAGTTCGCGGGGGACGCGGAGATCGTGGGCCGCCATCTCACCCTCAACTCGCGCGACTTCACCGTCGTCGGCGTGCTACCGCCCAAGTTCGGGGGCATGGTGGTGGGGCTCGCCTTCGACGTCTGGGTCCCGATCACCATGCAGCCGCTGCTCTCGGCAGGGGGCAGCCTCGATCGGCGCGGGGACCACTGGCTCACGGCCATCGGGCGCCTCAAGCCCGGCGTCACCCTCGCCGAGGCGCGCGCCGACATCGCCGTGGTCCAGCGGCGCCTCGCCGCGACCTACGACGAGGATCGCACCACGACGGCCCTGGCGGCTCCGCTCGACTCCGAGGGGGCCCAGAAGTGGTTCCGCCCGCTGTTCATCGCGCTGCTCGGGATCACCGGCGTGGTGCTCCTGGTGGCCTGCGCCAACGTGGCCAACCTCCTCCTCGCGCGCGCCACCGCGCGGCGGAAGGAGATGGCCGTGCGCCTCGCGCTCGGCGCGGGGCGGTGGCGGCTGGCGCGCCAGCTCCTGATCGAGAGCGCGCTCCTCGCCGGAGTCGGCGGCGCGGTGGGCCTGTTCATCGCGCTGTGGGGACGGGAGCTGTTCGCGGGGTTCGTCCCGCCCGCGCCGTTCCCGATCGAGCTGCAGTTCGGCGTGAACGGCCGCGTGGTGGCCTTCGCGATCGTGGCGACGGGCCTGGCCGCGCTGGTGTTCGGCTTGGCGCCCGCCCTGCGGGCCTCGCGTCCCGACCTGGTCCCGGCCCTCAAGGACGACACGGGCCAGCGGGGCATGAACCGGTCGCGGCTCCGGAGCGCGCTGGTCGTCGCGCAGCTCGCGCTCTCCGTCGTCGCCCTGGCGGCGGCCGGACTCTTTCTGAGGAGCCTGGACCGGTCGAAGGCGGTCGAGCGCGGCTTCGGCGATCCTCGTCATGTGTTGGTCGTGAGCACGGATCTCGTTGCCGCGGGCTATGACCGGACGACGGGCACCGCGTTCGTACGGAGACTCATGGATCGGGTGGCTGGCATGCCGGGCGTCACCTCGGCGAGCGTCTCGATGTTCATCCCGCTCGGCTTCCCCACCCAATACACCCGGGGCACGGCGGTCGAGGGATACCAGGCGCGGCGCGATGAGGACATGTCGCTGCGGTACACAGCTGTGGGGGCGGATTACTTCGCGACGATGGAGACGCCGATCGTGCGCGGCCGCTCGATCACGGCGGCCGACCGGGACAGCACGCTTCAGGTCGCCGTGGTCAACGAGACCTTCGCGCGGCATTTCTGGCCCGGCCTGGACCCGATCGGGCGGCGGCTGAGCATGCGGAACGGGGAGTGGATCACCGTCGTGGGGATCGCGGAGGACGGGAAGTACGACGCGCTCGATGAAGCTCCGCTGCCGTTCATCTTCCTGCCGTTCGCGCAGTTCTACGTGTCCCGGCCGAATCTGATCGTGCGCGCGGCGGGAGATCCCAAGGCGTTGCTCGAGCCGCTCAAGCGGGAGTTCGCGTCGCTCGATCCGAACGCGCCGTTCCTCGACCCGCGCACCCTCGAGGAGCACATAGGTGCCTCGGTGTTCGTCCAGCGGACCGGCGCCACGCTGCTCGGCGGGTTCGGAGCGCTGGCGCTCCTGATGGCGGCGGTCGGGATCTACGGGGTCATGGCGTACGTGGTGAGCCAGCGGACCCGCGAGATGGGAATCCGCGTCGCCCTGGGCGCGGGGCGCCGCGAGATCGTCGGGCTCGTCCTGGGGCAGGCGACGGGGCTCGTGGGCTTGGGGCTCGCCATCGGCGTAGCGGCCGCGTTCGGCGTCGGCGTGCTGCTCCAGAGCCAGCTGCTCGGGATCAAGGCGTACGACGTGCCGACGTTCGCCACCATTCTCGTGCTCCTCGCCGCCGTGGCGCTGCTGGCGAGCTGGATCCCCGCGCGCCGGGCGGCGCGGGTGGACCCGGTCGTCGCGCTGAAGTACGAGTAGGACGGACAATGGACTCGATCGTTCAAGACTTCCGCTACGCCATCCGCGCGCTCCGCAAGAGCCCGGGCCTGGCCCTCCTCGCCGTGCTCTGCATGGGGCTCGGCATCGGGTCGGTCACCTCCATGTTCAGCACCGCCGAGGCGTTCACCTTCCGGCCGCTGCCGCAGGTGCACGATCCGGCGCGCGTGATGCACGTGTGGGAGACCGTGGCCACCGCGCCGCGGCGCAACGACGGGATGAGCCCCGCGGCGCTCCAGGACGCGCGCCGGCTCTCCGTGTTCAGCGGCGTGCTCGGCGTGCGCTGGTGGGTCGCGAACATCACCGGCGTGGACCTGCCGGAGCAGATCCGCGGCGCGCGCATGACCGTCAACGCGCTGCGCGTGCTCGAGCGCGCGCCGATCCTGGGCCGGGACTTCACCGAGGCCGACGACGCGCCCGGCGCCGACCACGTCGCGCTGCTGGGGTACGGCCTCTGGCAGCGGCGGTTCGGCGGCGACAGCGGGATCGTCGGGCGTGCGGTGTGGGTCAACGGCGAGGCGTACCGGGTCGCGGGGGTGATGCCGTCCGACTTCTCCTTCCCCGTCGGCGTGCAGCTCTGGGCGCCCCTGGCTCCGGCCGCGGCGGAGTGGGCGGACCGGACGAACCGCAGCATGTTCGCGTTGGCCCGCCTGGCTCCGGGCGTCAGCGTGCGCGAGGCCGACGCGGCGGCAACGGCCCTCGGCACGCGGCTGGCTTCGACGTACCCGGCGGCCAGCGCCGGCTGGACGATCAGCGCCGAACCGGCCGAGCAGTACTTCGGTGCGGGGCCGCGCCCGTTCATGATCGTCCTGCTGGCCTCGGGCGCCTTCGTCCTCCTGATCGCGTGCGCCAACGTGGCCAACCTCCTGCTGGCACGCGCCACGGGGCGGCGCAGGGAGCTGGCGGTCCGGATCGCGCTCGGCGCGCCGCGCGCGCGCATCGTGCGCGAGCAGCTCGCGGAGAGCCTGCTGATCGCGCTGGCCGGCGGCGCCCTCGGCGTGCTCTACACGCTCTGGGGGCTCGCCTCGCTGGCGCGGAGCGTGCCGATCGAGGTGCGCGCGTTCATTCCGGGGTTCGGCGAGCTCCACCTCGACCCGCGGGCCCTCGCGGTCGCCGTCGCGGCGGCGGTGCTCTCGGGCATCCTGTTCGGCCTCGCGCCCGCCTTCACCGCGGCCCGAGTGGACGTGCAGGCGTCCCTCAAGGAGGGCGCGCGTGGCGACGTCGGCGGTGGCCGCGGCGGGCGATTGCGCGCCGGCCTGGTCGTGGCGGAGGTGGCCCTCGCGCTCCTGCTGCTGGTGGGTGCCACCCAGACGCTCGATACCTTCCGCCGCCTGGCGCTGACCGACCCCGGGTTCCGCAGCACCGGCGTGCTCACCCTCGCGGTGACGCTGCCGGCCGCCGACTACCCGAAGGACAGCGCGGTCGTCCAGTTCTATCAGAACCTCGAGGACCGGATCGCGGCCCTGCCCGGGGTCGAGCGGGTCAGCTCGACGACGATCCTGCCGCTGTCGTGGAGCGAGAATCGCTGGGGCATGGAGGTCGAAGGCCGGCCGCTCCGCCGCCGCGAGGACGCGCCGTTGGTCGGGGTCCGCCAGGTATCTCCCGGCTATCTCGAGACGCTACGCGTGCCGCTCGTGAGCGGCCGTCTCCTCACGCCGGGAGACCGGATGGACACGCGGCCCGTCGCGGTCGTGAGCGAGGCGACGGCACGGATGCTCTGGCCCGGGGAGGACGCGGTCGGGAAGCGGTTCCGGCCTGATACGGGGCAGTGGATCGAAGTCGTGGGCGTCGTGCGCAACGTGCGCGCGAACCCGCTCATGGGCGGCGAAGTGAACGCCGTCGCGTACCTCCCGAATCTCCAGCGGCCGGCGCGGACGCTGACCTACGTCGTCGCCGGCCCGGGCGATCCGAATGCGCTCGTACAGCCGATCCAGCACGCCATCAATGCGCTCGATTCGCGCCTGGCGGCCGGGGACGTGAGTCCGATGCCACGCGTGATCCTCTCGACGCTCTCACCGCAGAGCGCGACGGCGCAGACCCTCGCGGTCTCCGCGCTGGTCGCGCTCATCATGGCGTGCGTCGGCATCTACGGCGTGATGGCGTACTCGGTCACGCAGCGCACGCAGGAGATCGGCGTGCGGGTCGCCCTCGGCGCATCGTCGGCCGGCGTACTGCGGCTCGTGCTCGGGGGAGCCCTGAAGCTCGCGGGGATCGGGATCGCGATCGGCCTGGTGGGCGCGGTCCTGATGGGCCGCGGGCTCCAGGCCATCCTGGTGGGGTCCAAGGCCACGGACCCGGTCGTGCTGTCGGCCGTGGCGCTCGCGCTGGCCGTGGTGACGGTGGCAGCCAGCTACCTCCCAGCCCGCCGCGCCGCCCGCGTGGACCCGATGACGGCGTTGCGAAGCGAGTGACGGAGTCCGGTCCCCATGCTTGACGACCTCCGCTACGCCGTCCGGACGTTGAGGAAGAGTCCCGGATTCACGCTTGTCGCCGTGCTCACGCTGGCGCTCGGCATCGGTGCCAACACGGCCATCTTCTCCGTGATCGACGCCGTGCTGCTCCGGCCGCTGCCGTACGCCCAGCCGGGCCGGCTGGTGGACGTCAACCACTTCTATCCGTCGCTCAACAACCTGCGGGCCGGGGTCTCCGTGCCCGGGTTCCGGGACTACGGGGCGCGCACGGACGTCTTCGAGAAGAGCGCGGTAGAGACCGGGGCAGCGATGAACCTCACCGGCGCGGGCGAGCCGGAGCGCGTCAACGTCACGCGCGTGAGCGGCGAGTTCTTCACGACGCTCGGCGTCAGCGCGGCGCTCGGGCGGACGCTGCGCCCCGACGAGGCGCAGGCGGGGCATAATCAGGTCCTGGTGCTGACCGACGGCTATTGGAGGCGGAAGTTCGGCGGCGACTCCACCGTGATCGGGCGCACGCTGCGGCTCAACGACGTGGACTACCAGGTCGCCGGCGTGATGCCGGCTTCCTTCCGGGACTTCTTCGGACGCCAGACCGATCTCTGGACGCCGATCCTCTTCCAGCCGGCCGACTTCGGCGACAACCGCCGCACCAACGAGTTCCTCTCCTTCATCGGCCGGCTCGCCCCGGGCGTGACGGTGGAGCGGGCTCAGGCCGAGATGCACACGCTGGCCCGGCAGCTGAAGGCGACGTACAAGAACAGTTACTCGAGTGACTGGGATCTCCAGGTGACCTCGTTGAACGAGGAGGCGGCAGGCGGGCTGAGGCGGGCGCTGCTGGTGCTGCTGGGCGCGGTGGGCTTTGTCCTGCTGATCGCCTGTGCCAACGTGGCGAACCTCCAGCTGGCCCGCACCGCGGGCCGTGCGCGGGAGATCGCCGTGCGCGTGGCGCTCGGTGCGTCGCCGCGCCAGCTGATGCGTCAGCTCCTGACCGAGAGCGTGCTGCTGTCGCTCCTGGGCGGCGTGATCGGCCTCGTGCTGGCAGCGTGGGGCGTGCCCGCGCTCCTGGCCCTGACGCCGCGGACGCTCCCGCCCTCCGGCGCCGTGCGAGTGGATCTTCCCGTGCTCGGGTTCGCGCTCGCGGCGTCGCTCGCGACGGGCCTGGTGTTCGGCATAATGCCGGCGGCCCAGGTGGGGCGGTCGGACGTGCACGAATCGCTGAAGGAAGGGGGGCGCGGGGCCGTCGGGGATCGCGGCTCGCTCACGCTGCGGCGCGGCCTGGTCGTCACGACGGTGGCGTTGGCGCTGACGCTTCTGGCGGGAGCGGGGCTTCTCATCCGCAGCTTCTCGCGTCTGGTCGGCGTGGATCCCGGGTTCCAGGCGGATCACCTGCTCACCTTCAACGTCTCGCTGCCTCAGGCCAAGTATCCCAACGACACGGTGCGGATCGCCGCGCTCGAGCGGTTGATGACTACGATCGGGGCGGTGCCCGGCGTCGTGTCCGTCGGCGGCACGAGCAACATCCCGTTCGGCGGCAACTGGGGCACTGCGAGCTTCAACGTGGAGGGCTACCAGGTCCCGCCGAACATGCCGATGCCGTGGGGCGATATGCGGGTCGTGACTGCGGGCTATCTCCCCACGATCCGGGCGGCGCTCAAGGCCGGCCGGCAGTTCACCGAGGCGGACCACCTCGGGGGCGCACCGGTCTGCATCGTGGACGAGGATGTGGTGCATCGCTTCTGGCCCAACACCGATCCGATCGGCAGGCGCATCACCTTCAACAACCTCACGGACACCAACATCACCTGGATCACGGTCGTCGGCGTGGTCGCCCACACGCTGCACACCGGCCTCGACGATCAGCACCGCGTCCAGGTCTACTTCCCGCTCGCGCAACGGGGGCTGCCGTTCCTCGGCGTCGTCGTGCGGACGGCCGGCGATCCGATGGCGGCCCTCGGCAGCGTGCGCGCGGCAGTGCGCAGCGTGGACCCCGATCTCCCGCTGGCCGGCGTCAACACGATGGACGAGCTGATATCGCAGACGACGGGGCCGCGGCGGTTCTCGTTGCTGCTGCTCGCCGGTTTTGCGGCGCTGGCGGTCGTCCTGGCGTCCATCGGTCTCTACGGCGTCATGAGCTACATGGTGACGCAGCGCGCCCGCGAGCTGGGCGTCCGCCTCGCGCTCGGCGCCGGCACCGGCCGCGTGCTCGTCCTGGTGCTGCGGCAGGGCGTGGTGCTCGCACTGGTCGGCGTGGGCATCGGGCTCGTTGCGGCGCTGGCGTTGACGCGGGCCATGCAGGGGATGCTGTTCCAGGTCGGCGCGACGGATCCCGTGACCTTCGTGCTCGTGCCCCTGCTCCTGGTCGGCGTTGCGGCGTTCGCCAGCTGGCTCCCGGCGCGCCGCGCGACCCGCGTGGACCCGATGGAGGCGCTCAGGGCGGAATAGGCCCGGGCAACTCTTCCCGCCCGCGGCGGTCGTCCAGCGCACCGTGGACCGCGCCCTCGAGCGCCGCCACATCAGCCTTTAGAGAGGCTGTCCGCTTTCGGGAACGCAGGTCCCACAGCCGCACACCGGCCGCCGCACAGCGGCCGGTCGTGCTTCCATAAGTTATTGCGCAACATTGTGTTACGTGCGCGCCGTGCTGGCACGCGGCTCGCTCGGAGCAGATGATATGGACTCGCTGCTCAGCGACCTCCGCTACGCCATCCGCGCCCTTCTCAGGAGCCCCGGCTTCACCCTCGTGGCCGTCCTCACGCTCGCGCTCGGCATCGGGGCGAACACCGCGATCTTCAGCGTCGTCAACGCGGCGTTCGTGCAGCCGCTCCCGTACGGGCGCGGGGGACGCGTCGTGGCCGCTTTCGAGACCGACAAGGGCGCTGGCACGATGCGGCTCTCGCAGCTCGACCTCCAGGACTGGCAGGCGCAAAACCGGAGCTTCAGCCACCTGGCGGCGTACTGGATGTGGATCCAGAACACGCTGATCGGCGGCGAGCCGATGCGGCTGCTGGTGACGCATGTGACGCCGGAGTTCTTTCCGGTCTTCGACGCCAGACCGCTGCTCGGCGCGATGCCGCACGCCGCGGCCGGCGGGGTGCTCATCAGCGAGCCGCTGTGGCGCAGCGCCTTCGGCGGCTCGGCGGAGCTGGGCGGCAGGTCGGTCGTCGTGGAGGGACAGCCCTACGCAGTCGCCGGCGTGATGCCGGCCCGGTTCGATTTCCCCCACGGCGCAGAGGTCTGGGTCCCGTTCGAGCTCGTTCCGGACAGCACCTCGCGCTCCGCTCACAACTACCGGGTGCTCGGCGACCTCAAGGACGGCGTGACGCTCGACGGCGCTGAGGCCGATCTCCAGGCGATCGCGGCGCGCATTGCGGCCGCGAATCCCGAGACCAACCGCGATGTCGGCGCCAGGGTGATCGGGCTCAAGGAGACTCTGGTGGGGCAGGTGAAGCCGACGGTTGCCCTGCTCTCGGTGCTGGCCGCGCTCGTGCTGCTCGTCGCCTGCGCGAACGTCGCCAACCTGCTCGTCGTGCGGACCAGCGTGCGCCGGCGCGAGATCGCGGTGCGCGTCGCGCTGGGAGCGGGCGGCGGGCGCCTCGCGCGCCAGGCGCTCACGGAGAGCGCCGTGCTCGCGCTCGCCGGCGCGGGACTGGGCCTGGTGCTGGCCGTGTGGGCGGGTGACCTGCTGCGGTCGAGCCCGGCCATCGCCGCCCTGCCTGTGGCCCCCACCGTAACGAACGGCTGGGTGGTCGCATTCACCTTCGTGGTGGCCCTGGCGGTGTCGCTAATCTTCGGCCTCGTGCCGGCGCGGCAGGCGGTGCGAACCAGCCTCGCCGAGGCGATCGGCCAGGGCGGCGGTCGCGGCTTCACGCGCCGGAAGCTGCACCGTGGACTGATCGCGTCGCAGGTGGCGCTGGCGACGGTGCTCCTCGTAGGTGCGGTGCTGACGGCGCGCAGCCTGCTGCGGCTCCAGGGGGAGTCGCTCGGGTTCGAGCCGCGCGGGGCGATCGCCCTCACTGCGACTCCGGCCGACAACGTCCGGGATCAGGCACGCCTCCAGGCGGAAACGGATCTGCTCGACCGGGTACGCGCCATCCCGGGCGTGACTTCCGCGGCGGAGACCAATGCGGTGCCCTTCGGTGGCGGCGGACCCAACGGCCTCGTCGTAGTCGAAGGGCGGGCGACCCAGGAAGGTGAACCCTGGCCCGAGTGGCGCATCGTGTCCGACGGCTTCTTCCGGACGCTCGGCGTTCCGCTGAAGCGGGGCAGGGAGTTCACGCCCGCGGACCGGGGTGGCATGGGCGTCGCCGTCGTGAACGAGGCGATGGCCCGGATCTTCTGGCCCGGGAAGGACCCGGTGGGCGCGCGCGTCGCCGTTCCCGGCCTGAACGACGTGGAGTGGCAGGCGCACCAATCCGGTCGCGAGATCTGGTTCACCGTCGTCGGCGTGGCCGGCGACATCCGCGACATGGCGGTCGGCGAGCCGCCCGCGCCGACGATCTACCTCGTGTCCTTCCAGCACCCGAACGCCTCGCTCAGCGTGATCGCGCGCTCGGCGCTGCCGCCCGCGTCGCTGCGCTTACCCCTGCTCGCGGCCGCCAGGGCGGTGAGCCCCGGCGTCCCGGTGCGGGTGGCTGCGCTCGGGGACTTCGTCGTAGGATCCATCGCGACGCCGCGGCTGCGGGCTCTCCTGACCGCCGCGTTCGGCCTGCTGGCCCTCGCCCTGGCGGCGGTCGGCATCGGTGGCGTCTCCGCCCACGTCACGGCGCAGAGCACCGCGGAGATCGGCATCCGCATGGCGTTGGGTGCGCACCCTTGGCAAGTGCTGCGCGCTGTCGCGTGGCCCGTCACGGCCTCCGCGCTGGTCGGTCTCGCGATCGGATTGGCGGTGGCGGCCGCGGGCTCTCGCGCCATCGCGGGGTTGCTCTACGGCATCGCGCCGACGGATCCGGTTGCGTTCGCCGCCGTCGCGGCTGTGCTGGCGGGTGTGGCCGTGGCGGCCGCGTACCTCCCCGCGCGGCGGGCGACACGCGTGGACCCGATGGAAGCGTTGCGGAGTGAGTGACGTGATCCCGCACCCGGAGGGTTCATGGACACGCTGATCCAGGATCTGCGCTACGCCATCCGCACCCTTCTCAAGAGCCCCGGCTTCACGCTGGTGGCCGTCCTCACCCTCGCCCTCGGCATCGGGGCAAATACCGCGATCTTCAGCGTGCTCTACGGCGTGCTGCTGCGCCCGCTGCCGTACCCGGAGCCGGCGCGGCTCGTCGGGTTCGCGCAGGTCTACCAGGGGAGCCGGAGCGAGCGGAACGTGGACTTCCGCCAGTTCCGGTTCCTCCAGGACAACAGCCGGGTATTCGAGTCCGCCGCCGCGTCCACCGGCCTCGGGTTCGACGTGTTCACTGGAGCGCAGGCGGACCACGTGGACGGCCTCCGCGTCTCCGCGGACTACTTCCGGGTGCTCGGCGTCTCGCCGGCCCTGGGGCGTGCGTTCTCGGCGGACGAAGACCAGCCGGGCGGGGCGCAGGTCGCGATCCTGAGCTACGGCTACTGGCAACGGCGCTTCGGTGGCTACCGCGGGATCGTGGGCCGTTCCATCACGCTCGACGGGGCGCCGTTCACCGTCGTGGGGGTGATGCCGGCGAACTTCGCATCGGCGCCGTCCGCGGACGTCTACTCCACGCTGGGTCAGGTGTCCCGCTCGATCGGGAGCGGCACCAATCTCACGTTCGTGGCCCGTCTCCGGGCGGGCCTCGCGTTCGCACGGGCGCAGGCGGAGTTCGCTCCGACGGTGGCCGCGTTCCGGGAGACCTTCCAGGGCCGGAACCTGCCCGCGCAGTTCCGGCTCGAGTTGTTCCCGCAGCGGCAGCTCGTCGTCAACGACCTGCGGACGCCGGTGCGCGTGCTGTTCGGCGCGATCGCGTGCGTGCTGCTGATAGCGTGCGCCAACGTCGCGGCGCTGGTGCTGGGCCGGGCGGCCGAGCGCGGGCGCGAGCTGGCGGTGCGCGTCGCGCTCGGCGCGTCGCGCGGCCGTGTGGTCCGGCAGAGTCTGACCGAGAGCGTCGCACTGGCGCTCGCGGGCGGCGTTGTGGGCCTCGGTCTCGGCGCGTGGGGCCTGGACCTGTTGCGTGTCTTCCTGCCTTCGTCGCTCGAGGGTGTGGTGATCCGCTTCGACTGGTGGGCGGTCGCGTTCACGTTCGCCGTCTCGCTGGCCACGGGTGTCGCCTTCGGGATGCTTCCCGCCTGGCACGCCGCAGGCTCTGACGTGCACGATGCGCTGCGCGAGGGCTCGGGGCGCACGACGGCCGGCGCGGCGCGCGGCCGCCTGCGCAATGGGCTCGTGATCGCGGAAACGGCGCTGTCGGTGATCCTGCTCATCGGGGCGGGCCTCCTGATCCGCACGGTCGGCAACCTGCTCCGCACGGACCCCGGCTTCGACGCGCAGCGCGTGCTGTCCGCCGAGATCTGGCTGAACGGCGCGGGCTATGATTCCACGGCCCAGATCGCGGGCTTCTACCGGCAGCTCACCATGCGGCTCGCTCAAGTTCCGGGCGTCCAGGCCTCCGCCGTCGTCGAGGCGGGGCTCCCGCTGGAGCGCGGCGGCAACCAGTACATGTTCATCGAGGGTCAGACCAACGGGGCTTCGGTGGACTACCGCTCCGTCACGCCGGACTACTTCCGCGCGCTCGGCGTGCCGGTGGGGCAGGGAAGGGTCTTTACCGATGCCGACCAGCAGGGCGGTGACCCTGTCGCGGTGGTCAACGCGTCGTTCGCGCGCCTCTACCTGTCGGGGCGTGACGCCGTCGGCCGGACGGTCACGATGAACGACCGGAAGGAGGTGGCGCGGCGCATCGTCGGCGTGGTGGGCGACGTGAAATCCGAGATCGGTACCCCAGTCCCGCCGACCGTCTTTCTACCTTCTGCGCAGACGCCTGCGGGGTACTCGCGCCTCTTCGGCGTCTGGTTCCCGACGCACGTGCTGGTGCGCGCCGCCGGCGATCCCTCGGCGCTCGCCGCGGCCGTGAAGAACGCCATCCACGACACCGATCCCCGCGTGCCGGTCGGCCGGGTCCGCGGACTCGCCGACGTCCTCACGCAGTCCGTCGCGTTCCAACGGTTCCAGATGCTGCTGCTCTCCGCTTTCGCGGCGCTGGCGCTCGTGCTGGCCGCGGTGGGGCTGTACGGCGTAATGAGCTATGTGGTCACGCAGCGCGCGCACGAGATCGGCGTCCGTGTCGCTCTGGGCGCAGTGCCGGCCGACGTGCTGGGAATGGTGCTCGGCCGCGGGCTCGTCCTGGCCGCGGCGGGCGCGGTGCTCGGACTGGGCGGCGCGGCCGCGCTCACGCGCCTGCTCCGGAGCCAGCTCTACGGCATCCAGGCGGCGGATCCCGCGACGTTCGCGGAGGTCACGGCGCTGCTCGTCCTCGTGGCGCTGGCGGCCTGTATCGTGCCGGCCTGGCGCGCGGCGCGCGTGGACCCGGTCGTGGCGTTGAGGAGCGAGTGAGGTGGGCGGCCTGATGCAGGACCTGCGCTTCGCTGCCCGGACGCTTCGCAAGAGCCCGGGCTTTACGCTCGTCGCCGCGCTCACCCTCGCCCTCGGCATCGGCGCCAACACCGCGATCTTCGGCGTCCTTTACGGCGTGCTGCTCCGGCCGCTTCCATACCCTGAGCCGCAGCAGCTGGTCGGGCTGTCCGATGACCGCGCGATCACCTATCGCGAGTTCCAGTTCGTGAAGGAGAACGCTCCGGTCTTCGAGAGCTTTAGCGTCTGGACCGGCGTGGGCCTCAACGTGTTCACCGGGAGCGAGGCCGAGCGCGTCGCAGCGCTCCGGGTCTCGTGGGACTACTTCCGCACCCTCGGCGTACGGCCGGCACGAGGCCGCGACTTCGTGGCCGCAGAGGACCAGCCGGGGGGGCCGTACGCCATCATCCTGAGCCACGGCCTCTGGGAGCGGAGCTTCGGAGCCGACACGTCGCTGGTCGGTCGCACGATCACGGTGGACGGGGCGCCCTATCTGCTTGCCGGCGTGCTGCCTGCGTCCTTCCGCCCGCCCGAGCCCGTGGAGGCGTATGCCACGATGGGGCAGGTGGGACGCGCCATCGGAGGCGGCGAGAACCTTCACGTCATCGGCCGGCTGCGCGCCGGCCTCTCCGTCAGCCAGGCGCAGGAGAGGACACGCTCCACCTTCGCCGCGTTCACCCGGGAGTTCCTGGCGGGCGCGCCGTCCGATTTCAGCATCGAGCTGTATCCCCTGCGTCCGCTCCTGGTGGCGGATCTCAGGGCGCCCGTCAGAGCGCTGTTCGTGGCGGTGGGGTTGGTCCTGCTGATCGCGTGCGTCAACGTCGCCAATCTCGTCCTGAGCCGCGCCGCTGGTCGCAGCCGGGAGCTGGCGGTCCGCGTCTCGCTCGGGGCCACGCGGGGGCGGCTGTCGCGTCAGCTCCTCACGGAGAGCATGCTCCTCGGGCTTCTGGGCGGTGGCCTCGGGCTCCTCCTGGCGGACTGGGCTCTGACCCTGCTCCTGGCGCTTGCGCCGTCCGACCTCCTTCGCGCAGGCGATGTCCGCCTGGACGGGTGGACGCTGCTCTTCACGGCCGCGGCGTCCGTGCTGACGGGCGCCGCGTTCGGCCTCGTGTCCGCGTGGCGCGCGTCGGCGACGGACGTGCACGACGCGCTCAAGGAGGGTGCGGGACGCGCCACCGCGGCACCGCGCGAGGGCAAGGTCCGGGACGCGCTGGTGATCGCGGAGGTCGCCCTGTCGCTCATGCTGGCCGTCGGGGCCGGCCTCCTGATGCGGTCCATCGCGAACCTCGTGCGAACGGACGTGGGCTTCGATCCCGGCCACGTGCTGGCCGCCGAGATCTGGCTGACGGGCTCCGGCTATGATTCCACGTCCGCGATCGCGGCGTACTACGATCGGCTCACGCAGAGGCTCGAGCGCGAGCCCGGAGTGAAGTCCGCCGCGGTGATCGAGGCCGGCATTCCCCTGGTCCAGGGCGGGAGACTGTCCGTGGCCGTGGACGGCGTGTACCAGCCCGCCAGCATCAGCTACCGCACCGTGACGCCCGGCTACTTCCGCACGATGGGAATCCCCATCGAGCAGGGTCGGGACTTCGCAGCCTCGGACGCCGGCGGCCCGCCCGTCGTCATCGTGAGCGAGTCGTTTGCCCGCAGGTTCCTCGACGCGCGCGCCCTCGACCGGGCGATCACCGTGGGTGGGAACCCTCCCCGAGTGGTGGGGCAGACCGTGGGCGTTGTGGCCGACGTCAGGCAGTTCGTCGGCGACCCGGTCACGCCGACGGCCTATCTGGTCTCGGCGCAGACGCCCGCCGGCTTCACGCGCGTGTTCAGCAGTTGGTTCCCGATTCATGTCGTGGTGCGGACCGACAAGGAACCTGCCGCGCTCCGGGGCGTCGTCGAGCGCGTGGTGCGCGAGACGGACGCGCGCGTGCCCGTGGGGCGCGTGCGCACCATGGACGAGATCCTGTCGGGGTCCGTCGCGTTGCGGCGCCTGGTCTCCGTGCTCCTCACCGTGTTCGCGTCGCTGGCCGCCGCCCTCGCGGCGATCGGCATCTACGGCGTGATGAGCTACGTCGTGACGCAGCGCCGGCACGAGATCGGCGTCCGGATCGCGCTCGGGGCGGTGCCCCGTGAGGTCCACCGCCTGGTCATCGGGCGCGGGATGGGGCTCGCGGCCGCCGGAATTGCGATCGGCCTGGTGCTGTCGGGGGCCCTGACCCGGCTGCTCAGGGGCCAGCTCTACGGGGTGACGCCGGCCGACCCCAGCACGTTCTTGGCGGTGACGGTGCTGATCGCGGCCGTGGCCCTTGCCGCCTGCTATCTGCCCGCGCGGCGGGCGGCGAAGGTGGACCCGATCGTCGCCCTGAGGAGCGAGTGATGGACTCGCTGATCCAGGACCTCCGCTACGCCGTCCGGGCGCTGAAACGCAATCCCGGTTTCGCCCTGGCCGTGGTCCTCTGCTTCGCCCTCGGCATCGGGGCCAACGCGACGATGTTCTCGGTCCTGAACACGCTGCTGTTCAAGCCGCCCGCCCTCGTGCGCGATCCGGGCCGCGTGGTACGCCTGTATTTCACCCAGACCTCGAGCCTCTTCGGGCGCTTCACGCAGGCGAGCACCTCGTACCAGAACTTCGCCGACATCCGCAACGGCGTGCCGGCGCTCGCGCAGGTCGCCGCGATGTCTGCAACCAGCCTCGACGTCGGGCGTGGCGCGGATGCGACCCAGGTGCGAGGGTCGCTCGTTTCCGCGTCGTTCTTTCCGGTGCTGGGCGTTCCGCCCGCGATCGGCAGGTTCTTCGATGCCGAAGGGGATAGTCTCGGCGGCGTCCTGGATGTTGTCCTGAGCCACGCTTTCTGGCGGCGTCACTTCGGCGGGGACTCGGCGGTCCTCGGCCGCTCGATACGGATCGGAAGGGCGCTCTGCACGATCGTCGGCGTGACGCCGGAGGGCTTTACCGGCATCGATCTCCAGCCGGTCGACGTCTGGGTGCCGCTTGGGGCGATGGGCGCCGTCACTGAGATGAGGGGCAGCGAGTGGTTCACGGACCGTGGCTGGATGTGGGTCGAGCTGCTCGGGCGCCTCAAGCCCGGCGCCGCCGCCGCGCAGGCCGCGGCCCAGGCCACGGTGGTCTTCCGGCGCGGCGATGCCGCCTTGAACTGGAAGGATCCCAACGCGCTTGCGGAGCTGCGACCGATCGAGGCCGCGCGCGGCCCGGAGGCGTCACGCTACGCCACATTCTCGCTGTGGCTCGTCGCAGTTTCTGCGCTCGTGCTGCTGATTGCCTGTGCGAACGTGGCCAACCTGCTCCTGGCACGCGCGCTGCGGCGGCGCCACGAGGTGGCGGTGCGCCTCGCGCTCGGCGCCGGCCGCGCGCGGATGGCGCGCCAACTGGTCACCGAAAGCCTCGTCCTTGCACTCGTCGGCGGCGCCGCCGCGCTGCTCGTTGCCCTTTGGGCCGGCCCGCTGGTCGGCGCCTACGTGCTGCCGCGCGGGACCGGCGCCGGGCCGGCGCTCGACGCGCACGTGCTGGCGTTCACCTCCCTCGTGGCGCTCGCCACCGGGGCGCTGAGCGGCCTCGCTCCCGCGCTCCAGGCCAGCCGTCCGGATCTGGCGGCGGCGATCAAGGCCGGGGGCGGCGAGCGCGAGGGCACCTACCAGCGGTCGAGGACGCGCCTCGCGCTCCTCGTCACGCAGACGAGCCTCACCATGGTGTTGCTCGCGGGCACGGGCCTGTTCCTGCGCAGCCTGCGCAACGTGCTGCGGATCGACATCGGCCTCGACGCGCCGCGCGTCGTTGTCGCCGACGTCAACGTCTTCAACCTCGGCTACACGCGCTCACAGGTGGATGACCTCTTCCGGCGGCTGCTCGAGCGAGTCGAGCGGGTGCCCGGCGTCGAGCGCGCCGCCATCTCGCTCGGCGGACCGTTCGGCTGGCAGTTCGGGCACTCGTTCCGCGCGCCGGGCACCGACTCCGTTCGGGTGCCGCCCACCGGCGGTCCGTACATCAACGGCGTGACGCCCGGTTTCTTCGCGACCCTGGGGACCGCGATCCTCAGGGGCCGCGCCTTCACGCCGTCTGACAGCGGCACCCGCGTGGTCGTGGTGGGCGAAACGCTGGCGCGCCAGGTCTGGCCCAAGGGTGGCGCCCTCGGCCAGTGCATGATTCTGGCGGGGGACAGTGTCTGCACGATCGTCGTCGGCGTCGCCGCCGACCAGGTGCGCTACGATCCGACGGAGGGCGCGAAGCTGCAGTACTACGTTCCACTCGGGCGGCAGGATAACGGGCACCGGACGCTGTGGATCCGGACGCGCGGCGCCCCGCGCGCGCTCGCCGGCGATGTCCAGCGCGCGCTGGCGAGCGTGTCGCCCGATCTGCCATACGTGAGCGTCCGCCCGCTCGAGGACCTGGTGGAGCCCCGATATCGCCCGTGGCGCCTCGGTGCGATGGCATTCGGCCTGTTCGGCGGCCTGGCCCTCGTACTGGCGGGGCTCGGACTGTATAGCGTGCTGGCCTACACGGTTGCACAGCGCACCCGGGAGCTGGGGGTGCGGATTGCGCTCGGCGCGACGGTGGGGAACGTGTCGCGACTCGTGCTCCGGCAGGGTCTGAGCGTAGCGGCCGTCGGGATCGTGCTGGGCCTCGCGCTCGCGCTGGCGGCGGGCAAGGTGCTTGCGTCGGTGCTCTACGGCGTGTCGCCACGTGATCCGCTGGTGCTCGCTGGGGCCGCCGGCGTTCTCCTGGCTGCCGCCGCCCTCGCCAGCTGGCTCCCCGCGCGCCGTGCGGCGCGGGTGGACCCGGTGATGGCCCTGAGGAGCGAGTGATGGACTCTCTGGTCCAGGACCTCCGCTATGCCGTCCGGGCGCTGCTCCGGAGCCCGGGCTTCTCCGTGCTCGCCGTGCTCACTCTCGCGCTCGGCATCGGGGTCAGCGTCGCGATCTTCTCGGTGGTCGACAAAGTGCTGCTCCGGCCGCTGCCGTTCCCCGACTCGCGGCGGCTCGTCGCCGTCTGCGAGACGCACCCGTCGGTCGCGGGCTTCTGCATCGGCTCGCCGCCCGACGTCGAGGACTTCGCTGCGCGGACCCGCACGCTCTCGTCCATCGGCCTGGGCCGCGACTGGCCGTTCACGGCGCGCCGCGGGACGTCGTCCGAGGGCGTCGACGGCGGCCTCGCCACGCCCGGCCTGTTCCACACCCTGCAGCTGACTCCGGCGATGGGCCGCTTCTTCCGACCCGACGACATGGGTCCCGGTGCGGCGCCCGTCGCGGTGCTGAGCGACGCGCTGTGGCGGTCGTGGTTCGGCGCGGATCCGGCCATCCTCGGCCGCTCCCTCGTGCTCGACGGGAAGAGCTACCAGGTCGTCGGCGTGATGCGGCCGGGTGACGAGGTCCCGCAGCTGGAAGAGGCGCGGCTCTGGGTTCCGCTCCCCTTCAATCCGAAGGACGAGGAGAACCGCAGATGGCGTGGCTTCGAGGTCATCGGCCGGCTCGCGCCCGGTGTGACGCCCGCGTCGGCGACATCCGAGCTGGGCGCGATCCAGCGCGACCTCGGCGTCCGGTATCCGCAGACCAATCGGGACTGGGGCGTGCGGGTCGTGCCGCTGCTCGACCAGATGGTGGGTCCGGTGCGTCCGACGCTGCTGGTGTTCCTGAGCGCCGTCGCGATCCTCCTGCTGGTGGCCACGGCCAACGTCGCGAATCTGCTCGTGGCGCGGGGCGCCTCGCGCGAGCGGGAGTTCGCCCTGCGCTCCGCCCTCGGCGCGGGACCGCGCCAGCTGTTCCGCCTCATCGCCGCGGAGAGCGTGGTGATGGCGCTGGTGGGCGGCGCCGGCGGCCTGCTGGTGGCGCGCTGGGCGATGGACGCGCTGCTGCCGCTGATCCCCGGCGGGCTGCCGCGGCTGGAGGGCGTGTCGCTGGACGCCCGCGTGCTGGTCTTCGCGCTGGTGCTCACGGCCCTGACCGGCATCGTCGCGGGCCTCGCGCCGGCGGTGCGCGCCGCGCGCCTCGATCTGGCAGCCGCGATCAAGGAGGGCCACCAGCCGGTGGCGTGGCGCCAGGCGCTCGGGCTGCGGGGCGGCCTGGTCATCGCCGAGGTGGCGATGGCGTTCGTCCTGGCGACGGGCGCTGGGCTCCTGGCGCGCAGCTTCGCTTCGTTGCTCCGTTGGGAGCCCGGCTTCGACCAGCACAACGTGCTCACCTTCTGGACGCTCGCCTCGGACGGCAAATACAAGGACCACGCGAGCGTCACCGCGGTCTTCGAGCGCATCAGCGCGGAGCTGCGGACGATCCCCGGCGTGACCTCGGTGGGGATGGCGTCGAGCGGGCCGCTGTTCGGTGGCACGGAGACGGGCGAGTTCGTTCTGGAGGGCTCGGAGGCGGTGGCCGGCCGGGAGCCCGTGGTGGCGCGGTGGTACGACATGGATCCGGGTTACTTCCCGACCCTCGGCGTGGCGCTGAAGCGCGGTCGGTTCTTCACCGACGCGGATCGCGAGGACGCGGCGCCGGTGGTCATCATCAACGAGACGATGGCGCACCGCTACTTCGGCGGCGTGGACCCCGTCGGACGGCGAGTTCGCCAGAAAGACTGGACGGCGTCTGCGGAGGTCGTCGGTGTCGTTGCGGACATTCCGCCGTTCCTGCCCGGGACGCCGGCGCAGCCGGAGATCTACTGGCCCTACGCCCAGTCGCCTCGATGGGCGAGCTACTTCGTGCTGCGCACCGCCGGGGACCCGACGGCGATCGTGAAGGCCGTGGGCGCGCGCCTCAAGAGCGTGGACCCGGACATGGAGGCGAGCGGCCCGGCGACCCTCGAGGACCGGGTAGGGCGGCAGCTGCGCCGCCCGCGCTTCAACCTGCTCCTGATCGGCGTGTTTGCCGCGTTCGCCCTCGGCCTCACCGTCGTCGGCGTGTACGGGGTCATCGCCGCGTCGGTGGCGGGACGCACACGGGAGATCGGCGTGCGCGTGGCGCTCGGCGCCACCGCCCGCCAGGTCCTGGGTATGGTGGTGAAGGAAGGGATGGTCCTGGTCGGCCTCGGCGTGGCCATCGGCCTGGTGGCCGCGATCTGGCTGACGCGCTTCGCCTCGAAGATGCTCTACGGCGTGACGCCCGGTGACGTGTGGACGCGGGTCGTCGTGGTGGCGCTCGTGGCCGGCGCCGCGTTGCTGGCCTGCTTCATCCCGGCGCGCCGGGCGACGAAGGTGGATCCGCTGGTGGCGCTGCGGAGCGAATGATGGCCGGTTACTCGAAGCGTTCGCTGGTGGACAAGCTCGGCATCAAGCCGGGCGCGTCGGTGCTGATCCTTGAGGCGCCGAAGGGCTACGCCAAGACGCTCGGACCGCTGCCCACGGGAGTCGCTGTCGCGAAGGCCCTCAAGGCGGACCTCACCTTCATCCACCTGTTCGTCACCAAGCGCGCCGATCTCGAGCGCCGGTTCGCGGCGCTCCAGAAGGCGCTCGCGCCCGCCGGCATGCTCTGGATTTCCTGGCCGAAGAAAGCCTCCG
>Ga0187849_1001001_pt1 | contig 33803 bp, 28 predicted proteins | sample June2016WEW_4_10_2_FD_132412 | JGI IMG/M metagenome (GOLD analysis project Ga0187849, IMG submission 132412) | Peatland microbial communities from SPRUCE experiment site at the Marcell Experimental Forest, Minnesota, USA - June2016WEW_4_100 | ecosystem: Environmental > Terrestrial > Soil >...
AGCCAGCCCGCGTAGCGGGCGTGGTCATTTAGCCCATGGCGAGCCAGCCGTGGGATGGTGACGGCATTCCAGATTCGTCAGTCCGTCAGTTGACGGACGGCGTCCGGGCCTCGTCAGGCAAAGACATACCGAGGCGCGCCATCGCGGGCCTCGTTCGAGCTATAACCAGATGTCGCCCCTTGCGGGGCTCAACACCCCTGCTGCTACATTTTCTCCCACGGCTGGCTCGCCGTGGGCCAAATGACCTCGCCCGCTACGCGGGCTTTCGGGCACCGCTAACCATTATTCTAGCGCCTATGGGTGAAGGGGGTGGGTAGCCACCGTCAGCGGTTTCCTGACTGTGGGTTCGTGGCCATGGGGAAAGGCCCACGGTCAAGACGGCTCTGACCGTGGCTACCCTGCTAGCCGGCGAGTGCAGCGCCACCACAAACTTCCTCGAAAGGGACTTCCGGGTGGGCAGGAGCTTACACTTCAACGAATAGGCCGTTATACGGCCGAGTGGATTGTTTCGGGGTTGCTTCCGCCCCCTGCCAGCAGGTAGTCAAGAGCCGCTGAAGTAATTGACTTTCGCTTTATATTCGCTCATAATCCTATGTAGACACTCAGCGGGTTTAAGCCGGCCGCCCTATATCGGAGGTTTGCTTTTACTAATCAAGCGGGGCTCTAAAAACTGTGCTATAAGCGTTCGTCACAAAACGATGCAGCAAGAAGAACATTTAGGAAGCGATGGTCTGGTAGCCCGAGATAGCGGGGCATGGGCAAAAGAAAAACTCTACTATCTCGAGCGCTATTTTGACATCGTTTCTGTCGGGATGAAGAAAAAGTGGGCTGGCAGGCTCTACTATGTGGACCTGTTTGCGGGGCCGGGAAAGTGCCGGATTCGCGAGACGAATGAAGAAATCGATGGATCCCCCCTGATCGCTCTCAAATTCAATTTTGCGAAGTACTTTTTTGTTGAGTCCGACGACAAACGCTGCCGAGCTTTGCAGGCGAGAGTCAAAGCCCGTGCCCCTGAGAAAGACGTGGAGATCATACAGGGAGATTGCAACGATGAGATCGAGAAGATTAAGCTGCCGCCTTCCAGCTTAGGGCTCGCCTTCATCGATCCCACCGGCGTTTCTTCCCTTGCCTTTGGGACGATCCGCAAACTTGCCCACGATCGCAAAATCGACCTCATCATTAATTTCCCCGAGGGCATGGGAATTCGTATGAATCTGTTCCAATACACCGAGAGTGAGAGAAATGCACTCAACCGCTTCATGGGCAGTGCCACATGGCAGGAACGCCAACGGCAGGTCCCGACATCATTCGATGAGATGTGCAAAGATATAGCAAAGGAATATCTGGCCAACTTGAAATCCTTGGGGTACCTCGCCGTTAACAGCGATTGGATTCCTGTAAAAACGGACCGAAACACATTGCTTTATTACCTACTTTTCGCCAGCAAGGACCCCCGAGGCAACGACTTTTGGCGCAAAATCACGAAAATCGACCCCCACGGACAACGTCATCTATCATTCTCATGAGGACGGAACTGGCGGGGTTCTGCTGAACCAGGCATCGTAGATTATGGCTGCGAATTCGGCAATTGAGTGGACGGAATCCACGTGGAACCCGCTCACGGGCTGCACGAAGATCAGCCCGGGGTGCAAGCGTTGTTATGCAGAACGGATGGCCCTGCGGCTCCAAGCTATGGGCCAGCCGAATTACGCCAATGGCTTCGACTTGGCCCTTCACGAGAGCGCCCTGGAGTTGCCACTGAAGTGGAAGAAGCCCCAGACGATTTTCGTGAACTCCATGAGCGATCTGTTCCACAAAGCCGTGCCCGTGGACTTTATCCTGAAGACCTTCGAGGTCATGCGCCGCGCCGACTGGCACCACTTCCAAGTCCTCACCAGAAGGCCAGACCGCCTTTTGGAGCTTTCGCCCAAGCTTCCCTGGGAGCCGCACATCTGGATGGGCGTGAGCGTTGAAACTCTTGCCTACACTTTCCGCATTGACCATCTTCGCCAAACCGGAGCCATAGTCAAATTCCTCTCCCTCGAACCGCTGCTTGGGCCGTTGCCTCGCCTGAATCTCGATGGCGTCGATTGGGTGATCGTGGGCGGCGAATCCGGGCCCGGTGCCCGCCCCATGGACCCGGCTTGGGTTTTGGAGATTCGTGACCAGTGCCTAGACGCGCGCGTTCCGTTTTTCTTCAAGCAGTGGGGCGGAACGAGAAAGAAGAAAGCGGGGCGAGAACTCGACGGCCGAACTTGGGATGAGATGCCGATAACGCCTGGGGTACTTGCCCCGAGCCTCCCGAGTCCTCACGCCGTAGCCGCGCCCGGACGCGAGCAACCGGTGCACACCTCCAAACCAATGTAGGCCCGTCCCACAACGACCAGTGATATATTGGCAGTGTGGAAGCCCCTACGATCAACACACGATGCGCCTGCATCGTCGACAGCGATGCATTTGCCCTCGCAGCGGTCGTATCGTCTCATCTGTCCATGCCCGCGACGTACTTACCAGTTTTCCTCATGCGAAGAGTGTTAGTTCCGAGAACCGACAACCCCACTTTTATGACTGAGAGCTATCTGGCGTACGCAATGGGGGAGGAGGACGGCACTCTGATTTGCAATGCGTTAGCGAGGATGGGATGGCCCGATTACTTGATCCTCGCCGGGTTGAATGAGGCTCAAAAGAGTTATCTTGACATGAGGGGCGGGTCGAAGATTATCGAAATCCGAGATGTGGCCGATATTGAGCCAAAACTTTCACCGTTACGAATACCAAAGACAGGGACGTTGAAATGCAAGACTTCCGATCTTCTCAACGGTCTTTTTGTGGCTCAAAAGCTACAGAAGAAACTATTGATTGACGAAGAAGCATCGCCATTACCCGAGGTCGTATGCCTCCAGAAGGGCATCCTGGTTATCGAAAGCGTGGAGGATGCTTCTCCGGTAATCGCAATCAATTACGCTAATTCCGTAGGGGCAAGCATTTTAATTGTCGAATGCCTTCCGATGCATGAAGGGCGCAATGTCCAAGTCTGGATCCAGGACTGGAAAGAGAAGGATGATCACAAGCAGTTCGATAAACTGTATGACACGGTTCGGCGGAGGATTCGCGGTGTTTCATTCTCGCAGTTCGAGTACGCCACTTTCTTCACTGAGGGACTTCCTTACTCTTTAATTCTGGAGAATGTTATCCCGTGTAGCTATGTTCATCTTTCGCTAAGAGCGGACCTGTTCATAGTAAACAACATCCTGTTCAAGGAGGGTGAGCCTTTTGATGCATCCGTCGTTTTTTCACCCACCTTCTTCCCCGACGAGGAAACCAATTTGCTCCGCGACTTTCTCAAAAGCAGCAATCTGTATGTGCGAGCGCTTATTGGGAATACTGCCAACCTTGCTAACTTCGGTTTTCATGCCGAGTGTTTTCCTTATGACTTACTCCACATATGCAGCCACGGCGGCGAGGTGGACGGGTACGAGATGTCGGAGCGGTTCACCGATAGGGATGGACAAACTCACCTCGTTGAGTTTGAGGAGGTTATCGGCGTCACCCCGGTTCCAAACAAACCGGACATCGTCGCGGTTCATCGCAAGGTGTTTCCAAGAAAGCTAGACGGCTTGACCTGGATGAGCCCGGAACTCGAAAAACAGGACTTCCCCAGACATGTATATCACAGCATGTGGAAATGCATGGTCGAATCGGAGGGCCAGAGAACGAAAAAGGGGCGCATTGCCTTGTCATGTGCCATCGCTTGTGCTGACAGCATTCATCAAGGGCAGTTCAACGGATTGGCGTCGTACAGTTCTCCGCTGATATTTAACAACTCGTGTTGGTCGTGGTACGAGGTTGCTGCGGGCTTCTTGGCGTCCGGGGCGAGAGGTTACGTCGGCACCTTGTGGGCGATAGATAATCGGGCTGCCGTCATTGCGGCCAAGACGTTCTATGAGAACCTATTTTCCGGGTCTGTTCTCTCCGCTTTTCACAAGGCCACGAGGGCGATTCAGGCAACGGCGTCCAAGAACATATATATTTTCTGGGGACTCCATTTCAGCAGGCTTACTGCAGGACGGAGCACTGCCGAAAGCCGAAATCGAGTTCAGCAAGAACTCGCGCGCGCCGTCAAGAGATGGGTCAGGGAAGTTCAATCAACGAAGAGCACAGAGATCAGAAGAAACTCAATCAAAGTGCTCAAGTCAATCCTCCAAGAGCTTGCTTCCAATTTTGGTTCGGTGTACATAAGAGAGCTCGAACGTCAAATAAGCAGTATCGTGCCGGAGTTGAGGAGAACCGGACTTCCAGAAGACTCTGAACTACCGGCGCGCCGGTCATCGGCGGACTCTCCCGTGGAATACAGGGAAGCCAATGAGCAGCACCGATAGATCAGGGTACGGTGGTGCGTTTACGATATTCGTGCCAATTCAGTGTCTTCGCGGCAAAATCTAGCATCCGATGTTGACCCAAGCCGAAGCCGACCAGTTTATGCAAATGCCGAAGCACTTCGTTCGTCCTCCGGCGATGATCACTATTCCGCCGGGAGCGGATGACACCTACGAACTCGCCGATCCGAATGACAGAGAAAGATTCTTGCTGGACGTTTGGCGAGGGACGCTCCGCCTATCAAAGTTGAAGTTCCAGAATAGGGTGCGAACCGCTATAATTCTGGTCCGGCTCGATGTGGACGGAGCGCCTCATACGAATCCGGACGGCGTGCCGCTTTCGGGCACCCATCTGCACTTGTTCAAGGAGGGGTACGATGACAAGTGGGCGTACCCGGTGGACCCGTCGGTATTCACGCTCCTGAGCGATCCAGGGAAGACATTTCACGATTTCTGCGCATTCTGTAGAATTGAGTCGCCTCCTCCAGTTCAGGGAGTTATCACATGAACCGGGTCGAGTGTCAAAAGCTGATTGATTCCTATGTGGATTGGCTCCGCCAAGGCCTTTCGGTGGAAGAGGTGGGTTGCGCCTGCGAGCTCACCACTCCCTTTCTCGACCGTCACAACGACCACCTGCAAGTTTATGCCACACGGCGGAACGGAAATATCGTGCTCTGCGACGATGGGTACATCCTTTCCGACCTGAGAACCAGCGGGCTCGAAGTCGACACCCCCAAGCGGAAGTTGGTGCTGGATAGCGTGCTCAACGGCTTTGGCGTGCGGATGGAAAACAATCAGTTGCTCGTTGAGGCCTCAGCTCAGAACCTTGGGCAGCGGCTCCACTCCCTGGTTCAGGCAATGCTGGCGGTTAATGACATGTTCGTGATGGCCCAGCCCCGAGTTGCCAGCTTCTTCTTCGAGGACGTACGTGCCTTCCTCGACAGCCACGACGTCCGGTATACGGCCCGCGTGAAGCTTGCGGGCAAAAGCGGTTACGACCATGGCGTGGATTTCCTGATTCCAAAGTCGCGAACCCGCCCGGAACGAATCCTTCAGGCAATTGCCGCTCCCAAGAGGGAAAATATTTTCGCGTACTTATGGACTCTGAACGATACGCGGGCGGCGCGCACTGGAGACGCGGCACAAGAGGCGGAAGCGTACGCCTTCCTGAACGATCAGGAGCAGTCAGTGGGCGGAGACGTGATCGAAGCATTGAATGCCTATCGCGTCACTCCGGCAGTATGGTCCAACCGTAGCCAATACGTCCGGGCATTGGCTGAATAGCCGGTGAGGATTTTCCCGGCTGGCGCACTTTTCAGGAGAGGCTAAAAGTCTGCTACCTGCGAAGGTATTTCGCTCTATTGGGAATCCAAGTGCCGACTCTCGAGGAGGCCCTGCGAACTGGCGAAGGCCAGCGGGCGGAGTTTAAGCGCGGCATTTCCGACGACGAAACAAAGACCGGCAGCGTCAACACTGAATTGCTGAAGTCAATTGCGGCATTTGCGAACACAAACGATGGCGTGATCCTCATCGGGGTCGACGACGCGGGCCACGTCAAGGGGCTGGATCTCGACTTCAAACAGAGAGACGGCTTGGAGAGAAAAATCCACCAGCTTTCCCGCAACCGCATAAAACCAACACCGCCGATCCAGGTTGTTTTCGAGGAATTGCGCGGCATGATCATCGCGAGGATTGCCGTGGCGCGCGGTGAGGCCCCGCTATACATGACGGATGGTGTCGTTTACTTGCGCCAAGGGTCTGCGGACGTTCAGGCACAACCCGACGACTTAACCCGACTGGTCGCCGAATTCGCGTTTTGAAGCTTTACCCCAACTGATAGCACTTTCTTCGTCCTCGTCTGACCTTCGGGGTCACCTTGACGGTTTGTCGCCTAACCGGAGATGTAACCTTCGCGGTCCCGAAACGGGTTGGGGGCTCGGGGCGGCGTAGGGGTCCCCGCAGCTAACCGCGCGCAGGCGCAGCCGTCCAGGTGTTGGAGAGTTGTGCAATCGCCGGGCTGGCAAAAGACGGCCGCTTTCTAGCGTTTGCGACAGCCAAATACCTCGGTTAGTGTCCAACTACTGGCCGGAACCTGGCGCAACCGGCTTTTTCGGAATCGTGTCTTTCGTCAGCGTTTCTTCACCTCGATCAGGCACACGGAGCGTGGCTCCATCGGGACGTCCAGGACGGTGGGAAATTCCACGTCCTCTTCTTTTCTCTGGTCGCCGGCGTAGAGAGTCAGATGCTTGATGCCTGATCCTTCCAGCTCCACTTGGGGAGTTTCCGGTAAATCGGCGTAGTTGGCCAGCACCACGCCCACACGCCCATCCGGTGCTTGCCAGGTGGCGGATTGCACTGTGGGTTCCTTGCCCCAGCCGAAGTCGCGCTGCCCGACTCCTCGGACTTTCCAGGGCCGCAGCATGCGTCCGTAGATCAGAAAGTCGCGCGCCACTCCCGCGCGGAAATGATTAGTGCGCTGGGCCCAGTCGAGAATCGCCGCCTGGTCCGGGATGGCGCGGGTCCAGGTTTGGTCCCAGTCGTATTCGATTTGGCCGTGATCTCGCAGCGTGAAGTTGACGATATAGCCGGTCACCAAGGCTCTCGCCACCGAGGCGCGCAGCGCTTCGTCACTGGTGCGATGGGTGTAAAAGCCCTCATGACCGTTGGCGTATTCGTGGTACAGAAACGAATACAACGGACACGTGCTGACGCGGCCGTCCCAAACATGGAAGTTTTGAAGATAGGTCTCCGGCGGCGCTCCCTCGCAGGACATTGCCATGTGGGGATTGATGGACCGGGCCACATCCTCGTCCGCTTTGATGAGACCGTCGAAGGCCTCCGTCATCCAGGGCCCCGGCACGGGTGGATGACCATGGTTAGTGGCATAGCAGGCGCGAGGGCCGGGTCCCTGATCGAACTGCTGGACGACATCAGCTCCCATCTCCGCCATTCGCCGGGTCATGTCCAGCACCATCTGCCGGCCCCTCTCGGTTCCCACACAGGCTACGTAGTTCCTTCTCCACGCCCAACGGTCTTCCAGAAGGGTCCCGTCCCATTTGCGCGCTGCGGCGGACTCTCCTTGATGGGCGCGGAAGTAGGGCATTCCATCGTATTGAGTGTTCTTCTGTGAAGTGACCCAGCAGAGGCCGTCGCCATAAAGAACCGGATGCCAGCCATTGGCCTTCGCTTTCACCATGAATTCGCGGAAAGCGGCCTCGCCGCCCAGGGGCGGAAAAGCCTCCGGCTGCACCCAGGGCCCGGAGTGCTCCCAATTAAAGACAATCGGCATCAGCGGACTCTTGAGCGCACCGGCAAGGCGATCCAGATAGGGCAACGCGTTGGTCAGCGGGGTGTATTCTGGATTCACCGCCGCCGGCGGGTCCCAATCCCCCTGACCCCTCATCGGGAAGGCAATCCCCACGGGAGATTCTTCCAGCCATTTGGGAAAGTCTGCCCTCTGCCCTAGCTTCTTCGCGCAAAAGGGCTGCTGGGAAGCCCAGTCGCGGTAGATTTCCGCCGCGGCGTACCAGTCACCGCGGAAGGTTCCAATCACCACGTTGTAAGGAAGCTTGGTTTCGCTGGGTCCGCACGTGCCCGGGAAATGTCCCAATCCCAACGAGACACCGTCTCTTTCCAGTAGGGGATCGAGGAATTTTGGCAGCCCTTTGGGGTCGTCGCAGGCTACGTAGAGGCCGCCGGCGTCGTTGTAGTAGGCCATCAACTGCGTGGTGGTCCACTCGCCGGGGTAGTTGTTGGAGCGCCAGATTTCCGGCGTATCGTTTTCCCTTCCTCCCCAAGCTCCGATGGACATTGTGGGTTCCACCGGGCCGGCCAGCGCTCCATCAGCGAAGGACCAGAGGATGTGGCTGGAGTTTTGATTGGCGGAACTATCAAACGGGACTTCGATCACCGGAAACTGAATGTGGCCGATCCACCACGACGTGCGATTGTTCAGCGTCATCGTCCAATAGGTTAAGGTTTCGTGCGCAGGACACCGCACGGTGACGCGGGCGTCGAGCGGCAACTGGCCAATCTCCTCGAAGTTAAGGGTGAGCGTCTCTCCCTCGGCGCTGCGGCTTCGTTCCACGTTCACCGTCTTGGCATCGGAGGACGTGACCAGCTTGAACTCGCCGTGGTCATCCAAGAACTCGATTTTGAAGAGTGGCAAGCGGCCGTGACCGGGAATCAAAAGGTCGTGGTCCTGGCCAAAAGTCGACCGCAGCGACTCAATGCTCCCTCGCTTCGCATCGATCACCAGCCTGTAACCGGAATTGATTACCATAACGGAAGGCTTGGACGCGGGCGCAACTTGCGCCGCCCAAGCGCTGGCGGTGGTGAGAAACGTCCCACATAGAAATAGCGCCGTGAACGTTGTCGGGCGACTCTGTCGTCTCACAAGAATCTCCTCCTGGAGGGGAATTCCTTAACGGTATTGCAATGCGGAGTCATTTTTCAAACTCTGCGGCTCGTCGGCGGTTCCCGAGTGTACAAGCCGCCAAGTTCAAGAACAACTTCGCGCCACCAAAGCAAGAAGCGGGCAGGATGATTCCCATCACCCTTTCCCCAAGCGCTCGCGGCCCGGTCCATGGATCGCACGACGAAAGCGTAACAGCCCCTGGCCCTTCGCAGCATCGCCCTCTTGCCCGTCCCTCAATACCCGGGAGCGATCACACGCAGAGCGCGCGGGATCACTTCAATGGTGGCGGGTAATTCCTGTAAGAATTCGCCGTCGCCGAACAATTCCATTCGTGAAGGCGCGCACAGGGTGATCTTGCGCGCCTGAAGGTATTTGATTCGCGGATGATTCAAATGTTCACCCCGGTAGGCGCGCGGAACCCACCGCAGCAGTTCGAGGCGGCTCATATAGGGGATGATACAGATATCCAAGAGTCCATCGTCGAGCTTGGCGCGTGGCGCGAGCCGGATGCCACCCCCATAGGAAGCGTTGTTTCCGACCACTGCAAACACCACATCTCCGGAGAAAGACTCGCCATCGGCAATGATTTCGAGCTGTTGTGGCCGATATTCGGGCAGGCACCAAAGGAGTGACCACATGTAAGCGAGCGACCCACTGAGCCATCGCGCGTGCTCGTTGGCGTAACGGGTGACCGTTGAGTCAAATCCCACTCCGGCGATACAGCCATAAATCGCCGACCCGGCCTGGGCAAGATCAATCTCCCGAACGTGACCGTTCAGCAGTGCCGCGGCCGCGGTGTGCAGCTCCATGGGCATGCCCACGCCCTTCGCGAAATCGTTACCCGTGCCCAGCGGCAGCAATCCCAGAGGGATCTCTGATTTAAAAAGTCCGTTGATGACGTAGTGGTGGGTGCCATCACCGCCAGCGGAAACAATGAGGTCGGGCTTTTCCTCACGCGCTTCTCGTGCAAGCTCCATCAGGTGCTGGGCGCTTTGGCTTTCGCGAACAACGAAGTGAACGTGCTGCTGGCGGAAGACTTCGAGCGCACGTTCGAGCAAACGGCGCGCCTTGCCTCGCTTCGCGGTAGGGTTGAACAGGATGATGATTCTCACGGTTTGGCTTGGGAAGGATGCAGAATTAGCATGAGGATGTCAAGGCGTAAGGAAGGGGAATTGAGCATTCGGGGCTTCACAGGTTGCGTAAAGACTCGTTGGCGCTGTCATCCTGAGGAAACATTGGCGCCGAAGAATCTTGCATCGTTCATGAGAATATGCAGGGCCAGATCATTCGCCGCACTCAGGATGACAGCGATGGTCTCAGAATGACAGGAGGATGATGGTTCTTACGATTCCTCGTACGCCTGAGAAAACTCGTCTTTTGGAATCCCCGCCTGTGTGCATATTGTTCTGAGTGTGGAACCCTTCAAATAAGGGTGATTGGGCATGGTCAAAGGCGTTCTCGTGCCGTCAGGGTTTATCCGTACCATCGAGATGTGTTCTTTTTCTCGGACGGCTTGAAATCCTAATGCATTGAGGGCCCTTATGACCCTTCGCTTTGGGGCATCCGCCGGAAATTTGGCCACGGGATATTCCCTCCTTGGTACTACATAGGCGGATTATAGATTAGAATTGGATATTACTTCAAGTACGAAGCAAGGGCTTCCTGCGTTCTGCTAGGTCTCCACCGCTGCTTCGGTGACAAAGGCTTCGAGGACAGGGATTTGGCACTCAAGAGCTTCAGGGCCGAAGGTTTCGGCATGGAATTTGAGCGCTGATTTTACGTCAGCGAGTGCTTCCTCGTAGGTCTCGCCTTCGCCGACCACTACCCCCTTAACGCCGAGAGGGTAAGCGACATATCCGTCTGAGTGCTTCTCGATGACAATCTTGACGTTACGCATAACTGCTCCTTAACTGCCAATTATAGCGCCGGCGGGCTCGCCTTTGGGCGAAAGTCCACTAGAACTTGCTGACGGCCAACCTTAAAGGCGACCTCGCTGTACTTCGGATTGCCGCTGTCGTCCCAGGGAATGAATTGCCACGCGGGATCCGTAATTCGCTTCCACGTTGGCTGTGAGAGGTTCCCCGTCACAATAGACACTGCGCCCGCCTTGATTTGGCGCTGGGCTTCGCTCTTGGATTTGCACATGTCCAGTGTCACGAGCCAACTGTCAAGCCTCGCGCCCCACTGGATAGCCTTCTCGGACGGTCCCACCTTTACCCACACCTCACCTCCCGGTTTCACGCCGGCATCCCCGCGAGGTGCGTTCGGATCAATGCCTTTGCCCTCATGCTTGATTTCAAAGTCCCTTTGCGCCTGAGTGGCGGCATCGGCGCTGTGAAAATCCGTGATGATTTGGCGCGCCAGGGTTTTCTTAACTTCGAGTGGGTGACTTTTTCCGGACGCCACGGATGTCTTGAGAGCCTCGGTTTCGGCCGGCGTCAGATCGGTGAGCAACAGGTAATACCGCCACATCATTTCATCCGAGATCGACAGGAGCTTGCCAAACATTTCGGCGGGCGGCTCATTGATGCCCACGTAATTGTCCAGTGACTTCGACATCTTCTGTACGCCGTCGAGCCCTTCCAGGATGGGCATAGTCATGATGACCTGCGGCTCCTGCCCATACTCCGGCTGAATGGCGCGCCCGACGAGCAGATTGAATTTCTGGTCGGTGCCGCCCAGTTCCACATCGATCTCCAGCGCCACGGAATCGTACGCCTGCGAGAGCGGGTAGAGCAGTTCGTGCATGGAGATAGGCCGCTGCTCTTTCATGCGATTGGCAAAGTCGTCGCGCTCCAGCATCCGCGCCACGGTGTAATGCGAGCAGAGTTTCACCCAGTCGGTGCTGGAGAGTTTCCCGAGCCAGCGATTATTGAAGTCCACCACGGTCTTGTGGGGATCGAGAATCTTGAAGACCTGTTTCTTGTAAGTTTCCGCGTTCGCGGCAATCTCCTCCGGGGTCAAGGGCGGGCGCGTCACGTTGCGGCCGGAAGGGTCACCGATCATGCCGGTGAAGTCGCCAATCAGAAAAATCACCGTGTGGCCGAGATCCTGAAAATGTTTGAGCTTGCGGATGAGCACCGTGTGACCCAGATGGATGTCCGGCGCCGTGGGGTCAAACCCCGCCTTCACCCGCAGCGGCTTGGCGGTCTTCGCCGAGCGCTCCAGCTTGGCCTTGAGTTCTTCCACGCGGATGGTTTCTTCCGCGCCTTTGGTGAGATAAGCGAGTTGTTCGTCGATAGTCATTGGGTTCGCTCGGGAAGTTGGAGCAGGCGAAGGGAAAGTATCTTCGCAAAATGGCGAGTTTTGCGCAGGAAGGCCTCGTCAGCCGTGATAAGCACGCTGTCAGTTTCGAGCGCCAGGGCTAGGAAGTAGGAGTCGTAGATCGTCGCCTGGCAGGCCGAAGCGATCTCAACGGCCTTCATGAGGGTCGACCAATTCAAAAGCTCCACTTCGATTTTCAATCTCTGGAAGGAATCAAGCGAATCAACAACCGTCGAGCTGGAAAGCTTATACGAATATATCAAAGCGTTGGCTATCTCGAAGAAAAGGAGCTGCGGAGCTCTTAGTTTACATTGCCCCTGCTCGAACGCTTCGAATAATTGGACAGCTTTCGCTTGTTCCGGCCCGCCCTCGTCGGCAAACCACTTGACCGCTACCGATGTGTCCAGGACGTAGGCAGGGGGTATCCTCACTTTTTTTCGTTCACCAGCCGGTAGCGCCAGTCATGGACAATTTTTGTGGCTGGCCAACTCCCCGCTTCCTTCGCGATCCTTCGAATAGCTTGAAAAGCTTCATGCCGCTGTTGGCGTAGTTCTTGCTCCTTGCCCGCACCGTCGTTCCTGGCGGCCTCGGAGCGGACGGCAGCGCGGATAAACTCGCTTCGTGAGGTTCTGAGGCGGCGCGCCTCACGGTCAGCCAAACGCAGGGTCTCGCGGTCAACCGTTATGTTGATTCTGGTTTTAGCAGACATAGCGTTTACACACGATAGTGTATCACGTTAATACCACCGAACCAAAGTTCAATCTTTACGCAGCACCCGGCGGCCCTCGAAGCGCAACTGGTCTTCGAGCAGCAGGCAAATCGCTTCGGAATAGATGCGGTGCTCTTCCTGGAGGATGCGCGCCGCGAGCGTCTCCGTCGTGTCGTTATCCTGAACCGGCACTACGGTTTGGCACACGATGGGTCCCGTGTCCACGCCTTCGTCCACCAGGTGAACGGTGCAGCCGGTGAATTTCACACCGTATTCGAGCGCTTGCCGCTGCGCGTCTTCACCCGGAAAAGAAGGGAGCAGCGCAGGATGGATATTCAGAATGCGGCGGGGAAATTCCCGGACGAAGTAAGGGCTGAGAATGCGCATGAAACCCGCCAGGCAAACCACATCAACCTGGAATTCTCTGAGCACCGCCACCACTTCGCGATCGAAGGCCTCGCGCTCCTTGCCCTGCGAGGGAATGAAGCGGGTTTCCAGCCCCATTTCCCGCGCGCGCACGAGGCCCAACGCTTCCTGCTTGTTGCTGATCACCACGGCGATTTCCGCCGGAATCTTGCCCGCCTGCACGTTGCGCGCAATGGCCTCGAAGTTTGAACCGCGGCCGGAAAGAAGGATTCCCAGTTTTTTCATTGGATCTACTCGCCAGGGGATTTATGCACCAGCATCGCCAGGACGCTTGGCGGCAAAAGCGAAAACGCGCCGACTAGTATATCGGGTCGAAGTTCTCTATGGCGACAATTCTTGGCCTAAAATGGCAGTTTGATATAATGCCGCGATGCACAAACCTCCATTGAGAACCTCTCTCCTAGCGGGCGTGGCCTTGGTGTTTTCTGCGCCCGCCCTGCTGGCCCAGGTTGACGCCGCAACACGGCAGTTATCGCACGACATTTTCAAGCAACTCATCGAGATCAACACCACGGACTCCGTGGGCAGCACCACCGTTGCCGCTGAGGCCATGGCGCGGCGCCTGCGCGACGCCGGCTTCCCCGCGAGCGATGTTGTGGTGCTGGGTCCCAACGCCCGCAAAGGCAACATGGTGGCGCGTCTGCACGGCACGGGCGCGCACAAGCCCGTGCTCCTGATCGGCCATCTCGACGTGGTGGAGGCGCGCCGCTCCGACTGGACCACCGATCCCTTTCAGTTCGTCGAAAAGGACGGCTACTTTTACGGCCGCGGCACGCAGGACATGAAGAGTGACGACGCCATTTGGGTCACTGAGTTCATCCGCCTCAAGCGGGAAGGGTTCAAACCGGACCGCGACCTCATCCTGGCGCTGACCGCCGACGAAGAGGGCGGGCTGTCAAACGGCGTGGACTGGCTGATCAAGAATCATCGCGACCTGATCGATGCCGAATTCGTGCTCAACTCCGACGGCGGCGGCGTGGACACCGAGAACGGCAAGCCCGTCATCGTCTCCATGGATGCCAGCGAGAAACTCTACGCGGACTTCCAGCTCACGGTGACCAACCCGGGCGGGCACAGCTCCTTGCCGGTGCCGGACAACGCCATCTATCATCTTGCCGACGCGCTGGGCCGCCTGGAACATTATCAATTCCCCCTTGAGCTGAACGACGTCACGCGCGCCTACTTTGAGCGCATGGCCTCCGTGGAAACCGGCCAGGAGGCTGCGGACATGCGGGCCATCCTGAATAGCCCGCCGGACCCCGCGGCGGCGGCGCGTCTTTCCCTGGACCCGCTTCAGAACTCGACGCTGCGCACCACCTGCGTGGCCACGCGGCTGGATGCGGGACACGCCAACAACGCCCTTCCCCAAAGCGCCCACGCCAACGTGAACTGCCGCATCCTACCCGGACACACGCGCGAAGAGGTTCGGCAGACCCTCCTCCGCGTATTCGCCGATCCCAAGGTCGAGGTGCGCTATCTCGACCATGGCCGAGTGCTCGATAGCGCGCCCAACGCCCAGGCCCTGCCGCCGGTCAAACTGCGGCCCGACGTGATGAATACCCTCGATAAAATTGCCGGAGAGCTGTGGCCGGGAACGCCCGTTATCCCCACCATGTCGACCGGCGCATCGGACGGAGTCTATACCAACGCCGCGGGCATGCCCACCTATGGAGTTTCCGGTGTGGCCATCGATATGAACGACGTGCGCGCCCACGGCCGCGACGAGCGCCTGCGCGTGGAATCGTTCTACCTGGGCGTCAACTTCTACTACCGCTACCTGAAGGCCCTCACTTCCGGCCATTAGCAAACTGACGGCGCGCCGAACTTCTGCTCGAAAGGGAAGCCCCAAGGACCTTACGCCCCGGAATCAGGAAGAGGTTCTGCAACAGTCGCAGCTCCTGGCGGTAGAGATCGTTGATCGCTTCCCGCGCCGCTTCGCTGTCGTAGCGGAGGTAGCCCCGCAGCGCGAATTGGTACAGATCGGTACGAGGGAATGCCACTCACACCGCGACAAAACCAAAGGGTGTTGATTCGCAACGAGTTACGCGGGGGGAACCACGGGGAAGGGTCTTCGACCCCTTGAAATTCACGCAAGTGCTCCTGCTGCCAACCAGATTTTCTAAGTTGTTGAAACTCAGGAAGTTGGTACGCCCGGGGTGATTCGAACACCCGACCCCTTGCTTCGTAGGCAAGTGCTCTATCCAGCTGAGCTACGGGCGCACGCCATGTGGTTCGACGTGGAAAGCGTTGGCTTCCCACCCGCTCTATAGTCTGGCACGGGTGCGGCACCGTGTCAATCCTATGCGCACTCCGGCAATGGGGCAGTTTGATTCTTGCGGCGGCGGTCCCTGACCTCCGAAGCTGAGGGCGCAAGGCTTTTCGGTGGTCCCCCCCAAAGCGGGGCAGGCGCCGACCGCCTCCACCGCAAACTATGCCGCTCCCGAGACACCTCCCCCCTCCCCTAGCGTGGTCTTTATGGTATAGTCGCGGGGAAATCCGGAAGGGAATGCACCTATGCCTATCGTTGAGAAAGTTGAGAAGGATCTGGTGGCGGCCCTCAAGGCGCAGGAGACGCTGAAGCTTTCCGTGCTGCGCATGATGAAAGCCGCCCTGATGAACAAGAAGGTCGAACTGGGAAAAGCCGTTGACGACCCAGAAGCACTAGCTGTGCTGCGGACGCTGGCCAAGCAGCGCCGCGAGTCCGTCGAGGCCTTTCGCAAAGGCAGAAGAGACGACTTAGCGGACAAGGAAGAGGCCGAGATCAAGATTGTGGAAGCCTATCTCCCCGCTGCGGCGAGTGAAGAGGAGATTGATGCGGCGGTTTCGGCGGCCATCGCCGAGACCGGCGCCAGCACCGCGAAGGATCTCGGCAAGGCCATGAAAGCGGCCATGGCCAGGCTGGCCGGCAAGAACGCCGACGGCAAGCGCGTGAGCGAGAAGGTGCGGGCCAAGTTGGGCGCCTGAACCCACGAGAAGAAGATCCAGTTGCGCCGGATGACGGCTTCCGAGTTCCCGGCTCATCGCAATCCTCTGCTGGGTAGTGGTACAGTTTGATGTTGCAGCGGCGAGTTTATCCGTCAACTGACGGACCAGTTGGCGGCATAAAGCCGCCTCTACATCAAACTGTACCACTACCCTCTGCTGGATTCAAAACCGTGGTTAAACAATGAGTGTTATCGCTAAAGGTGATGACAATGGCTGCTGAATCTGCTGAAAAACCCCAGGAAACCACGTTTCGTCCTTATATACCGCCGGAAGCACATACCTCGGAATTGACCTTACGCGCAGTGATTATTGGCGCGTTGCTGGGAATTGTCTTCGGCGCGGTCACTGTTTACCTTGCCTTGACTGCCGGACTCACCGTGAGCGCTTCCATCCCCGTGGCGGTGCTTTCCATCAGCATCTTCAAGTGGATCGGCAAGTCGACCATCCTCGAAAACAACATCGTCCAGACGACGGGCTCGGCGGGCGAATCGATTGCAGCGGGCGTGGTCTTCACCCTGCCGGCGCTGATCTTTCTCGGTTACTCGCTCGATTTGCCGGAGATTCCCCGCGTGCTGCTGCTGGCGCTGGTCGGTGCCCTGCTTGGCATTCTCTTCATGATCCCCTTGCGGCACCAGTTGAACGTGGTGGAGCACGGCGCGCTGACCTATCCCGAGGGCACGGCCTGCGCCGACGTCCTGATCGCGGGCGAGAAGGGCGGCAGCTTTGCCGGCAAGGTTTTCGGCGGCTTCGGCATCGGCTTGGTTTACAAGCTGCTGAACGAGGCGGGGCGCTTCTGGCAGCCACGGCCCATCTACCAACCAGGCTGGTACCCAGGTGCCACTCTGGCCGCTTCGGTGACGCCCGAATACCTGGGCGTGGGTTACATCATCGGCCCGCGCACGGCCGGAATGATCTTCGGGGGCGGCGTGCTCTCCTGGCTGGTCGTGATCCCCATGATCAAGTTCTTCGGCGGCGGCTTGCCCGGTGCGATTTTTCCCGGCACGGTTCCCATTCGCGACATGGACGCTTTCGCAATGTGGGCGGCCTACATCAAGCCGATCGGCGCCGGCGCCGTGGCCACCGCCGGACTCTTCACCCTGGGCCGCACGGTGCCGACCATCGTGCGCGCGCTGCGGAGCTCGCTTCGTCAGTTGGGACAGGCGAAAGGAGAACGGGTTGCCGCGATTCGCACGGAAGAGGAGCTGCCGGGCACGGTGATCTTCGGCGGCTCGTTTCTGCTGGTGCTGGTGGTCTGGGGGCTGATCGCTCTGCGCATCAATCCCGGCCACCTAGGCGGGAACTTGATCGCCGCGATTCTCGTGGTGGTCTTCGGTTTCCTCTTTGTTACCGTCTCGGCGCGCATCGTGGGACTGATCGGAGCCTCCGCTAATCCCATTTCGGGCATGACCATTGCGACCCTAATGCTGACGGCCATGCTGTTTGTCGCCGCGGGTTGGACAACCGGCGCCTACCCTGCTGTGGCGCTCTCCATCGGCGGCATCGTGTGCATTGCCGCGGCGGTGGGCGGCGCAACTTCGCAATCATTGAAAACCGGCTTCCTGGTGGGCGCCACACCACGACGAGCCGAAATCGCCATGATCGTCGGTGCGCTCACCTCCGTCCTGGTGATTGGGTTCACCCTGGTCTTGCTGAACCGTGCCTACACCCGCGTGCAACCGCTGGTGGTGGAAAACGTCGAGCTGACTTCAGAAATGAAAGTCGTCGGTGATGTCACCGAGAACGGCAAGAGCTACGAGCTGATCAACATCATCGGTTCGCACCGGATACCCGACGGCCGGTACTTCTACGACCCAACCGCGAAGCGCATCGAGTACCAGCGGCGCGAGGGCATCGGCTCGGAGCGCCTGCCTGCGCCTCAGGCTTTGCTGATGAGCACGGTGATCAACGGCATTCTGCGCCAGAGCCTCCCCTGGGGGCTGGTGTTGCTCGGCGTCTTCATCGTGGTAACCCTGGAACTCTGCGGGGTGCGCTCGCTGGCCTTTGCCGTAGGGTCTTACCTGCCCATTTCCACTACCGCCCCGATTTTCGCAGGTGGCGTGGTGAGTTGGCTGCTCCAGGTCGTCACCAAACGTCAGGAAGGCGAAGTTTCGAGCGGCGCACTGTTCGCTGCCGGGCTGATCGCCGGCGGATCCATCGGTGGGTTAGTCCTCGCCGCTCTCGTAGGATTCGACTTGGACCAGAAAGTTGCGATCGGAGTCCGGCATTGGCCTGGGCTCGCCAACTCGAGTGCCTTCGGCTTGCTGATTTTTCTGGCCATGGCCGGGGGGCTGTTCGCTGTCGGACGCAAGAAACTGGAGTAGGTTGGGTTACGGGATAAGTTGTGAGTATTTACACGACGTTCTAACCATCGCAGAGGAGGCACACATTTATGGCAAAGACGACCAAAATTGCTGCGCGGCCCAAGCGGGCGAAGGCTGAGATTGATGAGGAGTTCGCCGAAATCCGGGAAGAAGTGACGACCGCCCGCGAGACGCTGGAGCCGAAGACTGAAGAACTACGGAAGCAGAAGGAAACGGAAGTCCGGGAGGCGGTCCACGGACTTTCGGTAGACGCCGTAGTCGGAGAGATTTCGAACCTGGGTCTCGAGGTCTCGAAATCGTTGGCCGCTCTTTCCGACCAACTGGTGCAGGAAGTCAACCGCCTGGCAACAGTTCGGGAAGCCGTCACGCTCGAACAAAAAGAGCTGGAGCGGATGCACAAGATCGACGTCGCCGCGACCGCCATCGACCAGCTCGTTCAGGACTACAGTCGCCAGAAGGACCAACTCGAGGCTGAAATTGCAACGCAACGGACGGCATGGGGAGAAGAGCAGAAGCAGACGGAGCGCGACGCCAAGGAGCAGGAGGACCTCCTTAAGAAGCAGCGCCAGCGCGAGGCGGAGGAATACGAATACCGCAAGGCGCTGGAGCGCAAGAAGGCGCAGGATAAATACGACGAGGAAATAAAGCTCCTGGCCAGGGCTAATAAGGAAAAGCAGGAGGCGCTGGAAAAGAGCTGGCGTGAGCGCGAAGCCGCTCTGAAGGCCAGCGAGGAAGAGCTCCAACGCCTTCGCAAAGAAGCGGCAGAGTTTCCGGCCCGGCTCCGGGAGGAATCCGAGCATGCGGCGGCCGAGGCCGTGCGCGCCACGGAACAGAAGGTCGAACAGCGAATACTGCTTCTCAGCAAGGACAGCGAAGGCGAGAAACGTCTGGCGGAGCTCCGCATCAAGGCTCTTGAAGAAAACCTGACGCGGCAGTCGGCCCAGATGGCCGCCCTCGAAAAGCAACTCGAAGAGGCGAAGCGACAGGTGCAGGAGATCGCCGTGAAAGCCATCGAGGGAGCCTCGGGGGCCAAGGCGCTCAGCCACATCAACGAGATCGCCATGGAGCAGGCCAAGCACCGTACGCCGCAGGGATAAAAATCGGGTGCTAGGGGCTGGGGACTGGGTTCTGGGGGCTTGGTGTTAGATGCTTGGTTCCAGGCGCTGGCGGCTGCGGACTGCGATTGGTTCTTCCCCAGCCCCTAGCCCCCAGCCCCTAATCCCCGTTCTTGTGGTACGTTTCTATTGATGTCGTCTTACCGCCAAGTCGCATACTCGTTCGGGCCACCGCTCACGCCGATGGTCAAGAGGCTGATCATCATTACGAGCGCGGCTTTTGTTCTCACCTATATCCCTTCACAAATTTTCGGGTCGAAATTCTTCGACTACCTTGGATGGTTCGGGCTAAGGGCAGACCTTGTAATTCAGAAGTATTACGTTTGGCAACTCGTGACTTACTTGTTCCTCCATGGGGGATGGTTCCACATCATCTTCAACCTGTTCGCGTTGTGGATGTTTGGATCGGACCTCGAAAGCCTGTGGGGGGGCAAGAAATTTCTCTTCTACTATTTCTTGACCGGAATCGGCGCGGGAATCCTGGATGTAACCTTGAATGCTCTCTTCGTGGCGAATCCTCCGCCGACCATCGGTTGTTCCGGCGCTGTGTATGGACTGCTACTGGCGTACGGGATGCTCTTCCCCGAACGGCTCATTTATCTCTACATGATTATCCCCATCAAGGCCAAGTGGTTCGTGGTCATTATGGGAGTAATCGAATTAGTAAGCTCCTTCAGCGGCCCCGGCTCCGGCGTCAGCCACTTTGCGCACCTGGGCGGTATGCTCTTTGGGTACCTCTACCTGCGCGGGTGGTCTCTTCCTTATCGTTGGCAACTTCAGTACCACGAATGGCGGCGCGCCCAGTTGCGCAAGAAATTCGAGGTGTACATGCGCGACCTGGAGAAGAAAGACAACCACGGGCGCTGGGTAAACTGATGCGGCCGTAGTGGGTGTCTCTATATCCTCCAGCTTCTTCCCCCACCCCTCGGAATTAACCGGGATTTCTCACTACACTGGGATGCATTTTGGGAACTGCCGGAAGGGCGGGGCTTTAGCCCCGCCGAAATCGCGGCTCTCCAGCCTCTGCTCGTCCCGCGCCCCCCCCTCAGCCCCGATGCATCGGGGCTGAGGGGGGGGCGCGGGACACGGTAATAATCAGGAAAACCCTGGAACGGCGGGGCTGAAGCCCCGCCCTTCCAAACCCGTGGTGAGAAATTCGGGTTAACCCCCATTGACAGCGCTGCTCCGCTAGTGCTAATTTCCAGAGCGTTGTTGGTGTTTTGACAACTTGTGTTCCTGCGGTGCCCCGTTTGAACAACGGGGAAAAAGGAAAGGCCGTCAAAATCGGCCGCGGTCCCGCCACTGTGATCGGCGAGCTGCATCCTCCCAGTCCGTCAACCGACGGACGGCCACTGTTCTGCCCTGCGCAGAAGGGGAAGGCTGAGGATGCGGTGATGACCCGAAAGCCAGGAAACCTGCCCGGGAACTTTCATTCAGCCTAACTCTTCGACGGAAAGAGTCGCGGGGAAGACTGCGAAGCCTTCCGATTCCGTTTTGAGGAATAGGAAGGCTTTTTCATTTTCGCCTCCTCCTTGGGATTCCTTCCGCCTGCCCCGTCGTGAGAACGGGGAGAGGGAGTCTTCTGTGTTACCAGTCCCGAACTTCCTCGCGGCGCGAAAAGATTTCTCGCCGTCGTTTCTCGGTGCTCTCTGTGCCACGAAGGATTTCACACAGAGTCCACGGAGTGTCTCAGTGACCTCTGTGTTTGATTCTTTCTGGCGACAAAGGACACAGAGAGCCCGGTTTTGGCTGCGGTTACACCTCCCTGTGATGGACGAATCAAGAAACGTGGGCCGGGGCTCGCGAGCCTCGCGTTTTGTGGCCAAAACCCAAACCTCCTCCCCCCCTGCCGCTTGGCTGGGCTTTCTGCTGGGCGCGCTTTTCGTGCTCCTTTCAGCCACCGCCGCGCGGGCAGGAACGCTGGCGGGAACCGTCCTCGACCCCAGCGGCCGCGCGGTTCCGCAAGCACACGTAACCCTGCTTAGATCCCTGGTCGTCCTGGACGAACGGCAAACCGATTCCCAGGGAATGTTTAAGTTTGCCGGCCTCGCCAATGGAAAGTACCAACTGGCCGCGAGTGCGCCCGGGCTTGCTTCCCCGCAAGCGGAAGTGGAAATTCGCGGGGGGGAACTCTGCACCTTCGATCTGCACTTGCAATTGAGCGCCGTGCAGCAGCAAGTGGTGGTTTCAGCCTCGCTGGGAGACTCATTGGTATCGGAAGTCGGTTCCTCCGTCTCCGTGGTCACCGCGCAGGACATCAACGATCGCGCCGCGCAAAATGTGCTGGATGTCCTGAGCGGAATCCCCGGCGTCGAGGTGAGCCAGTCGGGCCGCCACGGAGGTGCGACAGGCGTCTACGTTCGCGGCGGCGAGTCCAATTACAATCTGGTGATGGTCGACGGCATGGAGCTGAACCAATTCGGCGGCAGCTTTGATTTCGCCCCGCTCCCGGCCGATGGCGTGGAGCGCGTCGAGGTGACACGCGGTCCGGAAAGCGCGCTCTATGGCCCGAACGCCGTCACCAGTGTAATCAACATCGTGACTCTCCAGGGTGAGGGCACTCCGCATTTTACCGTGCAGGCAGAAGGCGGAAGCTTTACCACTCGCCGTTTTGTTGCGGACGGAAGTGGCCTGACCCACGGGTTGAACTGGGGCTTCGATGTTTCCCGGCTGGACTCAGGGGGGCTCGTGGCGAACGACCAATACCGTGACCAATCGGCATTCCTGAGCCTCAGCTATCACCGCAGCCCGCGCCGACGGGTGGATTTCCACTTCTTCGGCAACGCCAATAACGCCGGGGCGCCGGGGCCCTACGGATCGGACCCCGACGGCCTCTTTGGTGGAATCGACCTTATCTCCCGTGACAAGCAAAACCTGTTTGGATGGGGGGGCAGTTACTCCGAGCAATTCACCTCTCGATTCCGGCAGGTCACCACCGGCAGCGTGTCCACCAATGATTACTACTTCCGCTCACCCTATGGAGATTCTTACTCCAACAATTTGCGCGGCGTTCTCAACACGCGCAGCGAAGTGGCAGTCTCCAATAAAGATTTTTTCGTGGCGGGGTTTGAATACAACCGCGAACAGGTGGAAGACACTTACATATCGGACTCCAGCGGCGTGCCCTTTATGCTCCCCCGCACCAGCTTGGCTTTCTTTGCGGAAAATCGTTGGAGCCCCACGCACCGTCTCTACCTCATCACGGGGTTCCGCGTGGATGATTTGCGCACGCACTCGCTGCCAGCCGACGGTTCCGCCGGCCGCCCGCTGCTTCCTCCTAGTACCCTTGTCAAAGTGAACCCACGCGCTTCGGCGGCATATATGCTGCGAGAAGCGCACGGCGGCTCGATGGATGGAACCCGCCTGCACGCAAGCTTCGGCACGGGCATCCGGGCCCCGGACGGCTTCAACCTGGCCTTCACCAATAACCCTCACCTGAAACCGGAAAAGAGCCTCAGCTTCGATACAGGAATCGAGCAGCGATTTCTCCAAGGCAAAGCGGTGCTAGACCTCACCTACTTCAATAATCATTTCAGAGACCAGATTGTGACGCTGGGGGGATCGCTCGCCAACCTGAGTTCGTTTGCCTCCGATAATCTCGGCAACTCGCGCGCGCAGGGGGCGGAAGTCTCTTTCCAGGTCCATCCCACAAGGTCGTTGCAGATGTCGGCGGAGTATACCCGGGACGACACCGCGATCCTCGCCCTCAACGGATCATCGCAGGTGCTGGCGCCGCTCGAAGTGGGGCAACAGTTGTTCCGCCGGCCGCGCAATTCCGGGGCGTACAATCTCACCTGGCGGCATGGCCCCCTGATGCTCAACACCAATGCTTACATCCGTGGGCCGGTTCTGGACATCGAGCCGAACTATGGAACTTATGCCTGCACTCTCGGCCTGCCCTGCCTGTTCACGAATAAGGGTTACGTCCGCGTTGACGGCGGGTTCTCTTATCGCCTGCCTCGGGGTGTGGAAATATACGGCCGTCTCGACAACTTGTTGGATCAGAAGTATGAGGAAGTTTTCGGGTACCCGTCGCTGCCGTTCAACTTCCTCGCCGGTGTAAGGATTAGTTTCCCCGGGCGGTAGAGGCAGGAGTCAGGAAACAGAAGCTAGAAGTGAGAAGCTAGGAGTCAGAGCCTGGGCCCCGGATTCTGGCTTCTAACTTCTAGCTCCTCACTTCTTCTTGATGGACCAACTACCATGTCAAAGAACATTTTTCTCTCCTGGAGTGGCGGGAAAGACAGCGCCCTGGCGCTTTACGAAATCCAGAAAGCAAACAGCCACAGGGTGGCGGCGTTGTTAACCACTATCACGGAAGACTACGACCGCATCAGCATGCACGGAGTGCGCCGGGCCCTCCTGGAACAGCAAGCGGAGGCTTTGGCTTTGCCTCTGAAGAAGATCTTTATTCCCAAAGATTCAACCAATGCCATTTATGAATCCCACATGCGCGCGCTGCTGGAAGAGGGGCTGCGCGAGGGGATCGACACCGTTGCGTTCGGGGACATTTTTCTGGAAGACCTCAAGCTCTACCGGGAAAAAAACTTGGCGCAACTCGGAATGAAGGGCCTCTTCCCTATCTGGAAGCGGGAGTCGACGGAACTGGCGCAAACCTTCATCGATCTGGGATTCAAAGCTGTGTTGGTTTGCGTAGATACCGCCCTCCTCGATCCCGCATTCGCCGGAAGGCCTTACGATCAGGAATTGCTCCGCGATCTTCCGCCCAATGTTGATCCCTGCGGTGAGAACGGAGAGTTCCATTCCTTTGCCTTCGACGGTCCGATCTTCAAGCACAAGATCAATCACACGGTGGGTGAGGTGGTGCAGAGAGATCACTACTGCTTTTGCGATTTTGTTCCTGCCTGAGGCTTTGACTTAGCGCGGGCGTCTCGCCCGCTGTGGCGGGGGCGTCCCGCTTCCGCGGCACGGTGAGGGCGCTTTAGATTGGAATTTGCAACCCGCACCCCGAGAGAAAAAATGCCAAGTGGTGAGGGGATTCCGGGGGGTACTACGGGACGCATTGTGGACAAAGGGCTAATGCCCAGTAATCGTAACTAATAGCCGAGTTCTCCTTGAACCCCACACCAGTCAAAAAGTCGCTTCTCGAAACCCTGCGGCGCAGGGGTCCGATGACTTTTGAACTTTACATGACATTTTGTCTTTATCATCCGGAATTCGGTTATTACGTCCAAGGGCGTGAGCGCACCGGCGTAGCGGGCGATTATTTCCAGTTCCGATCTGCACCAGATAGCCTGTTCCGCTTCACTCGCCGCCGATGGCGCGGTCGAATGAAAAGGCTCCGCCGCCTCGAATCATCAGCGCTACCGTTATTGCCAGCACCAGCAGATGGTACTCAATGCCCTCACCCTTCTGCTGGCCCGTCCAGTTCATGAAAAAGCCATTCGGCAAGTGCACCATGAAAATCGCCACGAGCATATTGACGGTGATCCCGAAGGCGGCGATGCGGGTCAGCAGGCCGAGAACCAGTCCCAGCCCGCCGAAAAACTCCGCGGCAATCGCCAGAAAGGCGAAGACCGCCGGGATATGTGCGGTCTGGGTAAAGAAACCCATCGTTCCCTTGAAGCCATACCCGCCGAACCAGCCCAACATTTTTTGCGCACCGTGAGCGAAGAAGACCACGCCCAGCACCAGTCGCAAAAGGGTCATTACCTTGTCATCCGGGGTTTGGAATAATTTCTTAAGCATGTCACGCTCCTTGAACATGATTTTCCGCAACCACCGTCGCGGCCCTGCCCCAACTTCCGCTAAAAACAAAATCGCTCAGCGGCTTGCGTGTGCGCATCGACGGGTCTGCCGGCGGCCCTTCGTGGTAACCCAGCGCCAGCACCGCCACAGGTTCATAGCCCGTGGGGATGGCGAAAAGTTCGCGGGCCGCGCCCGGGTCGAATCCGCCCATCTGGTGGATATACAAATCGAGTGCACTTGCCTGCACGGTCAGGTGCGCCACGGCTTGGCCTAGATCGTAGAAAGCGTGGCGATTGGCGCGGGCGACGTGATCAAAGTCGAGCTTGGCGACCGCCAGAATCAGAACCGGCGCCTGTCGCGCCCATTGGCGATTAACATCCACCAAGGTACTCAGCAAGCGGTCGTAACCCTCCGCGTCTTCACGCGTCGCCACGATGAAAGCCCAAGGCTGGGCATTATAACTCGACGGCGCCCAGCGGGCGGCTTCGAAAAGCTGCGCGAGTTTCGCCGCCATGACCGGGCGTGGCGAAAACGCCCGCGGGCTCCAACGCCGAGCCAGAAGCTCGTGGATGCCGGCTTGCCCTTCCGGTCTATTCGTTGCTGATTTCGTTGCGTGCATGATCCCTCCTGTTTTCTTTCTGCTCGCCAGGATGTTGTTCCCCGGCTCTCATCAAACTAGTCTGTCATACGATATTCGTTCAAACAACTATATGATGCACAAAAAGCTCTTAAGATTCACGGGCTGCCTCCAAAAGCTCGACCAGTTTGCGAAGGTCGCCTTTGTCTATGTGGCTCAATAGTCTGCGGTTATTCTCCGTCATGGGCCCATCCAGGTCTTTCAGAACCTTCTGTCCTGCGGGGGTAATGCGCACCGTGATGACGCGACGGTCCCGGCTGTCACGGTTGCGAGTGAGGAAGCCACGCCGTTCCAAACGGTCGAGAAGGCGCGTAATATCAGGATCGCGCGTGATCATGCGTTCCGCCACCTCGCGGCAGCAGAGGCCCTGCTCCCCAGCACCACGCAAAATGCGCAGAACGTTGTACTGGGTGGGCGAAAGCCCCGCCAGCTTCAGGATCGCCTCCTGACCGCGCGACAGCACATCCGCCGTGCGCATCAGGTTCAGGAACACTTCGGCTTGCAGGCTTGCAAAGGGCTTGCCCTGCTTGATCTCGTCCTTGAGCTTGGGCGACATAACCCCATAATAGTCGTTATAACGACTGTTGTCAAGAGGAACTTGGCGCCGGGCGATCGGGCCACCGGTTCATTGCGCCATTGAGTGACGGGATGATTGGGGTTGAGCTCTTCCATCGTCGGTGAGTCGGTAGCTGGCGCTTGCCTGAAGGAAGAGGGCGTCAATGCGAGGAGCGGAGGGGCGGTGGGTCAGTTTGGATCCCAAACCAGGCGTTCGTAAACCCGCGACGACTAACGAGGATCTATTTCCTCGAACCCCGTTTCGGGATAGTTTCCGAGTGGCCGATACGCCCGGAACCACCGCGGGCAACATGCGCGCATAGGGATTGCATCGTAAACTTCGATTTGTTGCCAGGACCAAGACTTCTGATGCGGTAGGCGGCCTGAAGCCGTCAAGCCTGCCGTCTAGGGGCGCCTGGTGCGGGCAAACACCCTGTCGCTCGCTCCATTGCGAGAAGATGATGGTATTATCACCCCAACCGATCATTCAGAGGTGCGAGGACGACCGTGGACCGAGTCTCTAGAGAACTCCGATCCAAGAATATGGCAGCGGTGCGATCCAAAGGAAACCGCAGTACCGAGCTGGCTCTTGGGGCAATTCTCTGGACAGCGGGGTTTCGGGGTTATCGGAAGCACTGGCCGGTTCCTGGCAGGCCAGACTTCGCGTGGCCATCTCGTAAGGTGGCCGTGTTTGTGGACGGCTGCTTTTGGCACGGTTGTACTCGCTGCAGAACTATGCCTGCGACGAACACCCAATTCTGGCGGGACAAGATTGAGGGAAATCGCCGCCGCGACCGGCGCGTTTCTTCCCAGCTACGGAAGCAAGGGTGGGTTGTCGTGCGCATCAAGGAGTGCAGATTGTTCCGGCCGTCTACCCTCCAGAGGATCGCCTTGGCTTTGCGTTACCGCAAGTACCAGGTCTAGAGTTGCACAGACTTCCAGATTGCGTATTAGCGCTGACGCAACTCGTGCTTTCCTCACTAATCCGCTTGCAAATGCCTTGCTCAGGCGCGTAAAATCGGGGTGTGCTCGGTCCATTGTTCCTTATAAGCGACTATGAAAATTGGGGTTTTTGATTTCTTTTCCGGATGCGGCGGAACGAGTGCCGGCTTGCAGGCAGCCGGAATGGAAATCGTTTTGGGCATTGATGTCGATCCAGATGCGGGTGCAACTTTCAGATGGAACTTCCCGCAGGCGCATTTTCTAAGGGCGGACTTGACTCGGTTGAGGCCGGGTCGCATTAAGAAGTTGGTCGAGGAACGCCGCGATGGTCCAATCCTATTCTGTGGCTGTGCGCCTTGCCAGCCGTTCTCCAAGCAGTGTCCACGTCGCAATATGGCGAAGGACGAAAGAGTCCCGCTGCTCTCGCATTTCGGAAGGTTCGTGCGTTATTTCAAGCCCGAATTTGTGTTAGTTGAGAATGTTCCTGGCCTTCAAGACATATCTCGGGATCCCGGTCCGCTGCCGAAATTTCTCAATTTGCTGACCGGCCTCGGCTACCATTTTGCGACGAATACTGTGGACTGTCGAGATTACGGCGTACCTCAGAAAAGGCGCCGTTTGGTCCTTCTTGGAAGCAGACTCGGAAACATCGACTTGCCGGCAAAGACGCACGGCACCGATAGCGGCTTGGCGGCGTTTTCAACAGTTGGCCAATGGATCTCCGAACTGCCCCCAATTGAGGCTGGGGAGGATTGCCCGCTCGTGCTGAACCATCGCGCCGCAATGCTATCCCCGCTAAACCTCCGCCGTATCAACGCGACACCCCCCGGGGGAACACGCCTTGATTGGCCGAAAGAGCTCGCTCTCGCTTGTCACTCTCGCCATTCTGGGCACACAGATGTCTATGGCCGCTTACGCATGGACCAGCCCGCGAGCGCTCTAACCACGCGTTGCATCAGTCTCTCCAATGGCCGGTTCGGTCACCCGGTCCAAAATCGGGCACTCAGCGTACGGGAGGCGGCCAGCCTTCAGACATTCAGTCGTGACTTCAGATTCTTTGGGAACCTCAATTCAATGGCCCGCCAGATTGGAAACGCTGTCCCGACCCTGCTCGCCAAGTGTCTTGCAGAGCCGTTCATTCGCTGCGCCGAATCCTACTACACGGAGTGACCGCTTGGCCGTATTTAAGACGCGAGCAAGAACGCTGGAAATGCTCGGTCGCCAGCAAATTGCGGGCATACCGACGGCTATCAGCGAGTTGTTTAAGAACGCCCATGACGCTTATGCGGACTGTGTAGAGGTTGACTTTTATCGGTCCGACGGACTTTTCGTGCTGCGAGACGATGGCCTCGGGATGACCAAGGAGGAATTCGAAACTCGTTGGCTTACGCTCGGAACCGAAAGCAAAGTGCACTCACCCTCGGGCATTGGATTGCCCCCAATCGACCCGAAAAAGCCTAAGCGACACATTCTCGGCGAGAAGGGGATAGGGCGTTTAGCTATAGGTGTGATTGGACCACAGGTGCTCATACTGACCCGAGCGGAGCGTAACGGGCGATGTACGGACCTGACCGCAGCGTTTGTTCAGTGGAGTCTGTTCCAGTGCCCAGGCATCGACCTTGACCAAATAGAGGTTCCAGTCAGGACGTTTTCGGGCGGAAAGCTGCCTGGCCGGGAAGAAGTCAACGGAATGGTCAGTGCGGTCCATAAGAACTTGGCGTCCCTCAAGAATAAGATTGATCCCGCAACGATTCAATCAATAGAAGAAGAGCTAAGCAAATTCTCGGTAGATCCTGCAGCCCTGGATATCTCTCTACAACGTCCTAGCCTGTCTGGTGATGGAAGGGGGACACATTTCTATGTCTTGCCTGCGGACCCCTCATTAGCCGCCGCGATCGACGACAGGACCGATACCGATAGTGCGCCCCCGCTGAAGAAGATGTTACTAGGCTTCACGAATACAGGGACACCCGGCCACCCTCCACCTTCGATTAGGACCGTTTTTCGCGACCACAAGACCGATGAGAGTACTGAGGATCTGATAGAGGAGCAGGGATTTTTTACTCCTGGTGAATTTGAGAACGCCGACCACCACATAGAGGGCCAGTTTGACCGATACGGCCAGTTTACGGGAACGGTGTCAGTATACGGGGAAGAACATCTGGACCACGTTGTCTCGTGGCCCCCCGCGCGGGGTCAGGAAACGGATTGCGGCCCATTTAGGATAAGCGTAGCGTATGTCCAAGGCGCGTCCCGGGAGAGTACTCTACCTCCTAACGATTGGGCCTACATGATCCGCAAGTTGAACCAGATAGGCGGCCTCTACATTTACAAGGACAATATCCGGATCCTTCCCTACGGCAACAATGATTACGACTTTCTTGATATTGAGAAGAATAGAACTAAGGGCGCGACCTATTATTATTTTTCTTATCGAAGGATGTTTGGCGTAATTCAGATTAGCCAGGACAACAATCCCAGACTAAGCGAAAAAGCTGGCCGAGAGGGATTCCGGGAAAACCGCGCGTATCGGGAGTTCCGGTCAATACTGATGAACTTCTTTGTCCAGATCGCCGCAGATTTTTTCCGAGAGGGGAGTGCTGGAGCCGAACCTTATTTGGAGCGTAAGGCGGAACTCGATCGCGTTGAGCGGGCACGCCGCAGGCGGGAAAAGCAGTTAACGGCTCGACGTGCCGAATTTGGCCGTCAACTTGAAACATTCTTCCTTACGGCCGAGTCATCGACCCCACAAGAGGAAGCGGCAGGCCTGCTAAAAGCCCTTGAGAGTAAACTCAAGGCTGCTGCACAAATGAAAGACAGGGATGCCGCATCGCGTGCGGTCATTGATGCAGAAGCCGATGCGGTAAGTGTGCTTGAGGACATGCGTTCGCGATACCGAGTAGCTCGGCCGTCCGGAGTGGGATTGAGCAAGCAGCTCCGCCGAGATTGGGAAGCTTCGGTCAGTGAAGTCAAGAGGATGGAGGCCGAGATTTTCCAGCCCACCGCTGAGTCAATCACGCAGACCGTGGGGGATTTGGCGAAGCAAGCGCGGTTAGACGTAGGGATGCGCATTCGAATTGAACGCTCTATCACCGAAAGAATCGCTGACGCGCAGCGCCGGGCAGCCGCCGAGCGGAAAGAGGCGCGCGAAGCGCTTGGCGGCGTCAATGACGAGGTAACGAACGTTACGCGCGAGATCGTACAGGAGTTGGAGCAGGCCTTTGGTAATGTGCGGACGGAACTGGCTCGTATGGACTTCACGAAGATGCAAGATAAGGCCATCGTCGATAAGCGTCAGCAGATAGAGGGCGATTTGGCCGCGGTGGCGGACCGCTGCATCGAGGGGCTTGGTTCAATAAGGGACGACCTGCGCGCCCTTCATTGGACGCGCGACGAGGACGGACGGTTCATTGGAATGAACCTGATGAACGAATCTCTCCAGGAGGACCTTCTCGCAATGCGAGAGAGGTCAGAAGCCGACCTTGAGCTGACGCAATTGGGGATGGCACTCACCGTCGTCAATCACGAGTTTGAAGTGAGCATCAAATCGGTGAGAGCCAGTCTTAGGCGACTAAGATCGTGGGCGGACATTAACGAAGATTTGCGGGGAATGTGTGATGACCTACGCACAAGCTTTGACCACATCGACGGGTACCTTAGCCTATTCACGCCCTTGCAAAGGCGATTGTACCGGACAGCAATTGATATTTCCGGAGCGGACATCGCGAAGTTTTTGCGTGACCTATTCGGCCGCCGCCTCGACAGCCACGCCATTGATCTCCAACCCACCACGGCTTTCAAGAGATTCAAGGTACGCGGGTACCCGTCCTCTTTTTATCCGGTGTTCGTGAATCTGGTGGATAACTCCATCTTTTGGCTAAAGGAGCATCCTGAACCCCGTACAATTCGCCTGGATGTACAAGACGGTGCGATGCTCGTAGCTGATAACGGACCGGGCGTGCCACCGCGCGATCGCACTTCCATATTTGAGTTGGGATTCACCAGAAAGCCGGGCGGTAGGGGATTAGGTTTGTACATATCGCGGGAAGTGCTTGAAAAAGCAGGGTACAGTCTTGAGCTAGATCAGGGAACATCCAACACCGGCGCCACCTTCCGAATTGAGCCCAAGTGAAACCGGGGTGGCGGAGGCAGGTCGCAATGATGGACAATCAACAAACATTTGAACAGCTCTCTCAGCAAGTCGTCCGCGAATTTCTAAGCACGGTCGTGGTCGTAGACGATCAAGCCCAACTTGGCGCAACGGATGCATCGGTGGCTCCGCACGTTGTGCGGGCTCCGGGTCGACAGGGAGCCGATGCGGCCCCAGACAAGGAGCCGCTCCCGGATGGCACTGACCGTGCTCACCTTCTCAAGGCGAAGCCGTTGATCGACAGTTTCGCGTCCATCGGAATCGTTTGCGCAGTGCTCAGACCGTCTGACCAGGAGATCGAGGATTTTGATCGTGTCCTACCCCCAGTCGCCGAAAGCTGCGATGTCATCGTGATTGACTGGGTACTCTACGAATTTAAGCAGGGCGAGAAGACGTTGGAGATTATCCAGCATCTCCTTCAGCCGGAAAGGCCCGACAGCGGGCGTGCACGATTGATAATAATCTATACGGGCGAGAAGGACCTTCAAGGGATCACGTCGTCCGTTCGTCATGCATTCAATCTACCGGAGCAAGACGGAGCAGCGGACCCGTTTACAATTCACTATGGAGCGGCCCAAATCTGCATTTATGCGAAGGAGGAAACCCAACTACTCGAAGTCGACAAACATCGCAAAATCGGTTTCGACAAATTACCCGAAACGGTAGTAATTGAATTTTCTAGAATGACCAGCGGTCTCATCTCCAATGTCGCTCTTCGATCCTTAGCAGCGCTCCGCTCTAACACGCACCAGTTGTTGAGAAAATTTCACCGTGAGCTAGATCCTCCTTATGTGACACATAGTACCCTTCTGGGGAACGAGGAAGCGGCGGACCATCTAATCCCCCTTATCGTTTCCGAGATTCAAGCCGTTTTGGAGGACAGAGGAGTTGGGGACCTCGCCAATCGCCACAGGATACTGCAATGGCTAAGACAGCAGCGAACCCGTGGTTTAGTTTTTGAGCTGCCACAACACGTGAAGGAGGAGGAGTATTGGGCGGGTCTTACCTTTCTCGTTGAGCACGGAGTGAGCGACAACTCGCTGACGGATCTGTTCGAGAGACACAAGAAATTCGCCATAGGCGTCCTCAAAAACAAGGACAAAGACAAAGCGAAAAGCGCCTTATGTGACTGTCTTACCAAGATTGTTACCGTCCAAGCCGACCGCCCTAATGTAACGGACCACGAACTCGCTTCCTTGATGTCGGTCCGTTCGCATTATTCCTCGCCAACTCCGGCCCTTACGCTTGGCAGTATTGTGCTGGAAATTGCGGGGGGTCAGCAGCAGTACTTGCTATGTGTCCAGCCCCGTTGCGATAGTGTTCGGTTGAAGGGTGAGCGTGGTTTTCCGTTCCTACCTATGAAGGCGGTTTCCGAAAACGAGAGATGCGACTTTATGATCGAGGATAACGGAAGTGTGCTGCGCCTTGTGCTGAGTCGTGATCCGTTTAAGGTCAAGATGGTCAAGTTCGCGCCGGCTGGTGCGCACGAGGATCAGATTCTCGCTCACAATAGGAAGGGTGCGCGCGTCTTTAGGGCTTCCGGGAAGATAAAGAATTATCGGTGGGTAGCCGAGCTCAAGACCGCGCACGCGCAACGTGTCGCGAATCAGTATGCCTACCAACTTTCCCGTGTTGGGCTCACGGAATCGGAGTGGCATAGGGTAAGATGGCTGCCGCGAGGAGACAATTGACCATTCTGAGCATTTTTATTGTTCACCCCTCCACCTTCCTTCGGGGCAGCCACATGATTGGTAAATCGCCTCGTCGTCTATCTGACTGGCACTCAGCTCCCGGTTAACGCGCTATCCGGAAGCTATTCCGGTCCAAAGTCTTAGTGCTGTATCGGAAGCGCGCCGACGGGACCAGTCTCCGGAGTGGCAGAGACGCTGCCCGGCGCGCTTTCGATACAGCGACTTGAAGGAAGCCTTTTTTGGCAGGGCAATTGCTTATTGGGTATTGAATCGGAATTGTGTTACATATTGGGGCAATGTTGTTACACAACTGCTGATGGTCGGCATCGCAGTTGCCCTGCCAAATAGTATCACGCGAAGCGTCCGCCGCGCTAGCGGCTTCGTTCACCCAAGAATCGCGATTGAGCGATGTAGCGCGTTCCTGCGGTGGTGGAAACGTCTGCTGCCGCGAGCCGTGGTCAGTGAGCGGCAGACTCACGGCTCAATTCCGGCCAAGATTCAGGGATCCA
>Ga0187849_1001002_pt1 | contig 33803 bp, 23 predicted proteins | sample June2016WEW_4_10_2_FD_132412 | JGI IMG/M metagenome (GOLD analysis project Ga0187849, IMG submission 132412) | Peatland microbial communities from SPRUCE experiment site at the Marcell Experimental Forest, Minnesota, USA - June2016WEW_4_100 | ecosystem: Environmental > Terrestrial > Soil >...
ATCCCCAACACCTGCGGCTCCTGCCACGGCGACACCGAAAAGATGGCTAAGTTTCACCTAACCGAAAAGGAACCGTCACACAGCTACATAACGAGCGTGCACGGCCTGGCTTTTCAGGACCGGCAGTTCAGCGCGGCGGTTTGTTCCGACTGCCATGGAACTCATGATCTGCGCCCCTCCTCCGACCCGCTCTCAAAGGTAAACCGCATGAATGTGCCGAAGACCTGCGGGCGCTGTCATGAAAACGTGAGCGAGGTTTACTGGCAGAGTGTTCACGGAAAGGCCGCGAGGTCGGGAATCAAGGAGGCGCCGGTCTGCACGAACTGCCATGGCGAGCACACCATCCGGGGTATCCACGACCCTGCCTCCAGCGTCTCGGCCGGTTCGGTGACAAAGACCTGCTCGGAATGCCATGAATCCGAGAGGCTGATTGAAAAATTTGGACTGCCCGCAGGCCGTCTCAAGACTTATCAGGAATCCTATCACGGCCTGGCTGCAAAGGGCGGGGACCTGAAGGTGGCAAACTGCGCCTCCTGTCACGGCTGGCACGATATTCTTCCGTCCGACGACCCCATGTCCTCGGTCAATGCGAACAACTTGCGTTCCACGTGCGGAAAATGCCATTCCGGTGCGGAAAAAAGAAACATTCAGGGTTCGATCCATGGAAGCCAGAGATTGGGAGGGCCGAGGCTCATAAACTTTGCCCGGCTGTTCTATTACTGGCTGATACCGCTCCTGATCGGCGCCATGCTGTTCTACAACCTGACGGACTACCTGCGCAAAGCGCTTTCGAGCCGGAGCGGGAGACAAACTCACCCGGAAATCGCTCAAGAGGAGGCGAGAGTGCTGCGCCTGACCCCAAACGAGCGGATTCAGCACGCCGTTCTGACCATCACTTTTGTCATACTTGCCTATACCGGGTTCGCCCTGAAGTTCCAGGATGCATGGTGGGCGACGGCGTTCAACTCGGTCGGAGGAGAGGCCGTCCGCAAGGGTATCCACCGTTGGACGGCGCTCTGCCTTGTGGCCTTAGGCTTATATCACGCGGCATACATGCTGGGGACGCGGGGGGGCAGGGACCTCGCGCGCCGGTATCTGCCGAAGTTGCGCGACATGGCCGACCCGCTGCTCACGCTTGCCTACAACCTGGGTATAAGGAAAACCAGGCCGCAGCTTATGTATCCCTCGTTTACCGAGAAAATGGAGTACTTCTCGCTCATCTGGGGGGCAATCATAATGGTGGCCACCGGTTCGATCCTGGCATTCAGCGATTACGCCCTGCGGTATTTCCCCCTGTGGGTCATCGACCTGGCCACCCTCGTCCACTTTTACGAGGCCGTGCTGGCCTGTCTTGCGATCACCGTCTGGCATCTTTACTGGGTGATTTTCGACCCCGACGTCTACCCGATGAACTGGGCCTGGCTCACGGGCAGATTGCGCGGGAACGGAAATGGCGAAAAACCAAAGAAGGATAGCACCTAGAGCAGCGTCAACTAAGTTCCCATAGGTAAGGCGCCCCGCGAACGCCCAACGCGACTAGTAGACCATGCGTAACGGGCGCCTTCCGCGCTTCGCGAGGCACCTTCCGCCTAAAGGCGGTAAAAGGAATGACCAGATTATCGCTGAGGGGTGCCAGCAATCGATATGACAATTTCTTGCTCAGTGTTGTTCATAAGTCCGTTTTACGAGGACCTACAGGCCGTCATTCCGGCGAAAGCCGGAATTCAGCGTTTTTTCAGGTGGTTAAAAGCACTGGACCCCGGCCTTCGCCGGGGTGACGATTCTTTGCAACATCTCATAACTTTATTGACAATGTACTAGTGCAGTGTCAACTAAGTGCCTATATGTCAGGACCTACAGGCCGTCATTTCGGCGAAAGCCGGAATTCAGCGTTTTTTCAGGTGGTTAAAAGCACTGGACTCCGGCCTTCGCCGGGGTGACGATCCCTTGCAACATATGATAACTTTGTTGACAATGCACTAGAGCAAGTTCAAAGAGCGCCTAATAACTCCAGGCTCTGCCAGGTGGGGGAAAGTTTCCTCACTTTAAAGATGCCCCTGGATCTCCAGGCCCCGCCGGGCGCACGCGCGCTGCGCGGGACCTCCGCCGAAGCGCCACATAGATCTCGAGGCTTCGCCAGGTATCACTTGATACTTTTTTGACCGCAACTTGGCATAAGCTTGGCCTATGGTCATCGCAGGGTCAAGCGGGGTTCTTGCAAATCCCGGTCTGTTTTAAATTTTCTTAATTGTCTCAAGAATTTTATTGACAAGTACTCTATTCTAATAATATATATCAAATCAGTATAGGACGGGTCATCCCCTCACTCAAGGGACGCAAATGCTTGCAGGGAGGTTCTGTTGAGAATAATCATAATGAGGTTTCCGGTTAATTCTGAGTCCACGGGTGAGCGCGAAATACGGCACCTGCGCTATCAGCTCGAAGCACGATTTGGTGCAAGAGTAAACGTTTCGGGCTTTGACTTCGATTGCCGCGCCTTCCTGGATCTTCGCAGGAACCAGTACAGCTCCTCTGCGATTATCAAGCTGCTGGAACGCTATCTTTCGTCGTCGGCCGTCAAGGTCCTGGCTGTTACCGGATTGGACCTGGGTAATCCCGTCCTGACTTTCGTTTTCGGTGAGGCGCGCTTAAACGGCCAATGTGCCATTGTCAGCTCTTACCGCCTGGATAACAAGTTTTACGGTCTGCCCGATAATCCAGCGCTCTCGCAGGAACGCCTCCTCAAAGAGGCCATCCATGAGTTGGGCCACACCTACGGTCTTTTCCACTGTCATAATTCGGAATGCGTCATGCAATCTACGACCTACGTGGAAGAAATCGATTTTAAAAGCAGCCGGTTTTGTGATAAGTGCTGGGATAAATTAGATAATGTTGGTGGTTTACCGGAAAATGCCGCTCTCTTCAGTCAGGTGCCGGGTCGCATGCCTGGTAGAGATGAGGCGGGTAATTCTTTAGGCCTGTGACTTCCGATGTCGCCGCCTTTTCAAACATCAAGGATTTCGCAAGCGAAAAAATGAGGAAGCAAAGGTCAACCGGTTCACTTTTTGCCGCCCGAGGCCGCTCAATTTCTCACCGCTGGAAATGGTAAACTCCCTCGCCGCCATCAATACACCAGGCCATGCAATACGATTCCTCCTCTCTCTCTAAAATCCCGTACGTTGGGTTTTCCCCGGTACGGCTTCAAACTGGAATTCGGTCACCATCCTGGCAGACAAAGGGCGGCTTGACCGCATGTGTGAGCGGAAATGCAAATTGAGCCAGGAAGCTCCGGTGAGGGTGATTTTAATCGTTTCGAAACAGAAAGCAGTTTTTTATATGAAAATATAATCGTGTCGGGTAGTGGGCGTGACGGAACGATCCCACTTCCATGGCATTTCGACCTGGAAATGAGCTGTAGAATTTTATGAAACTGTGCACTAAGGCCGATATAGCGCGGCTTCAGAGTAAGATTCCTTTGCGATGTTCATTACGCACCACGAACGATTCGTGGAATTAAGTTGACTTCGGAATTCCTGATTAATTATACTATTTCCGTATAGTTTACAGATTAAAGCATTCGAAAGGAGTTTTGTAGAATGATCAAAAAGATCGTTATTCTTGGTTCAGGCTGCGGCGGCACTATCGTAGCCAACAAACTGCGCAGGAACCTTCCCGAATCCGACTGGCAGATCACCATCATCGATCATGACGAAAATCACCACTATCAGCCTGGCTGGCTATTTATCCCCTTTGGAATCTATAGTCCCGCTGACTGCATAAAACCAAAACGGGAGTTCATTCCTGCCGGGGTCGACTTCAAACTGGACGAGATTACCCGGATTGATCCCAAAGAACGTCGAATATCCACCAAACTCGGCCACTACGATTATGACTGGCTGATTGTATCAACCGGTTGCCGGATCGCCCCAGAGGAAGTGGAGGGCATGACGGATGACTGGAAAGGCAGCGTCCATACATTCTACAGCCTGGATGGGGCCGTTGCCCTGCGCAATAAACTGAAATTTTTCGAGTCCGGCCGGCTGGTCCTGAACATTGCCGAGCTGCCTTACAAGTGTCCGGTGGCGCCTTTAGAATTCATTTTCATGGCCGATTCGTTTTTCACGGTCAGTGGGTTGCGGGACAAAGTGGAGCTCGAGATTGTCACCCCTTTGTCCGGAATTTTCACCAAACCGGTCGCGAGTAAAATGCTGACGGCTTTAGCGGAGCAGAAGGATATAAAGATAACCCCCAATTTCGATATTGCCCAGGTCAACGCCAAAGAGAAAACCATTGAATCACACAAAGGGACGAAAATTCCCTATGACCTGCTGGTGACGATCCCACCGAATCTTGGGGCCAAGTGTATTGAGGAGTCCGGTATAGGAGATCCGATGGGCTATCTCGATACCGATCTATACACCCTTAAGGCGAAGGAGTACGAAAGAATCTACGTCATCGGGGACGCCACGAATGTGCACACCTCTAAGGCCGGAGCGGTTGCCCACTACCAATCCGAAACCGTCGTGGAAAACGTCCTGCGCGAAATAGACGGCAGGCAGCCAAAACCCACTTATGACGGCCATGCCACGTGCTTCATTGTCTCGGGGCGTGAGAAGGCTGTGCTGATCGACTTCAACTACAAGGTGGAACCTCTTCCCGGCAAGTTCCCTTTCCCGGGTCTTGGCCCATGTACACTTTTGGGAGAAAGCGATTTCAATTATTGGGGCAAGATGATGTTCAAGTGGGTCTACTGGAACCTGATGATGAAAGGCAATGAGTTGCCGCTTGAATCCCAGATGACTTTGGCCGGCAAAATGCGTCCGGCATTCGCATAGGAAGGGGAGACCGCCATGACCAAGGAAGATATGATCCTTGAGCGGCTGGATAGAATAGAAGCCCAACTCGCCCCTCTAAGCGCGTCGGCCAAGAGTGTGAAAGAGTTCAAAGAGGATATTAGTCCCCTGCTCAATCAGGGCGTCCAATCCTTGATAAGGGGACTGGGGACAATAGATTCGAGCTTTCAACTGGAGGACCTTTTTGAACTTATCAAAGCTGTTCTCAAGAACACTCGCAACTTGACCTTCTCACTCAATCAGCTTGGAAATCTGACTGATCTCCTGTTTACCATCGAACCCCTGCTCAAATCCACAGTCCCCTTGTTCATTCAATATCTGGATGATCTGGAACAAAGAGGGGTTTTCCGTATATTAAACGCCATGCTCGGAGTGCGCAGCAAGATGGCGGCTGCCTACACTCCTGAAGATATAGATAAAATTGGTGACGGGCTCGTTGTACTCTTTGGGTTGGCCGAAAAGCTGAGCCACCCCAAAACCAGGGAATTCCTTGAAACGATGGCCGAACTGCCTGCCGAAGTGGACTTTTCCGAGTGCAAGCCGCTCGGACCTATCGGCCTTCTGTCCGCCTGCCGTACCTATGAGGTCAAAGACGGCCTGGGAGTGATTATCGAGCTGACGAAGGCCATGGGGAAATTCAAAGGTTCGCAACGCACTGTTGGAGTTTTCTGATCTCCGATATTTGCGCTCCAGGAAAGTCGCAAGCCATTTGTATTATTGGAGAGCCGGATGCAGCCAAAGGTGTACGTCCGGTTCGGAGGGGGGGCTGACAGCATAAGCGCTTAAATAAGCAGCGCACGTACATTGCGCGTGATTTCAATGCCCTAGCGGGGCTATATAATTTAGCTCAGGGTGGCGTCCCGCGCCTCGCGGGACGCCACCCTGTGTTCTGGCGCCCCAAATGCATTGCCCTGAAGGCTACATAAAAATTGTCCCCGTGTTGGCATTTGCATTTTGCAATTCGGATTTTATGTAACTCCTTCAGAGTACAGAGAAAAAAATTATGGAACCCCACACCCAGGGTGGCGTCCCGCAAGGTGCGGGACTGACCATGGGCTGAATTATTCCGCCCTTTCAGGGCTTAAAATGCTAATTCTGAAACACTTTAGAAAATTGCGTTCATGTATCCGTCTAGTTTCTTATTTAAGCGCTTATGGGGGCTGACAGTCCATCCTGCGATCAGGAGGATTAGCAGCCTGCCCTGCACTCCAGCGCACCGGTCCGATGTAAGTTCCTGAAAGATCTCCTAACAAAACCCTCAGCCCGCGAGAGACAGATTCATGAGGTCCCGGCTAACCGCCTCAAAGTTTTTTTATCTGAACTGATAATGACCGGCGGTCCCGCTGAAATTTTTTCTTGCTCAGGGGGAAAAAATGTAGAAAAATATATTGACATTGGAATACCCAAGCGAATAGTTTAGCGTTGATAATTTCTCTTGCGCAGTTGGTTGGCAAGGGTTTTTGACCTGCAAGGGGCTAAGAATCATCGATTGCGTCATCCCTGGGGCGAGATGCGGGGGTAGGCAATTGGAATTCACACTTTTTTAATATATATTGTGCGCAAGAAAAAATCTATTGATAGTGAAATACCTAAAAGATTAGTTTAACGCTGATAATTTTTCTTGCGCGGTTGGTTAGCAAGGATTTTTGACCTGCAATGGGCTAAAAATCAGCGATTCCATCATCCCGGGGGCGAGATGCGGGGGACGGACTCGTAATCCAGTCTTTTTATTTCCGGGCTATCGAGTTTTCATGAAAGACCAGGGGCTTCTGTCCTGCGGACGCTTGTCTTGATCCGCAATGACGGGCTGAGGGCAGCTCTATAAGGTTTTTTCAGTTTTTTTGACTTTGTTTGATCGCCGGCCAAGTTTCAAAACCTAAATAACCCAAAAATTCAAATCGAAGGGGAGACTATGCGGAGAATCCTTATTTCCGGACTGACCCTTGTCTTTCTGATTCTGGTTTTCCTTTTCTCTTACTCAAAAGCGCCGGCAAAAGAAGTCAAAGAGGCCAAAAAAGAGTATGCCGGCGTGGAAGCATGCCAAATGTGTCACCAGAATGTGTACGACAATCTCACAAAGACAGCTATGGGCATCTTGTTTGTGAAGCACCCCCGTGACGCTACGGAACGGCTTGGGTGTGAAACGTGCCATGGACCGGGAAATGAGCATGTCGCTTCAAGTGGCAGTGAATTCGGGAGTCTGGTTCGATTCAGACAGGGGACGCCGGTGCCTGTTTACGTGCGCAACGAGGTCTGTCTCAAGTGCCATGAAAAGAAGCAGAGGCTTTTCTGGCAGGGAAGCCCTCATGAGACCAACGGCTACGCGTGCACAGAATGCCACACGGTCCACACGGGACCGGGAATGGAGACCCGTAATCAACTCGTTCGTTTAAACGTAACGGATACGTGCTCTCCCTGTCATAAAAAGCAAGTCGGCGAGGAGATGCGGTTTTCGCATCATCCTATTCGCGAGGGAAAAGTGAGCTGCGTGAGTTGCCACAACCCGCACGGGACTACTTCGCCGAAGCTCGTAAAGGGGCTTTCCAACAGGGAGCTTTGCTTTACGTGTCACGCCGAGAAGCGAGGCCCGTTCCTGTTTCAGCATCCTCCCGTTCTGGAGGATTGCGCCATTTGCCATCTGCCCCACGGCAGCGCATATCCCGGCCTACTGAAAGCCCCTCCGATCAGGTTGTGCCGGGAATGCCACATTACCTTCCACGCCGTAAATTTCAACCAAGCCGCGCCGGGGAAGGGGCCAAGACTGAATCAAATGATGGGCGGGGCGTGCGTCAACTGTCACGTGAGTATCCACGGCAGCAATAATTCAGGCGGTCAACTATTATTCCACTAAGGAGGGGGGGCCATGAAGATTCAAAAAGAAATCCTGGTAATTTTTCTTGCAGTCATGTTTCTCCCTTTGACCCCTGCAGGCGGCTTCGCTCAAACGACCTTTGATGGTTACATTTGGAGCGGCGACATCGAATTGGGCGGAAGATTTTTCATCAATGCCCCCAGCCGGGCGTCCCGGGGATATTTTGAAGAGTATATTCCCGCCGACGTCGGGTTTCTGGTGGAACAAATGCATTTGTTGCGGACGAATGCCGACGGCAGCGAGTATTATAAATTCTTTATGAGCCATCCGGGACAAAGAGATGAGGATTTCCTTCTCCAGTTTGGCAAAATCGGGCTTTACAAGTTCGAAATCGAGTATGACCAGCTCCAGCATCTTTACTCGACGATAAATCCCTATGTAAGTGTAGACGAAATGATGGTCCTTTGGCAGAGATTTCGGATCAGCGGTGACTACACGCCGACACCCGAGACCGATCTCTATGTCGATTACAATATGCTAAAGAAAACCGGCGACATGCCAGCGACGAATCATAACGGGGGCCCCAGCACCACTGCCGGCAGCGCCTATAATTTTACCTCCTTCCTCGCACCGGTGGATTATTCGCAAAACAACGTGAGCGTCGGAGCAGATTACGCTAAGCCGATGTATCAGTTTCATCTGGGTTATGATCTTTCGCTCTTTCAAGATGAAAACCAATTGCTTAAAACGCCGGCGCCGTTTCCCGTGGCGACTGCCTTCCAGTCCCTGCCCGTGAGCAATATGGCGCAGTACGTTAACGCTTCGGGGGCAGTGAACCTGCCTCCTGGCAATACAAGGATCACCGGCTCGTTTTCCTACGGCTGGCTGACCCAGCAGGACGGAACCATCTTCAACGCGGCGGGTGTTACGGTAGGCAGTACGGATCTCAGCGCCACGACTGCCTCCGGGTATTTGTCAGCCGTAACCCATCCCTGCGACCCATTGACCCTGAGGATGTCGTACAGGGCTTATGATTTTGAGAATAATAACCTGAACAATCCTGAAGTGCTGCTTTTATTCGGACCACCGACGTCGACGACCTATGCATTTCTGAGACAGGAGCAGTATTCGTATTTGCGGCAGGCTGTCACCGTCGGCGCCGATTATAAATTTAACAGCAAGGTGACCGGCGATCTCGAATACACTTACGATCAAACCAACCGCACTGAAGGACTGGGTCTTACCCAGACCAATACGCCCAAAGTGGGCGTCAGGTTTTATCCTTGTGACTGGCTGAGCCTGATAGCCGACTATGCGTACGTAAACCGGGAAGGAGCTGATTTCCTGACCGTGACGAATCCGATCATTTACAAATTCTTCCAAGCGGACGACCAACGCAACATCGTCAATTTCATTGCAGAGGTAGTACCACCCGTGAATAATGTCACCTTCTCAGTCAATTTCAACCTCTACAATGACCAGTATCATGGCTCGGAATATGGATTGCAGGGCGACAATGGCTGGTCGGCCGGAGCGGATGTGGGCTGGACGCCGTGTAAATCTGTCATGCTGGCCGTTGGATACTCCCATGAACATTCGAATATTAACGAATTCGCCGGCAGCAGCACTGGTGGCGGCGGCGTCGGTAATCTGGTCATAGGTGATGCGGGCCCCGTTTTGCGCACCGAGGATACATTTGACACTGTCAGCGCCCGTGCGGAGATTGTGCTCATTCCCGACAAGCTGAGCCTCATGACCAAGTTAGGCGTCTCCTTTTCGGACTCGAATTTCCACAACCCGGGCACCCCCAATCTGGATGAATTGTTCCTTCATGTAGATACCTGGCTCAAATACAAGCTCAACAAGTGCACGGCTTTCAAAGTTGGATACATATACGAGAGGTTCGACATGACCAACGCGTACCAAACGCTTTACCTGACGGCGAATGGAACGAATAGTGGGCTTTTAAATACTCTGGACGGGTATTACACAAATTACAACGCGCATGTGGTCGAGGCGCTTGTGCAGTACAAGTTCTAGCCGGACGTGATAAAAGGCGAAAAACCCTATTAGACGTTGCCCCGGCGAAGCTTGCCCCGGAAGTGTCTGGTCCGGGGGCCGGGGTCTAACGTCTTTTTCTTTAAAATCAATTGGTTAAGAAAAGCTTGGGTCCCGGCTTCGCGCTGCCAAGCGGGGGAAAGTTTCCTGACTTAAAGATGGTCCTCGACCTCCAGGCGTCGCTGAAAGAGGCTGAGGGGGTTTGGACTGAAGGTCCGCACGCGAGGACACGCGGGGAAGCGGCTACACTTGATACTTTCTTGAACGCAACTTGGTATAAGGCGCTGTCCGGTGCTTTTACCTCCACGCTCCGTGAGTTACCCAGGGCATACCAGACAGAACCTTGACCCCGCTGCGCTCCCTCTTCGTCGTGCTACAAAAAGGCGTGGTGGGTTGCGCTCCACCCACCCTACGGATTCGTGTTCAAATCGCCTTATGGAGCTTTTGTGATCACGAAGAGCACGAAGGTTTGAATCAAATCACGAAGAGCACAAAGGATGCGAAATCCCTGTTTAAAAGGCATTTCTTCGTGAACTTCGTGTCCTTCCTGGTTAGAAAATCATTTTAAGCTGGCAACCACGAAGAGTACAAAGCAGGGAAAGAAGACAAGGAAACCTGTCTTCATTATCGTCGCAAGGCCTTGCAATGCAGCGCCGGATAAAGTCCCGGAGGCGCCCGAGAACGGGTTCTTGGACGCCACGGGTTGATTAAGGCGCGCCGCTATGGCATTCGCTACACAGGATTCCCGGAGGGATTTCGCCTCCAGGGTGGTTGAATTTCAACCCCTGCAGGCTCACAGTCTCCTGTTCCGGCTGACTGCCCTGGGCGATGATGGTATGACAGGTGTTGCATGCATTGGTGATGGTCCGGCCCGTTTTGTCGGCATGTGAACCATCGTGGCATCGAAAGCAACCCCGCCAAATATAATGGCCGATATTGTCGGGCCGGGCTTTCCAGTCCGTTTTCATTTCCGGGAAGAAATTGTCTCGAAAGATCCTCTGCGTCTCGGAGATCGCCTGCCTGATCTTTGGCTGGTCTTGGTAATCAGAGTATTCTTTTGAGAGTTTTTGAGCAATCAGGTCAATCCCAAGGGCCTGCGAACCGGCCCCGGAGCTTTCGACCATCGCCTCGGCCGCCTTCACTTTTATGTAAGGAATGGATAAATCGATACGATCCAGCCACAGAGAAACATCCAGGGCTCGGTAAGGAGAATAGAAAATGTGGGTGGGACGATTGTGGCAGTCAATACAGTCGAGCACCCGCACGGGCTGAGTTTTCTGTTCGGGGGTCGATGGATTGTCTTGTGACTGGTAGACGGTCACCTCGCCTGTCTCTCGATTGGTGAAGCGCACCCAGGGTATGGTTTGCCGGGTCTCGTCTGCGGGCATGTACTCGATGCGGTTGGACACGATCATATGCCAGTGAATGCCTCCAACCGGCCCCTGGGTAGAATCTCCCCCTCCCACATGCAGCAGCATTCTTACGCTCCACGGAGTGTTTTCCTTGTCAGGCAGGAAGAATTGGCGACGCAGCTCCAGGGACCCGTAAAATTTCTCCGGCCAATGGCACTGTTCGCAGGTTTCCTGTGCGGGCCGCAGGGTTTGGACCGGCGTTGGAATGGGCCGTGGATATATGCCGGTAAGGACTGCATAGACCTGATAGAGGCCGGAGATCTTGGAGCGGACAAACCACGAAGCGCCCGGGCCGATATGGCATTCCGTACAACGTACCCTTGCGTGGGGAGAGCTCTTGTATGCGATGTATTCCGGCTTCATCACCGTGTGGCACAGAGCGCCGCAGAACCGGACCGATTCAGTCTCCTGAAACGCCCGGTAGCTTCCTAACGCGCTGAACATAAAAAAAAGGAACCCGCAGGTAAGCGCCACGATCAGGTTGCGCGTGTACCTCCAGCTACCAGGCTCAGCGCGGGCCTTAACTGCTGCCGGTTTTTTGCGCCTGCGGAGTTGCAGCCATACTCCCCCTCCCGTGAAAATAAGGCCGACCCAGATAAATGACGGGAGAATCAGGTAGGTCAGGATGCCCATGTAGGGGTGGCTGAAACCGTGAAAAAAGTCAATTGCTATCAGGCAAAATACAGTAGACAGGCCGAACGAGACCAGCGCAAGGCCAAAGATGCCAACCCAGTTGCCGGCCAGTAGGGAAACCGATTGGGGACCCGGATGCTTATGCTCGTTCATGAAGGCCTCGCGCTCCCGCACATCGCGTGTGATAAACATATCCTGCGGTCGGCCTCCGCGCTACGCGCTCACATATCGCTATGGGAGGCCGGGCAAGCCCACTTTACAAAGTGAAGCAGGGCGAAGCCCCGCGAAGCGAGATCTCTACACCATTGTAACTTCACTTTCTGATGCGCTTAACATTTGGCTTGCCTTCTAACGTACCACGTTTAATGTCTGTGCGTTCTGCATGGCTGCGCGCACGGACCCCGCTCTTATCATGTCAGGCGCTTTTTTTTCGAGCAACGTATTATATAAGTCTATCATACGAGGCCTCCCGCTCCCGCCCATCGCGTGTGATAAACATATCCTGCGGTCGGCCTCCGCGCTACGCGCTCACATATCGAGCAGGGTATTGTATAAGTCTATCATACGAGGCCTCCCGCTCCCGCCCCGTCTCTGGTCATAGACAGGTAATGGAAAGCGTCGAGAATGAGCGGCCGGTCGCCGCGCTACGCGCTCACATATCGAGCAGGGTATTGTATAAGTCTATCATACGAGGCCTTCCAGACCGATGCGAAAAGAACGGATGCCGCCGCTCGGAACCATCAGGGTTTGGCAACGGACCGCATATATACGATAACGGCCTGCAGTTCTTCATCGGTTAACTTGAATGCCGGCATTTTAACTTTGGGATCAATGGCTTTTTTGGGGTCTGTGATTGCCTCCTTGAGGAAGGCGTCGGTCTTGTTCACGGCAAGCATTGCCACGGGCTTGCCCAGGCCGCCCTCCTTGTGGCACAGTGCGCATTTTTTGTCTGCAAGGGCTTTCCCCTTTTCCGCCTGATCGCCCTGAGCCCCTGCATACGCCGCAATTCCTAACAACAGCAAAAAAAGGACCGTCACTGCAGATTTCATTTTTTCTCCTTTGGTTGGTGAAAGGACAGCCGGCTTTTGCCCACTCGATGCGGCCGGTTCCCAAAAGAGGTAAGATAGAGTTACAAACGCCCCCTGTCAACGGTGTACCGAATTTATGGTAGAGTCGAATAAATCCCACCTTGGCAAGCGGCGCCATCCGTATTGGAGGTTTAGCTGGTTGAAGGGCCTGAGGGCGAACAGGTCTTCATCCTTGATTCTCCTACGCCTCCGTCTTCAATCTCCGCTTGCCGCCTCGCTTTCGACCCAGGGCGGCAGAATCTTCATGAGCGCCGCGAGGATGAAGAAGGGAAGTATGAGCAGCGCGGCTGCGATCAGCTCGCCCTCGCGCGAGATCAGATCCACCTTATACGTGGTGTAACCAAGAAAGCTCTTCGAGAAGAGTTGTCCGCCGATCACCACGTTCCAGCGCATGGCGAAGATGCCGACCAGGGTCAGGCATCCGCACACCCAATAGGCCAGACGGCGCAGCTTCTCCGGCACCTTGAAGATCTGAATCAGTCCGATGGTCAGGATCGGCACCACCGTGCCCAGCACGACCTGCAAAATCACCTGCGAGAAAAACAGCCGGGTGTGGAGCATGAAATCCAGCGAGCGGAACGATTCGTCGGCCTCGTAGATGCGCTGGATCAAATCCAGCATCTCAAGGGCGAAGTCGATGATGAAGATATACAGCAGATACTGCGCCACCGTATCGACGCAGCGCATGTCGATCGGCTGGCGGCGGATCTTCATCATCGCCATGTACAGCAGCATCACAATCGCAATGCCGCTCACCATGGCCGAGAAGAGGAACACCACCGGCATCAGCGGCGAGGACCACCACGGATTCGCCTTCACCGAGCCGAAGATGAATCCCACGTAGCCGTGCAGCAGGAAGGCCGACGGAATGCCGATGAGCGTGATCACCCAGCCAACCTTTTCATCCACCCGCAGCGCGCCCTCGCTGATGTTGCTCGATCCCAGGGTGAGCGCTCGGTATAGAAGCCGCTTCAAGCCCGTGGTGCTCTGCGACAGCAGCACGATCTCTCGCCGGAAATCCAGCCAGATCTCCAGCAGAATCACGACCATCAGATACCACAGATAGACGAAGCCGAACATCGCCATCGCCGAGCTCCGGTTCGGCGTCAGATACATCTCCAGCGAACGCTCCGGGTGCCCCAGATGGAACTGCAGCGGCAAGGGAGCCACCAGCAGGAAAGCCAGCGCCGTCAGCAGCGCCAGCCGGTAGGTGGGCTTCACCGCCGTCACATGGAAGATGCGCTCGAGCGACGCCAGAATAAAGGCGCCGGCCACCAACCCGGTCACGTACGGATAGACCACGATCAACACGCTCCACTGCAGCTCGACTTCATTCGGATACATGAACCCGTCAACGGGCACCATCTTCGCACTCTCTCCTTAACGCACCGATCCATCCAGGTCGTAATAGAAGGCTTTGGCGCCGGTGGCCAGATGCGGCTTTAGCACCTGCACGCTGTGGGTCTTCAGAAATTCGTGGATGGGATCGTCCGGGTTCTTCAGGTCCGCCAACTGGCGCGCTCCCGTGGGACAGTTCTCGCAGCACGCCGTGGTCAGCCCGCGGGTAATCCGGTGATAGCACAGCGAGCACTTTTGCGCCGTGCGACTGATGGGATGCAGAAAGCGGCAGCCGTAGGGACAGGCCTGTATGCAGTATCGGCAGCCCAGGCAGTAGCTCTCATCCACCAGCACAACCGAGTCGGGGGTATGAAAGGTGGCGCCCACCGGACAGACCTGCGTGCAGGGCGAATCCACGCAGTGGTTGCACATTTTGGGGACAAAGAAGTTCTTGCCGCCCTGCGCTTCGCTGGGAGGAAAACCATTTTTGCCGCCGTTGGGAGAATCCACCTGCGGCACCTCCTGGTGCCAGTCGGAGACGTGGTAGCGCTCCATCCAGGTGCGGAAGTATCCCTCGGGAACGTCGTTCTCGTTGGCGCAGGCGCGCACGCAGCTTCCGCAGCCGATACACTTGTCGATGTTCAGCAGCATGCCCCACCAGTGTTGGTCGCGGTTGTAGCCAAGCGCGCTCTCCGGCGTGCCCGCCATCACATATTCCCAGGCGGCGGCCGCCGCGGGAAGCAGCACGAGCAGTTTGCGTCGCGTGATCACGATTGCGTTTCTCCTGGCTGCAGCAGCGGACTGTGCGGCTGATGACAGCTCTTGCAGACGGCCCCACCCGAGTGCTCGGCGCTCACCACCTGCGGGAAGTTCTTCGGCTTAGCGATATTGGCTTCGTGGCAGGGCAGGCACAGCAGCGCCGTATCGGGCAACTGCGGCGTCACGGAAGCCGGATTCTCGACGTGCTTGGCCAGCGCTCCGTGGCAGGCCTCGCAGTTCACGCCCGTATGCTTGCCCGCCGTTTTCATGCTCACAACGTCGCCATGACAGTCTTCACATGCTTGGTGACCGGCATAGGAGATCGGTTTGGAGGAAAGTTCGACCAGCGCATTTCCGCGGTAGTGGCCGTATTGTCCAAAGCTCTTGGGAATAAAGTGCGCCCGGATCAGCAGAAATACCAGGAACACAACCGCAAACGCGATCGCCAGCCGGACAAGATGTCCGGCGTCTTTGAATTTGCTCACTTGCACCCCTCGCAGACCGCCTGCCATTCCCTTCAGCGGTTCTGAGTGTTTCCCACTCTTACAGCATTACCGGGAAGCCTCCGTGATGCAGCGCCAACTAAATTCCGATAGGTAGGGCGCCCCGCGAACGCCCAACGCGATTGACTTCCGCCTAAAGGCGGTAAGAGGAATGACCAGATTAAGACCAGATTAGACCCTGCGTAGCGGGCGCCTTCCGCGCTTCGCGAAGTACCTCGCTGAGGGGTGCCAGCAATCGATATGGCATTTTCTTGCCCAGTGTTGTTCATAAGTCTGTTTTACGAGGACCTTCAGCCCGTCATTCCGGCGAAGCCTGCCCCGGAAGTGTCTAGTCCGGGGACCGGAATCAAGAGTCTTTTCAGTTGGTTAAAAGCACTGGACCCCGGCTTTCGCCGGGGTGACGATTTCTTGCAACATGTCATAACCTTGTTGACAATGTACTAGCAAGCAACGCAGCCACCATAACCACAAACGCGGCTGTAGGCACGCCGGCAGCCGCGTGAACAAACGGGGGGTGAACCGGGTGTCCATAGCCTATCTCGGAAAGAAATTCATAGAACGAATCAAACATGGTTTTTTTACCTCCACGCCGGGAATGGATCAGAATGCAAGCCAGGCAAGAAGATAAAGGGTGTTGTTGCCGGATGCTTTTTTGGCGTTCATTGGGGTTTGAAAGTCTCAGTCAAGTATAGGACAATGGATTGAACGTCATCCTCCGACAGGTAGTTATACGGCCGCATCCTCCCTTTGACGCCGGCTTTGACAGTGTCGACGACTTTCTGGTCGACTTTTGGGTGTTCCCAATACTTCTGCTTGGTGAAGTCCGCAAGCTGGAGACTCAGGTGAATAGCTCCTCTCCCCCTGCCGTCACCTTTAGGGCCGTGGCAAACCATGCAACTTTTTTCGTAAAGTGTTTTACCTTTTGCCAAATCTGCTCCCAGTGCGTCATTTAATCGTATGAAACCCGTCGAAAAGCAAAGAATTGCTGCACATGCGAGTGTTTTCTTCAACATAGGGTTCTCCTCGATAGGATAAGAGGCCGGCCCGATGCAGATCGGACCAGGCAAAAGCTTGGGTGGACGTTGCATAACGAACACTCATTATAATTTCATGAAATGACCTGTCAATAGAATCCCGCTCAAATCCACCGCAAAGGTGGGGCATAGTCCGGTCAAGGAGAGGACACAGAGGCAAACGCAGTGAAAAAGGAAAACAGACCCTGAAAAGAGCGCGAAAATGATTCCCCTCCATATCGAGGCTCCGCCGCCGCGCCACACTGAGCCGATCCGTGGTTTACTCTTGGTTTTCCTCCGTGCCCTCTCCTTGACCGGACTATGCCCCGCCTCTGCTTCGAAAAGGCTTGGTGGGCTGCGCTCCGCTTAGCCCACCCTACGAGTCTTTTCATGGTTCAGGGTGTCCCCACGGGACATGAAATGCTGTGGTGAACCTTTACGAGGAAGGGTGAGGGGTGAGCAGTTAATAATAACTCCTCCTGGTTCTATCGCTTCGCGAGGGAGAGTGAGCAGAAAAAGCAAGAGAAAATAATTCCTTCTGGTTCTATCGCTTCGCGAGGAAGAGTGAAGCCCGTATGGCCTGCTCGATGACTTGCGCTATCGCGGAAAATTTTGCCCGCGCAATAAATAAACCGGGACCCCCATTCCCCCGGCAGGACGGAAAATCCAAAAAGTTCAAGAATTCAATCGAATTGAGGCAGGATGCTAATTTGCGGAGATACATTGCCGACGAGATGAACCATCTTAGAATTTTGGCCGATGGGGCCTTGGAGGATTTGCCGAGGAGGAAGATTCGGTTGGCGGCTTGAGATAGTGAAGGCTTGGAATGGGCCGTTTACCAGCTCCAAGCCTTTATTTTTTCTTGCTGCGATTCGTGGAGGATGTGGGAGTTGGATCCGCTGCCCTTCTTGCCTGATAGAGCTTTCCTGAATCAGTGACACCAAAGTGACACGGTCACCTTTTCAAAGGATGGCAAGGTGCCGCCTGTGAGCGGCCCGGCAACCATCAGTACTACGTATGGGCTGGGCGGCAAGAGCGATTTTCAACTGGATTTGCGGATTCTTGGGACCCCCACAGTCAAATGTTCCGTCTCCAAAGACGAGCTTATCCTGACGGATTCCCGGGGCAAAGAGGTCAAATATCTCCGGGGAAAGAGGCCAGGGCACCCGGACATGACAAATAGGCCAAGACTGAAGGAGCTAAAACCGGAGATCGGGTCGCCTCACCTGGGGAAGGGGGTGAAGAGTCCGGTTTCCTTCACCCGATCTCCGATGTCCCTCAGAACGTCGCGGTCAGGTTTAGGCCGCCGTAGAAATGCGTGGACTGCGAGTCCAGCGAGCTGGCTTGCAAAATGTCTGAGGCGGCATCGGTTAACGGCAGCCACAATCCGACTTCCGGGGCAATACTTATGTACTTGTTTATTGGAAACTTCACGTCGGCTGTTAACTGGCAGGTATGAAAATTCGAATAGCTCCCCATGGCGCCTGCAAGGTTCAATGTATTGTTATCATGCGGGAGGATAAGGTACCCGAAGCTCGCCCCTAAGTCCAGAGTGGCTCCCTTGCAGAGCATATCGACCGGGATGCTCTTGGTCAGGTCGAGCTGCATCCACACATCGGCGGTATGAGTTACCTCCCCGTAAGTAGTAAACGCCACGGTAAACCAGGGGAACTTATAACTGACGCCTCCCAATATTTCGTCCTCGTCGTAATTGCTTGTTGGGGGTTGAAGCGCAAGGTATGTGTTTCCGATCAGCACCGAAAAATTGTTGCACAGTTCCTTGGTGTATGAAACGGTAAATGTAGTCTTGCTCCACCTCGCGTTACCCGCTTGTCCCGGGGGCAAGGGCGCATAGAGGAGATTGTTGCTGTGACGGGCGAAGTCCAAATTCCCCCAGATATTTGCTGAAAAACCGGCATAGGCGACTGTAAACGAAGGTTGAAAGACGGCGCTGCCTTCGCTTTGCGCAACGCCACGGAATATGTACTGGCTCAGGATATCCGTGGAAAGGGTCACAGACGGCTTGGCCGCCTCATTGGGTGGTTTTTGCTCCGCCGGCGCCGTAGGTTCGTCGGCCCACGCAGCCATGAAAGGAAAGCAGATAGTCAAGAACAAAATCATACAGACCGGCGTTTTTTTTCTGATTGCCGATGAGTTCATTTCATTTGCCCCTTTTTTGTAATGCAGAGATTAAAAACTCACTGTTCACTGATCCGTTCATGCCGCTTCATAACTCCGTGCGGACTGTTGCAAGTTCAGGTCGAGATGCTTGGGTTCGGCCTTTGTGTCGACCACCCCCACAGTCAGGCCATGGGCCTTCCAGGTTAGCTGCTCAACGACAGTTTTTCGTCCGGGCAGGCGTTTCACAAGGTAACAGGCCCCGGACGGCCGATGACGATGTGGCCGGCATTGTACTCCCTGGCGAAGCGGAAGGGGAAAGTTTCTTATTGATGAAGCCCGGTTCGCTGGAACCCTCCCGGTTGATCGGCTCGAGGAGGCATTCAATCAGCAGGCTGAGATCGCCCGAACGGTCCCGAAGGGGTGGAAGCTGCAGAATTGCTGCGGCGAGGCGATGAAAAAGATCCGGCCGAAACCTGCCGGATGCGACTTCGTGGACCGGATTTTTATTGGTGGCGGCAATTGCTCTTATATTGATCTTGATGGGTTTGGTGGTGCCGATCCGGACGATTTCCTCTTCCTGGAGAGCCCGCAGGAGCTTCACTTGGGCGGAAAGAGGCAGTTCGCCGATTTCATCAAGGAATAATGTGCCTTAAATGTGGTACATGTTCCGGGGGCAGGTCAGCCGGCCGGTTATTTCAGGACAGCCGCCTTACGGATGGCATCGGTGTCGGCCAGCCAGACCGCATCATCCGTCTTGAGGCGCACGAGCACACGCCGCATGGCGGCCGCGCCGTCTGGCGTGCCGACGACAAAGGGATGGATTCCGATGACCACCGTCGTCGCCTCCCGCGCGGGATCGGCGCGGGCTTCAGCGGCGAGCTCCAACACGTAATCCAGCCAAAGAGTCTCGATCTCCGTGGGCGACTTCAGTCGCGCCAGCTGCTGGCCCATGTCGACCGTGACTACGGGATAGGGCAGGAGGACCAGCGGCCCGTCCGGCGTCTTCAGGCGCGCAATGATGTCGGAATCCATCTGGTCGAGGGTGTAGGTGATGCCCTCGGAGGCTGTCGCCTGCATCGTGTCGCCGTTGGAGTAGACGCTCGGACTCGACCAGCCGGTGGGCCTGACGCCGGTTGCGCCGGCGATCATGTCCAGGGTATGGCGGACATAGGCCTTCTGCTCGGCAAGGCCACGCCCGAGCGGCAGCATGTGGCTGGTGTTGTTCATGCCATGGGCGACGATCGGCGCCTTCGGCTGCGCCGCGCGGAGTTCCTTCCACACCTTGGCGTGGTTGCCGGGAAACTCCGCGCTCAACACCACGGTGAGCGGAACGTTCAATTCCCTGAACAGCCGGCCGACGCGCGAAATGCCCCAGTCGATGGCGTATTGACGGAACGCCTCGTTCACGAGGTCCGGGTTGCGGGTCACCATATCCGGGCGGTAGACCGGGCCCTGGCCGAAGCCGAACTCCTCGACGAACAGAGCGAAGCTGACCGCGACCTTTTTCCCGCCGGGCCAGGCGGCGACATGGACCGGCTCGCGCGCGAAGCCGGTGACGGAGTCGGTTGCGTCCTGCGCCAAGGTCACCGAGGGAAGGTGAACGGAGAGCAGCAGGACCATCCCGGCGACGAAGCCGGGTAGGCGGGCCTTCCGCTTTGTGGCCGCGACGACGGCGTCCCGATTCATGGGAGGTCCGCCGGGCTCTTGGCGCCGGGCCCAGGCGTGATCAGCGTCGGCCATTGGTGCGAACCGAACGGCACCGGCGCCGGCAGGGTTACTGTTATGTTGCGCCTGGCGTCCTGGTCGATGATCGCCTGGCGTGCGTCGCCGCCCATCAACTCGTAGTCCATATTAAGGTACTCGTGATTCATGGTGCTCAGCAAACTTTAACCTGACAGCCGTGATCAATAATTTCAATATCGCCCCCTGACCTGCAAGGGGGTTCGCGCCCTTGATTCTTTGTCCTTGCTGAAGGGGAGACGACCGTCGAGACGGAGGGGACCTCGCCGATACGATGCGGCTGAAGCTCCATCTTCATGAAGCCCTTGGCCTCGGGTGAAAAATGAAGAGATGGCTACCGCATATCAAAGCTGTGAAAACACCAGTAGACATAACCCGTAAAGAGCCACAATCAGCGCGGCGCCGGCCATCGATATCCTGCTCTTATCAGGCCCCGTGGGACGCAACCACCAATCGAGGCGCCGGCTCGCCCATTGCACCAGCCGGTCGAGGGCTAGAACGCTTACGACATTGCCAATAAACAAGGCGAGCCAGAACGGGGTATGCAACTTGGCCATGAGAATCGGTGTCTGCACATAGAGACTGAACAGGAACACGATCGGATAAATCAGCAGCAGGACCACCATGTTCATCTTCCAGGCCGCCGGCCCTGCGGCGCCCTCGTTGCTCATGGGAAACCACTGGTCGAAGCCGGTGCGCGCGATGCGGGCGTGAACCTCCTCTGTGAATGCCTCCGACTCTTTGAGCAGTTTGTGGCGCACCGGCGAGTCCAGCCAGCCCTGAAGGTTCTGCTCACTGTCGAAGCGCAGGATTGCAAGCCAGTCGTCCTGAACGCCTGGAACCGGCGGCTCGAAGCGATAGCCCTGGAACCCGGGGGCCTTTGCCTGAGCCGCGGCGATCCGCTGCTCCCATAGGTGGTAAGCGGCCTCCTGCCCCGGCTTGATCCGAGTCGAGATGACGGCGGAAACCGGCGCCGGCAATACACCCGATCCGCGGTCGGCAACTATGTGAATGTCGTCGGGCCCCACCAGCAGGGATTGTGCCCTCTGCAGCAGGCTCGTCCGCTGATCTGAACGCAACCACACCACCGCAGCGTCGAGATCGGCGAAAAGCTGAAGGATCACCCAATCTACCTGGGCCGGCGGGTTGGGCGGCATAACCGTCTGCTTGATGAAGCCCGGAAATCCGGCCACCAGGCCGGCAATTTCATCCTGCCAGCGCGCGAACTCTTCTTCCTTTCCGGCCTGGACCCGCGTCTGCGTGACGATCGTGACGGATGAGGCGCCGGAAGGCAGGGTCTCGCTCATGGTCGGGCACCAAGGCCGCTGAAAATGCGATCGGGAGTCAGCGGCAAAGAGGCGAAGCGTACGCCGGTCGCATTGGCGACCGCATTCGCGATCGCCGGCGCTACGGGATTGATCGCACATTCGCCCTGGGCTTTGGCGCCCAGCGGCCCGGTCGTGTCATAAGTGTCGGCAAAGTGAACTTCGGTGGACGGGGTATCGGCAAACGCCGGGATCCGATAGTTGCGCAGCTGCGGGTTGACCACCGCGCCGCCGGCGTTATGAACCATGTTCTCGGTGAGCGCCCAGCCGAATCCCATGGCGATGGCGCCATCGATCTGGCCGCGGCATTGCATGGGGTTGATCAGGCGGCCGATGTCCGCCGCATGGACGCTATGGAGGATCCGAATCTCCGCCGTCACGCGGTGCACCGCCAGACGCACCCCGTGAACGTTGAAGGCAACGGTACGGGGCGAAAGATAGGACTTGCGCTTTGCTTCGAAACGATGACCGGCCTTCGTGCCGGCCGAATAAAGATCGCTGAGCGATATCCGGCGCTTGCCGCAGACAACGGCACCATCTTCTATCTTACAGACCGAGCGATCAACGCCGGCATTGTGGCCGGCATACTCCAGGATGTTGTCGCGCAACGCGGCAGCTGCCAACGCCACCGCCTGCCCCGCAACCACTGTCCCGGTACTGGCAAATGTGCCGGAATCGTATGGCGCCTTATCCGTATCGGCGTTGATGATAACGATGGCATCCGCCCGCGAACCAAGGAACTCTGCCGCGATCTGACGATGAGAGGTGACGGAACCGTTGCCCATTTCCGTCGAGCCGACGGCAAGGTGAAAGGTTCCGTCGGGCAACAGCGCCATCTGCGCGCCGGCGCGATGCTCGGTGGGCGGCCCGCAATCCAGAATCGCCATGGCGATACCGGTACCCTCGAGCCACTCATCGCCTTCGGGCTTGGGCGAACCACCCCCGCGCGCCAGGCTCTTTTCCACGAGGTCGAGGCATTGATCCAGGCCATAGCTGCCGAAGCCCACGTCGGAGGGATCGTTCCACACCGATTCGATCCAATCGTCGGGCTTGACCATGTTCTTTCGCCGGATGGCGAAGGGATCCATCCCCAGGAGCGTAGCCATCTCGTCCATCGCGCTTTCGATGGCAAACGTGGTTTGCGAGGAGCCGTAACCGCGGAATCCGCCGGCCGGCACCAGATTGGTATAGACGGCATAGCCGGCGGCCTTCTTGTTGGGACAGCGATATAAGGTGAGCGGGCTGCCCAATGCCGCCGCCAGCGTCTCGCTCGCATGTCCGCCATAGGCGCCGGTGTTGGAGACGACGTGGATTTCGATGGCCGTCAGAGTCCCGTCTTTTTTAGCGCCGAGTTTCACGCGTGTGGTCATCTGATGGCGCGTCGAGGCGCCGATGAACTGCTCCTCCCGCGTAAACTCCCACATCACCGGCCGGCCGGTCTTCAACATGGCCAGAAGGCACAGATCCTCGGAAAGCATTTCCTGCTTGCCGCCGAATCCACCACCGACACGCTCCGTGAACACATGGAGGTCGCGCGAGCGGAGTCTAAACAGGTAGCAGAGCTTCTGCAGGGTAATAAAGGGCGCCTGCGAGCTGGTGCGGACGTGAATTCGCCCATCCTCGCCCCGCCAGACAATGGAGCCGTGGGTCTCCAGATGGACGTGCTGGGCACGCGAGGTAGAATAGGTTCTTTCATGGACTGCATCGGCGGCCTTGAAGCCCGCCGCCACGCTGCCAACCTCGCCATGGATGTCGACGAAGATGTTGCCCTTCTCGGCATCGCCCTTGTCGTGAAGAACGGGCGCACCGTGCTCCATCGCCTGGAGGGGATCGAAGAGCGCGGGCAGTATTTCGTATTTTACTTCGAGCAACCGGCAGGCGGTTTCGGCAGCGGCCTCCGTCTCGGCGACCACGGCCGCGATCCGCTGGCCAACAAAGCGCACCACGTTGTCGAGCATGTAGGTATCGTCCGGGTCGACGAGATGGTCCTCATGGGTCGCCGTGCTATAAAGGCGGCGGGGTACGTCTTCCCAGGTGAAGATCGCGGCGACACCCGGCACGGCCATGGCCTTCTCGCGGCCGATGCTGACGATCTTGGCATGCGCGTGGGGCGAGCGCAGCACCTTGAGGTGCAGCAGCTCTTCCATTGCGATATCCATCGTATAGCGCGCGGCGCCGGTCACGATTCCGTGGCTGAAGGGATTGCGCAGGTTGGCGCCACAGGCCTTGCCCGCCACATCTTCCTCGGCGGATGTCACGCCCTGCACTGCGTCGGCGATGGAGCGATAGCCGGTGCAGCGACAGAGATTACCCTTGAGGGCGTGGGGCAGTTCCTTGCGGCGCTCATCGTCGAGAGAAGCCACCGTCATGATCATGCCCGAATTACAGAAGCCGCATTGGAATGCCTGCGCGTCGAGAAAGGCATTCTGGGTCGGATGCAGCGTGCCGTCGGGTTTTGCCAGGCCTTCGATGGTCGTGATCTCTCTGCCGGCGGCGCGGAAGGCGGGCATCAGACAGGAATGGATAGGCATGCCATCCAGCCAGACCGTGCAGGCGCCGCAATCACCGGCATCACAGCCCTTCTTGACGCCGAAGAACCCCCGCTCGCGCAGGAATGTGCGCAGGCATTGCCCCGGCTCCGGCTCGGCGGAGAAGCGCTTGCCGTTGACGATGTAGTTCATGCCCCGGCTCCCCCTTGCGCCAGTTCCTGGCGTATCTGCTCGGCGAAATAGGCGGTCAGGTGCCGCTTGTAGGGCGCCGAGCCATGCACGTCGTCGAAATAGCCGTCGCCGGGAATCTTTGTGTCGATCTCGTGGCGCAGATCAGCGGCGGACGGCATCTTGCTGAAGTGCAGCTGCACCGGATGAGGTGTCGCCGCTGTGATCGTGAGCAAAAGATCATTCCCTTTCTTGCTCTGCGTGCCGATCAGGAGCGCGGCCGACCGGCCGAGATGGGTGAGCGAAGCTCGGCGGAACGCAAAACGCTTCGACAATGCCGTTGCGGGCAGATAGATGCTGCGCAGCAATTCGCCCGGCCGCAGCACGTTCGAATGGTTGCCGGTGACGAAGGAGGCGGACGGAACGTCACGCGGTGTGCCGTCGCGCGGCCACAGCGTGTAGGTTGCTTCCAACGCCACGGTGAGCGAAATCATCGGGCCTGCGGGCAGCGACATGCAGATATTGCCGCCGACGGTCGCGACGTTCCAAATCTTGAACGATGCCAGAAACGCATTACAGCACTCTTTGAACAGAGGCACAGCCGACCATTCCAACGGCCCGGCGAAGCCGTACAATTCGGCAACCCGACAGGTAGCCGCGATCTCAATCCCGGCGGCAGAGACGCTAAATGCCGGCCATTTCAATTGATCGAGGTCGATCAGCGTATCTGTCGTCCATTGCGGCTCGGAGAACAGCCATGTGCCGCCGCCGAGCCAGGCATAGCCCGGCCGCCACTCGGTGATTTCATCCGCCGAAGCCGGACGCTTTATCTCGGTCACCGTATTGAGGTTCATGCTGCCTGTTCTCCGCGCAGACGGTGCGATGTTGCAGTTGTAATCGGGTTACGGAAGGTCGTCCAGTGTGGTCGGGCCGGTGCCGGGCGTGATCAGGGTCGGCCACTGGTGCGAGCCAAACGGCACGATCGGGGGCAAGAAAGGCTTCATTCCCAGCTTCGCGGTTTCGGCGATAATCGCCTTACGCCCATCGCCGCCCATCAGCTCGTAGTCCATGAGGTGGTAATTGCCGAAGACCAGCGCCCCCACGGAACGGTCGGCAATGACGCGAGTCAGGGCATCCAGCATCTCTTGCGGCGTCGTCGTGAAGGAGATCGTCTCGATCAGCAGCAGGCGGTCGTTGATGGCGTCGGGGCCGAAAAATTGGGCAAGCACGCTGAACAGAACGTTGTTCTGCCGGGCGACATAGATGGTGTTGCTTGCGGCATAGGTCTTGGACCAGTCGCTTCCGAGCAGCTTCTTCCAGTCCGCGATCACTCCCATCCAGTGGTGGACCTGAGTCTGCGCCGCCCAGGCGACGTTCAACTTCAGCAAGGGCGCCTGCTTGCGGGCGAATGCTTCCAGCGCCGCGGGCGTGATGACGCCTTTCGCCGCACAGTCATCCATGAAGGCGATGTTGTTCGAGAGGATGGTGCGATTGTTGTCCTGCCAGTCCGCCTGAATTCCCGAGGTGGCCACGCCGTCCAGGGCGGACTGCATCTGGCTGCGGTAGGCAAGAAGCGAGGCTCGCCAGGACAGATCGTTCGGGTTGTCCAGATAAGGGGTCACGACCTCGATCAGTGCCATGGTGCTGTGACCAACCGACTTCAGCAGTTGGTATTGCAGCGGCACCGGCGGGGCATCGAGCGGCGGCTGGCCCGGGCGATAGAGGATGAACCGGCCGCCCGCACCGGAGAACAAGCCGAGTATGAGTGGATGATGGTCCAGGATGTTCTTCTGGAAGATCTTGCCTGCGGCGTCGTACAGGCCGAACATGGCTGTATTCAGCGCCAAAATATTCTTGTTTGCTGTCTCGGCCGGGCTGGAGGAAGTCTTGCCGGCAATTTCAGTCATGTAGGACGGCAGGTCGCCGGCTTTCGCCGCTTTGCCAGCGCCTGATATCAGGACGGCCACCAAGACAGCATAAGCAAAGGGCTTCAGGAACGCGGCAGTTGGCATGGGTTTCCTCCTCGGGAAGTTAGGTATTCACTGGTGGGTCTCATGTCAACCCCGCCAAGCCGGCAATTCTAATCCGGGCGGCAATCAGGACCGGTGGGTGTGTTGAAGTCGGGGAAGAGTGAAATAAATCGGTGTCGGCAAAGACCGTTAATCCGAATATTGCATCAACCTGACCGCCAATCAATCTAGTGCAGCGTCAACTAAGTTCCTATAGGTAATGGCCTTCAGCTCGTCATTCCGGCGAAAGCCTGAATACATAGTCTTTTCAGTTGTTTAGAAGCACTGGACCCCGGCCTTCGCCGGGGTGACGATTCTTTGCAACATATCATAACTTTATTGACAATGTACTAGTGTAGCGTTTCACAAATTCATCGATATTTGACTACAATGAGTCGCCACACTCCGTCATTCCGGCAGTGCTTTTGAGCCTGAATCCAGAGAGTTTTTTAAATATCGAGTAACTAAAGAAACGCAACACTAGAAGGGCATTTTGGGTTCGTCCAACACCCTAATACCAAGTTGCGTTCAAGAAAGTATCAAGTGATATCTGGCGGAGCCTTGAATTCTTTACGCCCCCCACACCCCCTCCGCTTGGCGGAGCCTCGAGATCTATGTGGCGCTATCGGCGGCGGCCTGCGGCTACGCCTCGCGGAGCGTCGAGATTGAGCGCCTGGCGGAGCCTGGAGATCGAGGGGAAACTTTCCCCCACCTGGCAGAGCCTGGAGTTATTAGGGGCTCAATGAATGCAACTTGGTATAAGAAGCTCTCAGGACACCTTCAAGGCCATAGAACCTTCCCATATACGAAAAAAAACACAAGTGGTGTGTCAAGGGAACCGGTTTTTGTAATTGCAGGACATACCACGATCTTACAAATTCGATCGATGGGGCTTTGGAGGATTTGCCGAGGAGGGAGATTCGGTTGGCAGCGTGAAATCGTTTGGGTTTCGCTTGGAGCTGGATGGCCCTTCAACAAAGGGAAATGTTCAGCTTCAAGCAAAACTGCAAATTTGATTTCTTTCGGCGTGAGCAAGCTCCTCAGCTATGCGGGCAATGACGCTTTCCCAATCTCCTGCTTTGGGTTGATGGAACAGGCGCATGGTGGAATACCAGGGCGTTGTTTCGCGCCGGCGTGGCCAGCGCCAGCAGCTGTCGAAGCGATTCATAAGCCATACAGGCTTGCCAAGAGCGCCCGCGAGGTGCGCAACCGCCGTATCGACCGTTATGACGAGATCGAGATTGGCGATGAGCGCCGCAGTGTCGGCAAAATCATTGCATCCGTCCATCAGATCGATCAGCCCCAGGGCCTCCGGCGCTTTCGGCCCGTCTTTTTGCAAGCTGAAGAAATGGATGTTTTTGTTTTTAACGAGAGGCTCCAACATCTCCGGCGCGATCGACCGGCGGCGATCCGTCATGGCCGGAGTAGGCGAATGATAGGGCGCCCTTCCGGCCCAAACAAGCCCAACCCGAGGCTTGCCAAACACCAGGGGCTCTAACCTTTTCCGCCATTCCAAAACCTCTTTCTCGTCCGCCTTCAAGTAGGGCGCGGTATCCGGGATGGTATCAGGGCGCGTCTGCATCGCCCCGGGCAGGCTCATCATCGGGCAATGCAAATCGAAAGCCGGAGGCTTTTCAGGACTGGCCATGACGGTTTCAACGCCATCGAGAGATTTTATGAGACGAACGAGAGGCTGCTGCACTTCCATGATGACGCGCAAACCCCGCCCCGCCGCCATGGGCGCATAGCGGCAGAACTGAAGCGTATCCCCCAGGCCCTGTTCAAAGTGAATGAAGAGAACGCGGCCTTCCGCTGCCTCGCCATGCCAGAGGGGCTGAGGGTATTTACGGTACACATGCTTTAAATGGTTGGTTTTCCAGCGTATCTCAAACAGGCGCCAACCTTCCTCGAATTTTCCGGCCGCGAGAAGCGCCATCGACAGATTTTGTTGTATTTCCGGATCTGTCCCGTTAAGGCGAATGGCGTTCCTGAAGGCCTCGATGGCTTCTTCCAGCTTGCCGGTATCCCTCAAGGCATTGCCGAGGTTGTTGAGCCCTTCGGGATATTCGGGCCGCAAGGCGAGGGCCTGCTTGCTATAATCAAGGGCTTGCTCAAACGCGCCCGTCTCGTGCGTCAGCACGCTGAGATTGCTGAGCGCTTCGGGATAATCCGGCCTCAATTCGAGGGCCTTCCTATAGCAGATGGCTGCCTTACCATAATCTCCCATCATATAAAAAATGACGCCAAGATTATTGATGTAAAACGGATTCAACGGATCTTTGGCGATAGCGCGTTCGTAATAAGCCCTGGCTTCCGGAAGCCTGCCCTGATCTTTGGAGATAATGGCGAGATTGTGCAGGATTTCCGGATAATCGGGCTTTAAAGCGAGGACTCTTTCATAAGTGCGGACTGCCTCGGCTATAATTCCGCTTTCTTTATAGGCATTGCCGAGATGATAGAAGGCAAGCGTAAAATCGGGCTTGATTTCGGTCGCCCGTTTTAAAAAAGGGATCGCCTTGGCGAATTCCCTCTGCATAATGAAAGTCAGCGCATAGCTGCATAAGATTTCAGCCGAATCGGGCTTTAGAGCCAAAGACTTTTGGAACCAGGTTTCTGCCTGGGCAGGACGCCCTAATTTGCACTCGATAATGCCCATTAGATGTAGACAAATGACGTTATCCGGCGTCTCGGCCAAAAGCGCATGGCAAATCTTGCCGGCCTCTTCGACACTATCCCGCGTCTTAGTGAGCGGATCAGGCGCAAAATCCGGTAGGGACGGCACGATTCTCCTCCAATAGCCTCTGAGAGCTTCTGATAGCCTCCGATGGTTAGCAGCATTCGTGCCATGTTTAAGGGTGAGCAGTTAATAATAACTCCTCTTGGTTCTATCGCTTCGCGAGGAGCAGTGAAGAGGGAAGGGTTAGGGGTGAGGGGTGATGGGTTATGGGTGACGGGTGAGCAGTTAAAAATAACTCCTCTTGGTTCTATCGCTTCGCGAGGAACAGTGAACAGAAAAAGCAAAGGAAAATAATTCGTTGTGGTTGTATCGCTTAGCGAGGAGATGTTAGCTTGGCCCGTGTCCGTTGCGCATTTTTCAAAAAGGGAAATGAACTGTGTCTTTATTTCGGGGGTAAGCTGATCTGATCGAAGGTCCGTCCGGAGGCAATCCAGACGGACTTTTCGTTGCGGTAAGGAAACCTGCGCTGTGCTACCGATACACTTGCGGGGGTATGATCGAACCTTCCACGAGTTTCCTGGTAGCAGTATTGATGACTTCCCAAAAACCTAAACACCAGCTCTGTAAAAAGTGCGCCCTTTTGCCTGTAAAATACATACCCGGTTGATTAAGTCTGGCAAATTTCCCCAGGAAAACCTTGGACGCCGGATCAGGTATATCTTCTCCTTTTGTCCGATATGCATCATAAATGTTGTAATAAGACTCCGGATCTACACGGAAGTCGACGCCCCGTGCAGTTAGAATGATTTCGATAAGCTCAACATAGCCGAGCGCCAAAGCTTCGGTCCTCCCTGTTTCACTCGCGTCCGCTAAAGCTTTATCCAGTTCGTTTTTCCCTTGCTCCAGAGTAGAATCTAACCGTTCATTCTGTTTGTCATCCATCCTTCCAACCTCCTCACCCGTAAGTGCAACACCTTTGCCTTCCCCCACTTCTATCATGTAGGTCCAAAATATTCATCCGGTATGTAGAATTGGTTATCAATAACAACATACCGGATGTCAAGCAGATCGGGGCATAGTCCGGTCAGGGAGAGAGACGAATTCCACCACAGAGACGGGGCATAGTCCGGTCAAGGAGAGGACACAGAGGGAAAGACCGGCGCGGCGAAGGGGAGAGGGGGGGAGCAGGGAGCGGTTAAAAATAACTCCTCATGGTTCTATCGCTTCGCGAGGAGATGTCAGCTTGGCCCGACGCCGTTGTGCAAGCAAAGCGGCTGCCCCTGGTGGCGGCCGTCAGCTTTTCAACCTCGCGCGTGGTGATATGTTTTCAGTCTTTGTTGTAGTGCTTTCGTTCTTTGACGAAAGACAGTAAGAACGAAAGCCGGAAGAGGTAAAGCCTTTCGGCTTGGGCCCAAGCTATATTCAATGTTTGACAGCGGGGATGGCGGCGTAATAATCTGAAGACGTTAGCAAAACGACGGGCAGAAAAAGATGAGCAAGAACACTACTACCGCGAAAATTCGTTCTGACGGCACGGTTGTCGAGGTTTTGGAAAACGGCGAACAACGCCCCTTTCCCGAAACTCCCATGCGCCCGATGACGGAAGAAGAAATCAAGGCTGCCGCTGCGGCTGATCCGGACGCGCGCCCTATGACCGCCGAAGAATTGCGGACAGCGAGACGTGTGCCGCGCACAAAGGGCCTGCGTCGTATACTTGGCCTTACACAGCAAGAATTTGCAGCCCGCTATCATATCCCCCTTGGCACGTTGCGTGATTGGGAACAGGGGCGTACGGAACCCGATCAACCTGCGCGGGCTTACCTAACGGTAATCGCTCGCGATCCCGAAGGGGTGCGGCGAGCACTGAAAGCGCAGCCCTCATAAAGCCGGCTTGCCCAATTTTGCATGCTAGAACTCACTCAAAACCCGCCCCGCTGACCCGGCAATTGAGTGTCCCCAGTGTGCCTGATGTCGCATCACTTGCATGCTCGATAAGGATTTAGGAATTGAGGGATTTAAGGATTTAGGAATTGAGGGATTTAGGGATTTAGGAATTGAGGGATTGAGTATGTGGGCTAAGCGGAGTGCAGCCCACCAAATCTTTGCGGAACAGATAAAGGGCTTCAGGAATGAGTGGAAGGTGAGGGGGGAGGGCGAAGAGAAAAAGCAAAAGAAAATAATTCCTTTTGGTTCTATCGCTTCGCGAGGAGATGTTAGCTTGGCCCGTTGCGTAGTTTTATCTTGAACGCAAGTTGGTATTACAACAACAGGAGCTTCTATTTTCTTTAGGATCGTCTTTTTCGCATCAAAATATTCATTTTTTATTAATCTTTCGTTCACCTTTTGCCGATATACATATTGAGTCAGATCACTTAAGGGCAAACCGCCGGAAAAGCTCGTTTCCCCATATGTGAACTGCGATCCGCCGGCAGTATGCGGGATATGAGAGATCAAGCTGCCGAACGGATACTGCGCTGATCTTCTAATGTGGTATTATTGAGAGGAGCAAATTCGGGGTGGTTTTCTTCGTGGGCGTTTTTTCGACATGCAGAAATAGTACTTGTGTAAAATCGTTTCGAAAGTCAGCCCGAGCATGATCTTTGAAAAGCAAGTAAACCGCAATGCTAGAAGCGTCAACTGGTCTAGTAATTTAATAAATTATAGGTTTCCGGATTGGAACCAGGTATTTTTTACTTGACATTTCGAAAATTGTACTCCAGACTAACAGCTAATTAATGTAACAGGTTCTTTGAGAAAGATGCTTTAGCTAGCCTGAAGGGCAAACTATCTGAGAAGATAGGGCGCAAAGCTTCCGGTCTAAGTCGATCAAGAGGTCGATAAGATAGCGGGGTTGCCAGGGAGAGCCACCATAGTCATACCTCCATGTAAACCCGCTATCCTCCACAGGAAGCGGGTTTTCTTTTTTGCTGAAGCCGACAAAGAGATTAAACGCATGATTGTACGCATGAAGCAGGGATTCAACTTCCCACCTCAGATTGCGGGTATCACAAGCAGAGAGCCGTGGGGGAGGCAAAATCAAACTTGACAAAGGTTTCATCTCAGCTCAGCCCTGTCGGGAGGTAAATGCCATGTACGCAGCAAGAATGACCAAGGGCCGGAATTTTTTTGCGCTCCTGTCGGGTCTTTTCTTTATTTCGTTTTTCAGTTCATCGGCTCTCGCGTCGCCGGAGGAACTTGCGACGGTCCAAGAGCGGATCCAGAGCAGCGGCGCCAAGTGGCAGGCCGCTGAAACATCGATTTCACAGCTCCCTGCGGAGCAGCGGCGGATGCACCTTGGCCTGGTGAAGGGATCTTCCAGCATTCCTGCAGGGGCCCCCGCGCCTGCAGCCACAGCTGCTACGAAGGCGCCGGCAACACTCCCGGCGACTTTGGATTACAATGTACCCGCCCCTGGTAATACTTATGGTTATGTAACCCCCATAAGGGACCAGGGCAACTGTGGAAGCTGCTGGGCCTTTGGGACAACCGCCACTCTGGAATCTCAGTACCTGATGAGTACAAACGGGGCTGGACAGCCTACTCTCAATCTTTCCGAGCAGATACTCTTATCGTGCAGCACCGCGGGAACCTGCTATGGCGGCTATCACGACCAGGCATCCAATTACATCCTGAGCACGGGTCTTCCGCTTTCTAGCTGCTACCCCTATACAGAGCTTAATTGGAATGGAGGTCCGGACACCCCCTGCGCCGATGCGGCGTGCCCGTTCTGGCAAAGCCAGACCGACTCAATCAAGGGCTGGGAATATGTGTCCCCCCAAACCGCCACGACCGCCGCTAACGCCACGACTTTGGCCTCGGCTTTGGAAAGCTATCTTGATACTTGCGGCCCGCTGGTCACCACAATGTACGTCTATACGGATTTGTTCTATTATTCGGGAGGTATTTATTCCTTTACCGGGCCGGGCATCAAGAACGTAAACGGACAACAGTTCCAGAACGTAATAGAGGGCGGACATGTCATTGAGATCGTCGGCTATAACCACGCCGCTCAGTATTTCATCGTGAAGAACAGTTGGGGCACCGGTTGGGGGACAACGGACCCGAATGTGGGCACCCAAACGCCGCCGACCGTAACTACGAGGGGTTTCTTCCTGATAGCCTATAGCCAACTCGCCCAGATGACACAAGCGCAAACGGGAGATATTTATGGCGGCCCCGAGTTTGGATGGTATTCAATTGCATACACAGGATACAGTCAAGGCCCCTGCAACAATTCCATATCGCCCAGTTCCGCTTCTGTAGCTTATTCGGGGGGAAATGCCACAGTGGGCGTAACTTCGCCCGGATGCTCCTGGACAGCCGCGAGTAATGTAAGCTGGATAAGTATCATATCCGGCGCAACGGGCACGGGAAACGGGACCGTCACGTATTCCGTCGCTGCGAGCACTACTACCCAACGCACCGGTACATTAACCATAGCCGGGAAGACTTTTACCGTAACACAGGCAGGCGCACCACAGACCGGCGCCCTAACAGTCACGATCACCCCGTCAGGAGCGGTGAGTGCCGGAGCGATGTGGAGCGTGAACGGCGGCGCCTCATGGAACGCAAGCGCGGCTACGCTCGGTCTCCCGGCAAGTAATTATACGGTGACCTTCAAGCCCGTTACGTGTTGGAACACTCCGGCAAGCCAGAACGTCGCTATTAAAAATGGCAACACAACTTCGACCGGTGGTGTCTACGTGCAACAGACCGGCTTCCTGAAAGTCACGATCACCCCGTCAGGAGCGGTGAGTGCCGGAGCGATGTGGAGCGTGAACGGCGGCGCCTCATGGAACGCAAGC
>Ga0187849_1001018_pt1 | contig 33429 bp, 28 predicted proteins | sample June2016WEW_4_10_2_FD_132412 | JGI IMG/M metagenome (GOLD analysis project Ga0187849, IMG submission 132412) | Peatland microbial communities from SPRUCE experiment site at the Marcell Experimental Forest, Minnesota, USA - June2016WEW_4_100 | ecosystem: Environmental > Terrestrial > Soil >...
CGGGCACCACATCACGGTCAACTACCGCGAGTCGTACGGGATGTTCGCGGTGAGCGGGATCCTGTTCAATCACGAGAGCCCGCGCCGCGGCCTCGAGTTCGTCACGCGGCGCATCTCCGACGGGGTCGCGCGCATCAAGCACGGCCTGGTGAAGGAGGTGCGGCTCGGCAACCTCGACGCCAAGCGCGACTGGGGCTTCGCCGGGGACTACGTGGACGCGATGTGGCGGATGCTCCAGCAGGGCGGCGCGGAGGACTTCGTGGTCGGCACCGGCGTCCAGCACAGCGTGCGCGACTGCTGTGAGGCGGCGTTCGGGCACGTCGGCCTCGACTGGCGCAAGCACGTGGTGCACGACACGGCGCAGGACCGCCCGGCCGAGGTCGATACGCTGCTCGCCGATGCCTCCAAGGCGAAGCGGCTCCTCGGGTGGCGCCCGACCGTGGACTTCACGGGCCTGATGACGATGATGGTGGACGCGGACCTCGAACGTGTGAAGCGGTCCGCATGACGGTCCTGGTCACCGGCGCGGACGGGTTCGTCGGACGGTGGGTGCTGCGCGCGCTCGTGGCCGCGGGGCACCAGGTCGTGGGCGCGGTGCAGCCCGGCCCCCCGCGCGAGGACGGGCTCTCCGACGCCGAGCGCGCGGCGGTGCTGTGGATTCCGCTCGAGCTGGGGGACCTCCGCTCGGTCCAGCAGCTCGCCGCGCGGCCGTACGATGCGGTGATCCACCTGGCCGCGATCGCCTCCGGGGGCGACGCGCTCCGCGACCCGGGCGTAGCCTGGGCGGTCAACGCGGCGGGGACGGCCCGGCTCCTCGGGGAGTTCGGCCGGCGGCGCCGCGCGGGAGAGGCCGACCCCGTGGTGCTCGTCGTCTCGACGGCGGAGGTCTACGGGACGGGGAACGGGCGGCCCCTCGTCGAGACGGATCCGGTGTCGCCGCGCTCTCCGTACGCCGCGTCCAAGGCCGGCGCGGAGCTGGCGGCGCTGGAGACGCGGGCGCGGACCGGCCTCCGGGTGCTGATCGCGCGCGCCTTCCCGCACACGGGGCCGGGTCAGGACGAGCGCTTCGTCGCCCCCGCCTTCGCGCGCCGCCTGCGGGGTGCGCGCCTGGCGGGCGCCCGGGTGGTCAAAGTCGGGAACCTGGAGCCGGTGCGGGATTTCCTGGACGTGCGGGACGTCGCCGCCGCCTACACGGCGCTGATCGCGCGCGGAACGAGCGGGGAGGTGTACAACGTCGCGTCGGGTCAGGGCGTGTCGCTCCAGGAGCTGTTCGACCGGCTGGCCGCCATCGTCGGCGTGAAGGCGATCCCGGAGCCCGATCCCGAATTCATGCGCCCCGCCGACATTCCGGTGCTGGTGGGTGAGAGCGCCAAGCTCCGCTCCGCCACGGGATGGGCGCCACGCATCCCGCTCGATCAGACTCTGCGCGACCTGGTCGATGCCCAAGCGGACTGATCTCCACCGCATCCTCCTCATCGGCTCCGGCCCGATCGTGATCGGGCAGGCGGCCGAGTTCGACTATTCTGGCACGCAGGCGGTGAAGGCCCTCAAGGAAGAGGGCTACGAGGTCGTGCTGGTGAACTCGAACCCGGCCACGATCATGACCGACCCCGAGCTGGCCGACCGCACCTACATCGAACCGGTCACGCCGGAGTGGGTCGAGCTGGTGATCGCGCGCGAGCGGCCGGACGCGCTGCTGCCGACGATGGGCGGGCAGACCGCGCTCAACGTCGCGATGGCGCTGCACCAGAGCGGCGTCCTGGCGCGCTACGGCGTCGAGCTGATCGGCGCCAACGCCCGGGCGATCGAGATGGCGGAGGATCGCGAGGCGTTCGCGGAGGCGATGCGGCGGATCGGCCTGAAGGTGCCGCCGGGCGGCTTCGCCACGTCGGCCGAGCAGGCGGGGGCGATCGTCGCGCGCACCGGCTACCCGGCGATCATCCGGCCCAGCTTCACCCTGGGCGGGACCGGCGGCGGGATCGCGTACAACCCGGCCGAGCTGCAGGAGCTGGTGCAGCGCGGGCTGGACGCCTCGCCGACGCACCGCGTCCTGATCGAGCAGAGCGTGGTGGGGTGGAAGGAGTTCGAGCTGGAGGTCATGCGCGACGGCCGCGACAACGTCGTGATCGTCTGCTCGATCGAGAACATGGACCCGATGGGCGTTCACACCGGCGACAGCATCACCGTGGCGCCGGCGATGACGCTGACCGACCGCGAGTACCAGCGGATGCGCGACGCGGCGATCGCGATCATCCGCGAGATCGGGGTGGAGGCGGGCGGCTGCAACATCCAGTTCGCGGTGAGCCCCGTGGACGGCGAGATGCTGGTGATCGAGATGAATCCCCGCGTCTCGCGTTCCTCGGCCCTGGCCTCCAAGGCCACCGGCTTCCCGATCGCGCGGATGGGGACCAAGCTGGCCGTCGGCTACACCCTCGACGAGCTCCCCAACGACATCACCCGGACGACGCCGGCCTCCTTCGAGCCGGTGCTGGACTACGTGGTGGTGAAGTTCCCGCGCTTCCCCGTCGAGAAGTTCCTGATGGCCGACTGGCGGCTCACGACCCAGATGAAGTCGGTGGGCGAGTCCATGGCGATCGGCCGCACCTTCAAGGAGGCGTTCCAGAAGGGGATCCGCGCCCTGGAGGCCGACCGGCCGGGCTGGGTGATCGGCGAGTTCGCGTCGGACGACCGCCTCGAGCACGACGACGCGGCGTCCATCCGCGCGGCGCTGCGGCAGCCCACGCCGGAGCGGATCTTCCAGATCAAGCGCGCCTTCCTGCAGGGCCTCGGCGCCGACGAGATCGCGCACCTGACCGGGATCGACCCCTGGTTCGTCGCGCAGCTCGCCGAGCTGCTCGAGGCCGAGCGGGACTGGGTCGGCTTCCGGGCGGAGCGGTGGGGCGCGGCGGCGGCCGCCGAGCGCGAGGCGCGGCTGCGGACCATGAAGCGGATGGGGTTCTCCGACGTCCAGCTCGCGGACCTGGCGGGGCTCACCGAGGACGCGATCCGCGCCGAGCGCCACGCGCTCGGCGTCCGGCCCGCCTACAAGACGGTGGATACCTGCGCCGGCGAGTTCCCGTCGGCCACGCCGTACCTCTACTCCTCGTACGACGAGGAGAACGAGTCCGAGCCGTTCGGCGAGCGCGCCGTGGTGGTGCTGGGGTCGGGGCCGAACCGCATCGGCCAGGGCGTCGAGTTCGACTACTGCTGCGTGCGCGCCGCGCTCGCGTTCCGCGAGCTGGGGCACCGCACCATCATGATCAACTCCAATCCCGAGACGGTCTCCACCGACTTCGACATCTCGGACAAGCTCTACTTCGAGCCGCTGACGTTCGAGGACGTGCTCGAGATCGTCCAGCGGGAGCGGCCGCTCGGCGTGGTGGTGCAGCTCGGCGGGCAGACGCCGCTCAAGCTCACCAAGCGGCTCGAGGCCGCGGGGGTCCGGATCCTCGGCACCTCCGCCGACGCGATCGACATCGCGGAAGACCGGCGCCGTTTCGAGGCCATCGCGCGCCGCCTCAAGATCGCGCAGCCGCCCAGCGGCACCGCCACCAGCACCGACGAGGCGGTCGCGGTCGCCGAGCGGGTCGGCTACCCGGTCCTGGTCCGGCCCTCCTACGTCCTGGGCGGCCGCGCGATGGAGATCGTCTACGACGCGGGCACGCTGCGGGAGTACTTCCACAAGGCCGCCCGCGTCGCCCCCGAGCACCCGGTCCTCATCGACCGGTTCCTCGAGGATGCGTTCGAGGCGGACGTGGACGCCATCGCGGACGGCACGACCTGCGTCATCGGCGGCGTGATGCAGCACATCGAGGACGCCGGCATCCACTCGGGCGACTCCGCCTGCGTCCTGCCGCCGTACCTGATCGGCGAGCGCGAGATCGAGGAGATGCGCCGCCACACCAAGGCGCTGGCCCTGGCCCTCGGCGTCGTCGGGCTCATCAACGTCCAGTACGCGATCAAGGACGGCGTGGTCTACTGCCTCGAGGTCAACCCGCGGGGCTCGCGCACCATCCCGTTCGTCTCGAAGGCCACCGGCGTGTCGCTCGCGCGGCTGGCGGCCGGCGTGATGGCGGGGCGGACCCTCGCGCAGCTTGGCTGCGTCGAGGAGGTCGAGATCGCGTACGTCGCGGTGAAGGAGGCCGTCTTCCCCTTCATCAAGCTGCCGAACGTGGACACCCTCCTCGGCCCGGAGATGCGCTCGACCGGCGAGGTGATGGGCATCGCGGACTCGTTCGGCTGGGCGTTCGCCAAGGCGCAGATCGGGGCGGACGGCGCGCTGCCGCTGGAGGGCGCGATCTTCGTGACGGTGAACGACAGCGACAAGCCCACCGTCGCGCCGATCGTCCGGCGGTTCCACGAGATGGGGTTCCGGCTGATCGCGACCGAAGGCACGGCCCGCTACCTGCAGAAGCGCGGCATCCCGTGCGAACGGGTGAACAAGGTGTGGGAGGGGAGGCCGAACGGCGTGGACCTGATCATGTCGGGACGGGTGCAGCTGCTGATCAACACCCCGCTGGGCAAGTACTCGCAGCGGGACGACTACGAACTGCGGCGTGCGGCGCTGGTGCACCGCGTGCCGTATACCACGACGATGTCGGCGGCGTCGGCCGCGTGTGACGCCGTCATCGCGCTCAAGCACGGGAGGGGCGAAGTGATGTCTCTGCAGGAACGGTATGCGGGGCGGCACGTCAGCGAGCAGGTGGCCTGATGGCCCCGCGCAAGCAGACCGGCAAAGCGGCGAAGGCCGAGGCGGTGAAGGGACCGCCGAAGGGCTTCCCGGCGTTCCCGGCCGAGCAGCTCGGCGGCGTCGTGAAGTACAGCGAGCCGCTCGGGCGGCACACGACGTTCCGCATCGGCGGCCCGGCGGCCATCCACTTCCAGCCGGCGACGGCGGAGGCGACGGCGGGCGCCGTCGCGTGGGCCAAGCAGCACAAGGTGCCGTGGCTCGTCCTGGGCCTCGGCTCGAACGTCCTGATCCGCGACGGCGGCTTCCCGGGGCTGGTGGTGAAGATCGCCAAGGGGCTGGACGCGGTGTCCCACCGGGCCGGCACCTGGAAGGTCGGGGCCGGGCTCCCGATCCCCCTGCTGGCGCGCAAGACCGCGGAGGAGGGGTTCGCCGGCATCCACCGGCTCATCGGGGTGCCCGGCTCGGTCGGCGGCGGCGTGTTCATGAACGCGGGCGCCCACGGCCAGAGCTTCGCCGAGGTGCTCATCTCGGCGACGCTCCTCGACCCGAAGGGGAAGGTGATCGAGAAGGCGAAGAAGGAGATCCCCTTCGCGTACCGGCGCAGCGGGCTGGACGGCCACATCGTCCTGGGCTGCGCGCTGCGGCTCGAGCCGGAAGAGCCCGAGAAGCTGAAGTCGGAGCAGAACATGCTGCTGCGCAAGCGGAAGGAGGGCACGCCCTTCGACCAGCCGTGCTGCGGCAGCGTCTTCAAGAACCCCGAGGAAATGACGGCGGGGCGGCTCATCGACCGGTGCGGCCTCAAGGGCCGCCGGGTCGGCGGGGCCGAGATCTCCAAGGTGCACGCGAACTACATCGTGAACCTCGGGAACGCCTCGGCGGACGACGTGCTGAAGCTCATCGACCTCGCGCGCACGGCCGTCTTCAAGGAGTTCGGGCTCGAGCTCGAGCTCGAGGTGAAGGTGCTCGGAGAGAACAAGTGAGCGAGTACTTCGCGCATCCCACGGCGGTCATCGACGCCGGCGCCGAGATCGGCAGCGGTACCAAGATCTGGCACTTCTGCCACGTGATGCCCGGCGCGGTGATCGGCGAGCGGTGCGTGCTCGGCCAGAACGTCGTGGTGATGCCGGGGACGAAGATCGGCCACAACGTGAAGATCCAGAACAACGTCTCGATCTACGAGGGTGTCGAGCTCGAGGACGACGTCTTCTGCGGGCCCTCGATGGTCTTCACCAACGTGACCTTTCCGCGCAGCCACGTGATCCGGAAGGGCGAGTACGAGCGCACGCTGTGCAAGCGGGGCGCGACCATCGGCGCCAACGCCACGGTGATCTGCGGCGCCACGCTGGGGCGGTTCGCCTTCGTGGGCGCCGGCGCCGTGGTCACGAAGGACGTGAAGGACCACGCCCTGGTCGTGGGCAACCCCGCGAAGCAGGTGGGGTGGATGTGCCAGTGCGGCGAGCGGCTCCGGCTCACCGCTGGCAAGGGCCGCTGCGCGCGCTGCGGCACCGCCTATCTCGAGCGGGGCGGGGAGCTGGCCCAGGCATGAACGTTCCGCTGCTGGACCTGAAGGCGCAGCACCGCACGATCCGCGACGAGGTGGTCGCGAAGGTCATGGAGGTCGTGGACGCGCAGCTCTTCATTCTCGGCCAGCCGGTGCTGGATCTCGAGGCGAAGCTGGCGGAGCTCTCCCGCGCCCCGTTCGGCATCGGGGTGTCGAGCGGGACCGACGCGCTCCTGCTGCCCCTCAAGGCCCTCGACCTGAAGCCCGGCGACGAGGTGATCACGGTCCCGTTCACCTTCTTCGCGACCGCCGGGACGATCCACAACGCGGGCGCCAAGCCGGTGTTCGTGGACATCGAGCCCGACACCTACAACATGGATCCGGCCGCCCTCGAGGCCGCGATCACGAAGCGCACCCGCGCCATCATGCCCGTGCACCTCTTCGGGCAGATGGCCGCGATGGAGCGGATCCTGGCGGTGGCGGCGCAGCACGGCGTCCCGGTGATCGAGGACGCGGCGCAGGCAATCGGCGCCCGCCGCCGGATCGACGGCACCTGGCGGATGGCCGGGGAGCTGGGCGCGGCCACCGGCTTCTCGTTCTTCCCGTCCAAGAATCTCGGCGGGTGGGGCGACAGCGGGATGGTCGTCGCGAACGACGAGAAGATCGCGATGCGGGTGCGCCGGCTGCGCGTGCACGGCGGGCTGCAGACCTACTTCCACGACGAGGTCGGGACCAATGCGCGGCTCGACGCGCTCCAGGCGGCGGTCCTCCTGGCCAAGCTCCCGCACCTCGCGGCGTGGAGCGCCGCGCGGCGCGCCAACGCCGCGCGCTACACGAAGGCGCTGGCGGGACTCGGCGCGGTCCGGACCCCGGTGACCGACCCGGCCAACGAGCACATCTACAACCAGTACGTCGTGTCGGCGGACCGGCGCGATGCGCTGCAGGCGCACCTCAAGGCGCACGGCGTGGGCACGGCGATCTACTACCCGCTGGCGCTCCACCTCCAGCCCTGCTTCGCCTACCTCGGCTGCGCGAAGGGCGCGTTCCCTGTGTCCGAGGCAGCGACGGAGCGGGTCCTCGCGCTCCCGGTGTACCCGGAGCTGTCCGAGGCCCAGCAGGCGCACGTGGTGGAGACCATCCGGAGCTTTTACGGCGACTGACCGACCGCGCGGAGACGCGATGGGCAAGCACGAAGCGGCGCTGCTGGCGAAGGCGCGGGACCGCACCGCGCTGATCGGCATCGTCGGGCTCGGGTACGTCGGTGTGCCGCTCGCCGTCGAGTTCGCGGAGGCCGGCTACACCGTCCTGGGTTTCGACGTGACGGAACGGGTGGTGGACGGGATCAACGCCGGCCGCTCCCACGTGCAGGACGTTCCGAGCGCCAGGCTGGGCAAGCTCGTGCAGGCGCGGAAGCTCGCGGCGACGACCGACCTCGCGCGGCTCGGGGAGCCGGACCTGGTGGCCATCTGCGTCCCCACGCCCCTCTCCAAGACCCACGATCCCGACATCTCCTTCGTCAGTGCCGCGACGAACAGCGTCGCGAGGACGATCCGGGCGGGGCAGGCGATCGTGCTCCAGAGCACCACGTATCCGGGCACGACGCGCGACCTGATGCTCCCGGCGCTGGAGCAGAGCGCTCTCAAGGTCGGCGAGGACTTCTTCCTGGCGTTCAGCCCCGAGCGGGTCGACCCCGGCAACCCGAAGTACAACACCCACAACACGCCCAAGATCGTAGGTGGCGTGACGCCGGCCTGCACCCGGGTCGTGACGGCGCTCTACCAGCCGGCGATCGAGCGGCTGGTCGCGGTCTCCTCGCCGGAGGCGGCCGAGCTGGTCAAGCTCCTGGAGAATACCTTCCGCTCGGTGAACATCGGCCTCGTCAACGAGATGGCGATCGTCTGCGACAAGCTGGGCGTGGATGTCTGGGAGGTCATCGAGGCGGCGAGCACCAAGCCGTTCGGCTTCATGAAGTTCACGCCGGGCCCCGGCGTCGGGGGGCACTGCATCCCCCTCGACCCGCACTATCTCGCGTGGAAGATGCGGTCCCTGAACTACCGCACCCGGTTCATCGAATTGGCCGGGGAGATCAACTCGGAGATGCCGGAGTACTGGGTCGAGAAGGTCGTGTCGGCCCTGAACGACCTCGGCAAGCCGGCGAAGGGCTCCACGGTGCTGGTCGTCGGGGTGGCCTACAAGAAGGACGTCGACGATCTGCGCGAGAGCCCGGCGCTCGACATCGTCAGGCTGCTGCAGCGGCTCGGCGCGGTGATCCGCTATCACGACCCGTTCATTCCGGAGCTGCGGGAGGACGGGATGACGCTCAAGTCGGTGCCGCTCACGGCGGAGACGGTGCGCGGCGCGGACTGCGTGGTCATCGTCACCGACCACTCGAAGCTCGACTACGCGATGCTGGCCAGGGAGGCCAGGGCGCTGGTGGACACGCGCCACGCCGTGGCGAGCCGCGCCAGGGCGAAGTAGCGCGTTGCGCGTCGGAGTCACGGGAGCGCGGGGCCTCCTCGGCACGATGCTGGTGCCGCTCTGGCGGAACGCCGGGGCGGAAGTGGTCGGGTGGGATCTCGAGGACTTCGACGTGCGGGACGCGGGCGCGGTGCGGCGCACGATCACGGCGGCACGGCCGGACGTCGTGATCCACGCGGCGGCCTACACCGCGGTGGACCGCGCCGAGGCCGAGCCGGAGCTGGCGATGGCCGTGAACCGGGACGGCACCTCCAACGTCTGCCGGGCGTGCGTCGAGGCGGGAGCGCGGGTGGTGTACGTCAGCACCGACTACGTCTTCGACGGGACCGCCTCGGCGCCGATCCCACCCGGCGCCCGCCGCGCGCCCCTCGGCGTCTACGCGCGGGCGAAGGCCGAGGGCGAGGCGGCCGTGGAGCGGTCGGCCGGACCCTGGACGATCGTGCGGTCCGCGTGGGTCTTCGGCCCCGGCGGCCCCAACTTCGTGGATACGGTGCGCAAGGCCGCCGCCGAGGGACGCGCGCTCACGGTCGTGAGCGACCAGGTCGGCGCGCCGACCTCGACCCGGCTGCTGAGCGAGGGGCTGTGGGGCCTGGTCAGGCTGGCGGCGACCGGCCACTGGCACCTGACGGCGGCGGGGGCGGCGTCGTGGTTCGAGGTGGCGCGCACCGTTTACGCCGCCGCGGGCGCGGAAGCCGCGCTCGTTTCGCCGTGCAGCACGGCGGAGGCCGCGCGCGCGGCGCGGCGCCCGGCCTACTCGGTGCTCGAGTGCGGCGCCACCCGGACCGCGCTGGGCGTGTCCCTGCCGGCGTGGGAGAAGCACGTCAGCGCCTACGTGCGCACCGGCCGCGTGCCGGGGCTGGGACTCATCGAAGGGGAGGCTGCGTGAAGGGCGTCGTCCTCGCGGGCGGGCTCGGGACCCGGTTGGCCCCGATGACCCGGGTGACCAACAAGCACCTCCTGCCGATCTACGACCGGCCGATGGTCTACTATCCGATCCAGACGCTCGTGGAGGCGGGGATCACCGAGATCCTGCTGGTGACCGGGGGGAACCACGCCGGCGACTTCCTCCGTCTCCTCGGCAACGGCAAGGACTTCGGCCTCAAGCACCTCAACTACACCTACCAGGAAGGCGAGGGCGGCATCGCGGCCGCCCTGGCCCTGTGCGAGCATTTTGCCGACGGCAAGCCCGTCTGCGTCATTCTCGGCGACAACATCCTCCAGAAGTCCATCCGGCCGGCCGTCGAGCTGTACGGCCGCAGCAACAAGGGTGGGATGATCCTGCTCAAGGAGGTCCCGGATCCCGAGCGGTTCGGCGTGCCGGTGCTCGAGGGCGAACGGATCGTGCGGATCGAGGAGAAGCCGAAGGCGCCGCAGTCGCGCTATGCGGTGATCGGCGTCTACCTGTACGACGCGCGCGTCTTCGACATCATCAAGACGCTGAAGCCGTCGGGGCGCGGCGAGCTCGAGATCACCGACGTCAACAACCAGTACCTCGCCTGGGGCGAGCTGACCTATGGGTACGTGGACGGGTGGTGGACCGACGCCGGCGCCATCGAGAGCCTGTACCGCGCGACCTGCCTCGTGGCGCAGGAGCGGTCGGAGGGACGATGAAGCTCGTCGTGACGGGCGGCCTCGGCTTCATCGGATCGAACTTCGTCCGGATGATCCTGCGCGACCGGGCGGGGTGGTCGGTCACGAACCTCGACCTCGTGACGTACGCCGGCAATCCCGCCAACCTGGCCGACGTGGCGCGCGACGCCCGCTACCGCTTCGTGAAGGGGGACATCGCCGAGCCGAAGGACGTGGCCTGCGCCCTCGAGGGCGGCGCGGACGCCGTCGTGAACTTCGCCGCCGAGACCCACGTGGACCGTTCGATCCTCTCGGCCGACCCGTTCGTGCGCGCCAACGTCGTGGGCACGGTCCGCCTGCTCGAGGCGGCGCGCGCGCTCGGGACGTGCCGGGTCGTGCACGTCTCGACCGACGAGGTCTACGGGGCGCTCAAGCCCGACGACCCGCCGTTCACCGAGCGCACGCCGGTGAGCCCGACCAGCCCGTACGCCGCGAGCAAGGCGGCGGCCGACCATCTGGCGCTGGCCTTCGCGCGCACCTACGGCCAGGACGTGGTCGTCACCCGCTGCTCCAACAACTACGGCCCCTACCAGTTCCCCGAGAAGCTGATCCCGCTGATGATCACCAACGCCATCGAGGGGAAGCAGCTCCCGGTGTACGGCGACGGCCGGCAGGTGCGGGACTGGATCCACGTCGAGGACCACTGTGCGGGCGTCCTTGCCGCCCTGGAGCAGGGGAAGGCCGGCGAGGTCTACAACTTCGGCGCGCGCGCCGAGCGGTTCAACATCGACATCGTCTCGCGCATCGTGGCGCTCCTCAAGGTCCGGCCGGAGCTGGTGGAGCACGTGAAGGACCGGCCGGCGCACGACCGCCGCTACGCGATGGACGCCGCGAAGGCCGAGCGGGAGCTGGGATGGCGGCCCGCCCGCACCTTCGAGCAGGGGCTGGCCGACACGGTCCGCTGGTACGTCGAGCACGACGACTGGTGGCGTCCCGTGAAGGACGGCTCGTACCGGGATTTCTATCGCACCTGGTATGAGGAGCGGACGCAATGAACGTCGCGGTGGTCGGGACGGGCTACGTCGGGCTGGTGATGGGCGCCGGCCTGGCGGAGATGGGCAACAGCGTCGTCTGCGCCGACGTGGACGCCGCCAAGATCGAGCGCCTGCGGCGGGGCGACGTGCCCATCTTCGAGCCCGGGCTGGAGCCGCTGGTGGTGCGCAACCAGGCGGAAGGGCGGCTGGCCTTCACCACCGACGTGGGCGATGCGGTGGAGCGGAGCGACGTGGTGTTCATCGCCGTCGGCACCCCGCCGGACGAGGACGGCTCCGCGGACCTCACGCACGTGCTGAGCGTCGCCGACACGATCGGCCGGCACATGAACCGCCCCAAGGTGGTGGTGACCAAGAGCACGGTGCCGGTCGGCACCGCGGAAAAGGTCCGCGCGGCGGTCGCCGCGCGCACGAAAGCGCGGTTCCACGTCGCGTCCAACCCGGAGTTCCTCAAGGAGGGCGCGGCGGTCCAGGACTTCATGAAGCCGGACCGCATCGTGCTCGGCGTGGACAGCCCCGAGGCCGAGGCCACGCTGCGGGAGCTTTACGAGCCGTTCGTGCGCAGCGGCAATCCGCTCCTCTTCATGGACATCGCGTCGGCCGAGGTGACGAAGTACGCCGCCAACGCGATGCTGGCCGCGCGCATCACGCTGATGAACCAGTTCGCCGCCCTGTGCGAGAAGGTCGGGGCCGACGTCGAGCACGTGCGGCGCGGGATCGGCAGCGACGCGCGGATCGGCAAGGCGTTCCTCTTTCCGGGGCCGGGCTACGGCGGCTCCTGCTTCCCCAAGGACGTCCAGGCGCTCTGCGTCACCGGCCGCGAGGTGGGATCGCCGCTCGAGGTGCTGGAGTCCGTGGAGCGGGTCAATGAGCGCCAGAAGCGGATGCCGGTCGAGAAGCTGCGGCGCGCGCTCGGCTCCCTCGCGGGCACGACCATCGCGATCTGGGGCCTCGCGTTCAAGGCGCAGACCGACGACATGCGCGAGGCGGCGTCGCTGGTGGTGGTCGAGGAGCTGCTGGCCGCCGGCGCGAAGCTCCGCGTGCACGATCCCAAGGCGCTGGCCGAGGCGCGCCGCCGCTTCGGCGACCGCGTGACCGGCGTCGAGCACCGCTACGACGCGCTCGACGGGGCCGACGCGCTGCTGGTCCTCACCGAGTGGCAGGAGTACCGGGTCCTGGACTACGACCAGGCCAGGCGGCGGATGAAGCGGCCGGTGGTGGTCGACGCCCGCAACCTCTACGAGCCGGCGCGCATGCGCGAGCACGGCTTCACCTACGATTCGGTGGGGCGGCCCTGATGCGCGTCCTGATCACCGGCGTCGCCGGCTTTCTCGGCTCCCATCTCGCGGACCGCTTCATCGGCGCGGGGCACGAGGTCGTCGGGATGGACAACTTCATCACCGGCAGCCCGGACAACATCGCGCACCTCACCGGGAACAAGCGCTTCGCCTTCTTCGAGCACAACGTCACGAACTTCATCTACGTCGAGGGGCCGCTCGACGGGGTGCTCCACTTCGCCTCCCCGGCCAGCCCGCGCGACTACCTCGAGTTCCCGATCCAGACCCTCAAGGTCGGCTCGCTGGGCACGCACAAGGCGCTCGGGCTCGCGAAGGCCAAGGGGGCGCGGTTCCTCCTCGCCTCGACCTCCGAGGTGTACGGCGACCCGCTGGTGCACCCGCAGCCCGAGGGCTACTGGGGCAACGTGAACCCGGTCGGTCCGCGCGGGGTCTACGACGAGGCGAAGCGGTTCGCCGAGGCCATGACGATGGCGTACCACCGCTACCACGGTCTCGACACCCGCATCGTCCGCATCTTCAACACCTACGGGCCGCGGATGCGGGTCCGCGACGGACGCGTGGTCTCCAACTTCATCGTCCAGGCGCTCCGGGGCGAGCCGATCACCGTGTACGGCGACGGCAGCCAGACCCGCTCCTTCACCTACGTGGACGACCTGGTGGACGGCATCGTGCGCCTCTACGAGCGCGGCGCCGACGAGCCGGTCAACGTCGGCAACCCGAACGAGTTCACGGTGCTGCAGCTCGCGCAGCTCGTCCTCAAGCTGACGGGCTCGGGCTCGAAGATCGTGCGCGAAGCGCTCCCGCAGGACGATCCCAAGGTCCGCCAGCCCGACATCACCCGTGCCCGCTCGCTCCTGGGGTGGGAACCGGCGGTGGAGCTGGAGCGGGGGCTCGCCGCCACCATCGCCCACTTCAAGCGGAAACTCGCGTGACCAGGGTGGTGCTGACCGGCGTCGCCGGGTTCATCGGCTCCCACGTCGCCGAATGCCTGGTCGCGCGGGGCGACGAGGTGGTCGGCCTCGACAACTTCGACGCCTTCTACCCGCGCGCGGTCAAGGAAGCGAACGTCGCCACGCTCCGGCGCGGGCCGCGGTTCCGTCTGGTCGAAGGCGACATCCGCGACCCGAAGGCCGTGGGCGCGCTCGTGACGCCGGAGACGGTGGTCGTGCACCTCGCCGCCCGCGCCGGCGTCCGGCCGTCGCTCGAGGACCCGGCGCTGTACGCGTCGGTCAACATCGAGGGCACCGCCGTGCTGCTCGAGGCGGTGCGGCGCGCCGGGGCCCGCCGCTTCGTGTTCGGCAGCTCCTCCTCGGTGTACGGCGACACCGCGCCCGTCCCGTTCAGCGAGGACTGGCCGGCGCTCCTGCCGATCTCGCCCTACGCGGCGACGAAGCGCGCCGGCGAGCTGCTGTGCGCCACCTTCGCCCAGCTCTACGGCCTGAGGATCATGGCGCTGCGGTTCTTCACGGTGTACGGGCCGCGCCAGCGCCCCGATCTCGCCATCCACAAGTTCACGCGCCTGATCGCGGAGGGGCGGCCGGTCCCGTTCTACGGCGACGGGTCGAGCGAGCGGGATTACACCTACATCGACGATATTGTGGGGGGCGTGCGGGCCGCGGTGGACTGGACGGCGGCGCCGGACACGCGCCGCCGCGGAACCGCCGCGGCTGTCGCGCCGCCCGCTCGATCCGGCCCTGGTTCGAGTGCCACCGCCCCGGCGGGGGCCCTGGAGATCGTGAACCTGGGCGAGTCGCGCACCACGAGCCTCGACGCGCTGGTCGCGCTGATCGCGCGGGCGGTGGGGAAGGAGGCGCGGCTCGAGCGCCTGCCGGCGCAGCCGGGCGACGTGCGCCGCACCTGCGCCGACGTGCGCAAGGCCGGTCGGGTGCTCGGGTACCGGCCGACGACGACGGTCGAGGACGGCATTCCGCGCTTCGTGCGCTGGTTCGAGGAGGCTCATGGACATCCAGCCTGACCGGATCGTCGAGCGCGCCAAGGAGCGCCTCGAGGCGGGCGACGCCTACGGCGCGGTCCACCTCCTGCGCGAGGTCACGGCCTCGGGGAAGGCCTTCGCGGACGCGCACCAGCTGCTGGGTCTGGCGTACTCGATGATCGGCCAGCCGGATGACGCGCTCGCCGAGTTCGACCGCGCCCTCGCCCTCAATCCCAAGTACGTGGATGCGCACCTGAACCGCGCGGTCACGCTGAACGAGCTGGGTCGTTACGACGACGCAGCGGCGGCGTTCGCGGCGGCCCAGGGGCTGGGAGGCGTGGACCACACCGGCTTCGCGGCGCCGGAGGCCTCGCGTCTGGCGAACCTGCACGCGGAGCTGGCCGAAGCCTACGTGGAAGCGGGCGGCATCCGCGAAGCGATCGAGCAATACGCCAAGGCCGCGCAGCTCCGCCCGGAGTTCCTCGACTTGCGCTACCGCCTCGCGCGCCTGCGGCTCGAAGTCGGCGACGTGACGCTCGCACGCCGCGAGCTGGAGGCGATCCTCGAGGCGCGGCCGTCGTTCTTCGACGCGCGCGCGGCCTTCGGGATGGCCTGCTACCTGGAGGGCGATGCGGCCGTGGCCCGCGCGGCCTGGCAGCAGTGCCGGGGCGAGCGCCCCGACGAGCCGCGCATCACGGCGTACCTCGCCCTGCTCGACCGGGTGACGGCGAAGGCGGGGGCGACCCGTTGAACCACCTGCGACCTGCCACCTGCGTGGCCGCGCTCCTGCTGCTCGCCGCCTGCTCGCCGGTCGCGGACCATGCGCGGCTCGGCGATCGCCGGTACGCGGAGCACGCCTTCGGGGACGCGCTCGCGGAGTACCGGCTGGCGATGCATCAGGGCGCGCCCGACGCCGAGCTCCGGGCGAAGTTCGCCGCGGCGGCGCTGCAGGCCGGCGCCCTGGGGGAGGCGGTCACGGCCTACCACGACCTGGCGCACGCCGAGGCGGGGGCGGGGGACGAGGCGGCGGACGGGCTCACGCGGGCGGCCCGGCTGGCGATCGGCGCGCACGACATGTCGGCGCTCTCCGACGCCCTGCTCGCCCTGCGCGACATCGCGCCGCAGCGGCCGGTCGGCTTCCTCGCCGTGGCGCTCGGCGCCGGCACCGCCTACGTCCGGCGCCCCGAGGCGATGGACGTCCTGTTGCAGGCGGCCGCCGCCGCGTCCACCGCGCCGGGGGCCGACTCGTTCCTCGTCGCCTACGCGGACCTCAACGCGCACATGGGGCGCTGCGACGCCGCGACCCGCACCTACGAGGCGGTCCTGCGCCGCAGCCGCCAGGTGCCGCCGCTGGTGGAGGCCGCGCGCGGCGGGCTCGCCGGCTGCTCGGTCGAGGACGGCAAGGTGTCCCTGAGCGCGGGCGCGTTGCAGGACGCCGAGGCGCGTTTCCGGAAGGCGATCTCGATCGGCGAGCCCGACAGCGTGGTGCGACTCGCGTGGCTGCTGGTCGGCGACACGCGCTGGGCCAAGGGCGACACGGCCGTGGCCCAGGATGCGTACCGCCGCGCCATGTCGGGCGCTGCCGAGGGGGATCCGATCGCGGCGCGCGCGGAGGATCAGCTCAACCGACTGCTGGGGAAGGGAAGTCCGACGCCATGATCCGGATTGCCACGGGTGCCGTGCGGAAGCTGCCGGTCGTCGCCCTGTGTCTGGTCGCCGCCTGCGCTCGCTTCGACCCGCGGCACTACACGGTGCCCGAAGATCTCTACCAGGCTTCGATGCGCCAGTTCCGCACCGGCCACTACGACAAGGCGCAGGCCGGCTTCCAGGCCCTCACCTTCAGCGTGGGCGCGCGGGACACCCTCTATCCGCTGTCGCGCTTCTTCCTCGGTGAGTCGTACTTCAGCCAGGGCGACTATCCGACCGCGGCCCAGGAGTTCCGCCGGGTCGCCGACGAGAACCCGAACCACCGTCTCGCGCCGGACGCGCTGCTCCGGGCCGCCGACTCGTACGCGAAGATGTGGGAGAAGCCGGATCTGGATCCGACCAGCGGCCAGACGGCGCTCGCGACCTATCAGGAGCTGGCCGGCCGGTACCCGGGGTCGTCCGCCTCGCACGTCGCGACCACGCGGCTGCAGCTGCTCTACGAGAAGTTCGCGCAGAAGGAGATGGACATCGCGCTCTTCTACTTCCGGCGCAACGCCTTCGACTCGGCGATCCTGTACTTCAAGGACCTGATCGCCAGCTACCCGTCGACGTCGCTGGTCCCGGAGGCCTACGTCTACATCGTCCGCTCGTACCACGCGATCGGGTACGCGGACCAGGAGACGCAGTTCTGCAACGCGCTGCGGCAGTTCTACCCGCAGCTGGCGGACGCCAAGCGGTATTGTGGCCACGGGACTGCTGGGCGGTAGCTTCGATCCGGTCCACCACGGCCACCTCATCGCGGCCGCGCGCGCCCTCGAGGCGCTCGGTCTCGCGCGCGTGCTGCTGGTGCCGTGCGCGCGGCAGCCGCTGAAGCGGCTGCCTCCGGTGGCGGCGCCGGAGCACCGCCGCGCGATGCTCGACCTGGCGGTCGCCGGGGACGCGCGGTTCGCGGTCGACGCGCTCGAGCTGGAGCGGCCCGCCCCGTCGTACACGGTGGACACCCTGCGCGCGCTTCGCGCGCGCTGCCCGGGCGAGCGGTTCGTCCTGCTCCTCGGCGCGGACGCCGCCGCGGACCTGCCGCGCTGGCGCTCCGCGGAGGAGGTCGCCCGGCTCGCGGAGGTGGCCATCCTGACGCGCCCGGGCGCGCCGGAGGTCCGGACGCCGCTGGTGCGACACGTCGTGGCGACGCCGGCCATCGAGATCTCGGCCAGCGACATCCGCGCCCGCTGTCTGGCGGGCAAGAGCATCCGGTATCTGGTACCGGATGCCGTGGCCGACTACATGGCGAAGGAAGGGCTGTACCGATAATGCCGCTGCCCGCACTGGTGACGAAGATCCTCGGATCCCGCTTCACGCGGGAGCTGAAGCACCTCCGCCCCATCATCGGCGCGATCCACCGGCACGAGGAGGCGCTCAAGGAGCTGCCGGACGACGAGGTGCGCGGGCAGACGGCCCGCTTCCGGGCGCGGATCGCCGAGCGGATCGGCGCGCTGCGCGACGACGTCGAGGCCCTGAAGAAGGCGAAGCACGACTGCGCCGACCCCGACGAGCGCGACGACATCGATCGCCGGCTCGCGGGCCGTGAGCAGGAGCTGTCGCGCGCCACGGCGGAGATTCTCGACGAGCTGCTCCCCGAAGCGTTCGCGACCGTGCGCGAGGCGTGCCGCCGCCTCGTCGGCACGATGGTGATGGTCACCGCCCGCGAGCTGAAGTGGGACATGGTGCCGTACGACGTGCAGCTCATCGGCGGCATCTCGCTGCACCAGGGGAAGATCGCCGAGATGGCGACCGGCGAAGGCAAGACGCTGGTCGCGGTGCTGCCGCTCTACCTCAACGCCCTCCCCGGCAACGGCGCCCACCTCGTCACGGTCAACAACTACCTGGCCCGCCGCGACTCGCAGTGGATGGGGCACGTCCTGACCTGGCTGGGCCTCACCGTCGGGTGCATCGACGACACGGAGCCCGGCACCATCGAGCGGCGCGCCGCGTACCTGGCCGACGTCACCTACGGCACCAACAACGAGTTTGGGTTCGACTACCTGCGCGACAACATGGTCTTCGCGCTGCAGCAGCGCGTCCAGCGAGCCCATACGTACGCGATCGTGGACGAAGTCGACTCGATCCTCATCGACGAAGCCCGGACGCCGCTCATCATCTCGGGCCCCGTCGGCAACGAGGCCGACACCAAGTACGCCGAGCACAACCAGGCGGTGGTGACCCTGGTCCGCCGCCAGTCGGAGGTCACCAACAACTTCATGGCGGAGGCCGAGCGGCTCTGGCCGACCGACCAGTACGCCGCCGCGGTCAAGGCGTACCAGGTCCAGCTCGGCATGCCGAAGCACAAGCGCCTCCTCAAGTTCCTCCAGGAGCAGGGCGCCAAGAAGCTCGTGCTGAAGGTCGAGCTGGACTACATGGCCGACCGCAAACTCCCCGCCCGGCAACAGCGGCTCCACGACCTCGAGGAGCAGCTGTACTTCGTCCTCGACGAGAAGGGCCACTCGGTCCACCTCACCGACCAGGGCGTCGAGATCCTCTCGCCGAAAGACCCGACGCTGTTCATCGTCCCCGACCTCTCGGAGGAGGTCCTCCGGATCGAGAAGGATGAAACGCTCACGCCGCACGAGAAGCTGGAGCGGCGCGCGCAGCTCGAGGGGGACTACGCCGCCAAGAGCGAGAAGCTGAACATCATCCACCAGCTGCTCCGGGCCCACGGGCTCTACGAGAAGGACGTCGAGTACGTGGTGCAGGAGGGCCAGATCTTCATCGTGGACGAGTTCACCGGCCGCATCCTGCCGGGGCGCCGCTGGTCGGACGGCCTGCACCAGGCCGTCGAGGCGAAGGAGGGCGTGCAGGTCAAGGGCGAGACCCAGACGCTCGCCACGATCACGATCCAGAACTACTTCCGGATGTACGGCAAGCTCGCGGGGATGACGGGCACCGCCGAGACCGAGGAGGAGGAGTTCTTCAAGATCTACGGGCTGGAGGTGATGGTCATCCCGACCAACCGTCCGGTCCGCCGCATCGACGTGCACGACCGCATCTACAAGACCCGGCGCGAGAAGTACAACGCCATCGTGGACGAGGTCGAGCGGGAGCATGGCCGCGGCCTGCCGGTCCTGGTCGGCACCGTGAGCGTCGAGGTGTCGGAGACGCTCTCGCGGATGCTCAAGCGGCGGGGGATCAAGCACGAGGTCCTGAACGCGAAGTACCACCAGCGCGAAGCGGAGATCGTGGCCATGGCGGGCCAGGGCGGGGCGGTCACGATCGCCACGAACATGGCCGGCCGCGGCACCGACATCAAACTCGGCACCGGCGTCACCAAGTGCCGGGTCTGCGGCATCCGGGCGCGCCAGGCGCCGTTCGGCCAGACCATCGAGGCGGCGGACCTGTCGTGGCCGGAGATCCAGAAGCTCGGCTGCATGACGGACCCGCCGTGCGGCCTCCAGATCATCGGCACCGAGCGCCACGAGTCGCGGCGCATCGACCGCCAGCTGCGCGGCCGCTCGGGACGCCAGGGCGACCCGGGCGCCTCGATCTTCTTCCTCTCCCTCGAGGACGACCTGATGCGGCTCTTCGGGTCGGACCGCATCGGCGCCCTGATGGACCGGATGGGGGCCGAGGAAGGGGAGGTCATCACCCACCCGCTGGTGACGCGCTCGATCGAGGGCGCCCAGAAGCGGATCGAGCTGCAGAACTTCCAGTCCCGCAAGCGCCTGCTCGACTACGACGACGTGATGAACCAGCAGCGCGAGGTCGTCTACTCGCTGCGGCTCTTCGCGCTCGAGGGGGGCGAGGAGCTGAAGGCCGAAGCCATCCGGATGATCGACGGCGCGATGACGCGGCCGGTGGACGAGGCGGTGGCGGGGGGCCGGCATGCCGAGCTGTGGGACCTCGGCACGCTGCACGAGCTGCTCCTGATGCGCTTCCTCGTGATGGTCCCGGAGCTGACGCAGCGCGGCGTCGCCTCGCGCGACGAGCTGCTCGAGCTGTGCCGGCGGCACGCCCGCGACGCCTTCCACCGCAAGGTGCAGGCGCTCGACGAGTACGGCCGCCAGCTCACGATCCCGAATCTGTCCGAGCAGGTGCTGAGCCAGGTGATGCTGCGGACCATCGACGAGAAGTGGAAGGACCACCTGTACGACCTCGATCAGCTCCGCAACGCCATCACCTACCGGGCGTGGGGACAGAAGGACCCGCTGGTCGAGTACAAGCAGGAAGCGTTCGGCATGTTCGTGGACCTGATGGCGGATCTCCGGGCCACCTTCAGCGAGCAGTTCCTCAAGGTCCAGGTCAGCGCCGGACCGCCGGCGTCGCCGCCGCCCCCGCCGCCGCGCACCTTCGGTGGCCCGACGCTGCGCGGCCCGGGCGAGCCGACGGGACGGCCGAGCGCCGGGGCGGGGAGCGCCTCGGGGATGGTGGACGACGACGCCCTCCTCGCGCCGGCGGCGCCCGCCCCGCAGCGCGCGGCCCGCGCGGTCGTGGGCGGCCAGGCCTTCGGCGCGCCCGCGCCGGCCGGCCTGCCGACCGGGTGGGAGAAGACGGGGCGCAACGAGCCCTGCCCCTGTGGATCCGGGAAGAAGTTCAAGCGATGCCACGGGGCCGGCTTGTAGGCGGCAGTTACGAGTTGGGAGTTTGCGGGGGAGTTGCGAGACGGGGAGTTGCGAGTGGTCATGAGATGCGAGTTCGCAGTGTGAGAACAGGCCTCGGGCGGCCTCGTGGCGGCGGCGAGGCCGTCCTCTCGTTCTGAGACCTCCATACTCGTAACCGCTCGCAACTCGGCGTCTCGCAACTGTTCTGTCCACCTCGCAGCCCGCATCCGATTGCTCCTCAGCGCCACGGATTCGCCCCGTCTTCCGCTGTCCGGCCGCCCACATTCCGGCCATGCCCTCCCGCATATCCGAGACCCCGTTGCAGGACCGCCCCCGGGAGCGCCTCCTCGCGCTGGGCCCCTCCGCGTTGACGACCGCGGAACTCCTGGCGATTCTCATCGGTACGGGCCGCGCCGGTGCCTCGGCGCCCGACGTCGCGTCGGCGCTGCTGGCGGCCGGCGGTCCCGCGCTCGCGCACCTGGCCCGCCGCACCGCCGTGGAGCTGGCGGCGGTCCCTGGCGTTGGCCACGCCAAGGCGGCCCGCATCGCCGCCGCACTGGAGTTGGGCCGGCGGCTGCAGGAGGAGGGAAGGCCGGACCGGACGCGGATCCGTTCGCCGGCCGACGTGTACCGCTGGTTCGCGCCGCGCCTGGCGGACCTGGCGGCCGAGGAGTTCCACGTGCTCGCGCTCGACAGCCAGAGCGGCATCCTGCGTGACCTGCTCGTGACCCGGGGGATCTTGAACAGCTCGCTGGTGCATCCTCGCGAAGTGTTCCGCGGTGCCATCGCCGAGGCCGCGGCCGGGATCATCGTGGTGCACAACCACCCCTCCGGTGATCCCGCGCCGTCGGCCGACGACCGCGCCGTCACGCGCCAGCTGGTGGAGGCGGGGAAGGTCCTCGACCTCCCCGTCTACGACCACGTGATCGTCGGCGCGCGAGGCTACCTCAGCTTCGCCGAGGCCGGGCTCCTGTGACCGTCGCTCCCGCCAAGCGCCCCCTCCCGGCCATCCCGGGCCTCACCGACGCGCTCGAGCCGTACGCCGAGCGGCTGGACCTGGACCTGCTCGCGCGGGCCTACCAGTTCAGCGCCGCGGCCCACCGCGGCCAGAAGCGCTGGTCGGGCGAGGACGCGGTCTCGCACGGCATCGGCGTGGCCCGCATCCTCGTCGAGGCGCACCTCGACGCCGTGTCCGCCGCCGCCGGGCTGCTGCACGACGTGGTCGAGGACACCGAGGTCACGGTGGAGGACCTCGAGCGCGAGTTCGGCAAGGAGGTCGCCACGATCGTGGACGGCCTCACCAAGATCTCGACCTTGAGCTTCCGCTCCACCGCCGAGGAACAGGCCGAGAACTACCGCAAGCTCCTGCTCTCGGTCGCCAAGGACGCCCGCGTCGTCATCGTGAAGCTGGCCGACCGCCTGCACAACATGCGGACCCTGGAGCACCTGCCGGAGGAGAAGCAGCGGCGCATCGCGCTGGAGACGCGCGAGATCTACGCGCCGCTGGCGCACCGCTTCGGCATGGCCGGGATCAAGGCGGAGCTCGAGGACCTGGCGTTCAAGTTCCTGGAGCCCGAGGAGTACGGCTCGCTTTCGAAGAAGGTCGCGGCGCGGAAGGCCGAGCGCGAGGAGCTGGTGGCCCGGATGCGCGAGCCGCTGCAGCGCGAGCTGGAGCGCGCCGGCATCCGCGACGTGGACGTCACCGGCCGCCCCAAGAACCTCTGGTCCATCCACAAGAAGATCGTCCGGCGGGACCTCCCCTACGAGGAGATCTACGACCTGATGGCGCTGCGGGTGCTGGTGAACTCCGTGCCCGACTGCTACCACGCGCTCGGCGTCATCCACTCGCGCTGGACGCCGCTGCAGGAGCGGATCAAGGACTACATCGCCCAGCCGAAGTCGAACGGCTACCAGTCCCTGCACACCACGGTCTTCGGCCCGACGGGCCAGCTGTACGAGATCCAGATCCGCACCCGGGAGATGCACCACACCGCCGAGTACGGGATCGCGGCGCACTGGCTCTACAAGGAGGGCCGCTCGCGCGACGAGCTGGACAAGCACCTCACCTGGTTCCGGCAGCTGGTGGACTACCAGCAGGAGGCGATGACCCCCGACGAGTTCATCGAGTTCCTGCGCATCGACCTCTACCAGGACGAGATCTTCGTCTTCACGCCGGAGGGCGACGTCAAGCAGCTCCCCAAGGGGGCCACGCCGATCGACTTCGCCTTCACCGTGCACACCCAGGTCGGGCTGCACTGCCAGGGCGCCAAGATCAACGGCCGCATCGCGCCGCTGCACCGGGCGCTCAAGAACGGCGACACGGTGGAGATCCTCACCGCGCCGACCGCGCACCCCTCGCGCGACTGGCAGGCGCACGTCCGCACCGCGCGGGCGCGGCAGAAGGTGCGGCAGTGGGTGAAGCAGGAGGAGCACGAGACCTCGATCGCGCTGGGCGAGGAGATCCTGGACCGCGAGCTCAAGCGGCGCCGCCTCGCGAAGCCGGACCTCGTGGCGCTCGCCCGCGCCGTCGGCGCCCTGAACGTCCCCGACGTGGACCACCTGAAGGCGGGGCTGGGCCGCGGCGATCTGAGCATCACCGAGGTCCTGCGCGCGCTCTACCCCGACCTGGAGGAGAAGGAGGAGGAGTCGCCGCCGCCCAAGCCCGGCGCGCTCGGCCGGTTGGTCCAGCGCATCCGCGTCGGGAAGGGGGTCCGCATCCAGGGGGTGGACGGGCTGATGGTGCGCTACTCGCAGTGCTGCCAGCCGGTGCCCGGCGACGCCGTGACCGGCTACGTCACGCGGGGGCGGGGCATCTCGATCCACCGCGTGGACTGCCCGAACCTGCTCGCCCTCGACAGCGAGCCGGAGCGGCGCGTGGACCTCGACTGGCGCGAGATCGAGGGGGAGGTCTTCGCGGTGCGGCTCGATCTGCAGGGCGAGGACCGCCGCGGCCTCTACGCGGACGTCTGCACGGCGATCTCCACGGCGGCCACCAACATCCGGAGCTGCGAGCTGACCAGCGGCGAGGGCGGGATGACGGGGCTGGTGATCGTCGAGGTCGAGAACCTCACCCACCTCAACAAGGTCATGAAGGCCATCCGCCGCGTGAAGGGCGTCACCGACGTCCGCCGGCGCGAACGCCTGGTCGCGTGACCGAGTTCCGTCTCGAGTCGCCCTTCGAGCCCGCGGGCGACCAGCCCCAGGCCATCGACGCGCTGGTCCGCGGCTTCACCGGCGGCGTGCGGCATCAGGTGCTGCTCGGCGTCACCGGGTCCGGCAAGACGATGACCGTGGCCAACGCCATCCGTCGCCTGGGCCGGCCGGCCCTGGTCCTCTCGCACAACAAGACGCTCGCGGCGCAGCTTTACGGCGAGCTGAAGTCCTTCTTCCCCTCGAACGCGGTCGAGTTCTTCATCTCGTACTACGACTACTACCAGCCCGAGGCGTACGTCCCGCAGACCGACACCTACATCGAGAAGGACGCCTCGATCAACCAGGACATCGAGCGGCTGCGCCTGCGGGCGACGTCGAGCCTGGTGGAGCGGGACGACGTGATCGTCGTCGCGACGGTCTCCGCGATCTACGGCCTCGGCGACCCGGTGGAATACCGGGAGCAGATGCTGCGGCTGGCGCGCGGCGAGACCGTCGGCCGGCGAGCGATCCTCGAGCGGCTGGTCGGGATCCAGTACCAGCGCAACGACGTGGCGTTCGAGCCCGGCAACTTCCGCGTCCGCGGCGACGTGATCGAGGTCTTCCCCGCCTACGAGGAACAGGCGGTGCGCATCGAGCTGTTCGGGGACGCCATCGAGCGCATCGTCAAGATCGACCCGCTGACCGGGCGGAAGGTCGCCGACCTGGAGCGGTGCGCGGTCTATCCCGCCACCCACTTCGTCACGAACCGCCCGAACCTCGAGCGCGCCATCGGCCTGATCCGCGAGGAGCTGGCGGCGCGCCTGGCCGACCTCAAGGGGGCGGGGAAGCTGCTCGAGGCCCAGCGGCTCGAGTCCCGTACCCGCTTCGACATCGAGATGATGCTCGAGGTCGGCACCTGCCACGGCATCGAGAACTACAGCCGCCACCTCTCCGGCCGCGCTCTGGGCGAACGCCCGGCGGTCCTGCTGGACTTCTTCCCCGCCGACTTCCTCGTGATCGTGGACGAGTCCCACGTCACCGTGCCCCAGATCGGCGCGATGTACGCCGGCGACCGCTCGCGCAAGGAGACCCTGGTCGAGTACGGCTTCCGCCTCCCCTCGGCGCTCGACAACCGCCCCCTGCGCTACGACGAGTTCCTCCAGCTCGCCCCCCGCGCGCTGTTCGTCTCCGCCACCCCCGGCCCCGAGGAGCTGCGCCTCTCCGGCGGCGCGGTGGTCGAGCAGCTCGTGCGGCCCACGGGGCTCGTGGACCCGGCGGTCGAGGTCCGCAAGGTCGAGGGCCAGGTGGACGACCTGCTGAAGGAGATCCGCGCGCGCGAGCGCCGCGGCGAGCGCGTGCTCGTGACCACCCTGACCAAGCGGATGGCGGAGGACCTCACCGACTACCTCGCTCAGGTGGGCGTGCGCGTCCGGTACATGCACTCCGACATCGACGCGATCGAGCGGATGGACATCATCCGCGGCCTCAGGCTGGGCGAGTTCGACGTGCTGATCGGCATCAACCTCCTCCGCGAGGGGCTCGACCTCCCGGAGGTCTCGCTGGTCGCGATCCTCGACGCCGACCAGGAGGGCTTCCTGCGCTCGCGCACCTCGCTCATCCAGACGGTGGGCCGCGCGGCGCGCCACCTCGACGGCAAGGCGATCCTCTACGCCGACCGGATGACCGACTCGATGAAGGAGGCGCTGGCGGAGATGGACCGCCGCCGCCGCACCCAGGAGCGCTACAACGCCGAGCACGGGATCACGCCGCGCTCCATCGTGAAGTCGGTGGATCAGATCCGCTTCACCACCCGCGTCGCCGACGCGCGCGAGGACCCGGTCCCGCGCGCCGAGGCCGTGTCGTTGCTGGGGAAGGCCGCCGGCGATTGGAGCGCCCTGGATCAGGCGCAGCGTGAGGCGCTCGTCAAGCAGCTCGAGGACCAGATGCGCCGCGCGGCCGACGACCTGGACTTCGAGCTGGCCGCGCAGATCCGGGACCAGATCATGGACCTGAAGGCCGCGGGCACGGGGACGCGGAGGTCCGAGCGCACGGACGCGCCGGGATCGGCGGGCACGGGGAAGAGGCGTGGGCGGCCGGCGCGTCGATGAGGCGGCGCTCGGCCGGTTCGGCGAGGCGTTCGCCCGCTCGCTCCGGCCTCCCGTCGCCGTCGGCATCGCCGGCGAGCTGGGGGCGGGCAAGACCACCCTGGTCCGCGCCATCGCCCGGTCCCTCGGCGTCGTCGAGCCCGTGACGAGCCCCACCTTCGCCCTCGTGCACCGCTACGCGGGCAGGGGCACGACCGTCTATCACGTGGACGCGTACCGGCTGAAGCCCTCGGAGCGGGTGGCGGACCTGGGCCTCGACGACGCGCTGGCGGAGCGGGACAGCGTGGTGCTGATCGAATGGCCGGAACGGCTCGGCGCCGCGCTCCCCGCGCTGGCGCACACCATCCGGCTGCGCTACACCGACGACGACGCGATCCGGGAGCTCGAGCTGGACGGCGCGTCCCCGTGACCGGCCTGTACCTCGCGCTGGATACCGCGACGGACGTGCCGTCGCTGGCCCTGGGCACGCCCGAGGACCCGGGGCCCGGGATCCGGATCCAGGGGCGCCGTGAGCTGTCGCGGGACCTGGAGCGCTCGGTGGCGCAGCTCCTGGCCGCACGCGGGGCGGGCGTCGCCGACTTGGAAGGCGTCGTCGTCGCCGACGGCCCCGGGAGCTTCACCGGCTTGAGGATCGGCATCGCCTTCGCCAAGGGGCTGTGCCGCGCCAGGCGTCTGCCCCTTCTCGCCGCTCCGTCGCTCCTCGGCGCCGCCTGGACCGCCGTCCGGGGCGCGGGGCTGGTGCTGGCCGAGTATGACGCCCTGCGGGGCGACGTGTACCGCGCGGCCTATCGGCTCGGGCCCTTCGGCGTAGAGGTCCTCCTCGCGCCCGCCCTCGCGATGGCCGGCTCCGTCGCCGATCTGCCGGGGGGCTACGCACGCGCGAGCGCCGAGCAGGCGTCGGCCGCGGCGCTCCTCCGCCTCGTCGGCGTGAGCGGCGGCGCCCTCGCCGTCGCCGATCCGGCGGGGTGGGAGCCGGACTACGGGCGCCCCGCGGAGGCCGAGGCGCGCTATCGCGCGCGTCAGGCCGCCCAAGGTGCTTAGGCCGCTCGACGAGGCCGATCTCGACCGCGTCGCCGCGATCGAGCGCGCAGCCTTCACGGACCCCTGGTCGCGCCGGGCGTTCGAGGAATTGCTGGCCGAGCCCCACGTGCGCGCGGTCGCGGTGGACGGAGACGACCGTCGCCTGGCCGGCTACGCCCTCTTCTCTCTCGTCGCGGGGGAAGGGGAGATCCTGAACCTGGCCGTGGATCCGTCGGCCCGGCGCCGTGGACTCGGCCGCCAGCTGCTCGAGGGGGTCCTGGGAGCGATGCGCGCCGCCGGGACGACGGCCGTCTTCCTCGAGGTGCGGCAGTCGAACCGTGCCGCGATCGAGCTCTACGCCGGCGCCGGCTTCCGCCCGGTCTCCATCCGGCGCGCGTACTACCGGAAGCCGACCGAGCATGCGGTCACGATGGCCCTGCAACTGGCCGCGGAAGGGGCAGGAAAACGATGAGAACCTACGTTCTTTCGGTTGACAAAAACCGTTGTGGCGCCTATAGTTCCGCCCTGTCCGTGGTCTCCGAGCCGCTCCCGAGGAGGGCAGTCCGGTGAGTCGCAGTCTCAACAAGGTGATGCTGATCGGGAACCTGGGCGCTGACCCCGAGGTTCGGAGCACCAACAACGGGACCCGGGTGGCGACGTTGTCGCTGGCGACCAGTCGCCAGTGGACGACCCAGGGCGGGGAGAAGCAGGAGAAGACGGAGTGGCACCGGTGCGTGGTGTGGAACACGCGCCAGACCGGTCTCGCGGACGTGGTCGAGAAGTACCTGAAGAAGGGCGACCGGGTCTACGTGGAAGGGCGGATCGAGTACCGGACGTGGAAGGATCGCGAGGGTCAGACGCGGTACACCACGGAAGTGAACGTCCGGGACCTGGTGATGCTCTCCGGCCGCGGCGACGGCGGAGGAGCCGGCGAGTCGGGGTCGGCAGACCGGGCGGAGAAGGGGCGGCGGGCGGCTGCGCCGACCGCCGAGAAGGGGGCAGGCGCCGGAGCGGGTTCGTCCGAGGCTCCGGCGAAGGCGGATTCCTTCGAGGACTTCCCGGAGGCGCTCGATGAGGAGGATGACGATCTCCCGTTCTAGGGGAGCGCATCTGGCAGCCGTCGCGCTCGCCCTGGGCTTGCCTGCGGCCCCGTTGGCGTCCCAGCAGGCGCCGCCGCAAGGCGTGAGCGCGGCGCAGCAACCGGCCGCCGCGCCCCAGGCCATGGGCGCGCCCCCTGAGACGCACACCGTCCAGCAGGGCGAGACGCTGTGGGGCCTGGCGAAGCAGTTCCTGGGCGACCCGCTGCTCTGGCCCGAGATCTACCGGCTGAACACGAACGTGGTCGAGGATCCGCACTACATCTTCCCGGGCGAGGAGCTGCGCTTCGTGCCGGCCCCGGCCCCGACCGCGACCGGGACCGCCGCCGCGCCGACGCCCACACCCGCGCCGGCCGCCCAGTCGGCGGCGCCCCCCGTGCCGGGCGAGATCACGGTGGCGCCGACGCCCACCGACACCGCGGCGCCCAAGCCGCAGCAGCCCGCGCCGTCGGGGAATCCCTTCGACAGACCGACGATCTTCGCCGCCAAGCACGCGATGGGGACCTCCACCAGCACGCTGCGCCTCCAGAGCGAACAGGCGTACCGCCCGGTGCGCGTGGGCGAGCACTTCTCCTCGGGGTTCCTGACGGAAGGGGAGCAGCTGAATGCGGGGCGGCTCCTGGGGAACACGCGGACCGCCTCGATCAGCCGCCTCACCGCCACGACCAGCGCGACGCTGTTCAGCGATGTCGAGGTGTCGCCGCCTCCGGGCGACACGCTCCAGCCGGGCGACCTGCTCCTCGCGTACCAGGTTCCGCGCCGCATCGATCCGTACGGCGAGGTCGTCCTGCCGACCGGCCTGCTCAAGGTCACGGCCGTGGGAGCGCCGACCGACAACGCGACGGCGCGGGTGATCGCGGTCTATCAGGCCATGGCCAGCGGTCAGCTCGTGATGCGGGTGCCGGGGTTCGCGCCGGCCAATGACCGTTCCGTCACGGTGGACAGCGGCGGCGTGACCGGCTCCGTCATCGACGTGCGCGATCCGGACGAGCTGCTGGCGTTCCAGGACGTGCTGTTCCTCGATCGCGGGCAGCAGGACAGCGTGCATCTGGGCGACATCTTCCAGGTCAGCGGGACGACCACCGCGGCCAGCGGCATGGGTCACGTCGTCCAGAACTCGGTGAAGGTGCTGATCGTCTACCTGCGGCCGCATACGTCGACGGGGGTCGTCATCCAGATCGACCGTCCGGACGTGCGGCCCGGTGCGTCGGCGCGCCAGATTCGCCGGATGCCTTCGTGATGGCCGTCGAGAGCTGAGCGTCGAGAGTTGAGAGTGCTCGACTCTCAACCCTCACAGCGCCAACCTCTCAGCGCAGGGTCCTGCATTCCATGAAACGTCGTGTGCTCGTCACCGGCGGCGCGGGATTCATCGGGTCCCACGTCGCCGACGCCTTCCTCGCCGCGGGCAGCGACGTCACCGTCATCGACAATCTGTCGCGCGGTCGGCCGCAGCAGGTGCCGCGGGCCGCGGAGTTCCGGCAGCTGGACGTCGGCTCCGAAGAGGCGCGCGCGCTGGTGGCGGGAGGCGAGTTCGAAGTCATCGTCCACCTCGCGGCGCAGGTGGACGTCCGCGTGTCCGTCTCCGACCCGGTGTTCGACGCGGAAGAGAACCTGCTCGCCCTGCTCTCGCTCCTGGAGGGCGCCCGGGGAGGGGGGACGCGCCGGATCGTCTTCTCGTCCTCGGGCGGCGTGGTCTACGGCGAGCGGCGGCCGCCGCTGGTCGAGACCGCGCCCAAGTTCCCGATCTCGCCCTACGGCGTGACCAAGCTCGCGGCCGAGTACTACCTCGGCTGCTACGCGCAGCTCTACGGCCTCGAGACCGTCGCGCTCCGGTACAGCAACGTCTTCGGGCCGCGCCAGGATCCGCACGGCGAGGCGGGCGTGGTCGCGATCTTCGGCAACCGCCTGCGCCAGCGGAAGGCGCTGACGATCTACGGCGACGGGAACCAGACGCGCGACTACGTGTACGTCGCCGACGTGGCGCGCGCGAACGTCCTCGCTGCGGACGCCGCTCTCCCGCCCCTCGACGGCACCATCGACGCGCGGGCGTTCAACATCGGCACCGGCATCGAGACGTCGGTGAACGCGCTGGCCCAGGCGATGATCAAGGCCTCCGGCGTCGAAGTCGCGGTGGAGCACGCTCCCGCCCGCGGCGGCGAGCTGCTCGCCAACGCCCTGACGGCCGACAAGGCCGCCCGGGTCCTCGGCTGGAGCCCCACGGTCTCCCTCGCCGATGGGCTCAAGACGACCTACGACTGGATCGTGCGGGAGGCCTCGTGATGCTGTTGCAGGTGGGAGGCGCGGTACCCACGACCGAGCTCGAGCTGGTCGCGGTCTCCAGCGTCGCGACCAAGATCGTCCTCGGCGTGCTCGTGATCTTCTCCGCGGTTTCCTGGTTCCTCATCTTCGCGAAGATGGTGCAGTTCCGCCGCATCCGCCGCGCGGCCGACCTGTTCTACGACGCGACCCAGCACGTCTCACGGCTCGACGATGCGCGCGAGTCGGTGGGCCGCCTGCTGGCGTCGCCCTTCACGCGCCTGTTCGCCGAGGGCATCACGTTCTTCTCGGAGATCCATCCGGGCGGCCTCGCGAAGGACCCGGCCTCGGGTGCGACGCTCACCCCGACCCAGCTCGAGGCGCTGCGGATGGTGCTGGAGACCCAGGTGGACGCGGAGCACGACCAGCTGGGCCGCTACATCCCCTGGCTGGCGACCTTCGGCTCCGTGAGCCCGCTCCTCGGCCTGCTCGGTACGGTGCTCGGCGTGATGGACGCGTTCATCGGGATCTCGGTCGGCGGGTCCGGCAACATCTCGGCCGTCGCGCCCGGCGTGGCCGAGGCGCTCGTGACGACGGTGGCGGGGCTCGCGGTCGCCATTCCCGCCGTGATCGCCTACAACATCTTCACGGCGCGGCAGAACTTCGTGGCCGCCGAGCTGGAGGGCTTTGCGCGCGAGCTGATCGTGACCCTCGCGCGAGAGGGCAGGCTCTAGGTGGCCCGCCGCCGTTTCCGCGCCGGCTTCAACGCGGACATCAACGTCACCTCGCTGGTGGATGTCGCATTCGTCCTGCTCATCATCTTCATGATCACGGCACCGATGATGCAGGGCGGGGTCCAGGTGCGGCTGCCGCGCGCCGAGGCGCGCCCGCTCCAGGAGCAGACGGGGATCACCGTCTCCGTGGACAGCCGCGGCCGCATCTTCGTGGACCAGGCGACCTTCTCGTACGAGGACTTCCGCGCCACCTTCCGCGCGCTGGTCGCGCGGCGCAAGCCCGCCGCGATCTACCTCAGGGCCGACCGCGGCGTGCCGTACGGGGACGTGGTGCGCGTCCTGGCCATCATCCGCACCGCGGGCATCCGCGACGTCGGCCTGGTGGCCGAGCCGGAGTCCGTGGGCCCGTGAGGGGCTTGCGGGAGCGTGCCGCCCAGGAGCGGCTGCGCGGACCCGGAGTGGCCGGTTCGGCGGCGCTCCACGCGCTCGTCGTCGTCACCTTCCTCGTCGCGGGGGCCGGCCGCCATCGGCCGCCGCTGCCTCCCTTCTACCGCGTCAACCTCGTCGCGCCGCCGGGCGTGCAGGCCGCCGCCGCGACGCCGGCGCCGGCTCCACCCGCTCCCACGCCTGAGCCGGAGCGCAGTCGCTCCAATCCCCAATCCCGAATCCCCATTCCCCGCGCGTCCCGCGAGCCCGCGGTGCCGATCGCGAAACCGGCGGCGCCGAAGCCACGACCTGCACAGCCGGCACCGGCGGCGGCAGCTTCCCCTGCCACCGGCAAAGCCCTACCTGCCACCGCGCCGTCGCAGCCGGTCGGTGTTCCCGGCGGAACGCCGGGCGGCACCGACGTCGCGACGATCAAGACCGAGGGGGTCGAATTCCCCTTCCCGGGGTATCTACAGAACCTGGTGAGTCAGGTGTACCGGCGGTGGCGGCCCGCGCCGTCCGCCGCAGCGCTCGAGGCGGAGGTCTTCTTCTTCGTTCACCGTGATGGCTCCGTGACCGGCCTCCAGTTCCTCAAGCGATCCGGCTCCTTCGGGTTCGACCTCGAAGCGCAGGGCGCGATCGAGGCGGCGGCGCGCGCGGGCGCGTTCGGTCAGCTCCCCGCGGGATACGGCCCCGACGTGCTCCCGGTGTCGTTCTACTTCAACCCGCGGAGCGTGCGGTGAACCGTGCGGCGGCGCTCGCTCTCGCGGCGGCCCTCGCCCTGCCGGGCGCGCTCGCGGCGCAGGACACCACGGCGCCGGCCGGCGTCCGCGTCGGGATCACGTACACGCCGGGCACGCGGCCCAGCATCGCGGTGCTGGCGGCCGGCGGGGCGGTACTGGACAGCGTCCGGACGATCCTCGGCCGGGACCTCGACTACTCGGATCGCTTCGAGGTGGTCGTGCCCCCGGCGGCGGCCGCGGCGCTGGACTCGGGTGGCCTGCCGAACTACCGCGCGCTGGACGCGCTGGGGACCGACTTTGCGGTCTCGGTCGTGGCGTCGGCCCCGGCCTCGCCCGATCCGCGCGCCCGGGCCGCCGTCGACGTCCAGCTCCACGACGTGCGGAGCGGAGCGGTGAAGAACCGGGTCACGCTTCAGGTGGGGGACGCTGGCGGGGAAGCGCTGCGGCGCGCCGTGCACCGTGCGGCGGACGAGGTGGTGCGGTGGGCCACCGGCGCGAAGGGGATCGCGTCGTCGGCCATCTACTACGTGGCGGACGGGCACATCTGGCGGGTGGACCCCGACGGCGCCGACCGCGTGCTGATCCCGACCGCGGGCCGGCCGTCGCTCTCGCCGGCCTGGTCGCCCGACGGCCGCACGCTCGCCTACACGGCGTTCGTGCGCAGCGGCCAGCCGATCGTCCTGCAGGATCTGGCGTCGGGGCACCGGGACATCGTGCCCGGCACCGAGTACGGGATGAACATCACGCCGGAGTTCTCGCCGGACGGGCGCCGGCTCGCGTTCGCGCACGGGGACGAGAACGGCACCGACCTGTACGTGTACGACCTGGCGCGGCGCACGGCGACCCGGCTCACGGTGGGGCGCTACTACGACAACCTCTCGCCGGCGTGGAGTCCGGACGGCCAGCGCATCGCGTACATCTCCACGCGCCCGGGCCTGCCGCAGCTGTACGTGATGCAGGCCGACGGGACGGGGCAGGAGGCGCTCGCGCGCTTCGATTTCGGCTCCACCGGGATGACCTACGCGCCCGAGTGGTCCCCCGACGGCCAGGCCGTCGTCTTCCACCGGGAGGTGGCAGGCACCCCGCAGGTCTTCGTCCTCGACCTCGCGACCCGCGCGGTGAAGCAGATCACCGGCGAGGGGCGGAACGAGGACGCCAC